>Ga0302319_10011052_pt1 | contig 17161 bp, 18 predicted proteins | sample Bog_T0_2_FD_203319 | JGI IMG/M metagenome (GOLD analysis project Ga0302319, IMG submission 203319) | Peat permafrost microbial communities from Stordalen Mire near Abisko, Sweden - Bog_T0_2 | ecosystem: Environmental > Terrestrial > Soil > Wetlands > Peat | place: Sweden: Abisko, Stordalen Mire...
CATCTGGGCCAGCGGCCGTCGTGCCGCTCCAAACAGGCCGGACACACGACCGCTATCGCGCCGTATCAAATTTCTCCCCCTTACCCCTTGCACCGAGGGGGCCGTCCACACACGCCCTACGTCCCGCCGCCAACCGATGCGATCGTCGGGCGCGGTCAGATCGGGCACACCCCGTTCGCGCATTGCAGGTGCGCCAGATCGATCTCCTCGCGGATGTGCGGGTCGTTGATCGCGGCGACCATGGCGGCGAAGTGCTCTGCCGAAACCTCCTCCTCGGGCAGATATTCGTAGCCGAGTTCGTGATCCGGCCGCGTCGGCAGCACGGCGCAGCAGCGCACCTCCGGCTGCTCGGCAAGCACGATCTCCCGGAAAGCCGCCAGATCGTGCCGGTCGGTGAACAGCTTCAGCGTATAGCTGACCTGGTTGCCCTGCTCGGCGCCGATCCAGTGGCGTTCCATCAGGCGCAGCCAGCGATAGTGCTGCTGGGGCGTCGCCTCGGACGCGGTGACCAACTCGTCGCCCATGCCGAGCTTCATGATCAGCGGCACCGTGGGGAACCCGACGATGGTCATGCCATGGAAGCTCTGGAGCTCCCGCAGCGGGTAGCCGCGCGCCTCGTAATCGGCCAGCAGCGGATCGGAGCTGGGCATCCAGGCCCCGGTCGCCGGGTCGCGGGTGCCCTTGAACTGCACCCAGCGGAGATACTGGTGTCGCGCCGGCAGATGGGCGCCTTCGGTCAGGCCGAACAGCTTGCTGGTGGTGCCGGCGGGCTTGACCGTCGTGATCGTCACCGGCCGGTTGAGGCCGAGTTCCACCGAGTAGAGGTCGCCCTCGTCCTTCGCCGCCGCGGACAGCCGATCGAGCATCGCCCAGAACGGCGCCGCGCGCGTTTCGTCGAGCAGGTCGTTGAAGCCCAGGCCGAAGCGCAACCACGCATACTCGTGCAGTCCAGTGGGACCGATGCCCATGCGGTTGGTCCGCAAGACCTCGTCCGAGTAGAGGCTATCCATCGTGTTGGCACGCATCAGGAACCGGATGCCGAGGCGGACCGAGTCCTCCACCCGCGCATCCCACAGTGCCTCGACGTCCGGCTCCGGCGATCCGGGGAGGACCTCGTCGAACGGCACGGGGCAGGCGAGCAGCGGGGCGAAGTCAGCAATCACGCAGTAGCCGCCGGTGACGTGCAGCGTGATCTCGCCGCACGGATTGGTGGTGACCGGGAAGTCGGCCACGGCAGCGCGGCGGGTGATCTCGCCCAGCAGCAGCGCGCCATGGTCCACCTGGTAGCGGTCGCTGCGGAAGCTGGTTCCTTGGTCGTCCACCGGCCGCTGGCGTGCCGCACCAGTGCGGAAATCCTCCAGCCGGTCGCCGTTGATGAAACCAGGCTCGCCATTAACGTAAGCACAGCGGGTGGCCTCGGCGAATACGGCGGCGGCGTGACAGGCCAGCGGGTCGGCGGCATCGCCATCCCGCACCAGACGCCAGAATTCGGCGTCGACCATAACGGAGTTGTTGGCGGTCCAAAGCCCGCCCGCCTCCTTGGCGCGGATGAAGCGCAGCACGCCAGGATCGCGCCAGGACTTGGTCGCCATGCGGGCGGCGCGGCGGGCACCGCCGACCTGGACCTCGACCGACAAATGGTGGTCGAGCAGCAGCGCCTGCTCCCAGGGCTGCATCACCTCGCCGTCCCGGTTCCGTGCCATTGCCGGGTCGATCACGTGATCCCGGATGTTGATAAAGGCGCGCAGCAGTGACACCGGACCGGAAGCCGGACGACCCTGCATGCCGCGGATCGGAGCGCCGTAGGGGCGGACCTTCGAGAGATCGAGCACCAGCACCTGGTCGCGCGCCTTGGCGAAGGCCAACGACTCCAGGATCTCCACCGCCTTGGCCCAGCCTTCGCGGCTGTCGTCGATGCGGTAAACGATGGCCCCGTCCGGCGCCTGGTTGATGTCCGACAGCATCTCGCGCGCCAGGAAGGCGTCCACGACGTCGTCCGCCAGACCGAACTCGTCGGCGAAGCGATGCCGCGCTGCGGGCTCGGATGGATAGTCAGGGTGCGTCGGGGAGAGGTACAGCAACAGTTCGGGCGCATCAGCCCAATCCACGGCGATCAGCGCGTCATCATACGAGCGGCCGACGCCGGAGCCATTCAGCAACAGATAGAATTTGGCGAACGAGGCCGCGGCGGTGGCGCAGTTGGTGAACAGCTCCATGTTGCGCCCCGCCTGCCCGGCATCGCCGTGCTGCAAGTGGCGGCCGGAGGTGAGCAGCGCCCCGGTGGCGATGGCGTTGCGCAGCCGCGCCTGCTCGATCCTGAGCGACGGGTCGTCGTGGCCAAGCAGCGAGATGTTGCCGGCGGCCACCCGGTCGGCGACGTGGCCGAAGCTTTCGGCGTCGTCGGGACGGAAGACGGTGCGGCGGGCCACTGCCACGCCCATCCCGGGATCAAGCGGCCGCGCCGGCAGCTTGGCTTCGCCAAACGCGCCCCCCGGCAGCCGGTAGCGGCTGACGATCGATACCTGGCGAAAGAGGTCACCGTCCATGCCAACGAATCCTGCCGTTCGACACCAAATGTGGTCCTGAACGCGCGGACAGTCAACGACATCTTGTGTTTCGCCGTGACGGCCAGCCTAAACAAAAAAGGCGGCGGACCACGGTCCGCCGCCTTGCCCGAACCGGTTTTGCCAGCCGCTAGTCAGCCGCGAGCGCCATCGCCCGGCGGGCAATGGCCTTGCCACAGTGATCTTCCACCGCCTCCGACACCTTGTCGGCGTGGTCGGCGTAGACGTGGTCGGCGCCGGCGAAGACGCGATAATCGACCTGCACGCCCTTCTGGGTGTTCAGTTTGTCCACAAGCTTCCGCACGGCGGGCTCCGGCACCAACTCGTCCACGTCGCCATGGATCATGAGCCCGCCGCATGGACACGGCGCCAGAAATCCGAAGTCGTAGTGGTTCGCGGGCGGCGCGACGCTGACCCAGCCGGAAATCTCCGGCCGACGCATCAGCAGCTGCATGCCGATGAATGCGCCGAAGGAGTAGCCGGCGATCCACAGGCCCCCCGCGCTCGGGTTCACCGCCTGCATCCAGTCGAGCGCCGCCGCTGCGTCGCCGATCTCGCCGATTCCGCCGTCGTAGCGGCCCTGGCTGCGTCCCACCCCGCGGAAGTTGAACCGCATGACGGAGCAGCCCAGGCGCTGGAACGACTGATACATCGCATAGGTGATGCGATTGTTCATCGTTCCGCCGTGTAGCGGATGCGGGTGCAGGACCAGTGCCACAGGTGCCCCGGTGTCCTTGGAATGATGGTAGCGGCCCTCAAGCCGGCCGTCAGGGCCAGCAAACATCACCTCAGGCATGGCGATTTGATACCCGTTCCTGTTTCTGTCCGGCAGAATCGGATCGACGGTCCCTGCGACCTCGACCGTCCACCGGCCCCCATTTGATGCACGCGCCAACCACGAGCCCGCCCCGCACGTCCTGCCGCGAAAGATCATAGTAGGAACACAGACCCCAGCGTTCAGTTCCGCGTCATTGCCTTCCCGGGGTCATTTGTTGACGGCCTGGGTCGGAAAACCTAGTTTCGCGGAGCGGCGGCTGCCGCTTGGGTGCTGTGTTGCCATCCATGCGTTCGGCGTCGGGCGACATTCCCGGGCTGATTCTCTCAGGGCGCCGGGACAGGAGCGGACTATAGTCAAGTTTGGCCGCTCATACATAACGGAATTGTCGCATGGCTTTCATGTTCTTGCGGGAGACGATACGAACCTACCGGGAGCGTGACCCGGCTGCCAAGTCATCGTTGGAGGTGCTGCTCTGTTACCCCGGCGTTCACGCCGTTATGTGGCACAGGCTGTCGCACGGCCTCTGGCAGCGCGGTTTTTGGCTGCTTGGCCGCTTCTCGTCGCACCTCGCGCGCTGGCTGACCGGGATCGAAATCCACCCGGCGGCAAAGCTGGGGCGGCGTCTGGTGATCGATCACGGCATGGGCGTAGTGATCGGGGAAACGGCGGAAATCGGCGACGACTGCTATTTGTATCATCAGGTTACGCTCGGTGTGGCGCGGACGATGACCGGCAAGCGGCATCCGACGGTGGGGAACAACGTGATCATCGGGGCGGGCGCCAAGGTGCTTGGACCTATCACTGTGGGCGACAACGCGCGCATTGGCTCGAATGCGGTCGTGGTCGATCCGGTGCTGCCGGACACCACGGTGGTCGGCATGCCTGCGCGGGCGGTGGTCCGCCGCATGGCGCCGATGGAGCCGCATTTCGACCCGTACGGCATGCCCTGCGATGACGCCCTGGACCCGCTGATGCGCGACCTGGAGGATTTGCGGGCGGAGCTGCACGAAGTCGAGGCGCGGGTCGCGCGGCTGGCGCTGGCGTCCGCGTCGCGTCAGAGGGTGGCGGATTAGGCACATGCAGATATCCACCCGTGGACGCTATGCGGTGATGGCCATGGCCGACCTCGCGGCCAGGCAAGCTAGCGGCTGTGTCTGCGGGCCGGTGTGCCTGGCGGAGATCGCCGCCCGACAGCAGCTCAGCCTGTCCTATCTGGAACAGCTTTTCGGAAAGCTGCGCCGGGCCGGGTTGGTGGCATCTGCGAGGGGGCCTGGCGGCGGCTACCGCCTGGCCCGCCCCGCCGGGACGATCGCCATCGCCGATATCGTCGGCGCGGTGGAGGAATCGATCCGCACGACTCGGTGCGACGTGGAGGCCGGCGGCTGCATGGTGGGTGCTAACGGGACCAGCGGCCCCTGCCAGACTCACGATCTATGGGAGGAGCTCGGCCGGCAAATCCTGTTTTTCCTGGAGGGCGTGACGCTGGCGGACGTGGTGGCGCAGCACGTTGCCGGCCGGGCCGTGCGGCTGCCCGTCCGACCGGGACAGCTCGCCGTTCCCTGCTAGATCAATGCTGTACCTGGACGCCAACGCGACAGAGCCGCTGCGGCCGACCGCCCGCGCCGCTGTGCTGGCGGCGTTGGAGTTGGCCGGCAACCCGTCCTCCGTGCACGCCGCCGGCCGGGCGGCACGGCGCTTGTTGGAGGATGCGCGGGACACGGTTGCGGCGTGCTTCGGCGCCCGGCCGGCGGATGTCGTGTTCACCTCCGGCGGGACCGAGGCTGACGCGCTAGGGGTTCATGCACTGCACGCCGGGCGGCGGCTGATTGTCGGGGCGACCGAACACGAAGCGATTCGCGCGGCGGCCGGCGATGCGGTGGTCCTGCCGGTGGACCGCGATGGGGTGGTTCTGTTGGGCACGTTGGAGGCGCTGCTGGCGGAGGGTGGCCCCGCGCTGGTCTGCCTGATGTTGGCCAACAACGAGACTGGTACGGTGCAGCCGGTGGCTGAGGCGGCCTCGCTTTGCCGCCGCTATGGGGCGTTTCTGCACGTGGATGCGGTTCAGGCGGCCGGGCGGATTTCGGTCGATTTCGCAGTGCTTGGCGCTCACAGCGTGGCGCTGTCGTCGCACAAGATGGGGGGGCCGCCGGGCGCTGGGGCGCTCCTGCTGGCGCCCGAGGTTTCCGCCATCGCCCCGCTGATCGCCGGCGGCGGGCAGGAGCGCGGTCGTCGCGGCGGCACGCCGGCGCTGCCCGCGATCGCCGGATTCGCGGCGGCGGCGCGGGAGGCAGTTGGCACGTTGCCACCGGTCAGTCGGTCGCCAAGTCCGGTAGCCCTGGGGGAGTCGGGCAATGCCTCGCTGGCCGCGTTGCGGGATGCAATCGAGCGGGCGGCGGTGGGCCTCGGGGCGGTCGTGTGCGGGGGTCGCACGGCTCGGCTGGCGAATACCACGTCGATGGCGCTGCCCGGGATTCGCGCCGATGCGCAGGTGATTGCGCTGGATCTGCAGGGCGTTGCGGTCAGCGCGGGGGCGGCATGCTCGTCCGGCAAGGTGGCGGCCAGCCATGTTCTGGCGGCAATGGGGCTGGGGGCGCTCGCCGGCCAGGCGATCCGTGTGTCACTGCCCTGGAACGCGCCGCCCGACGCCGCCGAGCGGTTCGCTGCCGCCTATGCGTGCATGGCGGAGCGGCTGCGCGGGGCTCTTTCGCCGCACGCCGCCTGAGCCCAGGTCCTGCTCATGCACGCCCCCGGGAACCGGAAGATTTATCTGGACAATCAGGCCACGACTCCGTGCGATCCGCGGGTCCTGGCAGTCATGTTGCCGTTCTTTGCCGAGCGGTTCGGCAACCCGGCCAGCGTCGAGCACGCGATGGGCGCCGACGCCGCGGCGGCTGTCGAAGCGGCTCGGGCGCAGGTCGCTACCCAGATCGGTGCCGCGGCCAACGAGGTTGTTTTCACCTCGGGGGCGACCGAAAGCAATAATCTTGCCATCAAGGGCGCCGCGCGCCACGCCAAGCGAGCCGGGGACCCGAGGCGCCGGATCGTGTGTCCCGAAACGGAGCACAAATGCGTCCACGAATGTGTCGCCGAGCTCGCCGAGGAGGGGTTCGAGCCGGTTTTCCTGCCGGTGCAGCCGGATGGGCTGCTCGATCCGGACCGGCTGCGCGAAGCAGTAACCGTGCCAACGCTGCTGGTCAGCGTCATGGCGGTGAACAACGAGACGGGGGTGGTGCAGGACATCCCGACCCTCGCCGCCATTGCCAAGCAGTCGGGGGCAATGTTCCACACCGACGCCGCCCAGGGGGCGGGCAAGCTGCCGATCGACGTGGCCGCCTCCCGGATCGACCTGCTGTCGCTGTCCGGCCACAAGCTATACGGACCGAAGGGAGTCGGCGCGCTGTATGTCCGTCGCCGGCCTCGGGTTCGGTTGAGCCCCCTGTTCTCGGGTGGCGGGCAGGAGCGCGGGTTGCGCGCGGGCACCCTGCCGGCACCGCTGATCGTCGGGCTGGGCGAAGCCTGCCACATCGCCGCAACCGAGATGATCGCGGAAGCCAAACGGCTGACCGCCTTGCGCGCCCGGCTGCTTGACCGGTTGCGTGCCGCCATCCCTGGCCTGGCCGTCAACGGCAGCATGACCGCCCGCATCCCCGGAAATCTGAACCTGACCTTCCCCGGGCTTCTCGCCACCGAGCTGATGGCACGGGCGCCGGCGCTGTGCGTCTCCACCGGCTCGGCCTGCACCTCCGCGCAGATCGAGCCGTCCTATGTCCTGCGCGCCATGCGGCTTTCCCCCGACGCGGCGGCGCGCAGCTTGCGCATCGGGCTGGGACGCTTTACCTCCGCGGCCGATATCGATGACGCGGCGGCGGCGCTGATCGCGGCGCACGCGGGATCGCCCGCCACATTAGCGTAACGGATACCCTGCGATGCCGAAGATGACGTTTATCGAGCGCGATGGCACGCGCCGTGAAGTGGATGCGCCGGTCGGGCTTTCGGTCTTGGAGATCGCCCACCAGAACGACGTGGATGTGGAGGGCGCGTGCGAGGGATCGCTCGCCTGCTCGACCTGCCATGTGATCGTGGACCCTGCCTGGTTCCGCACGCTCGCCAAGCCGACCGAGGATGAGGAGGATATGCTCGACCTGGCGTTCGGCCTGACCGAGACCTCCCGCCTCGGCTGCCAGATCGTCATGACCGATGCGCTGGACGGGCTGGTGGTTAAGCTGCCCGCCGGCACCCGGAACATGCAGGGATAGCATGCGCATCGTCGTCGCCATGTCCGGCGGCGTCGATAGTTCGGCAGTGGCCGGGCTGCTGCACGAGGCCGGCCACGAGGTGATCGGCGTCACGCTGCAGCTCTATGACCATGGGGCGGCCGTGCGCGGGGGAGCGACCCGGAAGGGCGCGTGTTGCGCCGGGCAGGACATCCATGATGCGCGGCGCGTGGCAGACCACCTTGGCATCCCGCATTACGTGATCGACGCCGAGGCGCGGTTCGCCGCCGCGGTGATCGCCGACTTCGCCGACAGCTACGCCGCGGGGGAAACCCCCGTGCCGTGCGTGCGCTGCAACCAGACAGTAAAGTTCGCCGACCTGACGGCGCTGGCGCGCGGGCTGGGGGCGGAGCGGCTGGCCACCGGCCACTATGTGCGGCGCATCGATGGGCCGGCCGGGCCGGAGCTTCACCGCGCGGTCGATCCGGCGCGCGACCAGAGCTGGTTCCTGTTCGCCACCACGCGCGAGCAGCTTGGCATGAGCCTGTTCCCGCTGGGCGGCATGGCGGACAAGGCGGCGGTGCGGGCGGAGGCTGAGCGGCTCGGGCTGCCGGTGGCGGCGAAGCCGGACAGCCAGGACATCTGCTTCGTGGCGCCTGGGTTGCGGGAGGCGGCCGCTGGGGGTGCGGCGGGGCCTGCGGCGGGAGGCCTCGGTGGCGGGGGTTACGCCGATGTGGTGGCGCGGCTGCGGCCGGACGCGGCGGCGCCGGGGGAGATCGTCAGCCGTGACGGGCGCGTGCTGGGCCGGCATGACGGGATTGCTCGCTACACCGTGGGCCAGGCAAAGCGGCTGGGCGCGGCGGCGCTGGATGGCGGGGCGCGCCAGGTGGTGGTGGCGACCGATCCGGCGCGGCGGCGCATTGTGGTGGGGCCGCGCGACGCCGGCACCACGCTGGTGCGGCTGCGCGAGGTGAACTGGTTGGCGCCGGTGCTGGCGGGGGATCTGCGGTGTGCGGTGAAGCTGCGCGCGCGGGAGACGCCTCAGCCGGCGCGGCTTCGCGTGATCGAGGGCGGCGGTGTCGAGGTGGTGCTGGATTCGCCTGCCCTGCCCGCGCCCGGCCAGGCTTGCGTGTTCTACGACGGGGGACGGGTGCTGGGCGGCGGGTTCATTCGCCGTCCGGACGCAGTTGACGCGGCAGGGGCGGTGGCGCTATCAGCGCCGTTCCGTGGATCGGATGGCGGCGTAGCTCAGCGGTAGAGCAGGGGAATCATAATCCCTTGGTCGGTGGTTCAAATCCGCCCGCCGCTACCACATCAGGGATGTTTGGCGGCAATCCGTCAGCTGTCGCCCTGTCCCTCGACGTCTCCGACTTTGACGTTCTAGAGCTCCACTTGACGTCGCCGTATCGGGCCAAATTCCCTGACCGTGAAACCAGCGCGCAAAGCGCGGTCAATGGCAGTCAAGCTGCCCCCGGCTGCGCTGAAGACGTTCGCGCACCGCCTGCGCCAGATATCCCGAGCGGCTATTCCCCTCGACCGCAGTGGCGGCATCCAGGCGTTGGACCAGCGCTTCGTCCATCGTCACGTTGATCCGAACCGCCTTGCCCGGCATTTCCACCGGCACCAGGACGCTGGTGATGATCGTGCTGCCATCCCCCAGCCAATCCGGAACGCCCCCCGGGGCCGAGGGCTCGGGAATCCGCTCGCCGTCCTCCCGCATGCCCTCGATGTGCAGCGCCAGCGCTTCGGCCGCCATGACAGCCGCTTCCTGCACGGTCGCGCCATCGCTGGTGCAGCCTGGCAGATCAGGAAACACCACCCCGAAGCCGTCCGCCTCGGACTCACCGGCGTCCTGCACGATCAGTGCAGGAAAGTACCGCATACCCATCGCTTAGCCTTTCTTCAGCTTCAGGCCGCTCTGCCGCTCGATGGACGCGAGCGTTCCAGCCTTGATGTCCTGCCCGCCATGCCGTCGCCCCGGTCACCAGCCCCAGTTCCCGCGGGTGCTTGAACTGACGATGCGACCCTTTGGCGCGCACTTCCACCCACCCGGCCGCGATCAGGGCGGCGATCACTCCGCTGGATTTCATGCGCATTTAATGCGCATCCGGGGGGCCGAAGCAAGCGACGGCTGGTAAGCCTCACGCCCTCGGCTGAAGCTGGTCCAGCGGCGTCCGAGAACGCCTTTCGAACATGTCTCGCCGAAGCGAAACGGACAACGGCGCCGGACCGGATCAGTGCGGGGCGAAGCGCAGCCAACCCCAGGCGAAGCCAACCGCCACCGCAGCGGCCAGAACGGCGCCGACCGGCCCGGCCGCGCGGCCGATCTGGCCCAGCCGTCCGCTCAACGCCGGGGCCAGCCACAGCACGATCAGCGGCGACACCACGGCGGCGTCGATGGCCGACAGCCCGCCTCGGGACAGCCGTCCGGCGGCAAGATCGGCACCGGCGGCGGTCGCGACGATGTCGGTGGCGAGCGGCAACAGCACCAGGCCGGCAACGCCCGGCAGGACAACCAGGGGCAATCCGGCCAAACCGGTTGCCAGAGCCAACGTCGTCCAGGGCACCGGCGCCGTGGCAAGGTGCAGCGAAGCGGCCAGCGCCAGCCCGGCGGCGGCAACGCTGAACGACCCAAGCCGACGTGCCAGAACTGGGTGACCGGCAATCCCAACAGCCGCCGCAACGCCAAGCGCCGTTTGCCAGACGGCCAGAAGGGACGCCTGCGTCCGAGGTGCCCCGGCCAGCCACCACCCGGCCGCCAGCGCTGCCGCCAACAGCCCGAGCCAGCCGCGGCGCGGCGCCACCCGCACGGTCGCGAACCCGATCAGCACCGCACCGACCGCCAACAGCGGCAGACGCTCGGGCAAGCTGTGCGGCGCCGTGATCCAGACACCGCCCAGCGCCACGCACCATCCGGCAAACACACCCACCCCGGCGGCGACGATGGCCAGCGCCCCCGCTCGAAGCACCCGTGCGGCGAGCGTCAGCCCCAGCGCCACCGCGAAGCCGATCAGAGGCGCGCGCAACTGGGTTAGCAGCGCAACAACATCGCCTCTTCCCCATTCGCCGTGCATAAGCATGCTGCGGGCATGACGCGCTGCCGCCGGTGCGTCAAGCCAACGACCGGATGGGGACCAGGATGGCCAAAGTGCAACGTACGCGCGAGCTGATGCTGCCGATGAAGGTGTGGGACGGACCGATCCGGCTGTTCCATTGGGGGATCGCCCTGCTGGTGATCACGAGCTTCGTCACCCAGTATCAGGGCTGGATGCAGCTCCATTTCCTGTCCGGCTACGCCATGCTGACGGCGCTGCTGTTCCGCGTGGTCTGGGGCTTCGCCGGCAGCGACACCGCGCGGTTCGGCCGCTTCCTGAAAAGTCCGGTGGCGGCGGTGCAGTATCTCGGGCGCATCGGACGACGCGAGCCGGACACACAGGTCGGCCACAACGCCGCCGGCGGCTGGATGGTGCTGGTGCTGCTGCTGCTGCTGGCGATGCAGGTCGGCACCGGACTGTTCTCCAACGACGACGTCAACGCGCGTGGGCCGCTGGCGCTGCGCGTCGGCAAGGCAATAAGCGACACGTTCAGCCACTGGCATGCAGTGAATTTCTGGCTGATCCTGGCCGGCATAACGCTGCACGTGTTGGTGGTAGGGGCGTACGCGGTGCTGAAGGGCCAGAACCTGGTGCGACCCATGATCACCGGGAAAAAACGGCTGCCCGGACGGACGCCGGCACCAAGGCTACGGAGCCCGTTGTTGGCCGGCGCCATCTTTACGGTTTCGGCGGGTCTGGTGTGGGCGGCGCTGTGGCTGCTGGCCTAGCCCCAGCGATCGGGCCAGACGAAGAGGGTCGGGAGCACCCTCTCTGCGATTGCGCGAAGTTCCGGAGGCCCACCGGGGGCTAAGGGCGGCGGGAGCCCGCCGCCCCAGCCCCGGCGATCAAGCCCCGACCAACCCGCGCGCGAACTCCCCAGCATCGAACGGCCGCAAATCGCCGGCCTTTTCGCCAACCCCCACCGCATGCACCGGCAGGCCGAACTCCTCTGCCAGCGCGACCACGATCCCGCCGCGGGCGCTGCCGTCCAGCTTCGTCACCACCAGCCCGGTGACGTCCACCATCTCCTTGAACACCCGCACCTGCTGCACGGCGTTCTGACCGGTCGTCGCGTCGAGCACCAGCAGCACTGAGTGCGGTGCGGTTTCGTCCTGCTTGCGCAGCACGCGGATGATCTTGCGCAGCTCCTCCATCAGCGCCGCCTTGTTGTGCAGCCGTCCCGCCGTGTCGATCAGCAGCACGTCCGCCGCCTCGGCCTTCGCCTTGGTCAGCGCCTCGAACGCCAAACCGGCGGCATCGGCGCCCGCGCTTCCGGCAATCACCGGCGCGCCGACGCGCTCACCCCAAATCTGCAACTGCTCCACCGCCGCGGCGCGGAACGTGTCGCCGGCCACCAGCACCGCGCGCAGCCCCTGCTCGCGGTATTGCAGCGCCAGCTTGCCGATCGTGGTGGTCTTGCCGGTGCCGTTCACGCCAACCACCAGAACCACATGCGGCTTCAGCGCCGGATCGATCTCCAGCGGCCGGGCCACCGGTTCCAGGATCGGCGTGATCTCGTCGGCCAGAGCCTGCTTGATCTCATCTTCGGCCACTTCCTTGCCAAACCGCGTGCGGCGAAAACCCGCAATCACGCGCGCCGAGGCATCCACCCCCAGATCGGCCGCGATCAGCAGTTCCTCCAGCTCCTCCAGCGCCTCGTCGTCCAGGCGGCGCTTCTTGAAGACGCTGGTGATGCCCTCGGTCAGCTTTTGGGTGCTGCGCGAGAGCCCTTCCTTCAGTCGCGAAAAGAATCCGAGCGCCATCAGGCCGCCTCCGCCAGCAATGTGTCGTCACCCACCGCAAGGATTCGGGCAGGCAGCAGCCGGGCGGGGGCAGCGGGCAACGCCAGCCGCACCGGGGCGAAATGCTCCGAGTGTCCCGCCGCCGCGCTTTCCGTCAGCAGCGACACCGTGCGCCCGACCTGGGTTGCGTAGAAGCGCTGCGCCGCCTCGCGTCCCGCCGCGCGCAACAAGGCCGCACGTTCGCGGCGCACGGATTTCGGCACGGCGGGCATGCGGGCAGCCGGCGTTCCCGGGCGCTCGCTGTAGGGAAACACATGAAGGAACGGCAGATCGGCCGCGCGGACGAAGTCCAGCGTCTCGGCGAACAGCGCGTCCGTCTCGGTCGGGAAGCCAGCAATCAGGTCGGCGCCGATGGCGATGCCCGGACGCAGCTGCCGCGCGCGCCCGATCACCGCGGCGGCGTCGCCACAGAGGTGCCGGCGCTTCATGCGCTTCAGGATCAGGTCGCTGCCGGCCTGCAGCGACAGGTGCAGATGCGGCATCAGCCGAGGCTCCTGCTCGATCAGCCGCCACAGATCCGCGTCGATCGCCGCGGGGTCGAGCGAAGACAGGCGCAGCCGCGGCAGGTCCGGGACCAGCGCCAGCAGCCGGCGGACCATCTGCCCGAGGCTCGGCGCGCCAGGCAGGTCACTGCCGTAGCTGGCGATATCGACGCCGGTCAGCACCACCTCCTGGAACCCGCCGGCCACCAGCGCCCGGACCTGCGCCACCACGGCGCCGACCGGCACCGACCGGTTGGGTCCGCGGCCGAACGGGATCACGCAGAAGGTGCAGCGGTGGTCGCAGCCCTGCTGCACCTGCACGAAAGCACGAGCGCGCCCGGCGAATTCTGTCACTAGATGCGCCGCGGTCTCGCGCGCCGCCATGATGTCCGACACGCGTCCCGGGGCGTCGGGTATCCAGCTTTCCGGCCGCAGCTTGTCCTCGTTGCCAAGCACGCGATCAACGCCGGGCAAGCCCGCCCAGGACTCGGGCGCGATCTGCGCGGCGCAGCCGGTGACGACGATGCGCGCATTCGGGCGCTCGCGGGCCAGGCGGCGTATGGCCTGGCGGGCCTGACGCTCGGCCTCGGCCGTGACCGCGCAGGTGTTGACGATCACGGTGTCCGGCAGCGCGGCGGCGTGCGCACGCATCACCTCGCTTTCGTAGGCGTTGAGGCGGCAGCCGAAAGTGACAACCTCGACGCTCATGCCGGATAGGCCGAGAGGTTGATCTCGCCGGTGAACGCGGTGGCGACGGGGCCTGTCATCAATACGCTTCCCCTCGGTGCATCGCCGTTGGGACCATCCTCACGCCACTCGATCTCCAGTTCCCCGCCGTCGAGAATCACCGCCGCCCGCCGGCCGGTCAGGCCCCGCCGGTGCGCGTTCACCAGCGCAGCGCAGGCGCCCGAGCCGCAGGCGAGCGTCAGACCCGCCCCGCGCTCCCAGACGCGCAGCCGAAGTCGGTCGCGGTCCAGCACTTCGGCGAAGCCGACATTAGCGCGGTCGGGGAAGAGCGGGTCCTGTTCCAGGACGGGCCCCAGCGCCTCGACCGGCAGACCGGCCAAGTTTACGACAAAAAAGGTAACGTGCGGGTTCCCCATGCTGGCGGCGGCTGGGTCGTGCAGTGGCCCGAGCGCAAGGTCCAGGTGCAGCGTGTCCATCTTGCGCGCCAGCGGGATGTCCTGCCAGTCCAGCCGCGCCGGCCCCATATCGACGCGCACCCCGCCATCGGCGAGCATCTCCGCATGCAGGTCGCCGGCGACGGTGCGAATCACCAGATGGCGCTGCGCCGTCTCGGTCGCCAGCAGCGCGGCGACACAGCGCGTGGCGTTGCCGCAAGCGCCCGCCGCCGACCCGTCCGGGTTGCGGATGCGCATGAAAGCGTCCGCGGCCGCGCCCGGGGGGGCCGCCTCGATGGTGATAAGCTGGTCGCAGCCAATGCCGGTGCGGCGGTTCGCGATCGCCGCGGCCCGCGCCGGCGTCAGGCCAAGCGGAACCGACCGCTCGTCGAACACGATGAAGTCGTTCCCGCAGCCATGCATCTTTACGAAGCGCGCCAGCATGGGCCACCATATATTTGCCGCGGCCCCGCAGCGAAAGTCCCATCGGCCAAAACAGCCGTAATGATTGACGCGCTCAAGGGTCCTGTTGGGCGTCGCGCAGGACAGCCTCTCCGGGGTCATTTAGAAGGCGACAGAAGGGGTTAACAGATCGTGTTCGCTGCGGTATGATCGAGCGGCAAACCGCTGCACGTTGCGGCTGCGGCGACGACTTCCGGGGCTTTCGAGGTCCCATTGCCTCGGTTGAGGGTTAAATTTTAACCGTCACATTTGACTGTCCACCGCCGTTGTAGGTCACTAGGAGTCAAGGAGACAACCATGCGACTCAGTCTGACGGCAGCAGCTTTGGCGGCTGTGCTGACCGCTGCCCCGGCCTTCGCGCAGACCGCGCCCAAAACTGCAACGCCCCCGACCGGAACGCTCGGTACGCTGCCAGCAACCCCCACGACGAAGCCGACGGTACCCGCGGGAGGCTTCGCCGCCGAGGCGGATGCCAAAAAAACCTGCCCAAGTGATACAGTCGTTTGGGCCAACACCTCGTCCAAGGCGTATCACCTGGCCGGGGACAAATGGTACGGCAAGACCAAGGAAGGCGAATACATCTGCCAGAAGGCGGCAGATGCCGCCGGACTGCACCCGGCCGGTAAGCACGCCGCGCCGGCGAGTACCACCAAAAAGGGGTAAACGGAACATGTCGTTAGTAGATCAAATCGTTGGACTCTTCGTCGGCGGCAAGCCCGGAGCCGGCGGACAGCCCGATCTGCAAGCCGGCCTGGAGCAACTGGTCGGCCTGTTGCTGGGACCGCAGTCCGGCGGGCTCCAGGGGCTGCTGGCGAAGTTCCAGCAGGCCGGGCTCGGTGATCTCGTGAATTCGTGGGTCGGTACCGGCCCAAGCCAGCCGGTGACGCCGGAGCAGGTTCACGAAGCACTGGGCGCCGAGCCGGTTCAAACCGTGGCGGCGAACACGGGGATCACCAAGGAGCAGGTGCTTGCCCTGCTGTCCGCGCATTTGCCGGCACTGGTGGATCATCTGACCCCCAACGGCCAGGTCCCCGAGCACCCGACCACCGAATCGCCCGACTTGCTGACCTACGGCTTGACGTTCCTGAAAAGCCGGCTGGCCTGATCCAGGCTCAGCGGTAGCCTGGCAGCGGTGCGGGTCGGTCGCCGAACGGCGGCCGACCGCCTTGCGCCGCGCTCACCCCGCCGCTATACACCCGCCCCTGTTCGCGCGCCCGGGCCTGAAATGGGCATGCCCGGCCGCGACCGCTTGCGCCTTCTTCAAACTCGGATTCTGGCGCGAGTGCAGGAAAAAGGAGAATGAAATGCCCAAGGCGAAGACGAAGTCGTCGGTCAAGAAGCGGTTCACGGTGACCGCGACCGGCAAGGTGCTGGCTGGACCCGGCCGCAAGCGGCACTGCCTGTCGGCCCGCACGCAGAAGGCGAAGCGGAGCAACCGCGGCAATCAGGTGCTCACCCACCAGGACGGGATCACCGTCATGCAGTGGGCCCCGTACGGGCTCAGGTAAGGGAGTACCGGCATGGCACGCGTCAAGCGGGGCGTCACCACGCACGCCCGCCACAAGAAGGTTCTTGAGCAGTCGAAGGGTTTCCGCGGCCGCTCCTCCACCAATTACCGGATCGCGCTGGAACGGCTGGAAAAGTCGCTCCAGTACGCCTACCGCGACCGACGCAACAAGAAGCGCGACTTCCGCGGTCTGTGGATTCAGCGCATCAACGCGGCGGTGCGCGAGCATGGGCTGACCTACTCGCGCTTCATCGCCGGGCTGAAAACCGCCGGCATCGAGATGGACCGCAAGCTGCTCGCCGCCATCGCCTACGACGACGCCGCGTCGTTTGCGGACATCGTCAAGAAGGTGCAGGCCGCCCTCTAGGATTTCGGCTTCCCCAAGGGACCCGAAGGATGGACACAGGGCCGCCTGCCTAAGGCGGCCCTGTTCGTTTTTTGGGGCGCCCCTGTTCGTTTTGCGCGTGTTCGTTTGCGAGACCCCATGACCGACGATCTCTCCGCCTTGCAGACCGAGACCGATGCCGCGCTGGAAGCGGCTGCCGACCTGCGCACCTGGGACGCGGTGCGCATCGCCGTGCTGGGCCGCAACGGCAAGCTGACCGCGCTGCTGAAGGAACTCGGCAAGGCCACGCCGGAGGAAAAGCGCGAGCGCGGCGCGGCGCTGAACCGGCTGAAAGAGTCGCTGGCCGCTGCGATCGAGGCCCGCCGGGCGGCGCTGGAGCACGCGGCGCTGGACGCGCGCCTCGCCGCCGAGCGGATCGATCCCACCCTGCCGCCGCGACCGGCCGAGATCGGCCTGGTCCACCCGATCAGCCGCACCATGGAAGAAATCGTCGCGATCTTCGGCGCCATGGGCTGCACTGTGGCCGAAGGACCCGACGTGGAAAGCGACTGGCTCAATTTCAGCGCGCTGAACATACCGGCGCACCATCCCGCCCGCGCCGACCATGACACGTTCTATCTGTCGGCCCTCGAAAACGGCGTGCCCCGGGTGCTGCGGACCCACACCTCGCCGGTGCAGATACGCACCATGCTGAGCGAGCCTCCACCGATCCGCACCATCGTCATCGGCCGCACCTATCGCGCCGACCACGACGCCACCCACTCGCCGATGTTCCACCAATGCGAGGGGC
>Ga0302319_10011054_pt1 | contig 17158 bp, 13 predicted proteins | sample Bog_T0_2_FD_203319 | JGI IMG/M metagenome (GOLD analysis project Ga0302319, IMG submission 203319) | Peat permafrost microbial communities from Stordalen Mire near Abisko, Sweden - Bog_T0_2 | ecosystem: Environmental > Terrestrial > Soil > Wetlands > Peat | place: Sweden: Abisko, Stordalen Mire...
CGTCGGCCACGTTCGGCTCTATTGGTAACTCTCAGTCTGGGTATCGCACTCGGCTCACTCATCTGTCTCAGCACTGTGCTCTTTACCTTCGTCGGGTTCACGAACACGTGGTCAGCCTGGCAACGCTATGAGGGACAGCACCATCATCGCGCAGAATTTGAGGTCATCCGGGCCTACGTCGAGAAACAGAAAGGCGGCCCCTATGTCTACGCCAACGGACTGGTCGAAGGTCAGCGCGAATGGATGAGCCTGCACGACTATCTGCACCACACGCCTCGAGACGAAGCGGAGCTCGCCGCGCGCGTTGCGCCCAAGACATCGATTCCAATCTATTTTTTACCGGACATGAAGGGACAGGCCCGAGTGCGGGTCTTCGATGAAATCCCGCCCGCGGAGGCCTACCACCGCAGGGCGATGACCACGCTAAAAAATGGCCCGCTGGTACTGACCGTGAGCGCCGCAGCGACGTTCGCTCTTTGGATGCTCCGAGCTCGCTTCTCGTAGGCGGCATCCCTGCGCCAGCCTTCGTTCGCATGCGATTCGAGACTTCACGAACGATCGCACCCGTGTCGTCGTCGTGCTTTACTGCCATTTCTCCGGGTAAGTAGAAGCCGCAGCGCAAGCCCTAAGCCGTTCCGGTGCGAGGCTTATGTCTGCGCGAGCGGGCCAAAGATAGTATTTCGACCAACTACCGACCGGGGGTTCTGTGCAAGTTGGGAGCGTCGCGGCGCACGCCGCACGCGGCCGCACAACGCTAGCTGTAACGACGACGACCACGGATGACCGCGATCGCTCCTGCCAGCAGTGCCAACTCGCCGGCCGCAGTTGCAGGATCAATTTCTGGCGCCGCTCCAGCCACTTTCCAAGTCCCGGCCGTCGAATTCGATGCGCTGATGTAAGAGCCAGTGAGCGTGGAAAAATCGAAGACGGAGTAAGAAATTGAATCGCCTCCGCTCCCAATGCTGTATGAAAAGTCGGGGCTTGCATGCAGTAAGCCATCTTCTTCGAATGTGGCTCCGGTGACTTTGCCATTCGACTCCGTCAGCGACAAATTGGCCTCTGGATTGCCCGCGAGCGGCTGAAAGTCCTTTTCGTTCGTCGACGTCGCGTCACCGGCCCACGAAAACGCCGGAATGCCGACCGTGCCGGTCCCGCCTAGAGCGTAGGAGGTCAGGGTCAAATTGTCTTGAGCGATGGAACCGGTGAAGGTAAAGGAAGCCGTGTGCGCGCCGGAAAAAGGCAGTGCGGGTGAATTATTCGTTGAATACGTGCCGGTCATCGGACTGCCTTGGTAGTCCAAGATCGTTGTTTGGGCGATCGCCAACGGGGCAAGACCAAGGGATGCAACCGCAATAACCAATCTCTTAAGATTCATGCACGCATCCCCCAGTTCGAGCCGGCCGACTCAAGCGCGATACTATCCTCCTGCCAGACTCTACTCAACGCATCTTTCTGTCACCAGACTCGCTGTCAGTCGTCTTGTAAATCCTACATGCCGGCCTGACCCAATATTTTTGTCGCTCCGTCATCTCGCATCCGTCTGAACAGATTTACAAAGTCCGCGTCCGTTGGAAATTGGCCGATATCTCGCGCGGACGTTTGGATTTCTCCACACGAATTATTCGATCTTGGTCCAAATCAGCACGGACGAGCCCTGTCTCCCGGTCAGTGGGCTCTTCGTGGATCCTGTCCTTATGTACAAGCTCTTCCCGTCGACATTGAATTGAACCTCCTGCGTGATGCCACTCCACGCCTGGTTCCAAGAGGCTTCTATGTGATGGATGATCCTATGCCCGTCGATTGCGTAACTGCCGGCGTAAGAAACCAACCCTCGATAAAGTTCGACGCTCTCGGCATCCGTTGCTACCAGTGCGGCCGGCGGCACACGGCTCTCCTTGACGAGGATTGCATACATCCTGCAGTCCGGACCATACGAAAGGTAGCCGCTCGGATGCACGCCGAGTAGATTATTTTTTTGGCTGGTCTCCTCATCGGTTGTCTCAATGGAGAGGAGCGCCCAACTTCCGAGTAGCGGACCCGAGCAAGTCGGATGCTGTTGGGCGATCGAACTTGAACTCAAAAATAGAAGCGCGCAACAGCGAATTGCAAGTGCTGATTTCATTTTTCGGCGTCCTGGTGTGTTGAAGGTCATCCGCCGACAGGCGGCGCGTGCTCACGGTGGTATCGATGGATCGTCCACAAGTAGCTCTCCATCAGCGAGCGTCTCCCTAAGTCAAGCAGCAGCTCGCAGCGCCGACTCGGCGTTGCCGTTCTCAAAAATTCCGTATTAGCACGTGAAAAATGCGCAAGCTGGTTCTTGTATTGCCAGATCAGCTCGCGGGTCGCCATCTGGCTCTGATGCAGTTTCCATGCGCCGAGAAATAGCGCCAAGATTTCTGCTCCGAGCATCAACACGTTCTTGAGCGGCACGTCAGTCATCACGTACATGTTGTGCATCGATTGCGCAAACACCATGCGAGCTACCAGCACGATCACCGTAAATGCGATGACTGCGATTTGCCAGCGCGACACCCGACGATTCGTCTGCTCGAGTCTCTTAACTTTGTGGCTGAAATACGCAAACTGATTGTCTACCCAAGCCTTGCGTACCAGGGTGCCACGCCGTTCATCAAGCAGCGGCGCCGGCACCACGCCGATGGGGTCGAGATTTCTCAAGACGTAACCGATCCACCCGAATCCTTCGAAGTGCTCGATTCCCGACAGTGCCAGCAGTTCGGCGGCATCGACGCTTCGGTCGATCCCAGCGAGACTCAAATAGAACTTGACGCGCAGCGTCTCGGCGAGCACCCGATAGCTCAGGTGTTTGACGAACCAGACCCTGGTGTAGAGCAAGCGGTAGAGCACCAAGCTGCCGAGTAGGATCAAGAGGTAGGCGAGCAGAAACCCTTGATTCTCGCCGAGCTTGTCGTAAATCAGGTAGAGGCATCCCAAGAAAAACGCGAAGACGCTGAACATGCCGAACAATCCATCGGAGCGCTTTTGATAATGCAGCGCGAGCGTATCCGCGTGACCGAATTCGGAATCGATTTGTATGAGCCTCAGCCGCTCCTCGAGCAGATCGTCGGGCATGCCGGCGAGCAGAAATTCGCCGGGTTCCGAGCGTGCGTTGGCTGTTGCTCGTTGGAAGTCGCGGTTGTAGTCGTTGAGGCCTTCAAGTCGACGGCGCAGAGCGGCCGGGGGCTCGGATCCGAATTTTAGGATGGTATCGCCGAGACCTGTCAGATAGCAGGGCGGGTTCGGCGCAACACTTGCCGCGTCGCCTCCTGAGGCGATCGGCAGCCAATACACGAAGCAAGAGTCAGTGTTGGTACCAGGCTCGCCGGCGGCGAACTCCAAGCCCGGCGCTTGGCCGCTTTCCTCCACGCGGATGCCGAGACAGCGTAAAACGGCATCGGCCGCGCTGCCGGATTGCGAAACTTTCCCGTCCCATAGGGCGAGTAGCAGATTGCTTTTCCGGATCAGCACCTCCGTGAGGTTTCGGTAGGCCGCGTCACGCCGCTCTTGGCGGCCATTCGCCAGACTGCCTTTCGACTTCTCCGGGTTGGGGAGCTCGACGCAGTGCAGGTTCGTATGGGCCAGCAACCTCGTCAGCAGGCGACGGTTCCGGTCATCGAAATCGGCGGCCAATTCCGCGAGTGGCGTCGGCAGCATGGCCTGGACGCAGATGCCAAGTTCGAGCGCGGTATCCGCAACCAACAAGTCGGCGTCCGTCGCCATGCCGAGCGTCAGCTTCAGTTCCGTGTCCGGAAGCAGCCCTTTGATGGAGTGCAAAAAGTCGGCAATGCCATTGCGCCCGCGAGCGGCATCGACCTCATCTAAGTGGCGATGACCGGTTACGCCAACAACAAACGGCGAATGCGCTGTGTTAAGGCGCTCGTTGACACCAACGCGCGGTTCAACGGAACACTGGGTGCGGTGTTCGTTGGGCGCGGAGCTTTGCATGATCGTTACGTAATAGCATGGATTCGAGACGACTTCGAGTAAGTCCAAGACCGGAAACAAATCGAGGGCAGTCTGGAAGAGACTAGGCGAGGAACCGGTTGGCAAGTCGCCATTGGTTACAGTCAAGCAAATGGACTATAACTCCCATTATCACCAACACTGGGCGCACTCCAAGATGCCGACACGCGTGCTTCTGGCCGATACCTTGCCGAAGAACTCGAGCCGGGTGTCGTTCATCATAATGCCTCCGGGACTTCCTTGGAGGCCGCTCCACTGCCTGGGATGAAAGCCGATGAGATCAGACTTTTCGCTCCTGCTGCTAACTGCGTTTCTGTTTGCGCGCCCGGCCTTTGCCCAGGAGGTGCACTCGCATCCGCCTCCGGAGAGACTGGGCACCGTGATCTTCCCCACCTCCTGTGCGCCGAACGTAGCGCATGAATTCGAACGAGCCGTCGCGCTGCTGCACTCCTTTGCGTACACCGCCGCGGAACAAGCCTTCAGGCAGGTGGCCGCGGCCGATCCGACCTGCGCGATGGCGCATTGGGGTGTGGCGATGTCCTATTACCATCAGTTGTGGAACCCACCCGGTGCCGAGGATCTGCGCAACGGGCGCGCCGAAATCGACGAGGCCATGCACCTCAATGTCCGGTCGGAGCGAGAACGTCAATTCATTGCCGCCGCGAGCGCGTATTACGCCGACTCAGAGCATGTAGCGCATCAGGCGCGTGCCAAAGCCTACGAGGAGGCGATGAACCTAGCCGCCCGCAGCAACCCCACGGACTCGGAAGTTCAGGTATTTTACGCGCTTTCGCTGGTTGCGACCGCTTCGCCCGAAGACCGATCTCATGCCAACCAGAAGCGCGCGGCGTCTATTCTGGAGGCGTTATATCGGGATCATCCGGATCATCCGGGAGCGGCTCATTATTTGATTCACGCCTATGACAATGCGGAATTGGCACCACGCGGTTTGGCGGCAGCACGCGCTTATTCAAAGATTGCACCGTCGGCGCCGCACGCCTTGCACATGCCGTCGCACATTTTCACTCGACTGGGATTGTGGGATGACTCGATTGCATCGAACGTCGCCGCGCGCGCGGCAGCGCAGGCCCAGAGCGACATAGGCGAAGAATTGCATGCCATGGATTATCTCGTATACGCGTACCTGCAACGCAGTCGACAGGCTGATGCGAGAGCGGTGATTGCGGCATTGGCGACGATGCCCGGATTGAGCGGCGGTGATTTCAAAGTTGGCTATGCCGCCTCGGCGATGCCGGTGCGACTTGCCATGGAAGGCCATGACTGGGGCGCCGCCGCAGCGCTGCAATCCTTGCCTGAATCCACGCCACAAGTGGCCGCGATCGTCTTTTGGGCTCGCGCCGTTGCCAACGCGCGCTCAGGACATGCTCAGATGGCGAGCGACGACATCGCACGGCTGCAGAGCTGCAGGCAGACACTTCAGACCGCTGGAAATGCTTACTGGGCGTTGCAAGTCGACGTGCTGGACAAGGAAGCCAGGGCCTGGCAGTCGAAGGCGAATTCCAACAGCGACGAGGGCGCGCAACTGCTCCGCGCAGCAGCCGACGAGGAGGATGCGGTGGAGAAACTGCCCGTGACGCCGGGGCCGATCATTCCGGCGCGCGAGCAGCTTGGCGAATTATTGCTGGCGCTCAATCAGCCGCAACAAGCTTTGCAGGAATTTCGCACGGTCTTGGTTGCCGCGCCGGGCAGGCGCGGCGCACTGTCCGGCGCCGTTCAGGCAGCTGACGCGATGGGCGACACTCACACCGCGTCGAAGATGCGGGCGTTGATCTCGAACTCTGGAGTCAATCCTTAAGCTTCCGCTTCGGCGTTTCGGAGGGAGACGGGGTTCACGATACGCGGTACGCTTGAAAAACTGACCAGAATGGGGAAACGCCATGAAATTTGCGGGCGGTTGCTATTGCGGTGAAGTGCGCTACGTCGCCGACGGGGAGCCGATGTTGAAAGCGCAATGCCACTGCCGAGAATGCCAATACCTTTCCGGCGGTGCACCGAACATGTTTCTGGTCATGCCGCCCGCGGGGTTTTCATATACCCAGGGGACGCCGAAGCAATTTACGCGCAGTGACCTCGAAGCGGCCGTGACGCGCGAATTCTGTGCCGAATGCGGCACCCATCTCACGACGCGGCGGCCGGGATTGCGCGCCGTGATCCTAAAGGTCGGCACGCTCGACGATCCAGGACTGTTCGGGGGCCCGCAGATGGCGATCTTTACCATCGACAAGCAGGCGTTCCACGAAATACCAGACGGCTTGCCGGTCTTCGAGCGAATGCCGCCGCGCTAGCCTAATGGAACACTGCGAGCTCCCCGGCTTTGAGTACCAACGGATTGAGACATCCGGGGCGACGATCAATCTCGCGATCTGCGGCAAGGGTGCGCCGCTGTTGCTGCTCCACGGCTATCCTGAAACACATCTGATGTGGCGCAAGATCGCACCGGCGCTCGCAGAGGAGTTTTCGGTAGTGTGTGCCGATCTTCGGGGGTATGGCGACAGCAGCAAGCCTGAGGGCCTCGCCGACCATTCAAATTACTCGAAGCGCGCGATGGCGAACGATATGGTTGAAGTCATGGCTGCGCTCGGCCATCGACAATTCCTGCTTGCCGGGCACGACCGGGGCGGCCGCGTCGCGTACCGACTGGCACTCGATCATCAGGTCGCCGTCAAGCGGCTCGCGCTCCTCGACATCGTCTCCACCAAGGCCGTGTACGAGCAGGGCGGAATGGGGATTGCAGCTGCATATTTCCATTGGTACTTCTTGATTCAGAAGCGGCCGCTTCCCGAGACATTGATTGGTTTCGACCCGGCCTTCTGGTTGAATGCATCGGTGTTCCAGCACTACACCGCGATTGCTGACACGTTCAGCGAGGATATCCTTGCGCAGTATCTTCGTACGTTCGGTACGGCCGAAGGGATCCATGCCGCGTGTGAGGACTACCGCGCAGGCGCGACCGTCGATCTGACCAACGATCGGGCCGATGTCGCCGCGCAGCGGAAAATTACCTGCCCGACGTTGATTCTTTGGGGGTCGCGCGGCGTGATCGGCAAGATATTCCAGCCACTCGAGACATGGCGCGACCTCGTGGAGTCGCCTACCGGCGAGGCGATCGATTGCGGGCATTTCATTCCGGAGGAGAAGCCAGCGGAAACGCTGCGCGCATTGCGGACCTTCTTTAAAGCTTGAATCTAATGTTTCTTCTTGCCCTCGATCGCATCGATTTGATCCATGATGCGGTTCATACGCGCTATCAAGGATTGGTAGGGCGCCGGCGATGCAAGGTCGACACCCGCCCGTTTCACGAGCTCATAGGGATAATCAGAGCCCCCGGCACGGAGAAGTTCTAAGTAGCGCTGCTGCGCCCCCGGTTTTTTCTGCAGAATGGCGTCTGCGAATAATGAGCTGGCCGCGACGGAAGTGGCATATTGAAAGACGTAGAACGCATTGTAAAAGTGCGGGATGAAGCTCCATTCCACCGTGTACAGGTCGTCGATCTTCATCACCCCTTCCGCATCACCATGATAGCGCTTCAAGATCGTTGCATAGAGCTGAGTGAATTTTGCTCCGGAGAGCGGCTCGCCGCGATCCACGATCGCATGGGCGTCGCGCTCGAACTCCGCGAACATGGCCTGACGGAAAAAGGTCCCGCGCAACGATTCGAGGGCCGACCCCAAATACAATATCCGCTCATCATCGGTTTTCGCGACTTTCAACATGTGATCGAGCAACAGCTGCTCGTTGCAGGTGGAGGCGATCTCGGCGATGAAAATAGGGTACCCGGCATAAACAAAGGGCTGGGCGGCATCCGCCAGTCGGGTATGCATCGCGTGGCCAAATTCATGCGCAAAAGTCGATGCCGACTGATACGTATCATCGTGGTTCAGCAACAGATAGGGATGCACGTCGTACGCGTATCCTGCCATGTAGCCGCCGGACGCCTTGTGGGGCCGCGGGTAGAAATCAACCCAGCGGTTATCGAACGCGCTTCGCATCTCGCGAACATAGGCGTCGCCCAGCGGCTTGACCGCTTCGAGCGTCAGTTTTTCGGACACTTCCGGCGTGTAAGACGCAGGCGAATGCACCAACGGCGGATAAATGTCGTAGTAGCGCATGTCGGCGACTCCGAGCAGCCGGGCGCGCAGACGCATGTAGCGATGCAGGGTCGGCAAGCCGAGATTTACCTGCTCGATAAGCGTTTGATAGACAGTCGCCGGAATCCGGTCATCGTCGAGCTTGGCGGTGAGCGAATCCGGATAGTGGCGCACGCTGGCGTTTACCTGATCCTTTTGCATGGACTTGTAGAGCAACATTCCCAAGGTGCCCTCGAAGCGTTTCTGTGCCGCCCAAAACTCATCGAAAACGAGCTTGCGGTCGGCGCGGTTTTCCACCTGTCTATAGGTTTCGTATCCGGAATCATCGAGTCTCGCCTCGGTGCCATCCGAGAGTTTCACGGTCGGGCGCGTCAGTTCGGCATTCCGGAACAGCGAGTCCGTGGCCTCGGCCGTGTCACCAATCAGACTGAATGTCGCGATGAGCGACTCGCCTTCCTTGTTGAGCGTGTGAGGGGCCGCGCGCTCAATGTCGTCGAGATAATGCCGATACATCGCGAGTCCAGGATTGTCCCGGAGCAGAGCTTGCACGGCTTCGGCGCCTAGCTCGAGCAACTCAGGCCGCAGAAAAGCAGTTTGCTCCTGGAAATGACCGCGCAAAACCGAAGCGCGTTGCATGCGTTCGGTTCCGGCCGGATCGCTGGTGTCATCGTCGCGCCGTAAACTGGCATAGACGAACAGGCGGTACAAGCGTTTGGTCGCCGCGATATAAAGATCGAGACACTGCTTGAGGCGATCCGCGCCGGACTTTAATTGTCCCTGACAGGCGGTGACTTGCGAGATATCGGCGTCGAGTTGTTTGCTATCGGCATCCCACGCAGCGGTCGACGCATAAAGGTCGTTCAAATTCCATCGGTACCGCAGATCCTCTGCGTGGACAGCGCCCGCCAGCGTCATCGCAAACAAAATAAAACATCGGATTTTGTTCATGCACTTAAACTCCACTGTGCACCGGTCAGCCGGCTCGAACCCGGATGCGAACTGTGATCAGGGCTTGTCGAGCACGTAATCTTCGGCAGTAAACGCCGGTGCCGAGATTGCGAAAAAAATGAGAGTGCTGCTTGGGTCAGCTTCGATGGAATGCCGCTTCTGCGCGGGTATGAAAACCGTCGAACCTGCAACAACTGGGATGTTGTTCGCGTCCAGATGGACGTGGCCCGAACCGTTTGTAACCAGGAATACTTCCTGCGACAGCCGATTGTAGCTTGTACCGGAGCTACTCCCGGGAGCGAGAGTAAATTGCGCAACGCTGAGCTTCGAAGAGTGCGCTGCTTTTGCCTGCAGGCCGACGAGTTCCTGTAGCCGCACGCCGGGCGATGCGGTCTGAACTTCGACTTCGGTGGAGGCAAAGGCGATCGCATTCTGCGCTTCGGGTTTGGCCGCGCCTGCAGGTTCGGCCTTGCCGGTGGCGAATTCGACTCGTGTCAGACGTTCGATGTCTTTCGCAAACGCCGGATACTCGCGTTGCAGTTGGTCGCGATAGCCCATTTGAAAGTCCGCATTGTCGAACGCCGGCGAGAGTTGATCGGCTACAAAGGAATACGTCCCAGCGGCTGTGGAGCGCGGCGCCGAACCCTGCCAGACGCCGCGCGGAACCGTGAATTGGCGCAGCTCGCCCGCCAGCACGTTGGCACCCAGGGTTACCTTCTTCCCATGCCCATCGGGATACAGCAGCAGCAAATCGATCGGCGATCCATCGTAGAAGTGCCAAACCTCGTCCGTCTGCAGTCGATGCAGCGCAGAAAAATCCCGCGGCGTCTCGAGGACGACGATCGCGCTGCCGGCGGCGTGTGCCCGTCCGCCGTAGCGCTCGGGAAGGGCAGCGCCTTCCAGGCTGTCTTCACTGGTGTAAGTGAGGCTAAACCAAGCCCCCTCGAGCGGGATCGGTTGCATGTGGTAATGCCGAATCAGCTTGCCCGCCATGCCGTTCGGCACGACAGTCGCGGCATTGGCAGACGCCGCGAGTGCCAAGCATCCGGCGGTCAGGACTGCTGATCTGCCCATGCCCATCCCGTGATCAGCCAACCGGAAGAGCCCTTGTGCAAGCTCATGGTCACGACCGCAGTGGTCTTGATCGGTTTTCCCGCTTTGCTGTAAGTGAAAGTGACGGGAACGACGAGATAGGCATAGCCTGACTCGACGTCGAAATGCTTGCGCTTGCCGAGGGTGACATTTGCGTCGATCAGCGTTTGCTTCGCAGAAAACGCCTGGTAGGCATTCAGCCACTTGGCGCAGCTTTGCCAAACGTGCGGCGGGATATCGTCGATCACGACTGCGTCGTCGGCGCAGGTCGCCACCATCGCCTTGAAGTCGCCCTTGTTGAAGCCGTCCACCCATTTGTTTACGGCGTCCATTGCGGCGCTGTTCTCGGAAGCCCATGCCGAGCCGCATGCCAGAACGGTCGCGACCAGCGCGAGCAGTACGATTTTCATGGTATTCACCCCGGCTTGGATGTCTTGTTGGAGCTGAATCTAGCGCACAAATGCTGGGCGTACAATGAGACTACTCGATCAGCAGCGGCAGTCTTACCAAGAACCGAGTACCGTGCGCCTTGTCGGACGTGACGCTGATCGTGCCGCCGTGAGCGCGAACGATTTGCGGACCTATGTGCACACCCATGCCGAGTCCCTGGTGCTCGCCGCTGTGGCCTGACACCAGAACAGATCGAAGATTTTTTCGGATCGCCTCGGCCGAGATTTCCACCGGTCGAGCACAACCTCGCGTATATCGGCAGCCGCCGAGACCTTAAGGGGCTCTTCGCAGAACCGTGAACGAGTGCATTGGCAATGGGGTTGGAGGCCAACTGCTGAATTCTTCCGACCTCGCATCGTTGCGCCCTAGCGACGTTGACGTCGAGAACAATCTCGGTACAAGAACTCGTCCTCTCAACGTGTCCGGTGGCCGTCGAACAGAACGATGTCTCGAATCGAGCGACTCCGCGATGCGACGCTCACCTGCCGAGAGTCGTTAACAATTGTTATAATGGGCGATCGCTGAGCGCCGGCATCGACCAGCCGCACGCATTGCAATTCTTAACATTTGCAATTAGATCTTACGATTCTTGGCGCTATATTCGAAGTACCGTAGTTTCCGATCCTGAGCATGGAGTGACCTATGCGGATTCTCAAGCGCGATATGAATGTCCAGCTATCCCAAGAAAGCCTTTCGGTAAGATCGACTACCCGCGGCGAGCCTCGGACGACAAGCCGGGAACCCGAATCGGAGGCCGCTCGCCCGACGTCGGTGCTCGAGCAATTGAGCGCCGCGGCGCGGGACGCACTCGAAGCGTTTCCAAAGAACACAAACTGACTCGGACAAGGTGGCGCGGGCGCCTACATAAAGTGAGCAGGCGGCTGGACTGCCCCCGAATTTTGCAAACTGGGGGAATCCAGAAGCTGTCAGGTGCGCTCGCTGCCGGTTGCGGCCCTGCGGGCGAAAAATGCGGCGCACAATCCGCATTTCGCCACCCAACTGGGCGAGATCCCATCCTCCCGAACGACCTCGGCCTTGACATGAAGACGCCATCCGATATCAACTGCGCTCCGTCGGAAGTGAGGCGTTCGCGGTCAAGGAGTCATGATGAGCATTTTTGCAAGCATTTTGAGCAAACTCGGTTTCGGTACTGCCAAAGCCGCAGCACCCTCACCAACACCGGCACCCGCCGCCGCACCGGCCGCTCCGGCGCCTGCACCGGCCGCGCCCGCGCCCATCAGCGTCGTCGACGTCGTGGGTCAGCTTGAAGCGCTTGCCGCGAAGAATCCCGAGAAATTGAACTGGCGCGTATCGATCGTCGATCTCATGAAACTGCTCGGACTCGACAGCAGCTTCGGCGCACGCAAGCAGCTCGCCACCGAGCTCGGTTGTCCGGCCGACAAGATGGCGGACTCGGCGCAGATGAATATGTGGCTGCATCAGACGGTGTTGCAGAAGCTGGCTGACAATGGCGGCAATATTCCGGCGGACCTGCTGCACTGAAGCGACGCCTCGACTTCAAACTCGAGGCGACTGCCTCGGGTTCGATGGCACGGGCGGCGCGTTTCAAGACTCCGCACAATGAGGTTCTGACACCCACCTTCATGCCGGTCGGAACGCATGCCGCGGTCCGATCGCAGCGGCGCGAAGACCTTCTCGATAGCGGCGTCCAAGTGTTGCTCGCCAACACCTATCATCTTCTGCTGCGCCCGGGAATCGAAATCTTCGAAAAATTCGGCGGCATTCACGGCTTCATGAACTGGCCGCGATCGGTGCTGACGGATTCCGGCGGCTTCCAGATATTTTCCCTGCCCGGCAATCGCACCTTGCACGAGGAGCACGCCGAGTTCAAAAGCTACGTCGACAACACGGTTGTCCGCCTCAGTCCCGAGCGCAGCATCGCGACGCAAAAGTCGATCGGCTCCGACATCATGATGGTGCTCGATCAATGCGTACCGTCGACCGTGGAGCACAGCGTGGCGCGCGCTGCCATGCAAGTGACTCACCGTTGGGCGCGCCGCAGCTTGGATGCACGCGGCGATTCGGCGCAGGCGCTATTCGGCATCGTCCAAGGCGCGGCCTATCCGGATCTACGAATTCAGAGCGCTCGTGCCGTCACCGACATGCCGTTCGACGGTTACGCGATCGGTGGGCTTGCGGTGGGTGAGAGCAGCGCGCAGCGCGAGGAATGCACGGCGACCGTCACCGAACTGCTACCCGCCGACCAGCCGCGCTATTTGATGGGTGTCGGCACCACGCGCGATCTGCTCGAGGCTGTGCATCGGGGGGTCGACATGTTCGACTGCATTTTGCCAACATCCTTGGCCCGGCAAGGCGTGGCGTTTACCAGCCTCGGGCGGCGCGACCTGCGGCGCGGCGCCTATCGCGGGATGGAGGGACCGCTCGATCCTGCCTGTCAGTGTTATACCTGCAAGACTTACTCGATCGCCTACTTGTTTCATCTGCAGCGCGTGCATGAGAGTGCCGGCTGGCAGTTCCTGAGTTTGCACAATGTGCACTTTTATATGCAGCTGATGCGCAGCATGCGCGAGCACATTTTGGCGGATACCTGGTTGCCGTTCTATCAGGCGCAACGCGAATTGCTCGATGCGCGCGACAGCTACGGTAAGCCCGTCACGCATGTCACGCGCGCCGCCCGCCGCCGACGCGAGCTGCAACGCGGCCGCTACGAGGTGATCGTCCGCGACGAGGTGGGATCCATTCGCGATATGACTTCCGGCGAAGTGATGCACTCGATCAACGATCCGGCGGCGGAGGCTCGTGCGCTGTATGTCGAGCAGTCGCGATTGATCGAACGCCTTGCCGCAGCTGCAGACGCGCCGTTGGTCGTCTGGGATGTGGGACTGGGCGCCGCCGCCAATGCCATGACGGCGATTCTCGCGGCTGAAGCCGCCGCCGCGGCGCGGCGCAAGCTGATCATCGTGAGCTTCGAGAACGACCTGGATTCGTTGCAACTGGCGCTCGATCATGTGCGATGGTTCAAGCATCTGCGGCATGCGGCGCCACGCGCATTGTTGGCGCAAGGCCGCTGGGTCAATGCCGCCGCCAACATCGAATGGCAGCTTGAGGCCGGCGATTTCGCGACTCGAAAATTTGATGCGCTGCCGCCCGATATCGTCTTCTTCGATCCGTTTTCGTTGAAGACGGATGCGTCGCTGTGGACGCTGGCTTCATTTCGCGAATTGGCCGGAGTGTGCGCGCACAAGCCCGTAGAATTGTTTACCTATACTTATTCGACCAGCGTTCGTGCGGCTATGTTGGCCGCCGGATTCTTCGTTGCCAAGGGGCGCGGAATGGGACCGAAGCCGGAAACCACCATCGCCTTGTCGCCGAGCGCGGCAAGCATGCGTCATTCGCACGAACTGCTTGGTGAAGAATGGCTCGGGCGCTGGAGTCGCAGCGATGCGCAGGCACCTTTCGGCTCCACTGACGCCGATTCGTGGCATGCCGCGGTGACCGGGCATCCACAGTTCGCGGCGAGTTAAGACTTTTCCATGAGCGCCATGATCTCGGCGCGCGCGCCCTGGCTGTGCAGGGGCAGGGCGAGTACATCGCCGGAACGTGCCCAGTCGAGCGCGCAACGGGCGGCTTCGGCCTCGGTGTCGCGAACCGCCAGCGCGGATTCCGACATTCCCCGGCGCAGCAACTCGGCCAGCAGGATGCGCGGGATCTCTCCAGGCGCGCGGCCGCGCAATTGCGCTTCGTTTTCCTTGACGACCACGAGGTCGGGTTGAAATTCGGCGGCGACGCGCGCCAATTCCTCGATGTCGGCATCGTTGCGGTTGCCGGCGTGACCCAAGAGTAGGCCTAAGCGACCATTGGTACCGCGCAGATGCTCGGCTACACGCAAAAATCCGCGCAGGCCGTCCGGATTGTGTGCGTAATCGATCAGTACACACACGCCGTGGCGATCGAAGCGCATCAGACGTCCGGGATTGTCTTGGACGCGCGTGCCGAAGCGTGCGAAGACGGAGGCAATGGTCGCCGCTGGAATTCCGAGTGCTGCCGCGCCGAGCGCAGCGGCGGCCATATTGGCAATGTTGTAGGCCGCGATGCCATCGACCGATAACGGTAGGGCGTCGATCTGTCCGAGATCGTGGTCCATGCCGTCGTACGTCAGGCTTAGCCTCCCCGCGCGCACCCCAGAGGTGGCTGCACCGCGCAACCGCGCTTCACGCAGCAGGGCGTGGTCGGCGTCCTGCGCGAACCAGCCGACGGCCGGGCAGCGACCGAAGCGGTCCACGAGGCCATCGACGCGCGCCCGCAACTGCGCATCATCGGCGTTCAGCACCAATAAGCCGCCCGGGGACACGATGCCGGCGACCGCGAGTTTTACATCCGCCAAGGCTGCGAGGTCGTCGATGCCGTATTCGCCAAAATGGTCTGCGCTCACATTCGTCACCACCGCCACGCGCGCCCGCGACACGGCGATTCCGCGCCGCAGGATGCCGCCGCGCGCGGTCTCGAGGATGGCCGCCTGCGCACGGCGCTCGCGCAACACCAGGCGTGCGCCGGCGGGCCCGGAATAATCGCCGGTGGCGAGTGCCTCATCATCGAGAAACACGCCATCGGTGCAATTGAACCCTGCATGCCAGCCGTGAGCTCGGGCACAGGCGGCGAGCAGCCGCACCGTCGTGGTCTTGCCGTTGGAGCCCGTGACGATCGCCGTCGGAATGTCGGTGAGCTGGTCCCAGGGTAGTTCGGCGGGGTCGGGCAGCGCGCTCAAGGGATAACTGCGTCCGCCCGCGCCCGCGCCCAGGGTCAGTTCGGTTTCGTCGAGCACATACGGCAGGCCACGAAGCGCCGCGGCCCCGAGCAGCGCCCGCAGCTGCGGCCGCGCTTCTGCGGCGGCGAGGCGTGCAAAGCGCTCAAGCGCCGCGGAGTCATCGAGCGCCGGGAGCGCGTCAGGATCCGGTGTTGCGCCATCCTCCAAGGCGTCGAGCGCGACTGAGACGAGTGCGTCTTCAAGACTGCGGCGACGTTCAGGATTGCGCTCGACCAAGGTGGCGCACAGCGCCCACTCGTTGATCTCGGTTGCCAGGAACAATTGATCGACGGCGGCTGTGATAGCGAGCGAGATTGCGCCTGCGTGCCGACGCACTATCGTACGCGGAGTGCCCCATCCGAGGCGCGCGGCGGCGCGTTCGACTCGCCTACGCCATCCTAAGAGCAGTGGCTCATCGATCTCGCCTAACGCTTCGAGCACGGCGCCGGTGCACGCAAAGAACAGATTGCCCCCCGTGAGGCGCCGGGAATCCTCAAATGGTAACGCGGGCGGAACGTTCAGTCCTCGCCCTCCGGCGCCATGCGAATTCCGCGCTCATCGCGGATGATTCCTTCAAGACTGAGGTTGGGCGTCATCGCCTCGGCAGGCGCCATCGATCCGTTACTCTTTGGCTCGGCGGCGCCCGCACGGGGCAGAGTGGTTAGCGGCGCCGGCGCCACCGGCTGCGGCACCGCCGCGCCGACCGGTTTGAATTTGGTGATTTGTTTCCAGGAGCGCACCAGGGCATCGGCAAAAATCAGCACCAGGTCTCCGGGTTGGCCCATCGATAGCGCCGCGTCGATGGCTTCCTGTTCGTCGGGAATCACGGAAATTGCGCTCTCGGGTACGCCTGCCGCGCGCAAAGCCTGTGCCTGGATGCGCGGCACTTCGTCCGGAGCACGATTGCGCAGCGTGTCATCGCGACGGCAAATATAGTGATCGAAGCGCCCGGCGACGGCGTTGGCGATCGCCACCAAGTCCTCATCGCGCCGGTCGCCGGGGCCGGCCAACACGACGATGCGCCGCCCGGTGACATCGAGACGCGTTGCCAGATCCGCCAGCATGCCGACGGCGTGCGCGTTATGCCCATAGTCGAACAGCACCTTGAACGGGTGCTCGTTGAAGATGTTCATGCGGCCCGGCGCTTGGTAAAACGTCGAGTCGAAAGTGCGCAGCCCCTGGCGAATGGGTTCCAATTTGATGCCCAGCGAGAACGCCATCGCCGCGGCAAACATGGCGTTCTGCACGTTGTGCGTCGCGCGCCCTTCGAGGGTTGCCGGAATCAAGTGAGTCCAGAGCAATGGAATATGGCTGCCGCGATCGTACAGGGTCATCATCTGACCGTTCACGCCGGCTTCGAGCGCGCAGGCCCTGCCGCCCGCGCGGATGTGCTCGCGCACCAGCGTGTGCTGCGGGTTCATGGTCACGTAGCAAATATTCTTGGCTTCGGTGTAGCCCGACATCTTCAGCACCAGCGGGTCATCGGCGTTCAACACGGCGCAGTCCGTCGCGACTTCGACCACGATGCGCTTGAGTTCGGCGAGTTGTTCCAGCGTGTCGATGCCCTTTAAACCCAAGTGATCTGACTGGACGTTGAGCACGGCGCCGACGTTGATTTCGCGAACGCCCATGCCGGCGCGCAGCAGCCCGCCCCGCGCAGTCTCCAGGATGGCGATATCGATCTGCGGATCGGCAAGCACCATGCGCGCCGAGACCGGACCCGTCATGTCGCCCGGGACCGTGCGCTGACCGTCGATGTACACGCCGTCGGTCGTGGTCAATCCGGGGGTGT
>Ga0302319_10011055_pt1 | contig 17158 bp, 19 predicted proteins | sample Bog_T0_2_FD_203319 | JGI IMG/M metagenome (GOLD analysis project Ga0302319, IMG submission 203319) | Peat permafrost microbial communities from Stordalen Mire near Abisko, Sweden - Bog_T0_2 | ecosystem: Environmental > Terrestrial > Soil > Wetlands > Peat | place: Sweden: Abisko, Stordalen Mire...
GCCCGGGATCGGACCGCTACACGGTCGTCGCCTCGATCAACGGCCTTTATTCCGACTGGAGCAAGCTCACGGAGGAGGACTACGAGAGGGAGAAGGCGCGGCTCGTGGAGGAGGCGATCGTGGCCCTTGAGCGATTCATCCCGGGCGTCCGAGGGATCATCGACTGGAAGGAAGCTGCGACGCCGCGGACCATTGAGCGCTACACGACCCATTTCGGGGGCACTTCGTTCGGGACGAAGTTCGAGGGACTGAAGGTTTCGATGGACCTTTCCGAGCAACTCCCCGGCCTCTACCACGCCGGTTCCGTCGGGATCATCATGTCCGGGTGGCTCGGCACCATCAATTACGGGGTCATCACGGCCAACAAGGTCGACCGCTACGTGTGCGCACAGAGGCAGGGGAGGGCCGCATGAGCGAGGTTTCCCCCGAGATCCTTGGGCGCATCCCCCACAGGCCGCCCTTCCTCTTTGTTGACGAGATCCTCTCCGAGGGCCCGGAGGGGCTTGTTGCGAAGCGCACCTGGAGGAAGGAGGAGGACTTCTACTCCGGGCATTATCCGGGGGCGGCTATCACCCCTGGCGTTCTCCTGTGCGAGGCGGTTTTCCAGGCCGGAGCGCTCTTTCTTTCCGGTGCCCTCAAAGGCCAGTCCGGCTCCGGCGGCGTGCCGCTCCTCGTCAAGATCAACGATGTCCGGTTCCGCAGCCCCGTTTATCCCGGTGACACGGTCACCATTGAGGTTAAAAAGAAGGACATGATGGGCGGCTTCTTTCTGATGAGCGGATCCATGAAGCGCGGCGACACGCGTGTCCTTAACGTCGATTTCTCAGTCGCGTGGAAGAAGCCGGAGGCGGCGCCATGAGCTTCCTTGGTCTCGAGGGAAAGACCCTTCTCGTGTTTGGCGTGGCCAATAAGCGGAGCGTTGCCTGGGCGATTGGACGTTCCCTCGAGGAGGAGGGCGCGCATGTGATCTACAGCGTCCGCTCCGACGAGCGAAAAAAGTCGCTCGATGCCCTCCTTGGCAAGCGCCCCGTCCACGTGTGCGACGTCGAGCGTGAAGGCGCCCTCGACCACCTTGCAGCCGAGGTCTCCAAGGCCGCAACGGGGGCGCTCGCCGGAATCGTCCACTCGATCGCGTTCGCGAACTATTCCGAAGGGCTGCAGCCGTTCCATGCCACGCGGCGGAAGGATTTCCTTCAGGCTGCAGCCGTGAGCTCCTTTTCGCTGGTCGAGATCGCCCGCGCGTTCAAGCCGCTTCTCGCGCGAGACGCCTCCGTCGTCACGATCGGGATCTCGTCGTTGCTGGTCACCCCGGACAACTACGGGTACATGGGGCCCATCAAGGCCGCCCTTGAGTCGTCGGCGCGCTTTCTCGCGAAATCCTTCAGCGCCGACTCGGAGATCCGCTTCAACGTGGTCGGAAGCGGCCCACTAAAGACAAGCGCCTCTGCGGGCATCCCGGGGTACCTGGAAAGCTATCTTTTCGCCGAGAAGCTCACCTTCAGGAAGCGCAACCTGGAGACCCAGGAAGTGGCCAACACGGCGCTCTTCCTCCTGAGCGAGCGCAGCAGCGGCATCAACGGGGCAACGCTCATCGTGGACGCGGGCCTCGGTTCAAACATGTTCGACAAGGACGTGATCCGGCTCGCGATGAGGCCCGAGCGCTGAGGCGGCGCCGCACGGATCCATGCGCTTTACCCATGTCTGCCTTGAGTCGCTGGCGGTCGCCCTCCCGGGCGAAGTCTGGACCTCCTCTAGCATCGAGGAGCGGCTGAGGCCTCTCTACGAGCGCCTCAAGCTCCCGTTCGGCCGCCTGGAACTCATGACCGGGATCCGGGAGCGGAGGATGTGGCCGGATGGCACGCTGCCTTCCGACGCAAGCGCGGCGGCCGGTCGCGCCGTCCTCGGGATCTCCTCAGTGCCCCGCGAGAAGATCGGCCTCTTTATCCATGCCGCGGTCTCCCGCGACATGCTCGAACCCGCATCGGCCTCCTTCGCCCACAGGAAGATCGGCCTTCCGGCCTCCACCCAGGTGTTCGACGTGTCCAATGCCTGCCTCGGATTCCTGAACTCGATCGTGGTCGCGTCGGCTATGATCGAGAGCGGGCAGATAACCTGCGCGCTCATCGCCGCGGGCGAGAACGGCAGGCCGCTCGTCGAGGAGACGGTTAGGACGCTTCTCGCCGGCTCCTTTGACAGGAATTCCATTAAGCCCTTCTTTGCGAACCTGACGATCGGCTGCGGGGCGGTCGCCGCCGTCATCTGCCACGAGGACCTGGTGAAGGGCCGCAAGCGCAGGATCCTGGGCGGCGTGTGCCGCTCGGCGACCGAGCACAGCGAACTCTGCCAGGGAAACACGGCCGAGGCTGGTGGGCTCGCGATGCAGACCGACTCGGAGCGCATGCTCGAGGCGGGGGTCGCCCTTGCGAAGCAGACCTGGGATGAATTTGGGGCCTCCACGGGCTGGTCAAAGGACACGATCACCCGCGCCATCTGCCACCAGGTCGGAAGCGCCCACCGCAGGCTCCTCTTCCAGACGCTCGGGATCGACGTCGCAAAGGACTTCTCCACCTTTGAGACCCTCGGCAACATGGGAAGCGTCTCACTCCCCGCGACGCTCTCTGCAGCCGTCGACACCGGCGCAGTCCGGGACGGAGACAAGGTGGCCCTGATGGGCATCGGGAGCGGCCTAAACTGCCTGATGCTGGCCCTAGAATGGTGAGTGGAACGCACGGAATCCCGGATTGGCTAGAGCGTATCTACCCGTTCAAGCCGGCCGCTTTCGAGACCCCAAGCGGGGCGCGGATGAGCTACCTGGACGAGGGTCCCCGCGCGGACGAGGCCGTGCTCATGCTCCATGGAAACCCCACGTGGTCATTCTACTACAGGGACCTTGTCCGGGAGCTTTCGCCGACGATCCGCTGCGTTGCGCCGGACCACATCGGGATGGGCCTCTCGCAGAAGCCCCCGGGTTATGACTACCGCCTCGAGACCCGGATCGGGGATATTGCCGCGTTGGTGGAGAACCTCGGCTTAAGGAGGATCCACTTGGTCGTGCACGATTGGGGCGGTGCGATTGGGTTCGGCCTGGCGACACGCCAGCCCGAGAGGGTGGGGCGGATCGTGATCCTCAACACGGCTGCGTTCGTCTCGGCAAGGATCCCGACGAGGATTTCGCTCTGCCGGGCACCGGTCCTGGGCGAGTTTCTGGTGCGCGGGCTCAATGGCTTCGCGGAGCCGGCGACCTGGATGGCGATGGCCTCGCGGCGCCTTTCATGGGACGAGCGCCGGGCATACCTCTTTCCCTACAATAGCTGGGCAAACCGGATCGCCGTCCACCGTTTCGTGCGGGACATCCCGCTCGAAAAGGACCACCCGAGCAGGCGAGCGCTCGAGGAGATCGAGTCAAGGCTGCCGCGCCTTGCGGGCCACCCCAAGCTGATCGTCTGGGGGGCGCGTGATTTTTGCTTCGACGACACCTTTCTTTCCCGTTGGCGTGAGCTCTATCCCGATGCACGGATTGACCGCCTGGAGCGCGCCGGACACTACGTTCTCGAGGATGCGGGCGCCGTCGCCCGCGAATCTATAAGCGCTTTCCTAAGGAAACCCTAATCAATGAAATTCGAACACTTCGCACTCAATGTCCCCGACGCAAAGGCCACCGCCCAGTGGTACGTGACCCACCTGGGCCTGCGCGTCGCCCGCTCCCGGAACGACTCTCCGTTCACATCGTTCCTGGCGGACGAGACGGGAAGGGTGATCTTCGAGGTGTATAGCAACCCGGCGGCTATCTACCCCGACTACAAGGCCGCGCACCCCCTGTGCTTCCACGTCGCATTCGTGGCCGAGGACCCTGGCGCGGTGCGGGCGAAGCTCGTGGCCGCTGGAGCGACCCCGGCCTATGAGGAGACGCTGCCTGACGGCTCGTTCCTTATCATGGTAAGGGACCCCTGGGGCATCCCGCTCCAGCTCGTGAAGCGGGTGACCCCGTTTCCCTCGTCCTAGAGGCGCGCGGTGTTCAGGGTAGACCCAACAGTCACGCTCGAGGGCCGCGGAGTCCGCCTTGAACCCATGGGGCGGGGGCACGAGGGCGCGCTCAAGGCCGCGGCGGCCGACGGCGAACTCTGGAAGCTCACGTTTACCTCGGTTCCCGAGCCCGAGGGCACGGTGGCCTACATCGAGACAGCGCTTGCGGACTGCGCCAACGGCACGCGAGTGCCCTGGGTCGTCCGCGAGCTCTCAAGCGGAGAGATTATAGGCTCCACGAGCTATCACGACATCATTCCGGCAACCATGCGGATTGAGATCGGCTACACCTGGTACGCGCGCTCCTGGCAGCGCACGTTTGTGAACACGGCATGCAAGCTTCGGCTCCTGGAGCACGCCTTCGACACGCTGGGATGCACAGTGGTCGGCTGGAGGACGGACAACACGAACTTCAGGTCCCAGGCCGCCATTGAGCGGCTAGGGGCCAAGAAGGACGGCGTTATACGCAGGCAGGCCCTGCGCCGCAACGGAACCTACCGGGACACGGTCATGTACAGTGTGACCCGGGAGGAGTGGACCGAGTCCATTCGGGACCGGCTTACGGGAATGCTCGCCAAGTATGCTGTCTAGACACCGGCGGCCTGCTTGCATCATCCTCCCGGCATGAAGGCCCTGAGACTTATGACGGCGCTCCTGGTCCTGGTAACCCTGTCGGCGGCCGCGCCCCGCGCACATGCCGCTCGGACGCCCCTTATACTTGTCACGGACATCGGGACCGACATCGACGACTCCTGGGCCCTTGCGCTTGCCCTGCGCTCCCCGGAGCTCGACCTGAAGCTGGTCCTCGTGGATCCCGCCGATACGCCCTACCGCGCAAGGGTCGCCGCAAAGTTCCTCGAGGCTGCAGGCAGGGCCGACATCCCCGTGGCCGTCGGCGACAACGAGGGACCGAAGGGCGACAACGAAAAGACGCTTATTCCCTGGATCGCCGCCTACGACCTCGGCAAATACCCGGGCAAGGTCTACCAGGACGGCGTCAGCGCGCTGATAGACTTCGTCAAAAAATCCGACCAACAGGTGACGATCGTAGCCATCGGACCCGCCCATAGCCTATCACTGGCCCTAAAAAGGGACCCCTCGATGGCCGCGAAGTGCCGCTTTGTGGGCATGTTTGGAAGTTTCGATGTGGGCTACGGTGGCGGCCCGCCCTCTGCGGAGACCAATGTTAGGGTGGACCCGGGCGCCCTCCGCACGGTCCTTGCGGCACCGTGGCGGGACATCCTCTTGACGCCGCTCGATACCTGCGGGTTCGTGAGCCTCACTGGCGCCCGCTACCACGCCATATGGAGCGCCACAGGGGACCCGACCCTGCGCGCCCTGATCGAGAGCTATTGCATCTTCGCACCCCGGCAGAACTGGATGGCCTGCGACTATTTTGCCACGCGCTCCACGACCCTTTTTGACTGCGTGGCCGTGTACCTTGCGTACTCCGAGGACCTCGTTGAGACCGAGACGATTCATTTCGAGATCACCGACGACGGCTTCACCCGTCGCACGGCAGCGGGCCCGTTCAAGGCGCGGGTGGCCATTCGCTGGAAGAACAGGGATGGCTTCGAGGCTGACCTTGCGGGACGGCTGCTCGGCAACTGAGCCGGGCTGGGACCGGCTCGGCCTAGTCTACCTCGGTGACGCTCGGGGCTCCGGCGGAACCGTCGCCCGCCGTCCTGGGAAAGGTCCTGGCGAGAAGCTCACCCGCGCGGTCGATTCCGTGCACGATCCCCTCGGTAAACTCCCGGCGCTTGAAGTATCCACCCATGGCCTCTGTTAGGCTGCTCCAAAACGCGTCCCCGCATTTCTCATGGACACCTGAGTCGCCGATCACGGCAAAACGCCTGGAGCGGGGAGCCACGAGGACCAGGACACTGTTCCTGTGTCGCGAGGTGGCCATGCCGAGCTTGTCAAAATAGGCCTGTGCGGCGGCCACGGGATCCTCGACCTTGTGGCGGACCACCATGACCCGGATTTCGCCCGAGGTCTTCGCTTCGGCCGATAGGATCGCCTGGACAACGCGGTCGTGGTCGATCTTGGGCAAAAGAAAAGGCAGGTTCATAGTGTCTTACCAGCTCCCCCCGGCGCCACCACCGCCGAAGCCCCCGCCGCCCCCGGAAAACCCGCCACCGCCGCCCGAAAATCCGCCGCCGCCGCCGCCGCCCGAAAATCCGCCGCCGCCTCCCATAAATATCCACGGGAGGCCAACCCCGCGGCGCCCTCCATTGCTGTACATCGAGTTTGATCTAAAGAGGAACGAGAATGCGATGATGAGCGCGGCAATGCCCAGGAAGAATCCGGCCGAATGGGCAGTTGAGCGCCCATCGGCCACGGTGCTGCCAGTGCCCCGGTATTCGCCCTTCGTTGCGGCTATAACGGCGTTCACGGCAGCCGTTACACCGCCGTCGTAGTCCCCCGCGCGGAACCTTGGCACGATCTCATCGGAAATGATGCGCTTGGCCAAGGCGTCGGGCAAGGCACCCTCCAGGCCGTACCCCACCTGAATGTAGACCTGGTGGGACTGCGCAAAGATGAAGAGCACGACGCCGTTATCCTTTCCTTTCAGGCCGACCTTCCAGGACTGGGCCACGCGCACGGCATAGTCCTCAATCGAGGAGCTGCTCTGGAGCTTGGGATAGATCGCTACGACAAATTGGTCCGATGTTTGACGCTCGAAGTCGGCCAGCCGCGCGTCGAGGGCCGCGGCCGTGGCAGGGCTCACGAGGGACGCATAGTCGTTGAAATGGGCGGCCGGGGGAGGGGGCATCACCTCCGCATGGCAAACCGCCCCGGACAAAAGGAGGACCAGAACCAGGGCAGTCGCGCGGAAGCTCACGGCTTAGCGGGCGCAGCACCGCTAAAGTCAAACTGGACCTTGGGCGGGGTTTCCGAACCGGCAGTCGCGCTAAAGTAGGGCCGCTGCGTGAAGCCGAACATCCCGGCAAGAATCACAGCCGGGAACTGCCGGATCCTCGTGTCGTAGGCCAGCACGACGTCATTGAACCTGCCGCGCTCCACGGCAATTCGGTTCTCAGTGCCCTCAAGCTGGGCCTGGAGGTCCCTGAAATTGGCGGTGGCCTTCAGGTCGGGGTACTGCTCGGAGACCACAAGCAGGCGAGAAAGGGCCGATCCGAGCTGCCCCTGTGCCTGCTGAAATGCTGCCAGCTGAGCAGGATCCGTAGGGGCCGTTCCTGACGGCAGCTGCACGCGGCCCACCGAGGCACGGGCTTCGGTCACGGCGAGAAGGGTAGACTTCTCGAAATTGGCGGCTCCCGAGACGGTGCTCACGAGGTTTGGCACCAGGTCCGCGCGCCGCTGGTAGACATTCTGGACCTGGGCCCACTGGGCGTCGGTGGACTGCTGGAGGCCGACAAGGCCATTGTAACTGGAAACGGCCCAAAGGACCCCGATCACGAACAAAGCGATTAAACCGATCAGAATTTTTGTCGCGGTACCCATTCCAGTAGGCTATGCCCAAAGCCTCGCCTTAGCAAGGCGATCCGGCTGAGGACCTTGTAACATGACGACCCCCATCGACCACCGGCCCGCCGTCCTGGCGATCTTTGTGCTCACCTACCTGGGTCTTGCCGCCGGGAGGATACCCGGGCTCAAGCTTAACCGGACCGGCTTCGCCCTTTTGGGGGCCATCGCGATGATGGTAGCGTCACGCAGCTCCCCACAGGCGATGGCCGCGATGGTCAATTGGCCGACGATCCTCCTGCTCTTTGGCTTCTTCGTGATCTCGGCGCAACTGCGCCTATCGGGGTTCTACGACTGGGTGGCGGCGGGCATATCCGAACGCCTGAATGCGCCTACGCATTTCCTCGCGTTTCTAATCATCGTAACCGCGGGCCTGTCGGCGTTCCTGAACAATGATGTGGTGTGCTTTGTGGTCGCCCCGGTCGTCACAACGGCGCTGCTGAAACGCAACATGAACCCCGTCCCATTCCTCGTCGCGCTCGCGGCATCCAGTAACATTGGGGCCGCCGCCACGCTCGTGGGAAACGCCCAGGACATGCTGATAGCATCCGTGGCGAACCTTAGCTTCGCCCGTTACGCGGCGTGGAGCATCGTTCCCGTGGCTGTCGGCCTGGCCTGCACCTACGCCATCACGAAATTGAGCGTCCGGTCGGGGCCCCCGGTAGTCAGCACCGAGGATATTGAACCGCCGGGGCCGGCCTATGCCTTTGACCGTTACCATACGTTCAAAGGCCTGTTCGTGCTCGGGATCACTATCGCCCTGTTCTTCACGGAAATCCCGAGGGAGATCACGGTCCTGGTCGCCGCGTGTATCCACCTCCTGAGTTCGAAGTTCCGGACGGAGTCTCTGCTTGCTCTAGTCGATTGGCAGACCCTCCTCCTGTTTGCCTCGCTCTTCGTCGTGGGCGGATCGTTTCAGGCGACGGGCTACGGTGAACACTTAATCCATTCCATGCAGAGCCTGGGATTTGACCCGTCTAGGCCCGTTAACGAGGTGCTCCTCACGACAGGTCTTTCCGCGCTGATCAACAATGCACCCGCCGTCGTTCTCCTGATCAAGATCGTGCCCCTGTCCACCGTGACGATGGCCTACGTTATGGCGGTCGCAAATAGCTTTGCCGGAAACCTGATCATGACAGCAAGCGTCGCGAACCTGATCGTGATCCAGCAGGCGCGCAAGCAGGGGATCGTGATCTCCTTTTTTGAATTCTTCCGCCTGGGCGCCCCGATAGCTCTCGTCTCGCTCGGCGCGCTCATAGCTTGGGCCGCCGTCATGGGACCCTGATGCCGCGCCGCGCAGCCTCTCTTGGGCTCAGAGTGCAGGAGCCGCAGCCTTCTTTTTTGACAGGCTCCACAGCCACACCGACAAGAGGGCTGAGACGACGACAGCCACCAGGCTTGTGATGTGCCCAAACCAGTAGGGCCCGATCTTCACTTCCCACCGCTCCCACAGCCGGACAATATGGGCCAGGCAAACCAGCCCGATTAGGATGCTCGCTACGCGCAGGCCAACGATTGGCGACCTCATATGCTATCCTTTTTTTAAGTTCCAACGCCAGGGGGCCACCTAGCGCCACCCTATACTAATCTAAACCTCTGCGGCTCCGCGGGCTCCGCATTAATTGGCTTTCCCGGCGCAGCTTTTGCCATGCGGGGACACCGAGGGTGGGGCGCCGTCCTTTGTGCTTTTCCCGGCCCCCGGCTCTCCTGGAGGGGGCGGTGGGCAACACCCCATGTCTCTCATGCTCCCTAACCGCTATACTATGAGGCGTGAAGCAGCGGTGCCCAGATCAAGTCGTCCTCAGGTCGCAGCTCAAGCACCTTGCCGCGGAGCTTTCCAGCTCTGGGTTGCTCGAACCTGATGCGATGTCGGACAACGAGGCTCTCGTTGGGGCAATGCTCGATCTCGATTCCCTGGATACCCTTGAGATCGCATTCTGGGTGGAGGAGAGGTTTGGTATCGCGATTCGGGAGCATGCGGATTCCAACAAGGCATTCACGAGCATTGCGAGCCTTGCTGCCTACATTGGATCCTGTTCGCGAAACGATCGGCGCTTGCCGTTGGTTCTGGCCTATTGAGCGGCTTGGTAAGAGGTGCGTCCCGCACGTGGGTTGGGCCTATTTTCCAGATTGGCTCGGTATGAACTCTTCATTGACGGCCTTCGCTAGCAAATCGGGGGGCAGGAGGCCCTGGCCAACGACAAAATCATTGAAGGCAAGGCGGTCGAACTTGGAACCAAGGGCAACCTCCGTGGTCGTGCGCAACTCCATCAGTTTCTGATACCCATAGAAATAGGAGGTGGCCTGACCCGGGGCGTTGAACGTATAGCGGTCGACCTCCTCGCGTGCGAGTGCTTCCGAGAGGCAGACATCATTGACGAGGATATCATGCACACGCTCCTTCGAGATCAGGCCCAAGTTCAGCATCGGGTCGACAAAGGCACGTGTCGCGCGCATCAAACGGTGCTGGAGGGCGATCAACTGGCCGTCGAGGGGCTCGTAGGGCTTCATCTCTGCCTCGCAGTAGAGGGCCCATCCCTCGACGTTCACGCTGTTGAAGGCGAAGATGCTCCGCGCAAGCGAAACCCCGCGTTCCACCATGGCGGAAAACTGTAATTCGTGGCCCGGGCGACCCTCGTGTGAGGTGAGCGTCCAGGCGGCAGCCTTGAAGGTGAAGTCATCGTAGGCATCGGTCTTCATGCCTGCAGCCTGCGGGTTTCCCATCGAGAGGACAAAGGTGCCGCGCTCGCCCTTGTTGTTGATGAGCGGTGGAGGTTGCATGTGCGGCGCCGGCTCCCCGGCACTTTCGGCCTCGGACGCCATGCGGATCTCCATGGGGCGGTCGGGCAGGGTCGCGATGCGGTGCGAACGAATATTCTCTTCGATGTGGGTCAGAACTTCCCGGTACCACGGCATCACCTCGTCCTTGCCCAGCTGCTCCTTCTTGAGGTCATGGATTACGGCGCGGTAATCGCTGTCCTTGAATCCGTGCTCCTTGGCCACTAGGACGGCAAGGGCCTGCATCTCGTTGCGAAGCTCCGTGAATGCCACCTCGGCCTTCTGCATGAGCTCCTGGGGCGGGAGGTCCATGCCCACGTTCTTGAGGCTGTTGGCATAGAGCTCCGGTGGGAGCCGGAAGTCCTTGCGCGCCCGAGGAAGCACCGTAGCCCGTACCCATGCCCCATAGTCGGCCATCTGCTTGTCGAGAGCGTCGAGGGCGGCCGGCGCACCCTCCGCCTTGTCCAAGCCATATTTTGTGAAGAGCTTGCGAACGCCGTCGGTGTAGCGGGCAATATTGGAGAGGTGTTGCTCGACCTCATTCCTGTAGGGCCCGATGCGGGCGGGATCCGCGGCGGTCTCCAGGTACCGGGCTTTCGCGAGTTCCGTGATCGGCGTGTATCCCGGCTCAATGCCCGTGTACCTCTTAAGGCGGCCAAGCGCACTCGGGTGCTTCGAGGCCGGTGTCTGCTCCTGCAGGAGTCCGAACTCTCCGTAGAATATCAGCTGCCCCACGTCGGTGTAGGAAAGCGTGAGGCGGTAGGTGAGTACCTCCGTCTCCAGCTGGTTGCTTGCCGACTTGATCAATATTTCAAGGTCCTGCCTGATCGCGGGATCGGCTTCCGAGTCTAGTCGCTTCTGAAGTTCCTCGCGGACGCCCACGAGCGCCGCCTCTAGCCGCTCATCATTTCCCGGGAGCAGATCGGATACCTTGTCATCGTAACCCTCCAAGCCCCGGAAGGTCGCTCCCTCGGGCTGGAACCGTGACGTCACGTTCAGCAGAAGCTGGGTATTCTGGTTGCTCTTCTCTACCCAGGCAGGCGCGGCAGCCCGTAACGACGTGCACAAAAGGAGGCTTGCTCCGCACAGAATGAAGGTCAGTGCGCGAACCGGGCGAATTGGCATAGCGTTTTGCATGCCGCTGGAGGCAATCGGCAACCCGAGCAAAGACAATGCAATCCCTATAGGCGGTTAATCCTCCGTTTGGTCGGCAGCATATCCAGCCGACTGGCTGCATCCTCAAAACCGTGAACCGTCGGCTTTAGTCCCGCAAAGACATACCTCGAGGCCTAGTTCAGAAGCGAGCGACGCTTTGCCATAAAGGGCGACATCGGCCTCCCTGACAGACCGTGCATACGCGACTTGGATATGATTGGCTTTGTGCCGCGCCATCATCTGGTCGCGGGTCACGCCATAGGTGACGGCGTGCATGATGGGCCACTGAATCGTCGTCTCATTCCATCTGCGCTCGGTCTCCTCCTTTGGAAGGGCCACAACCTTGGCACGACCAAGATCCATTTTCAGCCTGCCGTCCTCTACAAAGATGCGGCTCCACACAATCTCTCCCGGTTTCGCCACTCCACGCACGGTCCCTCCGCCGCGTCGGAAATACATCGGCGGTTGCCGCATTGAATCAGTGCCCCTGTAGCCGTCGATATGATGTGCCGGGGGAGCGCTGCCGGAAATGAGCAACACCCAAACGTAGACGCTCACCGTTCCACTTCGGTCAAAGTCGCCCCACCTAAGGTCATGCAGCGTGGTTTCAACGGGCTGGCCCAATGCAGCGTGCACTCGATTGGTAAAGAGCGCATCGAGCCCAGAGCATTCGTCCACCTCGTTAAAATGGACGATGGGCGCACCGGGCTTGATGATGCGGCCGCGGGCGTTTTTGACGGGAGGCCTGTCCGCGTTGTTCAATAGACCCTCGGCGAGGTCGCTGGCCGGGAGCAGGTCCTTAAGGCCGAGCTGATACTGGATGCCAATGGTCTCGCATCCATAGTCGTCTGCAATCCGCGCCGCAGCGATGTAGGTCTTGCACTGGTCGAGGACCTGCCGCCGTGTCAATTCGGTTGCGGCCCGGGTCCCGAAGTGAAAGGTCATGCCCTTTCTCACGAGCCAAAGGAATACGTGCTCCGCTTCCCGGTTGCTCACTTGAGTGGCCGCATAGTACAGGGCTGACTGGGACAGCCGCTCCTTAAAGACCCCGCATGCAAAGAGCAGGTCATCCGGGATGATCGCATTGTACATTCCCATGCATCCCTCGTCGAAAACCCCCATGATGGACTTTTTCCGGCGAAGCGATTGCGCGATCTTCCGACCCAAAATGGCCGCCTTGGCGGGAATGGAGCATGCTCTGAGCGGCGTTACGTGTCGGGTCGGAAGCACGACTTTGCCCTCGCGCAGCCAATGGCCCAGATTCCCAACGAAGAAGGGATCGGTGTCGAAGGATTCGCTCCATAGAGAAGAGTACGGGACTCCGGCCTTTGTAAGTGAGCCGTTCAGGTTGAGCAGGCCCACTAGTCCTGGCCAGTGCCCGCTCCAATTGGCAACCGTTAGGATGGGCCCCTCGTGGGTGGTCAACCCACCGAGCACATGATGCGAATACTGCCAGACAGCCTCCGCCACAATCAGAGGAGCCTCTGGATCAAGATTTGCGAAGATCTCGAGACCCTCCTTTTGCGAGGCGATGAACCCGTGCCTAAGCCTTGGCTTGTAGGGATGCGCGCGCTTAACGGCGTAGCCATGGCTCGCAACGGCAGCGCTTAGCCTTTCCTCCATTGCCTTTTGAGCCGGCCAGCAGATTTCGTTGGCTGCCTGGCGGGAGTCGCCGCTCGCCACAAGGAGTATCGTTTTCTTTGGTTTCATGGGATCTACGAGTTACGCATGACAGGGGGACTCCGCGGCGTTGGGTAGGTATGGCCCAGTAAATACGGCCCGGCGGAACGAACTGCGATTTGAGACGATTAACGGGTCTTAAAGGCGCTTTCGATCTCATCCAGAGACACTCCGAGCGTTGCTCGGGCCACCTGGTCCAAGGCAGGTATCGGCCCGCTTAGGTGCACGGTGCGCCGGATGTGCAAGATGCTCTCGCCAGGTGCCAGAGCAGCAGCTGGGGAGGAGGATTCGAGCTCGCAGAATGGGCCCATGGGCTTGGCTCCCGGAGTCGCGGGCCCATCATTGTAGGCATTCGCCGCATCGCCCCCGTAGGGGTTGTCCTGGAGCTTCCAAAGGGAGTTCACGTAGTCCGTAACATCCTTTGGCTGGTTGAATACAACGAGCGTCAACACCCGGTTCTCACCGTCATAGCTACCGAGAATAGACCTGCTGCGCTTCGGACTTATCCCGATCTTGCTGCGATACTTCCCATCCGCCGCGAGAAAGACAACGTTCTCTCTTACGACGAGCCGATCATCCGGGATGCTGCCGAAATAGTCCGAAGTCACCTTGACCCCTAACTCCTTCTCCGGGCCGGGCTTTATCGGGACCACTATCGTCGTTGAGGGTGAGGGATTATACATTCCAAGGATCCATATCGAGAGGAGGCCTGTTTCCTTCTTCCAGGCATCTCGACCAACATTGGTCACCTTGTTGTCGGTCTCGTAGGCCACAACATCTATCCCGTCGGAAGCAGGGATTCCCAAGGCCTTCCAGGCCGCATCGGCGTCAAGGACCTGAACCCTGCGCCTTACCTCAACTTCAAAATGGGTCCCAGAGTAATTGGTAAGGCCAAATCGCGCGCCAAATACCGCGTTGTCCCCGGACCTGGAAATCACGGTGAAGGGCAGCGAGTCGAAAATGGCAGGCGTGAACCAGTTGGCGAAGTCGAATGCGGCGCCTTTCGCAAAGAAGATAGAGAATTGGCCTCCCTCAGGGCCCATCCAGAAGCGATCCTCGCCTCCAAACGCATTCATGTGGGGCAGGAGCTTCCCGGAGGAGATGAGCTCCCGGTTTATCCAGCCGTAGCTGTGCCCGGAATCGCCTTGTGCGGTGCTTGTCATGACCCGCGCTTGCCATGCGGGTATCACGGCGACCTTCCCGGCCCCAGCCGCATCACTTAGGACGATCGCATCGGCATGTGCCTTTAGGAAATCCAGGTCCTCGGCAAAGGTGCTGGCGTGTGCGCCCGGGGTGAGGGAGGCGATGGTCATTAATGCGATGCAGTTCCTAGCCGTGCTTCGGTTCATGGATGGGCTTTGGGGTTGGTCCGGCGGCCGCAAGGCGGCGACCTTGCAGCAATTGGGGCAGACGAACCCGGAGGTTATCTCCGAACGGGCCCTGATCAACAGCCATAATGACCTAACATGGAGGACGAAAGCTGCGGTCGCCTACGCTTACGATCGCAGATTCGTCCGGAAGACATAGTCCCAAAAGCCGCTTGTGACGCCGAAATTCCCACGGTCATCATAATGGTGGTGGAGCGCGTGACGGCGCTTGAGCCCGCCCATATAGCTCGAGGGCCTGATTCGCCAATGGTGCATCCCATAATGCGCCGTTACATAACAGAGGTACCCGATCATCATTCCCCCTGTGAGCCCAAGGGCCACGTCGGCGCTCGCAATCAGCAGCATGGGCAACGTTACAAAGGTGAGAAAAACGAGCAAACTGAACCATGTAGGCGTACCAACGAGTGCCATCTGGTCTCGGTGGTGAACATCGTGCTGGTCCTTAACCCATTTTATGTGGTGGAGGACATACCGGTGGAGCAGATATTCGACCAGGCTCCATAACAAGAAGCCTACGACAACGGCGCCCAACGCGAACGCCCAATCGCGCGGTTCGAGGGCGAGAGCAAGGGCGATCAAAACCGCAGACGCCACGGGATAGGCGTAGAAATCCGCGAAGAAGGCCGATCGACTCAACTGTGTTGAAGGCGGTGGAACTTCCCGGCCGGCAGAGGGAGATCGTTCGCTTGAGATCAAGAGAGTGTCGCGAGCGCCTCTTTGGTGAAACCCCTCAGTTCGGAAATGCGGCCTTCCTCGATCTTTCGGACCCAATCCGCGTCGGCCAGCAACGCTCGGCCCACGGCAACCAGGTCAAAATCTCCTCGGTTGAACCTGCGAAGAAGTTCATCCAACGAGCAGGGCTTCGATGCCTCGCCCTTAAATGCAGCCAAGAAGTCCCCGGTGAGCCCAACCGAACCTACGGTCATTGAAGCCTTTCCAGTCAGCTTCTTCGCCCAGCCGGCAAAGTTAAGATCGGAACCCTTAAACTCCTGATCCCAGAACCTCCGCTGCGAGCAATGGAAGATATCAACACCTGCTTGAGCCAATGGAACGAGCCACGCAGCCATTTCTTCGGGTGAGGTGACTAATCGCGCGGTATAGTCTTGTAGCTTCCACTGCGAAATACGCAGTCCTATCGGAAACTCCGGCCCCGTGAATTGGCGCACGGCTTGAACAAGCTCTATCGCAAACCGAGAGCGCTCGGCCAGTGTCTTTCCGCCGTAGCCGTCGGTGCGCTGGTTCGTGGGGTGCCAAAAGAACTGGTCGATCAAGTAGCCGTGCGCCCCGTGAATCTCAACCGCGTCAAAGCCTAGCTTTTTCGCATCGAGCGCTGCTTGCGCGAACGCCTTGATCGTAGCTTTGATATCGTTTTCCGTCATAGCCGCGCCGCCGATTTTCCCTGGCGCGACATAACCTGAGGGACCCTCAAACGGAGTCGCAGGCAACCATCCGGAGTTGTGGGCAGCAACTACGCCCATATGCCAAAGCTGGGGAGCCATTGCACCGCCGTCTGCGTGCACCTTGTCGATCACAGCTTTCCAGCCATTAAGGGCCTTCTCTCCATAAAAATGAGGAACGTCGGGGTCATTCGATGATGCGGGCCGGTCTACAACGGTGCCCTCGGAGATAATGAGCCCGACTTCGCCCACGACACGGCGATCGTAGTAGTCTGCAACGTTCATGGCCGGCACGCCCTGGGGTGAAAACGAACGCGTCATCGGAGCCATCGCGATCCGGTTCTTCATCTTCAAGGTCTTCAGCTGATACGGCTGGAAGAGTTCGTGGGATTTCATGTTTTATGGTGCGTCAAGGATCCGGTGATCGTGATCCTTATGAACACGCAATGCGTGTACAGCAAACCGGGGACCCGCTTTGGAACCGCTAGAACGCAGGTGCCGAGGTTACCCGGGAAAGGGGGCGCGAGCTATGGGTTGTTTACCCACCAGAGAGCGGATGCTTATTCAAAAGGCACCTAAGTCGGCAGATGTGGCGTGCAATATGGGCGCGTTGGCGCCTAGGGGGCACCGGATAGGTGAACACCCCATTGTCATCGAGCTCGGATTGGCGCATCCTCCACGAAATATGCTACGCAAAATCGGGCTCCGTTGCTGCTGCCTTCTCCTCGCCCTAACGAGCGTGATTCTTATCGCGAAGCTAGGGGCTCAAGCCGCTGTCGGCTACGGCGGGTCAACCCCCGATCTAAGCGCAAGTATAGCGGGCATCCTCAGCACCGCAGCACTCAGCATCTGGATGTCAAAGCGAGCCGGTCCCTGGCGCATCTAGTCCGGGCCGGGAAATACCACGCAGTCGTCTTTTCGGTCCCGTGAAACGGGGGCGGGAAAGGCCCATAGGAAGGCTGGAATCACTGGGCGCTACCGTAGCCCCCGACCATCCCAACGTGCGGAAGCTGTTCAGGACCGTGTTCGCCTAGGCCAATAGGCGAGCATGATGCTGACGAAGCAACCGATCAATAGCGTGCTGTACTCGATACCTTCATAACCCGGCCCAACAACATCGATCGGACCGATGACAAACCAGTGAGGAGCATGAAAGAGGCATATCCCCGTTACCAACACCAAGGAGTGCCCGATACATGCTGGAATGATGAACCGCCGTGCTATCAACGCCAAAGAAGATGCAATCTG
>Ga0302319_10011057_pt1 | contig 17157 bp, 14 predicted proteins | sample Bog_T0_2_FD_203319 | JGI IMG/M metagenome (GOLD analysis project Ga0302319, IMG submission 203319) | Peat permafrost microbial communities from Stordalen Mire near Abisko, Sweden - Bog_T0_2 | ecosystem: Environmental > Terrestrial > Soil > Wetlands > Peat | place: Sweden: Abisko, Stordalen Mire...
ACGTTATTGAGCGATCCAAGGGGAATCCAGTTATGAAAAGCCACAAACAGCACGACGAAGATCTGGAGTGCGAGCAGCGCGGCCATGAGAAAGGAATGCATGGGTCTGAAGTTTATTCTGCAGTTTATATGGGAGGGGGGGGTGCGCGCGGCAGAAGTGGGCGGATTGATTTCTGAATCGGCATCGGAGGTGTTCCGCAGGGACATTCTCGCTGGCGCAACCGCCTGCGTTGCCGCTATCCTTCTCCGTCAGTCCAACCCTGGAGCCCATCGCTCGTGAACAAAGTTGTCCCATCCGCTGAAGCCGCCGTCGCCGACATCCCCTCCGGCGCAACCCTCATGCTCGGCGGATTCGGTCTCTGCGGCATCCCCGAGAATCTCATCCACGCGCTCGTTGAAGAGAACCGCCGCCGCGGTCTCGCTGGCCTTCACACGATTTCCAACAACATGGGCGTCGACGGGTTCGGCATGGGCCTCATGCTCGAGGCCGGCATGATCGCCTCCCACACCGGCAGCTACGTCGGCGAGAACAAGCTGCTCGAAGAGAAAGTCATCAAGGGCGAACTCGATCTGCGTCTCATTCCGCAGGGTACGCTTGCGGAGAGGATTCGCGCCGGCGGCGCTGGCATTCCCGCCTTCTTCACGCCCGCCGGGGCGGGCACTCTCGTCGCTGAAGGCAAAGAGACCCGCACGTTTGAAGGGCGGCCGTATCTCCTCGAATCCTGGCTGCGCGCCGACTTCGCGCTGATCAAGGCCTGGAAAGGCGATCACGCCGGGAATCTGATCTATCGCAAAACCGCGCGGAATTTCAATCCCATGATGGCCGCCGCCGCGCGCATCACCATCGCCGAAGTTGAGGAGCTGGTACCGACAGGCACGCTCGACCCCGACGCCATCGTGACTCCCGGCATCTATGTGAAACGCATTCTCCAGGGCGCGCACTACGAGAAGCGGATCGAACGCAGAACGGTGCGGACTGGTTCCGGACACTAAACCACACGAAGGAATTCGACTCCGGGCCTCGCACGTTGCACATCCCGCACCTCGTTTTCCCAATCGAGAATCCGCCGAACGCGCAGGGTAGACTGAAGTCCAAATGAGCGAAAAGATCTTGGCACTGCTGGTCAGCCTGGTCGCGGCCGGCGGCTATGGCATGGTCGTGCTGCTGATGGCCATCCAGTCGGCCTGCGTTCCCATCCCGTCCGAAATCATTATGCCTCTGGCTGGCTACGCGCTCGCGCACACGCAGATGCAGCTGGTCCTGCTGGCGACCGTTGCCTCGCTGGCGTCGAACCTCGGGTCGATCCCCGCCTATTGGGTGGGCGCGAAGGGTGGGCGCCCTATGGTCGAGCGCTACGGAAGCTGGCTGCTGCTGAGCCGCCACGACCTCGACCGTGTCGACCACTTCTTCGCGCGGTATGGTTCGGTCACGGTGCTCGTCGGCCGCATGCTGCCCATCGTGCGCACCTTCATCGCCTTTCCGGCAGGCGTCGCCAAAATGAATCAGGTGCGCTTCCACATCTACACCTTCATTGGCTCGTGGCCATGGTGCTATGTGCTGGCGTATGTCGGCATGAAGCTGGGCGCGTCGTTCGCGAGTAACCCCCGCTTCCGGGACCTGTTCCAACGCTTCCATCTGGGCGTCGAGCTTCTGATCGCCGCCGGCATCGTCTGGTTCGTCTGGACGCACTGGCGCAACCGCGTTCGTCCCGAAGAAGCCTAGCGGTCTGCTTCGCGTAGAAAGATCCGTCAGCGCTTTGGCGCTTTGCGAGTGACGAATCTGTGGGCCATGGCCAGCAGGTCGTGGAGCAGCTCGGGTGTGAGGTGGGCGAGGCGGACGAGGACTCCGTCGTAGCTGAGGTAGTGGTCGGGTGCGTAATAGAGATTGGGTGACTCGGCAAGGAGGGCGGCGCGGTCGTTGCGGTCCATGCGGATGAGAAGGGAGTTGGGTTCCGCGGCTTTATTGGTGGGAACGCAGGCCATCAGTTGGCCGCGTACCTTGAGGGCGGGAGCGCCGAAGGTGGTGCTCTTTTCGACGCCCGGAAAGGTCAGGCCGATTTTCCAGATGGCGTCGAGGGTCACGGCGGATTTCGGCATGGCCACAGGGTACAAGATCGAAGGAGATTCGGGAGCTCGGTTGCAGCGGCGGGGTGCGCATGCGTTGCTTGGTTGTTTAAGGCCGCCGGCTGGAGGCCAGCGCATTTCTGGGCTCGTCTCGCCCTCACGACTCCTGTAGACTGATTCGAATCTGTGGGAGCAGCGCAGTTTTTTCAGCGGGACGGTGCGCGATGGCAGCTGGAGCCAGGTCCGTGATTGCGATGCCGAGGACGATCCTTACTTCGTTCGCCTGGCTGGTGCTGGGTGCGGCGGCGGCCGGACAAATCCCTGCCGGTTCGTTGCGGGGCGTCGTCGAGGATCCAAGCGGAGCTCGCGTGAGCGGAGCGCTGGTGGAGGCGCGGATGGCCGCGGCGGCTTCGGTGCGGCGCACCACTTCGGACAGCCATGGAGAATTTCTGCTGGATAGCCTGGCTCCGGGCAGGTACGAAGTGAGTGCCTCGGCTCGCGGCTTCGCTCCGGTCGCAGCCGAGATCGTGGTTGCGGTTAGCACGGTGCTGGACATGCGAGTGAGTCTGACGCCGGCTGGGTCAGTGCAGTCGGTTCATGTGGCAGGGCGGGGGTCATCGATCACTGCGCAGCCGATCGAGCTGGCCAGCGATGTTCACCAGAGCGTGATCACGAGCCAGGATCTCGAGACGCTGCCTTTGCCGGCGCGCAGCTTTGCCAACATTGCGTATCTCGCGCCGGGGACGGAGCCCGTGGAGCCGAGTGACCCGACGAAGGCGCGGATCACGGCTGTTTCGACGGGAGGAAGCTCGGGGCTGAATAACGAGCTTTCGGTGGATGGCGGGGATAACTCCGACGATTACATAGGGGGATTCCTGCAGAATTATTCGCCGGATGCCGTGGAGGAATTTGCGGTGCGGACGGCCCAGGAGAACGCTGACACGGGCGGCACGACGGCGGGATCGGTGGTGATCACGACGAAGAGCGGGACGAACCAGTGGCACGGCGATGAGGCGTTCTACGAGCGCGCGGCGGCTCTGAATGCGCGGTTCCCGATTGAGAATCCGGCGCCGAATCCGAAGCAGCCGTTTTCGCGGCAAAATTATGTGGGGACGCTGGGAGGGCCGCTGCGAAAGGATCGTGTGTGGTTTTTTGCGGCGGTTGAGAACGTTCACGAGGACGCCAGCATTGCTTACAGTCCGGCCAGCACAACGGAGTTCGATGCGCTGGCGCAGCTGGCGGCGGATGGATTGATTCCGGGAGTGGCGTCGATCCCGGTCCCGGAGAATGTGCCGATTCCATTTCGCGATACGTTGGGGTTGCTGCGGTTCGACTGGGCGCAGACGGCGAAGTCGCAGTGGTTAATGCGCAGCTCGATCGACGACTACACGACGCACAATGATCTGGTGCAGCAGGGGGCGCTGCCCTCCACAGGATTGCTGACGCACAACAATTACCTGAGCCTGCTGATCGGGAACCAATATGTGTTCTCGCCAACGTTGGTGGGGAATTTTGTACTGAACGCGAGCGGGTTGCACTTGACCCAGACGCGGACCTCGGAGCTGGGATTTGCATTGGCGTTTCCGTTCAGCTCGACTTCGCTGACGGTTTCGGGGTTCGAGACATTTGGCGACAACCAGTTTGCCACGCCGATCACGTTTTTTCCGTCGGAGAGAAACCAGGAGAAGTACCAGCTTCGGTATGACCTTAGTAAGGCGCAGGGGGCGCATTCGCTGAAATTCGGGACTAACTTCATTCACGAGCCAGTGCTGGACGGAGCGTTCCCGGGAAATACCGAGACGCTTTTTCAGTTTCCGGAGAATCCGACTTACTACCTGAATAACTTGTCGCAGTTCACAGCGGATATGCAGGCGAGCGCTTCGACATCGAGCCTGGGCGGGGGCTTCGCGCAGAATGTGCAGCGTCTGGCGTTCTATGGGCAGGATTCATGGCGGATTCACCGGCGGCTGACGTTGAATTATGGACTACGATATTCGACGACGTGGGGGCTGTTTGAGGGATCGGGGCGGACGCTCGCGGATAATCCGGGCGCGATCACGCTGGTGGCTCTGAAGATTCCGCTGGTTCCTGGCGTGCCGCACGACGATCGCAAGCAGATTGCGCCACGGGTGGGTTTTGCCTATGCACCAGGGAGCAGGGGCACGACGGTATTGCGCGGTGGGTTTGGACTTTATTTCGACGACCTGGCGCAGAACGGATGGGTGACGGCATTCCAGGCGCTCGGAAGTGAGCCGGGGCCGTGCGTCGATCCGGTGCAGGATCCTGGCGGGGCGGAGAACGCAGGGTGCGTAGGGGGCGATGCGGCGGGCGGGACGGCGAGCCTGATCGATTCGCATTACAAGACTCCTTACGCGATCCACATTTCGGGCGGGGTGCAGCAGGCCTTCAGTGCTGACTGGTCGTTGAGTGCCGACTACATTCACGAGCAGGGGGACCACGGATACCGGGCCTACAGTTACACAGGCGGCACAAATTTGTTTACTCCGCTGTTGGCCGCGGACGATCCCAATCAGGCGACTTATGTCCCCGATGTCAATGTGTTCCACTCGGATAACCGTTCTAGTTACAATGGCTTGTTAGTGCACTTACAGGGGAACGTGGGACGGCAGCTGAGTTTGGTGGCGAATTACACCCTGTCAAAGGCTCAGACCTGGGGCTGCGTTTTGGGTGAGCTGTTCGACTATGTCAATGGCGTTTGCGATCCGCTGAATCCATTTGGACCCGGGGATTATGGGCCGTCGGGTGAGGACGTTCGGCAGCGCTTCGTTTTTGCTGGATCGTGGCGGACGGTTGGGGGTCTTGAGTTGAGTACACTAACTCAGGCCGAAAGTGCACGCCCTTTCACGATTACGACAGCGGATAACAGCGCGCGTATTTCGATCAACGGCGCCCCCACGGCGCTCGATCAGTTTCGCGGCACTCCTTATATCCAGGCGGATGCGAGGGTGAGCCGTCCGATTTCGATTGGCGAGCGATGGACCGTGATTCCGTTTGTTGAGTTTTTCAATCTGTTTAACCGGAATAACCCTGGCGCCAATTATGTAACGAACATTGCGACGCTTCCGGTTCCGATCGCTGAAGCGCAGGCGGGGAATGTCACCGACATCTGCACCAATGCGGATTGCTCGTCGACGCAGCCGATCACCAGCCCGAATCAGCTGCGGGTTGCCGGCGGCGCGCTGGGCGACTTTTTCGGCCCCGGAACGACCGTCGGCATTCCGCTTGCCGCGCAACTGGGGGCGCGGGTGACGTTCTGACGTCAAACCGCGTTGTAAGCCCAGGCCCCAGCAACCTCGCCGAGGTTGTATCGTTTGGGAAGCACGCTGAGCGGTCTTCGCCATCGCATCTATGGATATTCTTGAACGGCTTTTTGAGCGGCACTTCCACGCGCCCGCCGACGAAATCCAACCGCTCCAGGGGCAACTGGGCGGGTCGGGGCGGACCATCGTGCGCCTGCGCGGAGGGGGACGAACCGCGATCGGCGTGGTCCATGCGGTGCGCGAAGAGAACGTCGCGTTCCTCGAATTTTCGCGGCATTTCCGGCGCCATGGATTGCCGGTGCCCGAGATCTACGAAGAGGATCTGAAGGCGGGCGCGTATCTCGAAGAAGACCTGGGCGATGAGACGCTGTTTCAATTTCTGATGGAGAACCGGGAGGGCGTGGACGTTGCGCCGCGCGTGGTGGATGCCTATCGCAAAGTGGTTGCCGTGCTGCCGCGCTTCCAGGTCGAGGCGGGGCGGGATCTGAATTACAAGGTCTGCTATCCGCGCGCCACCTTCGACCGGCAGTCCATTGGCTGGGACCTGAACTACTTCAAATACTATTTTCTGCGCCTGGCGGGCGTGCCTTTCAACGAGCAGGCGCTGGAGGACGACTTCGGGCGGCTCACGAAGTTCCTGCTGAGCGCCGGCCACGACTATTTTATGTACCGCGATTTTCAGTCGCGCAACATTATGCTGCGCGACGGCCAGCCGTTCTTTGTGGACTACCAGGGAGGGCGCAGGGGTGCGCTCCAGTACGACGTCGCTTCGCTGCTCTACGACGGCAAGGCTGCGCTGCCGCCGGAACTCCGCCAGGAGCTGCTCGATGACTACCTCGATGGCCTCGCGGCTTTTGTGAAGATGGAACGCGCGGACTTCATGAAGCACTACTACGCGTTTGTCTATGTGCGCATCATGCAGGCGCTGGGCGCCTACGGGTTCCGCGGCTTCTACGAGCGCAAGGCGCATTTCCTGCAGAGCGTTCCCTATGCGCTCGAGAACCTGCGCTGGCTCGGCGAAAGCGTGCAGCTGCCCATCGCGCTGCCCACGCTGCTGGCGTGCTTCCGGGCGATGCAGGACTCGCCGATGCTGCAGGGCCTTGCGGCGAGCGCGAAGACCCTGACCGTGCAGATCTTCAGCTTTTCGTTTCATCGGCAGATGCCGAGCGATGCGTCCGGCAATGGCGGCGGCTTTGTCTTCGATGCGCGGAGCCTGCCGAATCCGGGCCGCGAGGAGCGCTTCCGCACGCTCACGGGCAGGGACGCGGCGGTGATCGAGTACCTGCGCCAGGAGGAGAGCGTGCACCAGTTTCTTGCCAACGCGGTCTCGCTGGTGGAGGCGAGCGTGGCCAGCTACCAGAAACGCGGCTTCAACAGCCTGATGGTTTCGTTCGGCTGCACGGGCGGCCAGCACCGCTCGGTGTATCTGGCGGAGAGGCTGGCGAAGCATCTGCGCGGCGTGAGCGGCGTCGAGGTCGTCGTGCGGCACATAGAAATAGAAAAGATGGAACTGGAAAAGATGGAGTTAGAAAAGTTGGGGCTGCCAAAGGTAGAGCTGGAGAAGTCGGGCCGGTGAACAGATGAGTCAGGGCTGGCTCGTGAGGGCGGACTCATGAAGGCCATGGTGCTGGCTGCGGGGCTGGGCACGCGGCTGCGTCCGCTGACCGACGATCGGCCGAAAGCGCTGGTCACGGTGGCGGGGCGCACGCTGCTTGAGATTGCGATCGAGCGGCTGCGTGGATTCGGGGTGAGCGAGGTGATCGTCAACGCCCATCACCACGCGGAAATGATCGTCGCGTATCTAGCCGAGCATGAAAATTTCGGGATGCGGGTTGAGGTCTCGCGCGAGGAGACGCTGCTCGATACGGGTGGCGGGATCAGGAAGGCAGCGCCTTTTTTTCTGGAGGGGGAGGAAGCGGGTGCGGAGTCCGGGGCGGGCGAACCCTTTTTTGTCCACAATGTCGACGTCATCAGCACCATCGATCTGGCGCGCATGGCGGCGGCGCATCGGGCGTCGGGGGCTCTGGTGACGCTGGCTGTGGCCGCGCGCGAGGCTTCGCGGCAGTTGCTGTTCGATGAGGCAGGGCGGCTGTGCGGGCGGCGGACGGGGGGCGCGGAGGAGCGAGTGCGGGGCGGGGTCGAGCCGTTGGCCTCGGAATACCAGGCGCTGGCGTTTGCCGGGATCCATGTGGTTTCGCCGCGGATTTTCGGGCAGATGCGGGAAGCGGGGGCGTTTTCGATCGTCGACGCTTATTTGCGGCTGGCGGGTGAGGGGGAACGGGTGATGGCGTTTCGCGCGGACGGGGCTTACTGGCGGGATTTGGGGCGGCCGGAGAGCCTGGCGGCCGCGGAACGGGAACTCAGGGAACCCGCAGTTGTCCAGAATCAATTGGATGCCACAGCCCCAAACGATACTTCCGCAACCCCCATGGAATGAGCCGCTTGCCACAGTCCCAGCGGAAAAATGGGAGGGGCGCAGGTCCCCGGAAATGCGTAATGCATATCCATTCGACTCGCGCCTGCATTTCAGCGCGGCGAAAAGAGCTGAATTCGGATGCGTCGCTCAGGATACAGAGGTGATGCGCGCGCGCCCGGATTGCTTCTGCGCGAAGCGCTTCTGCCTCAATGGCCAATCGTCAGTCGTAGTACTCCAACCCGAGATGGGTGATCAAATCTTCGCCCATGATGTGGCGGAGCGTGTTCTTCAGCTTCATCGACTGGATGAAGAGGTCGTGCTCGGGGTAGAGACCCGGGGCCGACTGTGGGCTCTTGAAGAAGAAGCTGAGCCACTCCTGGATGCCGAGGTGGCTGAGTTCGGGCGTGCGCTTGGCCAAGTCCAGGAACAGGACTAAGTCGAGGGCCAGGGGAGCGGCGAGGATCGAGTCGCGGCAGAGGAAGTCGACTTTGATCTGCATCGGGTAGCCGAGCCAGCCGAAGATGTCGATGTTATCCCAGCCTTCTTTGTTATCGCCGCGGGGCGGGTAATAGTTGATCCGTACCTTGTGGTAGATGTTGCCGTATAAGTCAGGGTACTTATCGGGCTGGAGGATGTAGTCGAGCACGCCGAGCTTCGATTCTTCCTTGGTCTTGAAGGACTCGGGGTCGTCGAGGACTTCGCCATCGCGGTTGCCGAGGATGTTCGTCGAGTACCAGCCGGCGACTCCTAACATGCGGGCCTTGAAGGCGGGTGCGAGGACGGTCTTGAGGAGGGTCTGGCCGGTCTTGAAGTCCTTGCCGCAGATGGGTGCTCCTGTGGCTCGCGACAGCTCGATCATGCAGGGCAGGTCGACGGTGAGGTTGGGCGCGCCGTTGGCGAAGGGCACGCCTTCTTTGAGGGCGGCGTAGGCGTAGATCTGCGACGGGGCGATAGCGGGGTCGTTGTCGACCAGCCCTTTTTCGAAGGACTCGACGGTGGCGTGGACGGCGGTGGGCTCGAGGAAGATTTCAGTCGATCCGCACCAGATGACGACCACTCGATCGACCTGGGATTTGAACTTCTGGATGTCGGAGCGAAGCTGCTGGGCGAGATCGCACTTGCTCTTGCCGGTCTTGACGTGGGTGCCATTCAGCCGCTTCACGTAGTACTGGTCGAAGACGGCGGGCATGGGCTGGATGGCTTCGAGGAAGGGCTTGATGGACTGGAGGTGGTCCTTGTCGAGGACAGCGGCGTGGGCGGCGGCCTCGTACATGTTTTCGGGGAAGATGTCCCAGCCGGTGAAGACGATGTCGTTGATATCGGCGAGGGGGACGAAATCTTTGAGGAGCGGCGTCCGGTTGTCGGTGCGCTTCCCGAGGCGGATGGTCCCCATCTGCGTGACGGAGCCGATGGGCTTGGCGAGCCCCTTGCGGACGGCTTCAACGCCTGCGATGAGAGTGGTAGCGACGGCGCCCATACCGACGGTCATAACTCCAAGCTTGCCCTTCGCGGGCTGAATTGCCGAGCCTTTGGTCCCTGCCATTGCTGGTGCCTTTCTAACGGTTAAAAAAGAGGATGAAGTCCAAACAGGTAGTCTCTCGCGGATGAGAGGGAATGGCAACTGGAGATTGAACGTGGGGCGGCCAGCAGAAGGATAAGGCCGCCCGCAGGCGGCCTTCCGCGACGCAGGGTTGAGCCGGCTTAGAGAGGATTCAGCTTGTCGAGGCCGGTCTTCTTTTTGTGCTTGCTCGACGACTCGTCCTTCTTGTCGTAGGGCGCCTTTTTCTTCTTGTTGGGTTTGCCGCTGGCGTTGGCGCCGGTGCTGACCTGGGCGTTGCCGGCGGCATCGTTCACCTGCGCGGGAGCCTCGGCGGGCTTGTCAATCGCAGGCAACGGCTGAGTGTTCGTCGGACCCACAGGAGCGGCCAGAGGCTCGGCATTGCTGCCGGCTGTGGCGGGCGCGCCCGTTCCTTCCCCTGCAGCGCTGGGCGCGGCGGATTCCGGTGCGGCGGCCCCTGCGCCGCTGCCGGGGACCTCCACGGTCACGGTGCTGCCGGTTGTGCCGGAGGAGTCGGGGACTTCCTCAAAGGTGGTCTTTTGCTGGGGATGTTCGGCCGGTGCGGACGGCGACCCTTCGATGGTGGCCGACATGGGAGCGCCCGAGCCGCTGGTCGAGGTCCCGCCGCTCGCGACGGTCTCGCCGGTGATGGGCTTGCCCATGTTGGCTTCCACCCAGGCGGTTTGGCCGGACCTCACCACGTCCGGGGCCAGCAGCGGAGGCGGGCTGTTCAGCGAGGGCTCGCCGACGCGCGCGGCCTTAACGGTATTGGGGCCGCGGCCCAGCAACTGCATGGTCCGCGCGCCGAGCTTCACGCCGACGCGGCTTTCTTCCTCGGCCTGGCTCTCGGCCAGAGCCTGCGCACTGGGGTTGGGAACCGGCTTGCCCATGGCAATCAGGCGGTCCTTTGCGTCCTCGACGTGCGCGGCCAGGGGATAACGCGACACCACACGGGACCAGGCGGCGGCGGCCCGGTCGTCGTAGTAGCGGACCAGCTCCGCTTTGGCCTTAGGGGTAATTTTGGCGCGCGACATGATCTGCGCTTCGTTGGCGTAGGAATCGCCGATGGTGATCAGCGTCTGATCGCTGTGACTGAAAAGAGGGTAGGAATCGGCGACGGTTTGCAGGCGGGCAACGGCGGCCGGCCACTGCTCGCGCGAGGCGTAGAACTCGCCGATCTCAAACTGCCGCTGCGCCAGAACTTCCTGCACCTCGCGCAGCCTCTGCTTGGCGCGCGGAATCAGCGGGGAATCGGGAAACTGCTCCAGCATGGTGCGGTATTCCTGCTCGGCGTGGACGGCATTCTGCGGATCGCGGTCCGGCTTCTCCATCTGCTGGAAGTAAATGTCGCCGACCTTCATCTGGGCTTCAGCGGCTTCCGGTGCGTTGGGGAAGAAGGTGATGAAGTCCTTGTATTCCGATTCGGCCTGGGTGAGGGCCGCAGTGCCGCCCTCTTTGAACCAGGTGTCGCCGACCGCCAGCTTGGCGCGCATGTCGTATTCGGAGTCGGGATAGGTATTGAGCAGCGTCTGCAGGTCGAGGCGGGAGACGTCGTAACGGCCCTTCTTCATGGCGACCATGGCTTTGTCGAAGAGCTCCTTATCGGGCTGCTTCGAGTTCACATTCGCCAGGGGATTGGCGGAGAGGTCGACATTTTTCTTCTTCTTTGGCTTTTTTGCGAACGCGCTGGGGGAAGAGAACGCGATCGCCAGCCCCAGGACAATTGCAGAACCACGAAGGAACAACCGATTCATAACACCTCATTAACGCAGACGCTCTCCCGTTTCTTCCACTCCCCGCGGCCAGCGCTTCGGGGAACCCGGGTCTTACTGCCGGCGCGGGGTGGTCTGCGACACACCATACCGGATAAGAAACTTGTTACGCGGCGATCAGGGCCGCTCGCTGCGCTGCTTCGAGCAGGCCGCGCGCATCCTGCTCCGGACGCCCCTGGCCGAAGACGGCATTGCCGGCAACGAGCAACTCGGCTCCCGCTTCGACGACGCTCGCGACCGTATCGTGAGCGATGCCGCCGTCCACCTCAATCCTATAGCTCAGGGCCAGCTCCTGGCGAAGTTCTTTGAGGCGGCGAATTTTATTGAGGGAGTAAGGAATGAACCGCTGGGCGCCGAAGCCGGGGTTCACACTCATCACCAGGACGTGGTGGACCATGCTCAGGATGGGAACGAGCAGATCGACTTCGGTGTGCGGATTGACGACGACGGCAGGCTGCATGCCGTGCTGGGCGATGTGCTCGAGGGTGCGATGGAGGTTCCGGCAGACCTCGTAATGGACGCTGACCCAGTTGGCGCCTGCATCGGCGAAGGCGGGGATGAAGTCGTCGGGGTTCTCGATCATCAGGTGGCAGTCGAGAGGCAGCTTGGTGTGTTTGCGCAGCGACTGGACGATGGGCGGACCGAGGGTGAGATTAGGGACGAAATGGCCGTCCATCACGTCGACGTGGATAACGGTGCCACCCCCGCGCTCGGCAGCCGCGACTTCGTCGGCGAGGCGGGCAAAATCCGCGGAAAGTATGGATGGGACCAGCTCGACCATGGCAGGTTACAGGTTACAGGTTACAGGTTACAGGGGGCAGGGTACAGGGGGACACACCGGGCACATGGCAAAGGGCGCCGGCGCGCGGGGCACAGGGCGCGGGGCACAGGGCGCGGGGCAGAGGCTACAAGGTGAACTCCCAGGGATGGGGGAAAAGGCATAAAGCTCAGCTCGTAGCGACTTCCGATTGGCGATGTCCGGTGGTGGTGAGGACAATGACGGCGGCAATGATGAGCGCGCCGCCAATCCAGGCCCCGTAACCGAGGCGTTCGCCGAGAACGCCGACGCCGAGGATCGAGCCGAGGGCGGGTTCGATGTTGAGGAAGACACCCGCGCGCGAGGCTGGAACGCGATGGATGCCCCAGTTCCACAGCAGCGTCGCAGCCGCTGTGCAGAATAACCCGCTGGCGGCGACGGCGAACCATACATGCCAGCCGAGGCCGCGCACAGGCGGCAGGCCATCGCGCAGGAGCACCCACGGCGCGAGCATGGCTGCGCCCGTGAGGAGCGTCCACGAGCTGACGGCAGAGGGAGAGGAGCCCTGCGCCATGAGGCGCTGATTGATCAGCACCCATCCGAGCGCAATGATCAGCGAGGCCACGACGAGAAGATCGCCGCGGATACTGCCGCCTCGGAGCTCCAAGGTGTTGCCGCTACCGCTGGCGCTGAGCACGATCAGCGCAATCCCGACGGTTGACGCCAGGAGCGCGAGCCAGCCTTTGAGGTCGAGGCGCTCGTGGGAAAACAGCGTTGCTCCGACGGCGAGGATCACGGGCATGGTTCCGACCATGAGGGCCGCGTGGCTGACCGTCGTCAGCTTCAGCCCTTCGAACTGCACCATGAACTGGAGCGGAACGCCGAGAAAGGCGCCGATCAGCAGCATCTTCCATTGCGGACGGGAGAAGCGCGGAGCTTCCACGATGGGAAGCAGACCGAAGCAGGCGAAGAGGAAGCGATAGAGGACGTAGTGGCCTACGCCGAGACGTGAAAAAGCAATCTTGCCGAAGAAAAAGCCCGTCCCCCAGCAGCACCCGGCGAGCGCGCAGGCAATGTAGCCAAGGGCGCGACCGGAGTGCGGACGATTGCCGGGAGGCGTTTGCTGCAGACCCCCAGCGGGATTATCTTTCAGCGAGGAGGGCATTTGGAAATTGGATGACGCATTCGGCTGATCGTCGCACGGAGCCAGCGACGAATCGGGACCAAAGATTTCAGGCCGGCACTATGCAGCACTTTCCTTCAGGAGACCCGGCCAGGTGTCACCCAGAAACAGGCGAATTGCGGCGATCCCGGCAGCGCCGGCCTGGAGGCAGGCGGGAACATTTTTTTCTGTAACGCCGCCCAGAGCGAGCACGGGGATGGGGTTGGCCAGTTCGACGGCGGCGCGCAATGCGCCCAGCCCTTGTCCGCGTGTGACCGTACCCTGGAGGGTGACTTTTTCAAAAACCGGAGAAAACAGCAGCATGGAAGCGCCGGCGGCCTGGCGAATCTCGTCGGCCGAATGACAGGCTGCACTGACGAAGACGTCGCGTCCGGCGCGCGAGTAGACCTGCTGCGCGGCGCGCACCGCTGCTGGACCGGCGTTGGCATGCAGATGAACACCATCGGCTCCGGCGTCGAGGGCTACCTGCGCGGGGCCATTGACGAGAATGCGCGTGCGTGACTTTGCGGCGCGCACGGCTTCGACCATGCGGATGGCAAGCGCCTGCAGCTCGGCGAGGGGAAGATCTTTTTCGCGCACCTGGATGGTGTCAACTCCGCCGCGCGCCCACACGCCGGCGAGTTCCGTGAGACGATCGCGCCTGGCATTTTCGTCTCCTTCGAGCAGTTTCCGATTTGTGATGGCGTAGAGCAGCATAGAAAGATTACTGTAAGAGTGTATTTACACGGCCTCTCTCCGAGAATTGTAAGATGAGCACGGACCTGTCCTGGCCGGCTCGCAGCGCGGGTGGTTTCTAACGCATGTCCAAATACGATCTGCTCGTCATCGGTTCGGGCCCTTCGGGCCAGCGTGCGGCGGTTTCCGCGGTCAAGAAGGGCAAGCATGTGGCGCTCGTCGAGATGCGGAGCGTCATAGGCGGCGTCTGCATCAATACCGGGACCATTCCCAGCAAGACGATGCGCGAAGCGGTGCTGCATCTCTCCGGATATAACTACCGGTCGATTTACGGAATGAATTATCGCGTGAAGGAAAAGATCACGATGGCCGATCTTGCCTTTCGCGTGCAGCACGTGGTGAAGACCGAAATCGACGTGACGGAAGCGCAGCTCTCGCGCAACGGCGTGGAAATCATGAATGGCGTGGCGAGTTTTGTCGACGATCACCACATTCATGTGGACGGCGTGCGTGGATCGAACACCTATGAAGCGGACAACATCATCATCGCGGTGGGCACACGGCCTGCCATCTCCGGCAAAGTTCCGGTGAACGGCAAGACCATCATCAACAGCGATCAGGTGCTGGAGCTGATCGACCTTCCCAAGAGCCTGATTGTGGTGGGCGGCGGCGTGATCGGCGTGGAATACACCTGCATGTTCGCGGCGCTTGGGGTGCGGGTAACGCTGATCGAAAAACGGCCGCGGTTGCTGGAATTTGCGGACCAGGAGATCATCGAGGCCCTGAGCTATCATCTGCGCGACAGCCGCGTGACCATGCGCCTGGGCGAAGAGGTGGAGAGCGTGGAGGAGATCGCCGAGGGCACGGTGGTCGCCAATCTGGAGAGCAAAAAGAAGATGTCCGGCGACGCGCTGCTGTATGCCGTGGGACGACAGGGCAACATCGACGAGCTGAACCTGGCGGCGGCGGGCATTGAAGCGGATAACCGCGGACGCATCCCGGTGGACAAGGATTTCAGGACGAAGGCACCGCATATCTTCGCGGTGGGCGATGTGATCGGGTTCCCGGCACTGGCATCGGTTTCGATGGAACAAGGGCGGATCGCCGCCGAGCGCGCGTTCGGCAACGACAAAGTCATCTCGAATCCCAGTTTTTATCCGTATGGCATCTACACGATCCCGGAGATTTCGTTCATTGGCAAGACCGAGGAGCAGCTAACCGAGGAAGATGTGCCGTACGAGGTGGGGGTTGCGTACTACCGGGAAATTGCGCGGGGACAAATTCGCGGCGACACAACGGGACGGCTGAAGCTGATCTTCCATCGCGAAACGCGGCAGGTACTGGGCGTGCATATCATCGGCGAGGGCGCGTCGGAGCTGGTCCACATCGGCCAGGCGGTGATGGTGCTGAACGGCACCGTCGATTACTTCATCAACACGGTATTCAACTATCCCACTCTGGCCGAGTGCTACAAGGCCGCCGCGTTTACGGGCATCAACCGGCTGGCCCGTTTCGAAGGATAGGCCGAACAGGGCGCGGCGGAGGGCACATGTCGAAAACGGTTGGGGTGGTGATGACGACGCGGGTGGTGGCCGGGTTGATCGAGGATTACCGGGTCGCGGGCGGTCTGAAGGAATTTCCGGAGAACATCGACGATACGAATGGACTGATCGAGGTCCCCGTCGACAGCCTCTGCGACATTATCTGCGATGCAGTGGCGTCGCTTATCCCCTCAGGGACGGCAATCGATGCGGTGGGCGTGGCCATGCCCGGCTACCTGCACCAGGGGGTGATGCTCGATTCGCCGAATCTGCCGCAGGTAAAAGGCGCGCAGATTTGCAGCAACATCAGCGCCGGACTGAAGAAGCGCGGCGTCGAAGTGAAGATGGCGGCGTTCAACGATGCAGATGCGGTCGCCGCCGGCATCGCTGCGACGCGCGGCCAGATGGATCGCCAGGTGCGGGTATGGACGATCGGTAACGGCATCGGTTTCGGACGCTATCCGTATACCGAAGGACCGTGGGAAGGCGGGCACATGACGGTGTCGCTCGATCCGAAGGAGAAGTACTGTGGCTGCGGCGGCCGCGGACATCTGGAAGGCATCATGGGGTACCGCGCGATGCGGTTGCGCTTTCTGGACCTGGAGCCGGACGAGGTGTTTGCCGCGGCGAAGAAGGGCGACAAGCGCTGTGTGGATTTTGTCGAGCGATGGCATTGCGCGCTGGCGGCGGCCACGGCATCGCAGATTCATCTGGAGGGCCCGGGGCGGTTTTACTACACGGGCCGCGATATTCAGCGGTTGGAGTTGCCGCGATTGAAAGAACATCTGTACGAGATGATCAAGATGAGCCCGCTGCAGAACTACACCGTGGAAGTGCTGCCCGATGACGACTCTCTGGCAGTGATTGGCGCTGGCGTGGCGGCGCTGATGGAAACGAAGTGCTGACGGATGGCTTAGCCGGCGAGCACACCAGAGCGCGTCTGAGCCTCGGCCTGGTCGTTCAATCCATTTTCTACGTCGCCAGTGGAGTGAACCACTTCTGGCATGAGGCGTTTTATCTGCACATCATGCCGGATCACTATGCGCATCCGCTGGCGTTGGTGCGGCTGAGCGGAATTGCGGAGATTCTCGGCGGCCTCGGTTTGCTCCTTCCGGCCACGCGGCGCCTCTCCGCTGCCGGCATCGCGCTCATGCTGGTGGTTTTCTTCGACGTGCATGTGTTTATGCTGCGGCATCCCGGGCGCTTTCCTGAGGCGCCGTTGTGGCTGCTGTGGGCGCGCATTCCGCTGCAGTTCGTTTTGATCTGGTGGGCCCTCATTTATGCGCGCCGGGGCGACCGGACGCGGACGGTGCGGTAGAGGCAGCCGCGGGAAACCGTTGCCTTATTCCCCGAAGTCCAACCGAAGCCCAACACGCGCCAGCCTCGGCGTTCCGAGGGTGAGGATGGGCGTCTTGCCGACTTCAATCGACCGGTCGAAGAGATTCTCGCCCGAGGCGAAGGCGACAACGTGGCGGCCGAAGTTGTGCTCGGCGCTCGAGTCCAGGCGGAAATAGCTGTGAAGCAGATAAGCATTGGCGTCGTCGTCGAACTGGCGGCCGCTTGTACGCCCCTCGACGTTGAGGACGCCGATCCGAGGGCGCGTGAGGTGAACTTGCAAGGTGGCCATATTGCGCGCCACCTGGGGAATCCAGTTGCCAATCAGCCGCGGTTCCGCGGCATTTTTTGTAACCGTGGCGTCGGCAAATTGGTAGCCGCCCTCAATGCCGATCCAGGAGGCGGGCCGCATCGCGTAGTCGAGAGAGAGGCCGCGGCTCTCAATCTGGCCAAGGTTCTCTCGCTGGAGGATCGTCTGCGTGGGCGTGGTGCTGAGTGTCAGCGCGGTGATGGGGCGGTTGACCTGCGTCCAGAAGTAGCTGACGCGGAGGCTGGAGCCGTAGCGGCGGATGTCGG
>Ga0302319_10011058_pt1 | contig 17156 bp, 13 predicted proteins | sample Bog_T0_2_FD_203319 | JGI IMG/M metagenome (GOLD analysis project Ga0302319, IMG submission 203319) | Peat permafrost microbial communities from Stordalen Mire near Abisko, Sweden - Bog_T0_2 | ecosystem: Environmental > Terrestrial > Soil > Wetlands > Peat | place: Sweden: Abisko, Stordalen Mire...
GTGAGCGCGGCGGGGAACCGGCGTTCGAGGGAGTGTTCGATCTGGAGGCGGAGGGCGGCGGCGGCTGAGGGCATTGCTGTATTCGCCTTTTCTTCGCTTAGCATCGCTCGTTTTGAGATTCTTGTCAAAGGGGGTTGCTAGATTTGTGAGGATGTTCCAATTCATCAGTCAGATGGCGCGACAACCCGGCAAGTCGTGTTCGTGGTATCCCACCCCTGGCATAAAAACAAGAACATGCCAAGGATGGGGCACCCGCACCCGGCTGGACTATAGGATGGAACCCGGATGCCAGGAGGGCTTGTGAGGCTATTTAGGACGAAGACTGGGTGCGTGGTGGAGCGGGATTGGCAGTACTTCCGCGTGGATGGGGCGGACTGGGATTGGCTACTGGCGCAGGAGTACTTGCGCGGGACGTTGGACGCGCTGATTGAGGGGCGGGAGTCGACTGCAGGCTTTCATGCGGCGGAGTTGCTGGCTCCGATTGGGCGGCAGGAGGTTTGGGCGGCGGGTGTGACCTACTATCGCAGCCGCGGGGCGCGCATGGAGGAGTCGCGCGATGCAGGAGGGGGAAGTTTTTACGACCGTGTTTACTCGGCGGAGCGGCCGGAATTGTTTTTCAAATCGACGGCCAGCCGGACGGTCGGGACGGGCGGCAAGGTACGGATTCGCGCGGACGCGGCGTGGAGCGTGCCCGAGCCGGAGCTGACGCTTCTGGTGAGTCCGGGCGGGCGGATTACGGGATACACGATCGGGAACGACATGAGCTCACGGGACATTGAGGGGGAGAATCCGCTTTATCTGCCGCAGGCCAAGGTGTACAGCGGCAGTTGCGCGCTAGGGCCGGGGATACTGGTGAGCGAAGAACCGCTGGATATGTCGACGGAGATTGCGATTGAGATTGTGCGTGCGGGGAGCGTCTCGTTTTCGGGCCAAGTGGCGCTAACGGAGCTGAAGCGGGATCCGCGGACGCTGGTTGAATATTTATTTCGTGATAATGAGTTTCCGGATGGGTGCTTCCTGATGACGGGGACGGGGATTGTGCCGGATAGTTCGTTTACGCTGGCCAGCGGCGACCGCATCCGGATCACGATTGAGCCGATCGGGACGCTGGAGAACGAGGTTGCTTGATGGGCTGAGTTCCTGAGTCTCATTTGCCTTTTGCCAGGAATTCCTGGATATCGGCGCGGGTGGGCATGGAGGCTTGCGCTCCGTGCCGGGTGACGGAGATGGCTGCCGCCAACGAGGCGATGCGCGCCGCGGCCCAGGGGTGGTTGCCTTCGAGCAGGGCTACGGCAAAAGCGCCGTTGAAGCAATCGCCCGCGCCCACGGTGTCAATGGCCGCGACCTCAAAGGGATAAACCCATGCTGAGTTGCCGTCGGCGACCGCCACGTAGGAGCCTTCCGCGCCGCGCTTGAGGACTACGCCTTTGGGACCCTTGTAAAGCAGGCGCTTGGAGCCCACTTCGGGAGTGAGGGGTTCGCCCAGGTAGAATTCCGCTTCAGTTTCGTTGGGTGTGAACCAGGCGACCTGGCTCCAGATTTCTTCAGGGAGCTCCGCGGCGGGGGCAGGGTCGAGCATCACGGGCACGCCGGCTTCAGCGCAGAGGGCAAGCAGGTGGCTGACGGTTTCCATCGGGATTTCGAGCTGGCAGAGGACCATGCCTGCGGAGCGGATGAGGTCGGCGTGGCGATCGACAAAGGCTGGGTCGACCTGGCCGTTGGCGCCGGGGACGACGACGATGGCGTTTTCGCCGGCTTCAGAAAGAAAGATGGGTGCAAGGCCGGATGGGCCGGGGGTGGTCTCCATCGCGGCGGTGTTGACGCCGGCGGCCGCGAGGTTTTCAAGCAAGGCGGGGCCGTAGACGTCGTCGCCGACTTTGCCGACCATATGAACGGGGTAACCGAGACGGGCGGCGGCTACTGCCTGGTTGGCCCCTTTGCCGCCGGGAGTGGTGGTGAAGCCGGTTCCGATGACTGTTTGGCCGATCTGGGGGATCTGCGGGGTGAGGGTCACCATGTCCATGGTGACGCTTCCGACTACTACGATGGGTTTTTTAGGTTCTGGCATGATCAGACCTTGATTCCCACACTTCCTCGATGAAACTGCGGAAGGATGGGGCACGGGTTGGGTTGGGTTCGAGGTTTCCCACCCTGGCCGCAAAAAACAAATACGCGGCGAGGGTGGGGCACCCGGACATGTTAGCTGGGGTGAGAACGCGTTAGTACAGCGGGGCCAGGGCAACGGCAATCAGGCCGAGGGCGAAAAAGAGGAACATGTACAGCAAGAAACGTTTGGCGGCGGGAGGTGCGCCGGCGAACTCGTGCCAGACAAAGACGCCCCAGCAGGCGGAGACCATGGTGGCTCCCTGGCCGATGGAATAGGAAACGGCGGGGCCGACGAGGTGCGCTCCGGAGGCGACGAAGTTGGCGATTGCGCCGGTCGCCCAGATGGCTCCGCCGAGCAGGCCGGCCAGGTGCCAGCGGAGCGGAGCGGCCCAGTAGCCGGAGAGGTTGACGGGGGGCTTGCCGTCGAGCGGGCTGGCCATGAGCAGCAGGTTGGCGGGAACGGTGGACAGAAGCACTCCAACGGCGAAGAAGAGGGCGACGGCGTAGGGGCCGACCGGGGCAACGCCTGGTGCTCCGCGGAGAGCGGCGGCAACCAGCGGGTAAAAGGTGCCCATGAGCAGTCCGGCTACGAGCGAGAGGACGATGCCGCGGGTGGTGACGGCGCGGGCTGTGGGGCGCAGCTGGCCCTTTCCCTTGGCTTCGCGCTGGCGGTAGGCTTTGGCGTCGAAGACGATGGCGACTGTGACCAGGGCGACTCCGCCGAAGAGCAGCAGGGGATTGCCGACGGGGCGGACCAGGTAACTGGAGACAGCGCCGACGATGAGTGCCAGGCCGATGCCGACGGGGAAGGCGACGGCCAGGCCGGCAACTTCAATGGCGGCGACGAGGAGCAGGTTGGCGATGTTGAAGATAACTCCACCGAAGAAGGCGAACCAGATGGAGCCGGAGTAGGCCTGGACGATGTCGCGCAGGAAGGGAACGCCGGCGTGGCCGTGGCTGCCGGCGGTGAGTCCCCAGAAGATGGAGGCGAGGGCTAGGCCGAGGGCGTAGTCCCAATAGAAGAGCTGGAAGCGGTAGCCGGGGCAGAGCTTGAGCGTGTTGGCCCACGATCCCCAGCAGAGCATGGTGAGGATCATGAGCAGGAGCGCGCCCTGGTAGGTTGCGGGAAAAAACATGGTTGGACCCCGAGGCGGAGCTTGTGTGGTGAACTAGGAAACATAATGCCTGGGCCTGCGAGGGCGCAAATGATAAGGCATTGCGCCCGCATCGATCGCTTATTGCTTTGCGGCCTTGATTGCCTCTGTTAGCGCGGGCACAACTTCGAAGAGGTCGCCTACGATGCCGTAGTCGGCTACTTCGAAGATGGGGGCATCGGGGTCCTTGTTGATGGCGACGATGCATTGCGCGGCTTTCATGCCGACCAGGTGCTGGATGGCGCCGGAGATGCCGACTGCGAGATAGAGCTTGGGCGCGACGGTCTGGCCGGAGCTGCCGACCTGGCGCTCCATGGGGAGCCAGCCTGCGTCGCAGATGGGGCGGGAGGCGGCTAGTTCTGCGCCGAGAGCGGTGGCGAGCGCTTGCACGAGGGGGATGTTTTCCGCTTCCTTGATGCCGCGGCCGACGCTGACGATGAGCTGCGCGGAGCCGAGGTCGACGGTTTGCGCGCTGCCGCGGAAGGGCTGGCCAGGCTTGGTGCGGATCTGGGCGGGTTCGATGGTGGGGGTGAAGACCGAGACCGCCCCGGAAGAGCGTGCCTCAGGGGCTAAAGCCCTGCCTGTCTCCGGTGGCTCTTTGTCAGGGCTAAAGCCCTGACCTACCGTTCCCGAGGCTGCCGTCTGCAAGACTTCTGCGCGGAAGGCTCCGGCTTGGACGGAGACAAGGCATGGGCCGGTGCCGGTGTGCTTGTAGGCTCCGTTGAGGCGGCCTTGCATGAGCTGGCGGGTGAAGACGGGGCCGTCGCTGATGTCGATTACGTCGCTGATGAGGACCTGGCCGAGACGGGCGGCTAATGCCGGAGCGTAGTCGCGGACCTGGTAGGTGTGCGGAAAGACGACGAATTCGGGCTGCACCTGGGCGAAGAACTGCTCGAGGGCGAGGGTGTATCCGTCGGCTGTGTATTGGGCCAGCAGCGGGTGCTCAATGCTGACGATCTTTTCGAGACCAAGATTGCCGAGCTCGCCTCCCATGGGTCCGGCGGGTGCGCCAATCACGATGGCGTTGACCGTCTTGGCGACGCTCTTCAGTGTTGGCGCGACCTTTTTCAGCAAGCCCTGAGCGGCGGCTACGGCTTCCAGACTGATGCGCGCGATGCGGCCATCGCGCTGTTCGATGACTACCCAGATTTCGCTCATAGCACGCGCACCTCGAATTTCAGCTTTTCTACCAGGGCCGCGGCGGCTTCTTTGGGCGAACCGGGGAGAATCTGGGTGGATTTTTGTTTGTGGGGCAGGGTGACTTGGTCGAGGGCTACGACGGGGGCGGCGTCTGGGGCGAGGCCTGCGGCGCCGAGCTGGCGGACTTCCTTGGTCTTGGCCTTTTTGATGCCCATCAGGGTGGCATAACGAAGCTTGTTGCCGCCGGATTGGATGGTGAGCACGGCGGGCAAGGGCATTTCGATTTGTTGGAACCAGCCTTCTTCGAGCTCGCGCTTTACGTTGAGGCCGGTGTCGGTTTTTTCCACGTGCAGGATGAGCGTGGCGTGGGGCAGGCCTAGAAGCTCAGCCAGAATGACGCCGGTCTGGCCCAAGCCCAGGTCTTCGGATTGCAGGCCGGTGAGGACCAGGTCGGGGCTCTCCTCTTTCGAGGCGGCGGCGAGCAGTCGGGCTACGCTGAGGGCGTCGCGCGTGGCGAGATCGTCGCAGGCAATGTTGATGGCGCGGTCTGCGCCTTTGGCGAGGGCTTCGCGGATGGTTTGGCCAATGCGCTCGGGTCCGGCGGAGAGGACGATGACTTCGCCGCCGTGCTTCTCCTTAAGCTGGAGAGCTTCTTCGAGGGCGTAGGCGTCGGACTCGTTGAGGGCGAATTGCAGGTCGGATTCGTCGATCCACTTGGCCGAAGAGTCGATGCGGACTTGGGCGTCGCGTTCGGGGACTTGTTTGATGGCTACGATGATTTTCATGATGAAAATGCTCCCGTTCATACTAACCGACGCCATCATGCCCTGGCAGCAGATGAGGTTAGGCGAGATTCCTGAGCATTAAGGGCTCAGGCTGAGCTCCGGCTCCTTGTGCGTCTGATGAACCAATCTTGCTACTTGGCAAGATGGAGATTTTGTGCTCTTCTGGGCATGAAAGTAAATCCCGTATTTAGGCGTCAGCTCGGGCAGAGGTTGCTATCGGTAGCGGATTTAGAATCCATTGCTTACTTAGAAGAACCAAATTTGAACATATTTGATTCCAGAGGACAGCACTCCTACCGCGCATTGACCCGCCTGATATGCGAAGGAGTGAGAGACATGTTTGAAAAAGAACTATCCATTCTGAAGGAACACGTCCGGTCCATAACAAGAAGCGAAAGCAGCGAATTCAAGTATTTTCTTCCTCGAAATGGCAGTATTGCATCAGAGGCAGTACTATTGCGATCCTGCGCCGCACAGTTCCATAAAAACCGTGTTTCCTTCTGTCGGCGAGACACACAGGGAACATTCGTTGGCGAGGAGCCGTCAATACTGGTGTGGGTATTGAAGCTCACGGCTAAGAGTGACATATCTGCGTGGTATATCGAAGATCGGGGTAGCAAAACGACCTACACCACTGTGGAGCTTGCTCAAAAGATCCTAAGTCAGCTTAAGGGTTATTGCGAAGAATACGAAGATACGATTAGCTTCGCCTCTTAGCTCGTTTTGTTCTCTGGCAAACTCCGCGCCGCGAGTTGGGCAATGTCGAGCAGTTGCGGCGGCGCGGCGCCGGTGGCGGCGAGGGCGTCGCGGAACATGGTGTTGCAGAAGGGGCAGGCTGTGGCTATGGTTTGCGCGCCGGTGGCGACGAGTTCGGCGGCGCGATTGTGGCTGACGCGCTCGCCGGTTTCTTCGCCGAGAAACGCAAGACCGCCGCCGGCTCCGCAGCAAAAGCTGCGCTCGTGGTTGCGCGGGGCTTCGATGACGGTTCCGGCGAGGGCGGCGACGGTGCGCGGCTGCTCGTAGACGTTGCGGTAGCGGCCGAGGTAGCAGGGGTCGTGGAAGACGATGGTCTCATCCGCAGGATCTTCGCCATTCTTGCTTGGATGCGGAAGCTTGCCGGCGAAGCGGGCCAGGAATTCGCTGTGGTGCTCGATTTCGGGTGGGGTGCCGTATTCCTTCCAGTCTTCCTGGATGGTTCGTACGCAATGGGGGCAAATGCTGACGATTTTCTTCACCCTGTTCTGGGCCAGGGTTTCGAGGTTGGCTTCGGCCAGTTGCTGGAAGACCAGGTCGTTGCCCAGGCGGCGGACGGGATCGCCGGTGCACTTTTCCTTGCGTAAGACACCGTAAGACGCGCCGAGGTAGTTCATCACGCGGGCGAAGTCGGCGACGATCTCGCGGCCCTTGGGGTCGTATCCACCCATGCAGCCTAACCACAGGCAATACTCTTGAGTCCCGTCGAAGATGGGGAGGGACTGCTTCTGGATGAATTTATCGCGCTCGGCGGGGCTGATGCCCAATGCGTTGCTGCCGCGTTCGAGGGTGAGGAAAAGCTTGGCGCCGTGATCGTCTTCCCAGGCTCCGGTGTTGACCGCGCCGCGGCGAAGGCCGACGAGGATGGGGACGTGCTCGATGCCGACCGGGCATTGGAACTCGCATGCGCCACAGGTGGTGCATTGGAAGACGGCTTCCTGGGAGTTGTACTTGCCGAGAAGCGGCTGATCGGAGGCAGGGCCGAGGTCGTTGAGATAGGCGCGGACGCCGAGGATGATTTCTTTGGGGTTGAGCAGCTTGCCGGTGTTAGCGGCGGGGCAGTGTTCGGTGCAGCGGCCGCACTCGACACAGGAGTAGGCTTGCAGGCTGACGAGTTGGGTGAGGTCGGTGCCGGCAACCAGGCCGAAATCCTCATCGCCCTGAAGTGGCGGAATCTGCGCGAAGGTTCCGCGAGAGAGAAAGATTGTGGCGGGGCTGAGAATCAGATGCAGGTGCTTGGTGTGGGGAATGAGCGGCAGAAAGGTGAAGAGCGCGAGCGTGTGCAGCCACCAGAGGACGCGGGCGGCGGGGGACGCGTCGGCCACGGTGAAGGAGGCCAGGTAGGTGGCCATGAGGGCGAAGATGAGGAAGGCGATGAAGCCGGATTCCCAGGAGAGTTTTTCGCCGAGCCATTTGGGGCGTACGAGGAAACGGCGGATGAAGAGGCCGAGGATGCCCACGGCGCAGGCCAGTGCGAAGGCCGCAGCGAAGTAGAAGTACCAGCGGCCGACGGGGCCGTTGGGTGAGAGGAAGCCGATGTCAAGGCCAGTGGCGCAGTGGTTGAGCGTGACAAGGGCGAACGCGAGGAACGCCCAGAAAACCGCTGCGTGGGCCAGCCCTGGCAATGGGCGTTCCCGAATGACTTTCGCCTGGCAGAGGACTTCCCAGAAGAAGTCCCAGACGCGCCTGGCGATGGGGAAGAGATGGAAGCTGGGGTCCTTTTTCGATTTGAGGATTTTGGTCAGGACTACTCCGAAGCGACGCCAGAAAAGATAGCCCGATGTGATGGCGAGGGCGGCGAAGAGGAGCTTCTCAAGAAGGGAGAAGTGCTGGGGTTCGGCAAGGGTCGGGAGAGAAACGAGCATAGACGAACAGAATTACAGCCTCACAATACAGGAAGGGGCGGGGGGTTGTCGCCACCTGCGGTGGGGCAGACGCTCGCTATTCGCTCGCGGGAGATTCGTGGTCTTGCGGCCTTGCGCCAGAAAGAAGGCGCAAGTGAGTGGCCGGGGATCGATTGAATTTGCCGGTTGGGGCCCGTGGTCTCCCACCCATTTCGCGATGGGGGTGTGAAATGGAAGGGGCACTCCAGCTACGGGTGAGCTTCCGACAGAGGCGGCGAGTTAGCTCCGCTTCGCGGGGATAGCAAGTTGGCAGGTTAGCGGTTCCTAATGCTGGACTGGCCGCAACCTGCCGCGCGCGTCAGGCCTTCCACTGAAAGCAGATGCCAAAGCCGTCGGGGTCTCCAAGGTAGAGCTGCTTCATGCCGTACCAGGTCACATTCGGCTCTTTCAATTCGAGGCCTTTTTCGCGTAGGAAGCGGTAGGCCGCGTCGACATCGGGACAGCCGATGTACAGGCAGACGTCGCCGTGCCCGGCTTTGCGATTGGGATCGGGATGCTCGGGGCGTTCGCCGTAATCGAAGGCGGTGTTGAGCATGATCTCGGTACCGCCGCCGTGCTTGAGCCAGCACCAGCCGAAATCGTCGCTGGCAACGGGCTTTGAGGTGCTGTGGAGTTCGAAACCGAGAATGTCGCGATAGAAGCGGACGGAGGCGGGCATGTCGTAGACCTGCAGGAGGGGACAGACGCCGCGCATGTCGATGGGCATGGGATGCTCCTGACGAATGGGACCTGGTGGAATTCGTGGTTTCCCACCCATTCGCCAACAAAAAGCGAATGGACGGGGCACGGGGCATTCTGAATTCGGTTGGGTGAAATCCCGTGTCACGAAATCGGGACTTGGGGTACTTAGTTTTCAGTGTGTCAATGTTGGAAGCCTGAAGGCAGGGAGCGCTTTGGGCAATCCAACGTTAGCTTGACGGGAAAGTTTTTGCAATGGCTCTTTTGGAGCACCCAATTGTGCCTGTTGGATGAATGGACGGACGCGGAAACGACGTTAAGCTTTATGAGGCAGATGGAATTTGAATGGCTGCCGATCTGGTGTTGGCAGGGAGACTATTTTGGCACGTTATCTGGTTACAGGATCTGCGGGATTCATTGGGCGCTCGATTGCGGCGGCGCTGCTCAAGCGGGGAGACACGGTCCGCGGGATCGACAACTTCAGCACTGGCAGGCGCTCAAACCTTGTGGGCCTGGAGGCGATGGAATTTATCGAGGGCGACCTGGCCGATGCGGCAGCTTGCGCGCGGGCTTGCAAAGGGGTGGATGTGGTGTTTCACGAGGCGGCGCTGGCGTCGGTTCCGCGCTCGGTTGCGGACCCGGTTGCGACCAATGTTGCCTGCGTGGACGCGACGTTGAACCTGCTGGTGGCGGCGCGAGCGGCGGGGGTGCGGCGGGTGGTGTATGCGGGGTCGTCTTCGGCCTACGGGGATACGCCGACGCTGCCCAAAACGGAAGACATGCTGCCCAATCCGATCTCTCCGTATGCGGTGGCCAAGCTGGCCGGAGAGCAGTATATGCGGGTGTTTACGCGGGTTTACGGGCTGGAGACGGTGGTGCTGCGCTACTTCAACGTGTTTGGGCCGTATCAGGATCCGACATCGCATTATTCCGGCGTACTGGCGATTTTTTGCAGGAAGATGCTGGCCGGCGAGCCGGTGACGATCTACGGCGACGGGGAGCAGAGCCGGGACTTTACGTATATCGACAACGTGGTCCATGCCAACCTGCTGGCTGCTTCCGCGCCGGCGGAAATGGTGGCAGGGAAGACGATGAACCTGGCTATGGGGGTGCGCATCACGCTGAACGAGACGTTCAATGTGCTCTGCGAGCTGACTGGCTATCAGGGCAAGCCGGGCTATGGGGAAGAGCGCGCTGGGGATATCCGCGATTCGCTGGCGGACATTGGGCTGGCCGGGGAGCTGCTGGGTTACAGGCCGCAGGTGGATTTCCGCGAGGGATTGCGGCGGACGGTGGAGTGGTATCGGGCCGAGGCGTGGGGCGGAGCGGGTGTGCCGTACCAGATACCGAGCGAATTCGAGGTGAGCGGATTTCCTTCGTTGACGCATTGAGATGGGACGAAGGCGGCTGTCTGGGAGCCAATGCAGAAAGTTAGCCTTCGCTTCGCGGAGCTGGCAGGTTCGCAAGTTAGCGGAATACTCTATTGACGAATTTGTTGAAATGAAAGACACTGGCGGGGATTTCCTCCGCAGTGTCTTTTTTGTTTTGTACGCGGGACAGTCTGCGCGAGGGGACCCGGACCGGGCGCTTTGAGGCGTTTGGCGGGAAGATATTCAGTTCAGTGATTTTTCGGCTTCGGCCCTCTTCCCAGGGATCTGTGTGAATGCGTTCGGTTTCGGAACCGAGGTTCTCACGCTTTGCAAGATCCCGCCGCTCCCTCGCATCAATCCGTCGATCTCGCAGAACCCGGCATGCGTCGCGGGACTTCGTCGACATCGCTGCGTGAGCTTGCTGCATTGCTTTGGCGCAGGCGCCGCGCGGCGATGTGGATCGAGGGCGGTTTGCTGCTGGCGTGCCTTCTCTATTGCCTGATTGCTCCCAACCAGTATGAGGCGAGTGCGCGGGTTGCCTTGCGCACGTCGCCTGCCTCGTCGCTCAGCCTGGATGCGGTGGGGCCGCTGGCGGCTGCGTCCATTCTTTCCGCGCCGTTGCAGCAGGAGACGGTGGCCAGCTACCTGCGCAGCGATCAACTGGCGTGGAAGGTGATTGCGGATCTGAAGCTCTTTGACGCTGCAGGATTCAACGGGCGATTTGCGCGTCTGTTTCCTGGGTTCCAGTTGCAGGAACATGCGCCCGGCGCAGAATTCTACCTCCTGGAGCGGTTTCACAAGCGGCTGCGAGTGGAGGTGTTGCCGCGATCGCTGGTGCTGGAAGTGCGCTTCCGGTCGCGGGATGCTGGGCTGTCGGCGGCGGTGGTGAATGACTTGATTCGCGTGTATGGAGAGCAGGACAGCCAGGCTCGGGTGCAGGCGACGGCGCAGCAGTCGGCGTGGCTGGCGGGACAGCTCAAGGACCTGAAGGCGCGCGTGGATCGGGATCAGCAGCGGCTGACCGAATTCGAAAGAACGCATGGTCTGCTGAATGGAGAGAATATGCAGGCGAATGGTGAGGCGGGCGAGACGGAACACAATTCGACCTGGTTGGAGATTGATGAGTTAGGGCGGCAGTTGGTCGCGGCTGCGACGGATCGGATTTTGCGCGAGGCGCAATACCGGTCGGCAGCGCAGGGGGACCCGGAACTGGTGATTGCTGCCGATCCGCGATTGCAGGCGGAGTATGGCAACTTTGCCACGGCGCTGCTGCAGCAAATTCACACTAAGGCCAGCGAACTGGAGCAGGAGCAGGCGCAACTGAGCACGGAACATGGGCCGAATTTTCCCCGCGTGGTGGAGATCCGGCGCCAGCTTGAAGACCTGGAGACGCAGAGGAAGGCCGAGGACGTGAAGGTGGTGGAGCGCTTCAAGAGGGCCTTTCAAACGGCGGAGGACCGCGAGCAGATGGTGAAGAAGAGCCTGGATGAGCGCACCGCGGAGGGGATGGAACTGAACGACGCGGCAATGCAGTATGCAGTGATGCGACAGGAGGCAGATTCAAGCCACGACTTGTATATGAAGGTCTTCGAAAAGATGGAGGAGGCCGGACTGGCGGCGGGGGTCCAGAGCTCCAACATTGCGGTGGTGGATTATGCGCGGCAGCCGGTGAAGCCGGTTGCGCCGGACCTGCTGCTTTATATGGCGATCACATTTTTTGCCGGCCTTTGGCTGGCGGTGGGGGGTGCGCTCTTGATGGAGGCAATGCATTCTTCTTCGGGCCGCGCGGCGGTTGCGCTGCTGTTGGTTGTGTTGGCTGGAGGCGTGGCGCACGGACAGGCGCCGACGCCGGCTCTCGATGGACTGCCTACGGGCGTGGCGCGGATTCCATTCACGCCGGATACAAAGACGGTCCCGAATCCAAAGGACTCGCCGTCGGTGTGGAGCGGGGCTACCGGCGCAGGGCAGATGGGCGTGATGTTGCAGCCGGGGGCGCAATCGGGCGCGCCCATGGCTGCACCAATCGGCCCTGGGGATTTTGTGGACGTTCAGGAATCGCACACGCCGGAGTTCCATGTCGGGGTGCGGGTTTCTCCGGCGGGGACGGTGACGCTGCCGATGGTGGGCGACGTGTTGCTAATCGGCCTCGACGAGCACGAGGCTGCACATACGATTGAAGCGGCTCTGCTGAAGAAGGGAATGCTTCTGCATCCGCAAGTGACGGTGCTGGTGACCGCATATGCGGGGCAGGATGTGAGCGTGCTCGGCGAGGTGGCGCGGCCGGGAGTCTATCCCTACACGCTGCACCATCGGCTGCTGGATTTGATTTCAGCGGCGGAGGGGCTTTCGGCAAATTCAGGGCGGCTGGTGAATGTGTTTCATCGCGCCGATCCGAACACGCCGCATGCGGTGGTGCTGGACCCCGGCGGAATGGATACTACGACGGACCACAATCCTGAACTGAGTCCGGGAGACACGGTGCAGGTGAGTCGGGCTGGCCTCGTGTTTGTGATTGGGGATGTGGTGCGGCCCGGTGGATTTCCCGTGGACCCGGCGCAGGGGCTTACGGTGGTGCAGGCTCTGAGCCTGGCCTGGGGGCCGAGCCAGAACGCGGCGGCGGGCAAGGCGCTGCTGATTCGCGAGCAGAAAGGCGGGCGAACGCTGACCACGCTGAACCTGCGGCGCATGATTCATGGCCAGGACCCGGACCAGCCAATCTACGACCGCGACATACTATTTGTGCCCGACTCGATCGCCAAGAATATGTGGAACCGGACGATGGAGGCGGCGATTCAGTCGGCGGTGGGGGTGACGATTTACGCGAGCCTGGTTTATTCGCAGAGGTTTTGATGCGTCGAATTGCATGGGGTCTGTTGCTGCTGTTCGCGTTTGCGGTTCCGTGGGAGTATTCCCTGGATCTGGGCGAACCGCTGGGCAATATTGCGCGCGTGGTGGGACTTGTGCTGCTGCTGGCGGCTGTGCCCGCTGTTTTGCAGGCGGGGCGGATGCGGACTCCTGGGGCGATGCAGTGGCTGGTGCTGGCTTTCTATCTGTGGTTCTGCTGCTCGTATTTCTGGACCACCGAACCGCTGGCGACTCTGGAAAAAATGCGCGGATATTTCCAGGAAATGATGGTCGTGTGGCTGGTTTGGGAGTTTGCCGAAAGCCCGCGCGATCTGCGAGCGCTGATCCAGGCATTTGTCGCAGGCTCGTGGGTGCTGGCGTTGCTGACCCTGGCCAACTTTCGCTCGGTTGAGGCGATTGCGGCGGGTCAGATTCGCTTTGTGGCCGAAGGTCAGGACCCGAACGACGTGGCGCGGTTTCTTGACCTGGGATTTCCGCTGGCTGCACTGCTGTTTGGCAGCTTGCCCGCCGTGCATCGCGGGCCAGGGCGCCTGTTGGCGCTGGGATATATGCCGTTGGGGTTGGTCGCAGTGTTGCTGACTGCCTCGCGGGGAGGGTTTCTGGCGGCGGTGATCGCGCTGGGCGGGTGCGGATTGCTTTTGCTGAAGAGTCATCCAAAAGGAGCGCTGGCGGGTGCGATGGCAATGCCCGTGGCGGCGGCTGGACTATGGTTCGCGGTTCCTCATGAGACGTTTGAAAGGCTGGCGACGATCCCATCGCAGTTCGAGAGCGGCGACTTGAATCAGCGCTTGAACATATGGGACGCAGGCTGGAATGCGTTTGTGCGGTCGCCGCTGGTGGGCAGCGGCGCGGGCTCGTTTACGGGAGCGGCCGAGACCAATTTTCGCGATACGGCGCATAACTCGGAGTTATCCGTTCTTGTGGGAGGCGGGCTGATTGCGTTGTTTCTCGCGGCGGCCATTGTGGCGCTGGCGGCGCGGGCGGCGCTCAAAACCCGCGGGCCGCTAAAGCTGGCCCTGGTAACGGTTTTATTGGTTTGGGCTGTGGCGGCCCAGGTGGATACGGTGGAGGAGAATCGAGCAACATGGGTGCTGCTGGGGCTGATGGCGGTGGCGGGACGGCTGGCGGTGGAGGAGCCGGCGGGGATGGAGGAGTGCTTTCCGGGGGCGAGCGGAACCGACGGGAGTTTTCAGCGCATTGCCGCGCTTGAAGGAGGATGACAGCCGTTGGAAATACGCGCAGGGGCTAAAGCCCAGCCAGATCATGTGCCTCATTCAGCACGACCGAAGTCGTGCCCTGACACTTCCCGGCTTCGAGGACGAGCTCCCAGGAGCTGGAAAAGACGTGCTCTGACATTTCGGGAACGATGCTGTTGATCTCAGCAATCACGCGCCCTATACAGAGGCTGTTCGCGGGCAGCAGCGTGAATCGCCGGATTTTTCGCGCGGCTGCATCGGTCACGGCAGTTGGAATCCTGGTGAAGCTGGTGGCGACGGCGAAGGAGATCGCCGTAGCTGGGGTTTACGGGCGGTCGGACGCGATGGACGCGTTTCTGGCGGCGGCGCTGGTGCCGGGGCTTCTGATCAACCTGATCTCCGAGTCGATGAACCAGGCGCTGGTGCCGACGCTCATCCGGGTGCGGGAGCGGGAGGGCCACGAGCAGGCGCAGAAGCTGCTTTCGAGCTCCATGCTGTGGATGTGCCTGCTGCTGGGTGCGGTTTCTGTGCTGATGGCTGCGACGGCGCGGGGGTTCTTTCCCCTGATTGCATCCCATTTCTCCGCCGGCAAACTGGACCTGTCGATACGGCTTTTCTACGGCTTGTTGCCGGTGGTTCTGATCACCGGGATCGCCACAAACTGCACGGCGGTTTTGAATACGTTCGACCGGTTTGCGTGGCCGGCGCTGGCTCCGGTTTTGATTCCGCTTGCGATCGTTGCGGCGGCGCTCACACTGGGCGGGCGGCTGGGCATCTGGGCACTGGTGTATGCGACCGTGGGCGGCTCGTTGCTGCACGCGGGGCTGGTGGCGGGGATGATGGAGAAGAGCGGCTATCGCTTCCGCCTGCGCTGGCATGGAAGGTCGGAGGCGGCGCTTGAGGTGGCCCGGCAGTACGGGCCGGTGCTGCTGAGCGCCGTGGTGGCTTCGGGCGGGCTGCTTGTGGATCAATCGATGGCGGCGATGCTGCCGGCGGGGAGCGTGTCCGCGCTGGTGTACGGCAACCGGTTTGTCAGCGTGGCGATCGCACTGCTGGGCGGCGCGGTTTCAACGTCCGTGACGCCCTACTTTTCGCGCATGATTGCGCAGCGCGACTGGGAGGGATGCCGGCACACGGTGCGCACCTGGGTGAGGCTCACGGCCATGGTCTCAGTGCCCTTGGCGGCGTTGCTGATTGCCGGGGCGCACACGATTGTGCGGATGGCGTTTGAGCATGGGGCATTTGGGCCCCGCGATACGCAAGTTGTCGCCGCGGTGATGGCCATGTACTCGATTCAGATTCCCTTTTTTGTGGCGAGCCGCGTGTTTTACAGATTTATCGTCGCCATGCGGCGTACCGATCTGGCGCTCTATTGCGGTATGCTCAATCTGATTCTGGACATCGTGCTGAACCTGGTGCTCATGCGCAGAATGGGGGTTGCCGGCATTGCGCTGGCCACGTCGCTCTGGACGGTGAGCACGTTCTTGTTCCTGTGGTATTGGACGCGGCGGCTGCTGGCAGAAACGGATCACGGTAGTTCTTGAGGATGAATTCAGCAAGTTAGCTCCCGCTGCGCGGGAATTAGCGAGTCAGCAGGTTGGCGGGTTGTTGGCTGGAGGCTCATTTGATTCCCAAACCGGCGCAGTTCCTTCTGCGATTCGACGATTTGTGTCCCACGATGGTGCGGCGGCGGTGGGAACGATTTCTGCCGCTGATCGAGGAGTTTGGAATCAAGCCGATTCTGGCCGTGGTTCCGGATAACCGGGACCGGGAATTGGATCGCGACGCGCCGGACCCGGAGTTCTGGACGCGCATGCGGGCGATGCAAGCGGCGGGGGCCACGATTGCCTTGCACGGCTACCAGCATACCTGCAACAGCGAAGGGAGCAGCCTGGTGCCGCTGCATCGGCGTTCAGAGTTCGCCGGCCGTTCCGCGGTGACCCAGCGGCAGTGGATTGAATCCGGTTTGCAGATTCTTCGCGCCCAGGGTCTCGACCCACGCATTTGGGTGGCTCCGAGGCACGGCTTCGATTCGAGGACGCTGTACGCGTTAAGACGGGTCGGAATCAAGATGCTCTCCGATGGACTTGCCCGGGTTCCGTTCAAGCGTGGCGGGTTGATCTGGATACCGCAACAGCTTTGGGGGCCGGTGGAGAAATCGGCCGGGGTCTGGACCATCTGCGTGCACCCCAATAACTCAAGCAAGAACCAGGTGGGGCAGATGAGGGAATTTCTGCGCGTCCATGCAGCGCAGTTCACTTCAGTCGACCGGGTGGTTGCCCAGTTGAACCCTGGAAAACTGGGTTTATCGGAAAGAGTCTACGAGACGCTTGCCCTTTGGAGGATTCGGGCGGCGAGGGCGAAGAGCGGAAGCAGAGGAAGATTGAAGAGAGAATTGTAATCCATATAAACAATTTGGAATGCTGTAATTAGCGGTTCTAGTTAAAGCATAAAGTCAAGTTTGTTATGGACTGAAACGGCTTGGCATGGGGTTGCGCTGAAGCATGTCGGCGTAGAGGGATTCCCATCGATCCAGGATCGCGTCGAGACTGAAATGGTGGGCGACATGCTGCCGTGCCCGCTCGCCGATGTCCTGGCGTTCATGCCGCGGAGTCCCCATCATCCGCGTCATTGCCGAAGACAGCGCCAGCGGGCTTCCAGGCCGAGCCAGAAATCCAGTTTGGCCATCGATGAGGGCTTCGCGCGTTCCGGCTACGGCGGTAGCAACAGAGGGGAGGGCGCATGCAGCGGCCTCGAGAAGGCCCATGGGAAGGCCCTCCCAAAGAGATGATTGGACGAAGGCGTCGGCGGCCTGCATCCATGAGCGGACGTCGGGTTCGAAGCCCAGGAAGCGGACCCGGCTTTCCAGGCCAAGCTCGTGCGCCAGGCGGCGCAGGCCGGTTTCTCGAGGCCCAGCGCCGGCGATGACCAGGCGGGCCGTGTCCGGTGTTTCAACCATGGCGCGGAGCAGGGTAGGGTAGTCCTTGACCGGCTCCAGGCGGCCTGCGGCGAACCAGAGGAACTGGCTTTCGAGGCCGAGCCGGCGCCTGACGGCATTGCGAACGGCCGCATCGGGTTTCCAATGCTCGATATCGACGCCGTTGGGGAGCACGAGGAGCTTTCTCTTGCTAACCATGCGCGCGGCGAGATGCGTTTCTGCGACTGAATTGCTGACGGCCGTAACCTTGTCGGGAAGCCAGTTGCT
>Ga0302319_10011063_pt1 | contig 17152 bp, 14 predicted proteins | sample Bog_T0_2_FD_203319 | JGI IMG/M metagenome (GOLD analysis project Ga0302319, IMG submission 203319) | Peat permafrost microbial communities from Stordalen Mire near Abisko, Sweden - Bog_T0_2 | ecosystem: Environmental > Terrestrial > Soil > Wetlands > Peat | place: Sweden: Abisko, Stordalen Mire...
TGATCGCGATCATCGCCACCGGCCAGGGTAACGCCGCCGTCGCGACGAACATGACGGCGCTCATGGCCCCGAGCATGACGAAGTCGCCCTGGGCGAAGTTGATGACGCGGCTCGAACCGTAGACGATCGAAAGCGACAGCCCCACGAGGCCGTAGACGCTTCCGTTGGTCACACCCGCCAACAGGAGATAGCCGAGTTTTTCCACCAGTTCGCTCGCGTTGGGCGCGCCGGAGCGCCGGCTTCGTCAGTTCTTCGGCTTGAACTGGCTCATGTCGGGCGCGACCAGTTGCTCGCCTTTCGAGGCCACTTCGGTGAAGACGAAAAAGCCTTGATCCGGCGGCCCATGGTGTTGGCTCGCGCTGAATTGATAGGTCACGCCCTTCTGACCCTGCATGCCCTGAAACTTGCCGAGGCGCTCGGTCGCCTCCTTGATCGCCGCGCGCGCGGCGGCGAGATCGCCGCCGTCGATGGCTTTCTGCACCGCCGGGTCGGACAGCACCGTCACCACGAGCGTCGCGGCGTCGTAACCTTGCGCCGGCGAGGGCGACGGCGCGATCGGTTTGAACTTCGTGTTGTAGTCGGCGTAGAGTTTGGCGACTTCCGGCCGAGACACGTCGACCGAGGTCGGCACCAGGATGCCATCGGCCGTTTCCCCCGCGAGCTTGCGGAACGCCGCCATAACGCCGACGCGCGGCATGACGATCGGCGTCTTGATGCCGAGTTGCCGGATGGTGCGAGCCACGCGCGCGCCGTCGGCGGGATAGGGAAACACGAGAATGACGTCGGGATCGCCCTGGCGCAGATTGACGACTTGCGGCGAAACGTCGGTCGCCGCGATGTCGTAGGTCTGCTGCGTCAGGATCGTGATGCCCTTGGCTTCCAGCGCCTTCGCGGTCGAGCGCGACGTGTCGGTGCCGAACGGCGTCGAATTGTTGATGATCGCGACCTTCTTGAAGCCGATCTGCGCGAAGGCGTCGGCGACCGCGATCGCGTCCTGCGCCGCTCGCGGGCCGAAGCGATATTGCCATTGCGCGTCGTCGGTCAGGTTGTTGGCGGAGGCGGCGAGGATATAATAGGGGATCTGGTTCTGCGCGGCGACGGGGATCATCGCGGCGGCCGGAGCGGACGGGCTGCCGCCGATGATCATCAGGCCTTGGTCGTCCTCCGCGCAACGCGTGGCGTAGGTCGCCGTCAATTGAGGGTCGGTCTTGCCGTCGTAGACGATCAGTTCAATCTTGCGTCCGTTGATGCCGCCCTTCGCGTTCAGCGGCTCGATGACCATGTTGAAGCCGTTGAGGCTTTCATTGCCGGTGTCGGCGGCGGCGCCGGATCGATCGTCGATCATGCAGAGCTTCAACGGCAGTGGATCGGCGCGCGCGCCGGAGGTCACGGCGCAACCCAACCCGAGGGCGGCGATGGCGAGCACGGACGTTCGTGTCGCTTTCCGCTCGTTTGTTCCACTTCGGCGCATCATGCTGTTCCTCCCAGGATGGAACTTTAAGGCGACGAGAGCTCGGTGGCTCTAGTTCTCGTTCGAGGGCTTTCGTAGACCCCGACGTCGTTCACCTCTAAACAAATATACTACTTTACTATTTTCGCCTCCGCAATAGCCTTTTTTACGGGGAGAGGTTCCGCGGCTTCGCTGAGCACGACTTCCTTTCCGCGCCCCGATGGTTAAATGTGACGGCGCCGGATGCGCGCTCGACGCCGCGATTCTCGGCGATGGGAGATTCAGGATGACGGAGGCGAACGCCTCTAAACCGCCTACGCGGCGATTGCCTCGGGACCAACGCGTCGCGACCATTTTGCAGATGGCGCGCGAGGTTTTGCGCGAGCGCGGTTACGAACAATTCCTGACCTCGGAGCTGGCCGAGCGCTGCGGCGTATCCGAAGGCACCATCTATAAATATTTCGCGACCAAGCGCGATTTGCTGATTCAGGTCGCGGAGGCTTGGTTCGAGGAGTTCCTGACGACGGAAACGCCGCCGAGCGTGCAGCGACCCATACGCGATCGTTTGTTCCACGTGATCTGGAACAACCTGTCCTCGATCCGCCGGCAGCCGACGCTCAGTCGCTTCGTCTTGATGGAGTTGCGCCCGGATCCGCAATTCCGTTCTATGCGCATCTATGAAATCAACCGGCGCATCGCCGACAAGGTCATGCAGGTCGTCAGGGATGGAATCGCGAGCGGGGAGCTGCGCGGCGACGTTTCGCTCAAGCTCGTCCGCGACATGATCTTCGGCGCGATCGAGCACCAGACCTGGGCCTATTTGCGCGGCGAGGGCGATTTTTCCGTCGAGGATTCGGCCGAAGGCATCACCGACGTGGTCTTTTGTGGCATCGCCGCGCGACCCAAAGCGGGCGCGGCCGATATGGAGACGGCGCTCGCGCGGATCGAAAAGGTCGCGGCGAAGCTGGAGGGTCTCACGCCTCCAACTTCCTCCTGAAAGGGCGCTCAGCGCGGCGCGATCACGCCCGACGTGGCGAGCGCGTCGATGCGCTCCTCGGATAATCCCCAAGCGCCGAGCGCGCCCCGCGTGTCCGCGCGCGAATCGACGGGCGACCCCGAAATGGCGCCCGGCGTGCGACTGAAGCGCGGCGCCGGTCCGGGCTCGATGACGCCGTCGCGGCGCTTGAACGTCTCGCGCGCGACGATATGCGGATCATCGACGCATTCCTCCATGTCGAGAACCGGCGAGACGCAGGCGTCGCTCCCCTCGAACACCCGGGTCCATTCCTCGCGTGTTTTGGTCGCGAACACGGCGGCGAGCCGGGCGCGCAATTCGTCCCAGCGCGCGCGATCGTTCTGACCCGGCAGAGCGTCCTTCGCGAGTCCGAGCCTTTGGATCAACTCGTCGTAGAAACGCTTCTCCACCGCTCCGACCGCCATGTATTTGCCGTCCCGCGTCGGATAGGTCGTGTAATAGGGCGAGCCGCCGTCGACGGCGTTTTCGCCTCGCGCGTTGCGCCAGAACCCTGCCTGCAAATACCCGTAATGCATGGTCATCAGGCTCGCCGCGCCGTCGACCATGGCGGCGTCGATGACCTGCCCCTTGCCTGAGGCCTTGGCCTCGTGCAGCGCGGCCAACAGGCCGAGCGCCAGGTAAAGCGCGCCGCCGCCGAAGTCGCCGATCAGATTGAGCGGCACGACCGGCGCGCCGTCCTTCGGGCCGATGGCGCTCAGCGTTCCCGTGAGCGCGATATAGTTGATGTCGTGGCCGGCGCGGTCGCGCAGCGGCCCTTCCTGACCCCAGCCCGTCATCCGCCCGAATACGAGCCGCGGATTGATCGCGTGGCAGACCTCGGGCCCGAGGCCGAGGCGCTCCATCACGCCGGGCCGGAAGCCCTCGATCAACGCGTCCGCGCCGGCGATGAGCTCCTTCACCAGCGCCACGCCGCCCGGAGACTTCAAATCCACGGCGATGGCGCGCTTGCCGCGATTGGGGAAATCGAAGCGCGGATCGATGTCGAAGCCGAGATCGGCGGCGGTCAGGCGATCAACGCGGATCACCTCGGCGCCGAGGTCCGCGAGCAACATGCCGCAGAACGGGGCGGGGCCGATGCCCGCCATCTCGACGATGCGCATTCCCGCCAACGGACCCATGCGTTCCTCCTCAAGAATCTCCCGACGCGTCGCGCCAGATGATAAAGTAGTGCACTATTTCGCTTTCGCGCGAAAGCGAATTCCGTTAGGCTGGGGCGCGCGGTTTTTGCGCATCCGAAAGAAAATTCGCGGCGAGGGACGAAACATGACGACCGAGGGCGGCGATGCCGGCGTCAACGCGGACGAACGAGCCCCTTGGTTGCCGGGCTGGGAGCCCAGACCGGGGCGGTTGGCGAGGGCGCGTCTGACGCGCCGCGCGGACGTCGCGGACATTGAGCGCTTCCGGCCGGAGGACTTGCTCCCCGGCGTCACGATCTTCGATTGCCTGAACGCAGCCGCGAAACACTATCCCGACAAGGCGGCGATGATCGCGCTCGCCTCCGCCGATCTCGCGACTCCGCCGCGCATTCTCTCCTACGCCGACCTGATGGCGTCGCTGACGCGGACCGCGAACCTCTTCCATCACCTCTCGGAGGGCGAAACGCCCTCGGTGGCGATCATCCTGCCGATGGTTCCCGAGGGGCTGATCGCGGCGTTCGCCGCCGCGACGTGCGGCCTCGGGACGCCGATCAACCCGTTCCTCGAATTGCATCACGTCGGCGCGCTGATGCGCGCTTCGCGCGTGAACATCCTCTTGACCACGGATGACGCGATCTGGGCCAAACTCGCCGAGGTGAAGAACGAGGTTCCGAGCCTGCGCCACGTGCTGTTCCTCGACGCCAAGGACCCCGCCCAGGATTTCGAGACCGCGGCGCGGCGACATCGCTCGGACGCATTGGATTTCACGCCCGTTTCGGCCCCCGGCGCCGTCGTGATGCATATGCCGACGGGCGGCACGACGGCCGCGCCCAAGCTCGCCAAACTCACGCATTTGGGATTGTTGACCGTCGCGTGGTCGGTGGGCGCGCTGATGGGGCCGACGGAGGACGGGGTCGTCGGGCACGCCATGCCAAATTTCCATATCGGCGGAACTTGCACGCTGGGGCTGCGCACGCTTCTTTACGGCCAGACGCTGCTGACGCTGACCCGCGACGGCTTCCGTGATCGCGGCGTCATCGCCAACTTCTGGGATATCGCGCGGCGTTTCCGCATGACCTCGGTGCTGTCGACGCCGACGACGGCCGCGGCGCTGCTGGCGGACAAGACTTCCAGCGCCGAGGGGCATGTGTTGGCGGATTTCCACTGCGGCGGCAGCACGGTTCCGACCGTGTTGATGCGCGGCTTTCACGAGCGTTTCGGCGTCTGGCTGCGCGAGAACTGGGGCATGACCGAACTGCACGGCACCATGACCGGCCATCCCAATAACGGCCGGCAACCCGTCATCGGCTCCGTCGGCGTGACGTTGCCGTTCTTTCGCTGCAAGACGGTCGAGGTCGACGAGGACAATGCGTTCACGCGCGAGCGCGCCCCGGGCGAGCGGGGGATCCTGGCGCTCGGCGGCCCCACGGTGATTCCCGGCTACGTCGATTCGCGGCTCGACGCGGCATTTCTGATCCGTCGCATGCCGGACGGGGCGCCCTGGGGCAACAGCGGCGACGTCGGCGCGATCGACGAGCAAGGATATGTCTGGTTGTTCGGACGCGAGAAGGACGTCATCATTCGCGGCGGCCACAACATCGATCCGAAGCCGATCGAGGAAGTTCTCGTGCAATACCCGGGCGTTCAACTCGCCGCGATGGTGGGAAAGCCGGACGCGAGCAAGGGCGAACTGCCGGTCGCCTATATCCAGCCGAGCGTCGGATCGCGCGTCGATCTCGACGCGCTCATGCGCTTCTGTGGCGAGCGCGCGCACGAGCGCGCGGGACTGCCGGTGGAGATCATCCTGCTCGAGCAGATGCCGCTGACGGCGGTCGGCAAGATCTCCAAGCCGGTGCTGAAGGTCGACATCCTGCGGCGAACGGTGGAGGCCTTGGCGGCGAGCGCCGGCGGCGCCGCGTTCACGACCACCATCGACATGTCTGGGCGACGACCTAAGGCCGAGGTGGTCTTCGAGGCGCCGGGTCCGGACGCGGAAATCGTGGCGAAACTGCGAGCGGTTTTCGCGACGTACGAATTCGAGTCGGAGGTGAGGGTCCAAGCGAGGTGATTGACAGTCACTTACGTCTCTGGCCGCCCGCGCGCGTCTGTAGACGCGGTCGCCGACCGCGCCCGGCCAAAAACCTCTTGTTCTCGGCGATTTTGCATTTATCGGCGGCGTGGTCGGCGACCGCGCCCACAAGACGCCGCTAATGAGCTTGACTCACCAACAAGGGTTTGCTAAAGAACTCATACGGTCGCCGATTTGAACGCGGCCCACATAGGGAGCTTGATGTGGAGACCGACCGGATCCTCGAACGCCTGGCCGCCTGCGCGACCGACCCGCTCGGCTACGCCAAGGCCTGGAAGGAAGCGAACGGGCGGCCGGTGATCGGCTCGTTTCCGATGAACTTCCCCGGCGAACTCGCGCATGCGGCCGGCGCCTTGCCAATGATCCTTCAAGAATCGCAGGATCCCATCACTTACGGCCACGGCCTCCTGTTTCCCTTCTATTGCGGCTACACCCGCTCGATGGTCGATCAGGCCGCCAAGGGCGATCTCAGCGGGCTCGACGCGATCATGTTCGGCGATCATTGCGTTCAGTTGCTCGGCGCGGCCGACGCGATCCGTATGCAATTGCCCGACACGCGCGTGATCTTTTTTCAGTTGATCTCGTCGATGTGCGATCCCTGGACATTGGGGCGCTCGATCGAGAGCTTCGCCGAACTGAAGAGCGAACTCGAGGATTTCGTCGGCCGTCCCGTCGAGGACGAGGCGCTTCACGCCAGCGTCCGGTTGTTCAACCGCAATCGCCAACTGTTGCGCAAGCTCTATGCGATGCGCGAGTCCGGCGCGTTGGCGCTGACGGCGACGCAATTGCAGCATGTCGTCAAGTCCAGCATGATCATGGACAAGGCCGAGCATACCGGCCTCATCGAGGAGTTGCTCGAAGACATCGCGGCGCATCCACGCCCGCGTCCGCAAGGCCTGCGGCTGCATCTCTCGGGACATTTCTGCCAGGCGCCGAAGCCCGAGATTCTCGACATGATCGAGAATTGCGGCGTCGTGATCGTCGGCGACGATCTCTTCCATGGCTTCCGTTACATCTCGACCGACGTCAACCCGGAAGGCGATCCGATCGCGGCGCTCGCCGAGTGGTATATGGCCCGCAACACCGGCGTTCCTTGCCCCACCCGCGTGCAGAACAACGTCGATTGGGACGCTTATTTGTTGAAGGCGATCGAGCGAGAGGACGCGCAGGGCATGATCGTGCTGATGGCCAAGTTTTGTGAGCCTCACATGTATTATTATCCGGAAGTGAAGGAAGCGTTCGAGCGCCGCGGCGTTCCGCATCTCCTCATCGAAACCGAGCATGAATCCATGGCGCTCGAGGGGTTGAAGACGCGGGTCGAGACATTCGTCGAGATCGTCAAGCGCAAGCAGGCGGCGTAACGCATTCCATCATCGTCCGAGATCGAGGAGACTTTCATGAATGTCGCGGTCAAAGCGCCGAATCGGGCGAACAAGCTGAAGTCGACCCGGATCGCGGGCGGGCTCGTCAACGACTATTGGAACATGGTCTGGCGCGCGAAGGCCGAGGGCAAGCTGATCTGCTGGTACGAGGGCTCGGCGATCAACCCTTTTCTGCAAGCGGCCGACATCTGCTGGGTTCACGGCGAAGCCTATTCGGCGATGCTCGCCGCGCGCCATCAGGAAGGTCCCGCGCAGCAGGCGGCGGAGGATCGCGGCTACATGAAGGAGCTCTGCTCCTACGCCCGCACGCATCTGGGCTGCGCGATCAGCAACCAGCGCAATCGAAATGACGCCGACACCGGCGTCAGCAATGCGCCGGACGACAACGATCTGGCGTCCAAGCTGCCGCCGCCCGATATGATCATCAGCGCCTACGCCTATTGCAGCACCGGACAGCAGTGGGACGAAATGACCTCCCGCGTGTTCGGCAAGAAGATCCCGATTTTCAATGTCTCGATTCCATGGATGTGGGGTTCCAAGAAGGACGCGCGCTATCTGCACGGTCAGGAATGGGACGCTAGTTCACAATATGTCGCCCGCCAGCTCAACGATATGGTGAAGTTCATCGAGGAGCGCACCGGCAAGCCCTATCCGTGGGATCGGCTGCGTGAGTTGATGGGGCAAGTGAAACGCGCCTCCGAATTGCGCCTCGAAGCCATGGACATGTGCACGGCGCGGCCCGCGCCCGCGAGCTTCTTCGATTGGGTCGTGAGCATCGCGCCGATCAACAATCTTCCCGTGGGGCCTGAGATCGTCGACTATTTCCAGACCGTGCGCGACGAAGTCGCCGCCCGCGTCGCGGCGGGCGAGGGCGCGGTGCCGAAGGAAAAATACCGTCTGTTCTTCGACGGCATCATGAACTGGAACAAGGTCGGCTGGCTGGCGGAGAAGTTCGCCGCCTATGACGCGGCCGTCGTCGTCGGCCGCTACACCCACATGGCGTTCTGGCAGGAGCCTGATCTCATCAAGCCCAGCGATCCCTTGCTCGGCATGGCGCAGAATTATCTGATCTGCCCGAACAACCACAGCGCCCCGATCCTGATCGATCTGATCATGGACCTCTGCCGTAAATACGAAGTCGACGGCATGGTGATCCACGCCTCGCGCACCTGCCGCGCCTTCACCAACCCACAATTTTTGATCGCCGACGCCGCGACGAAGCGTCTCGGCATCCAAACCAGCATGTTCGAAGGCGACGTCACCGACGAGTCGTTCTATAAGGACGAATTGTTGAACAGCCGCGTCGAAGCCATGCTGGAATCAATCGACGCGCGCCGTATGATCGCCGCCTGAGGGAGAACCCAGATGAAGTCCTACGTGATGGGCATCGACTTCGGGTCGACGACCGCCAAGACCGTCATCCTCGACCTCAAGGGTCGCGTCGTCGCCTCGAACGTCTCGCATATGGGCGCTGTGAGCGGCGACGGCCTCAAGGCCTCGATCGCGGGCGCCCTGGAAGACGCGGGCATCACCCAGGCGGATGTCGGCCGCACCGTCAGCACCGGTTACGGCCGGCGCATGATCGACGTCGCCGACAAGAACTTCACCGAGATCACCTGCCATGCGCGCGGCGCCGTGGCGATGACGCCCGACGCGCGTCTGGTGATCGACATCGGCGGCCAGGACAGCAAGGTCATCGCCGTCGATTCCAACGGCCTCGTCGCGCAATTCGCGATGAACGACCGCTGCGCCGCAGGCACCGGCAAGTTCCTCGAGGTGCTCGCGCGCGCGATGCAGATCCCGCTCGAGGAGATGGGCGGCATCGCGTTGCAGGCGCAGGAGAAGCTGAAAATCTCCAGCATGTGCGCGACTTTCGCCGAGACCGAAGTGATCTCGTTGCTTGCCGAGGGCAACACCAAACCCAACGTGCTGGGCGCGGTGCATGCCGCGATCGCCAGCCGCACGCTCGGCCTGATCGGGCGCGTCGGCAAGAAGGGGCCGGTCGTGATGACGGGCGGCGTCGCCAAGAACCCCGCCGCCGTGCATCACATCCAGGAGGCGTTGGGTATGCCGGTGATCCTGCCCAAGGACCCGCAGATCGCCGGCGCGTTGGGCGCCGCGTTGCTCGCGCTCGACGACTATCGCGCCGAACACAAGAAAGAGATCGCGCTCGCGGAGGACGACGACGTCGATCGGTTGATGGGCGTCGCGCGCGATTGCGCGCCCGGTTGCAAGGGCGTCGCCGACGCCGTGGCGAAGTTGACGCCAACCAAGGACGTTCCGCCACCGAGCAAGGTCAAGTCGCTCTGGGATCGCGTCCAGAGCCACATCTAGTCCGGGGGGTTTGGTGGAGCGGTTTCCCGCGTTGCGTCTGATCTTGCGCTTCGGCCGCGCGGGGGCGGCCGTCGTCGCTCTGGTCGCGGCGATCGTCGTCGTCGCGTGGGGATGGCCGAGCCTGGGCTGGCTTTCTTTGATCGCCGCGCCCTTCGTATTCGCCTTCGGCTATTTCCTCGCCAAGAGTTATGTCGAGATCGTGCAGATCATCACCGAGATCGTGCATTGAAGCCCGACGTCTTCGTCCTGTCAGCCTTTGGGTTTAGCGGCCTCGGCGCCCGTGATGCCGCCGCCGGGTTGGGTCGAAGACGGTGGATCACTCGCGGGGAAAGACGCCTCCAACTCCGCGGACAATTCGCGATCCTGTTCGCGCTTCGTTGGAGCCTTCTGTTTTTCCTCGGAACTTCGATTTCGCTCGGTCATGTCGCCCTCTGGGGTCAAGCGTCGGCCGAAATGCGCGAACGCCCAAATCTGATAACCGCGGGGCGGGACAAGAGTTCCCGCGCGTTTCGCGAGAAGTCCAAAGATTCTCGCGAACTCGCTTACGGCTATGGGTGCGACGCGACCTCGGAGAAGCGGACATGCTTGTGGACCTCCGCTTCACCGTTCTCGAAGCCCTTTCCGGCGAGGCGGCGTCGGCGACGTTGGCGGCCACGCACCACTTCTCGACGAAATAGGCCGACGGCGCCGGCGGATCGCTCTTCGAAGCCGTTTACGCCTCCGCTGGCGAACGCGACGCCTACATCGGCCGGAAAATTCCCTGCCCGCATGGCACATATCCGCGTCTCGCGCGTTGATGCGCCCATGGCCCAGCGCGAGATGACCCGGTGAAAAACGCCAGCCTCACATTGCAGATCAAATCCGACATCGAGCCGCGCGTCGCCACGCAGCCCTCGCGGTTGCTCGACGACTCCGTATCGACCCCTCTCGACTTGAGCCGAACCGACGCGGTGGGACACTCGAGTGATCTGCCTGCTCCGACCCATCACGACGATCTGCTGACCGCCGCGACCCGCGTCGCTGACGGCGCGCATACGACGGCGGCGACCTATGATGTCGATGGCGCGTTTCCCGTGTGTGATGTCTCCGCGCTGCATGAAGCCGGGCTGATGACGGCTTCCTTGCCGCGGGAATACGGCGGCGATGGGCTCGCCGGCGCTTGCCTGGCCGCCGTACTCAAAAAAATCGGCTACGGCAGCCTGCCGCTCGGCAGGTTGTACGAAGGTCACGTCAACGCCATGGCTTTGACGGCTCGTTATGGCCGGCCAGAGCAAATTCGCCTCGTGGCGGCGGAAGCGAGCCGGGGTCATTTGTTCGGCGTCTGGAACACGGACGACAAGGACGGGCTGCATCTGATCGCCGACCGCATTCAATATCGCCTGGAAGGCCGGAAAATACTCGCGTCCGGGGCGGGCCATATCGAACGCCCGATCGTTACCGCAACGGATTCCGAGGGTAAGCGCCTGATGGTGATGCCGCGCATGCTTCGAGGAGAGCGAGCCGACCTCTCGAGCTGGACGGCGCAGGGCATGCGCGCGTCGGCGACCGGCGCGGTCGACTTCTCCGATATCCGCATCGAACCCGATCAGATCATCGGCGGCGATGGCGACTATGAACGTCAGCCCACGTTCTCGGCCGGCGCTTGGCGCTTCGCCGCCGTTCAAACAGGGGGCATGGAGCGATTGCTCGACCTTCTGCTCGTACATCACCGCCGCACCGCTCGCGGAGCGGATCCGCATCAGGCCGCGCGTTTGGGCCAGGCGGCGATCGCCGCGGAAACGGCAAATCTGTGGGTCTTGCGCGCGGCGGACATCGCCGAGGATCCGTTCTCCACGCGCCCGCCGGATCAGATCGTAGCGTACGTCAATCTCGCGCGCCTCGCCGTCGAACGGGCCGCCCTGGATTTGCTGGAGTTGGTGGAGCGGTCCGTCGGGTTGCAAGGTTTGATGCGGCCTCACCCGATCGAACGCGTTTCTCGCGATTTGAAGACGTACCTTCGACAACCGGGGCCGGATCGCGCGCTCACCAGCGCGGCCGCATGGTTGTTGAAAAATGTCGCGCCGAACGGGGAGCCTTGGAATTGACGACCGCGGAGAAACTTCTATCGGCGGCGCGCTCCTATCCCATCGTCCGCTTGAACGAGCGATTGGGAAAGGGAGGGTTGATCGTCGTGGCTCCGCATCCCGACGATGAGAGCCTCGCGTGTGGCGGCATCATCGCGCAGGCTTGCTCGGAACGCCGGCCCACGCGCGTCATCGTCGTCAGCGACGGAACAGGCTCGCATCCCGCGAGCAAGACGCATCCCGCCGAGCGCTTGAGGCAATTGCGCGAAGAGGAAGCCCGACAAGCCGTTCATGAGCTCGGTTTGGACCCCGGGAATGTCATATTTTTGCGTCTGCCAGATCGGTTCGTCCCCTGCGAAGGACCGCGCGCCGCGGAGGCGATCGACATAATCGAAAAATGCGTGATGGAGGTGCGCGCGGAAGCTCTCTTCGTCAGTTGGCGCCACGATCCGCATTGCGACCACCAATCGAGCTATCGTCTCGCGCGAGAAGCGGCTCGCGCGCTCGGCGTGAAGCTCTATGAATATACGGTCTGGGGATGTGCGCTTCCCGCCGAGACGCCCGTCGCGAACAAACACCAGGGCTTCCGGATCTCTATCGGCCCCGCGCTGTCGAAAAAGCGCCGCGCCATCGCCGCGCATCGTTCGCAGACCACGCCTCTCATTCAAGACGATCCGAGCGGATTTCGTCTGACGAGCGCCGATCTCGCGCGCTTCGACGATCCGTTCGAGATATTCTTCTGGGGCGAGGAATGACGCGCAAGAAAGAAACATTGAGCGCGGAATATTTCGACGCGCTATACGCCTCGGATCCCGATCCATGGAAGTTTGCTTCCAGCGCTTACGAAAGGGACAAATACGCCAAAACGCTCGCCGCGCTACCGGAGCCGCATTACGCTTCAGCGCTGGAGGTCGGCTGTTCGATCGGCGTTCTGACCCGCGAGTTGGCGTCACGCTGCGATGCGCTTCTGGCGGTGGACGCGGCGGAGAAGCCCTTGATCGAAGCCAGACGCGGATGCGCGGATTTGCATCACGTTCGGTTCGAACAGATGAGGGTCCCGGAGCAATGGCCCAGCGGCGAATTCGACCTGATACTCCTGTCGGAAGTCGTCTACTATCTGAGCGCTGATGACGTCGACCGACTTGCGTCTCGCGTCGCGAACGCGATGGCTCGCCGAGCCGACGTGACGCTCGTGCATTGGACCGGCGAAACCGACTATCCCCTAACTGGCGACGAGGCCGCCGATCTCTTCATCAAGGTCATGGGTCCGACCATGTTCGTCGACCGCCACGACCGATACCCGAACTTCCGACTCGACGTCTTGCGGCGGCGATAGATCGTTCTTTCCGATACGCCTCAAAGCGCGCCGCGCGCCTGATATCTGATCAGGCAATTCGGCCGGCGTAAGGGGTCTTCGCGCCAGCAAGGGGCTCGCGGCCTCGATGCCGCTCCACGCCGCGCCGAAGGTAGCGCAGTTGCCGATGCGGCGGGCATGTCGCGCGGGAATTTCCAGCGCCTCCACCCATTCGAGATCGCGGCCGGAAAGCCCCAAGCGATGCAAGGAACGAACGCGACCGCGCCATTTGGCCCTGCGGATCGCGACACGGTAGGGTTCGAGCATTTCATCACACGTGGCTTTCGCTTCCGCGCAACGAAAGCGCAAGGTGTCCGCCACGCCGCCCGGCGCGCGACCGACCAAGCGACCGGACGTCGTCACTACAATATCGGGGCTGTAGCGGACCTTGGCGTCGCGGCGAAACAATTCCGCGACAAGAGCTTTGTCTTCCCCGAGCGGAACCCGGGGAAGGCCGCCCGCGCGCAGGTATACCTCACGCGTGACCGCCAAACTCGCCCCCGAAATCGTCGCGTGATGAGGCCAAGGATTGAAGGCCACAGGATCGAGGATGGCGAAGAGTTGTGTGAGCAGAGCTTCGTATTCGCTTTCCAACCGTCCGCGCCGATGGAGCGCGCCCGGCAACAGGTCGCCCTCTTCGTCGAGTTGGATACGCCCCAGCACGGCGTCGGCGCCCACCTCGATGGCCGACAAGTTGGTCGCGATCCAGAGAGGCGGCACTCGGCTATCGGCGTCCGTGGTCAGGAGGACGCCCGTCATCGCGTCATTTTGTGCGAGCCAAGCGGCGGCCATGTCCATCGCCGATCCGCGCGCATTTCCGGCGTGCGCTTCGGCTTGAGACAACTGGGCTTCGGTGACCGTGAGGGGCAGGCATAAGCGGTCGGCGATCGAACGCGCGAGAGATGCGCTGCCGTCGGTGCAGTTGTTCGCGAAGATGAAGACGCGGAACGTTTCCGGGTCGAGACGCCGCCCGCGATAGTCGGTTTGCGCCGCCAAAGCCGTCAGGCATTTCAGCAAGCGTTCCGACTCGTTTTTGACGGGTATCGCGACGGCGACGCGTTGCGACGTCGGACTGCGTCCCTCCATGAAGTCGGCGACGTGCGGTATCTCGAGTTGATGATTCAACGGTTTCAAGGAACCGACCTCTCGCCAATTGGAGGGAAAACAGGGGAAATGGCCGCGCATCGGAGATATGTCGTCAGGCCGCCAAACCCGCCTTCCTATTTCGCGGAAACGAAACGACGTAAGTCCCCTTTGGTTCCGGCGAATTTGGAGTCGAAACAACAAACATTTGCTCGTATGCCGGGACCGCCTCGAATCGAGATGCAACGGTAGAACGGGCGCCATCCGCCCCTTTTGGGCTCGGCTCGGCTGCCAGTCGGGCGCCGTCGCCTTTGCCCGGAGCGAGCCGTCCGGGGCGCTTCTGGGTAGAATCCGAATCTTTCGTATCCCGCCCTCGCGTGTATTTTAAAGCCCCGCAAGGCCGCGCCGCTTGGCGCCGTCGGGGCCGCGCCCGCGTCCTCCGTGTCTCCCAGGAAAGGGTTATTATGACCACGCAGAGTTCCCCGACCACCGAAACCGCAATCACCCGCGATCGACTCGCCGAATTGCTGAACGAGGATTTGTCGCGTGAGTATCAGGCGATCATCGGTTACGTCGTATACTCTCAGGTCCTGAAAGGCCCCGAGTTCATGAACATCGCCGCGCAACTGGAAATCCACGCGGCGGAGGAATTGAAGCACGCCCTCATCATCTCTCAGCAGATCGACTATTTGGGAAAAATGCCGAGCGTGACGCCCAAGCTCGTTCGAACGTCTCAGGACGCGCGCGAGATGCTGCGCTTCGATCTCGAGAATGAGAATGAAACGATCACCAACTATCGCCAGAGAGTGCGGCAGTGCGAATCCCTGGGGGAATACGCGATGGCCGAACTGATCCGCCAAATCCTGGTGGATGAGCAGGATCATCAGATCGATCTCGCGACGGCCCTAGGAGAGGATGTCCCCGATCTCAGCGGCAAGAGGCCGAAGGAATCATAGCGACCAGGGACGCGCCTTCCGAGCGACAATCACGTGAACGCGACGCTTTGCTTGCAAATCCCCTAGAGCCGACGAGTTGCGGCTCTCAACCATCCGCCCTCGCGGGTTGGCCGGCTCCGCTCCGCTTGCAAGCGTGACCAAAGTCGCGCAATCCGAGAGCCGTGTTGACGATCGCCAAATGAGAAAAGGCCTGCGGAAAGTTTCCGACCAGTCGCCGAGCGCTGGGATCGTATTCCTCTGACAGAAGCCCGACATCGTTTCTGAGCGCCAACAGCGACTCGAACAAAGCCTCGGCATCGTCCCAGCGCCCCATCAACAAATAATTTTCGGCTAGCCAGAACGAGCACGGCAAGAAAGCGCCTTCGCCGGGAGGCAGGCCGTCAACAGCGTGTTCCGTGCGATATCGCAATACGAATGGCCCCACTTTGAGCTCCCGCTCAATGGCCGCGAGCGTGCCGCGAACGCGAACGTCCGAGGGCGGCAGAAAGCCAACGATCGGAATCAACAATAGGCTCGCGTCTAATTGGTCATAACCATAGCTTTGCGTGAAGCTGTTCTTGCTCGCGGAGAATCCGTTGTCGCAAACATCGGCGTGAATGGCGTCGCGCGCTCGGCGCCATCGTTCGACCGGGCCAGGAAGGTCGTAGTGCTCGATGTCCCGCACCATACGGTCGAAGGCGACCCACGCCATGACCTTGGAGTGAACGAAATGGCGCCTTTTTCCCCTGACTTCCCAGATGCCTTCGTCCGGCTGGCGCCAAATGCTTTCCAGATGCTCGATCATGTTGACCTGCAGGGCCCAGGCAGAAAACGGGACTTCCAAACCGCCGGCGCGCGCTTGATGCAACGCGTCCATTACTTCTCCGTAGACGTCGAGCTGCAATTGCATGGAGGCCGCGTTGCCGATCCGAACGGGTTTCGCGCCCTGATAGCCGTTGAGCCAGTCGGCCTCCCATTCGATCAGACGCCGCTCGCCGCGGACGCCGTACATGATCTGCAACTCGTCGGCGTTTCCCGCCACGCTCCGATGCAACCAGTCGCGCCACGCCTGGGCTTCGTCGTAATAGCCGCCGCCCATCAGCGCCATCAGCGTGAGGGTCGCGTCGCGCAACCAGCAGAACCGATAATCCCAATTGCGCTCGCCGCCGAGTTGCTCCGGCAGCGACGTCGTCGGCGCGGCGATGATGCCACCGGTGGGCTCGTAGGTCAGCGCCTTCAGCACGATGAGCGAACGAAGAACCGCATCCTTCCAGGGCCCCTCGTATCGGCAACGCGACGACCACGCGTTCCATGCATCCTCGGTCGCCTTCAAAGCCGCGTCGCCGTCGAAACGCGCGGGCGGAGGCAGATGCGAAGGTCCATGGCTCAGCACGAACGTCAGGCTCTGACCTTCCGCCACCTCGAAAGCCGCCAAAGTCGCCATTTCACGTCCCACCAACTCGACGGGGCCGTATAGCGTAACGACGTTGGGTCCGGCGATGGCGACGATTCCCCTGTCGTCGTCGTCGCCGGTCACCCAAGGCGTCGAGCTTCCGAAATCGAACCGCAATTTCAGATGCAGACGCATCGCGACGCGACCTCGGCGCCCCTCGACGCGGCGAATGATGTGCGAACCCTCCAATCCCAACGGCATGGCGTCGATCAAAGCAACCTCGCCCTCCGGCGTCGTGAATACTGTTTCGAGAACGAGAGTCGGCCCGCGGTAAGAACGGCGGACTTTCGGCGCGGCATGTCGCGGGGCTATCAGCCAGCTTCCGTTTCCAAAACCGCCAAGCAGAGCGGCAAAGCAGGCGGGGGAATCGAAACGCGGCAGACACAGCCAATCGATAGCCCCATCACGCGCGACGAGCGCGGCTGTTCGGCGGTCGCCAATGATCGCGTAATCTTCAATCGCCAGCGGGAAATCGCGTACGGGGGAAGCATCCTCGGCCATGAAACGAAAATCCTTGCGAAATCGAACAACCGCCACAGGGTGAGGAACTCCAACGCCTCGTCTTGGTTCAACGGATCAGTATGATTCAGGCAGCACAACGAAATGTCGCAAATATCTCGCAAAGATGACCTTGGCGCTCGGCCGAGGGGCAATATTTCGGAGGCCGGGCGCGAGACAATCGCGAGGATCGCCTCCCATATCTTCGTCAGAGTGGGACGCGACAATCTCATGTTGGTCGCGGCCGGGGTCGCCTTCTATGCGATGACCGCGATCTTTCCCGCGATCGCCGCCTTCGTGTCCATCTATGGTTTGTTCGGTGATCCCAAAGCCGTGGAG
>Ga0302319_10011068_pt1 | contig 17151 bp, 13 predicted proteins | sample Bog_T0_2_FD_203319 | JGI IMG/M metagenome (GOLD analysis project Ga0302319, IMG submission 203319) | Peat permafrost microbial communities from Stordalen Mire near Abisko, Sweden - Bog_T0_2 | ecosystem: Environmental > Terrestrial > Soil > Wetlands > Peat | place: Sweden: Abisko, Stordalen Mire...
CGAGGCGCTGGGAGGTGATGCGGACCAGCGGGGTCAGAACGATGGAGAGGAGGAGGCTAGCGACGGCGAGGAAGAGGAGGGAGAACATAAGAGGCCGGATTAATTAGCCACAGATGAACACAGATGAACACAGATAAGAAAAACAAAGAAAAGAAAGAAAGAAAAGGGAGTTGGTTTTATCTGTGTTCATCTGTGTTCATCTGTGGCTCATTTAGCTTTTGCTGTCGGGGCGGTAGTAGTTGTAGTTGCGGTAGTTGGAGTAGCCGTAGTAGCCGTCGGGGGCGGTTTTGGGGTTCCAGTCGTTGAGGATGGTGCCGAGGATTTTGGTGCCGTCTTCGGAGAAGCGCTGGCAGGCGGCGAGGACGGCGGTGCGGGTGGTTTTGTTGGCGCGGACGACCATGATGACGGAGTCGACGAGGCGGCCGACGACGCGGGCGTCGGGGATTTGGAGCATGGGCGGGGTGTCGATGAGGACGAGGTCGTAGTGGTCCTTGAGGTAGGCGAGGAGATGGGCCATGTGGGGGTTGATCAATAAGTTGGTGGAAGAGGAGGTGTGGGGGCCGGAGGGGAGGATGGAGAGGCCGGGGATGGGGGTGGTTTGGATGGCGCCGCCGAGGGTGGGGTCGCCGTTGAGCTCGGCTTTTTCGCGGAGGACGGAGCTGAGGCCGAGGGAGTTATCGATGGAGAAGACGTCGTGCTGGCGGGGGCGGCGCATGTCGCCGTCGATGAGGAGGACTTTGCGGCCGACTTCGGCAATGGCGATGGCGAGGTTGGAAGAGACGGTGGATTTGCCTTCGGCGGGGCCGGGGCTGGTTAGGACGAGCGTTTGGAGTTTGGAGTTGAGGGTGTGCTCGGGGGTGAAGAGGATAGAGATGAGGGCGGAACGGAAGCTTTCGGCGACGGGGGAAGGCTTGCGCTGCCAGGCTTCGAGTTCGAGGCGGTCCTGGAGGTTGCCTTGGGGCAGGAGGCTTTTGAGGCGGTCGGCTTTACCGGCGGGGATGATGGCGAGTTCGGGCATGTTGGTGAGGGCGCTGGTCTCACCGGGCTGCTGGATGGAGGTGTCGGCACGGGAGCGCATGATGATGAAGGCCGCGCCGAGGAAGACGCCGGCGAGAGCGCCGATGCCGGTGCTTTGCTGGCGGTCGGGTTTATAGGGGCGCACGGCGATTTTGGCGGTATCGACGACGCGGATGTTGGAGGCGCGCATGGCGGACGCGATGGAGGATTGCTTGAGCTGGGCGAGCATGGAGTCGTAGAGCTGGCGGTTGGAATCGACTTCGCGCTTGAGGATGTTGTATTGGATGGTTTTTTCGCCTTCGCCGGTGACTTGCTGGGTCTGCGCGTTATAGGCGGCTTGGAGGAGCTGTTCGCGCCGGAGGGAATCCTGAAATTCGTTTTTGATGCGGCCGAGGATGGCGGTGCGGTCGTGTTCGAAGGTGGATTGGAGGACGGAGAGTTCGGCTTGGAGGCGGCGGACTTTATCGTAATCGGGGGCGTAGATGGTGCGGAGGTCGGCGATTTGGGAGTGGAGGTCGCGGATTTTGGCGGCGGTATCGCGGAGGGTGGCGTCGTTGAGGACGTCGGGGAGGGCGTCGGGGCTGGAGGATTGGGCGAGTTCGAAGGTGGATTGGCGGGCGATGCGGGCGGCGGAGGCGGCGGAGAGTTCGGCCTGGAGCATTTTGAGTTTTTCTTCGGAGACGTTGGTTTTTTCGTCGGTGAAGAGGAGGCCGGACTGGCGGGCGTATTGCTGGAGGTTATCTTCGGAGCGTTCGAGCTTGACGCGCATGTCGTCGAGCTGGTGGGAGAGCCATTGGGCGGTTTTTTCGGTGGATTTCCAGCGGGATTCGAGATTTTGATCGATGAATTTGGTGGTGATGGTGTTGATGAAGAGGGGGGCGAGGGAGGGGTCGGCGGAATCGGCGGTAACTTCGATGACGCGGGTTTGGCCGGAGGCGCGGGCTTTGAAGGATTTGACGGTATAGGCGAGCTGCTGGTTGAGGAGGGTGGTTTGATCGGGGTCGGCGATGCGGAGGAGGTGACGCCAGTAGGCGAGGCGGGAGGGATCTTTGACGGTGGGCGGGGCGGATTTGATCTGGTCGACGGCGGCGCCGACGACGGCTTCGGACTGGATGATTTTGATTTGGGTGGGGATTTCGGAGGGGTCGGAGCCGGCTTCGTAAACTTCGGTGTTTTGACGCATGTTCATGAAGTTTTCGTTGAGGCCCTGGATTTCGATGGAGGAGTGGGACTGGTAGATGGGGGTTTGGGGGATGGTGGCGAGGAAGCCGATGACAGCGCCGATGAAGGTGAAGATGAGCCAGGTGGCTTTTTGATGGCGGAGGATGCGCCAGTATTCGAGGAGGCCGCCGGATTCGGAATCGGAGTCGTTTTGCGCGCCGTAGCCATAGCCATAGGCGGCGGGGTAGCCATAACCGTAGGAGGGGCGACGGATGAGGGCGCGGCTTTGGGATTCGTCGGGTTCGAGGGAGGGATCGTGCGGCGGGGGGCGATGATTTTCCATGGACTAAGGAGTGAAGCAGGGGTTAAGGAGCGGTTAAGAAGAGAAGGCCAAGAAGAGGCCAGGAAAGGATTTTGCGCAGGCTCACGCACCTTTGGTCCCATCCGTTAGTCCTTCCGAGGGGACTAGGACTAAGGGCCAAATCCTAGTGCTGTAGGTTTTAAGATTACTACACTAGTCCGAGATAAATCAACTGGCGATGGTACTACGAGGCGATAGCTATTTTACGGGCGAAAGGAGGGAGATTTGAAGTGTGAATGAATTTTTTGCAGATTACGGGCAGTAGGATTGAAATTTTTTCAGGTAATAGGACCCCCTAGGGTAGAGGAAGAAGAGTAGAAAAATGTCTATCGGACGGTGGTATCAGAGGAGTTAGCGAGCTTCGAGCGGAGAGTTGAGTACTGGAGCCGTAGGTGATGGGGTTGGAAAGTAGTACGAGGGTAGGGTCAAGTCTTTTGTGCAAACGCCATAAATTCGTGCCGCTTTTTTTTTGGCTTTGGCCTTCCTGGCACCTTGGGGCGGGATCGATCCGGGGCGGGGGCGGGTTTGCCGGCCGGAACTGGTGAATCGCGTTTCGCGCGCAGGAGCGCCGCGCTGGCTCGCCGCTACAATGGTTCTTTCGCATGCGCCTTGCTTTGGCTCAAATCAACAATACGGTCGGCGACCTCGAAGCTAACGCCGCCAAAATTCTCGATTTTGCCGGCAAAGCTGATCAAGCTGGCGCGGAAGCCGTTGTTTTCCCCGAACTCGCTCTGACGGGCTACCCGCCGCGCGATCTGGTGGAAAAACACTCATTCCTAGACCGCACCGCTGGCGTGCTCCAAGCCGTCGCCGAACAAACCGCGAAGCTCAACACCGCTCTTATTGTCGGCTATGTGGCCCGCTCGCCTGAAAACGCCGCCATTCGCGCACAAAATGCCGCCGCTGTCCTCCAGCGCGGCCGAATCGTGTTCAAGCAGATCAAAATGCTCCTGCCCAATTACGATGTTTTCGACGAAGCCCGCTATTTCCTCCCCGGCGCGTCGCAGGATCTCTGCTGCCTCAATCGCACCAAAATCGCTCTCGCCATCTGCGAAGACGGCTGGAACGATAAGCAATTCTGGGAACGCCGCCGTTACCAGCGCGACCCCATCGAAGAGCTCGCGAACAAAGGGGCGCAACTGATCGTCTCCATAAACGCCTCGCCTTGGAATATCGGCAAGCGCCACGAACGCGAAGATATTTTTCGCGCCACCGCCCAACGCTTCGCCTTGCCTCTCGTCTACGTCCATATGGTCGGCGGCAACGACCAGCTTGTCTTCGACGGCACCAGCTTCGCCATGTCCGCCCAAGGCGACGTCATCGCCCGCGCTAAATCCTTTGAAGAAGACCTCATTCTCGTCGACACCGAAACAAACATTGGCGACGATCACAGCAATCACCTTGTCGATGACGATGCCGCCTTTCAAGCCCTCGTCCTCGGCACCCGCGATTACATTCGCAAATGTGGCTTTCGCAGCGTGCATATCGGCCTCAGCGGTGGCATCGACTCCGCGCTCGTCGCCGCGATCGCCGTCGAAGCTATCGGTAAAGAAAATGTCACTGGCATCGGTATGCCCGGCCCGCATTCCTCCGAACACAGCCTCACCGACGCCCGCTGCCTCGCGCAGAGCCTCGGTATTCGCTTCGAAGTTGTGTCCATCAACGCCGGCTATAACGCCATGCTAAAGTCGCTCGCGCCGCTTTTCACCGGCTACGGCGCTGACGTCACGGAGGAGAACCTCCAATCCCGTCTCCGCGGCCTCACCCTCATGGCGCTTTCCAACAAATATGGCTCGCTCGTCTTGACCACCGGCAACAAAAGCGAGATCGCCGTCGGCTATTGCACTCTGTATGGCGATATGTGCGGCGGCCTAGCCGTTATCAGCGACGTTCCCAAAACCATGGTCTACCGCCTCGCTCGCATCGCCAACAAACGCCTGCGCGGCGCAATTCCCGAGAACACTTTCACCAAACCGCCCTCCGCCGAACTCCGCCCCGATCAGAAAGACACCGACAGCCTGCCCGAATATCCCGTGCTTGACGCTATTTTAGAAGCCTATATAGAAGACTACAGGGCGGTGCCTGAAATCGCCACTCAGCTCAACATCCCGGAAGACCTTGTGCGCGACATCGTGCGCAAAGTCGACCGCAACGAATACAAACGCCAGCAAGCCGCCCCCGGCTTGCGCATCACCCGCAAGGCTTTCGGCGTCGGACGCCGATTCCCCATTGCCCACAGGTTCACCGAATGAAAAAACTACTCATGGTCTTGTTTGCCATCGCGGCCGGCACCCTCGCCTTGCGTTTCGCCACCTCTCAACAGGCGGAAAAACAAAAGGTAGGCCCACTCCCCGACGGCGCATTCCTCCTAAATAGCGGTTGGACCCTCCGTCCCGCCGGCACACAGGTCGAGCTCGGCACCTTTCCCATGTCCTCCGCGCTGTCGCGCAATGGCAAGTATCTGCTCGCCCTCAACGCCGGGTACGACCCGCCCACCATCAGCGTTCTCAGCACCGCCCAAAAATCCGAGCTCGCTAAAATTCCCGTCAAAGACGCCTGGCTCGGCCTCCGCACCGACCCACGTTCCGACCTTTTCTACGTCGGCGGCGGCGTCACCGGCAAGGTTTTCGAATTCTCGCTCGATCCCGACACCGGCGCAGTAACTCCCAAACGCGAACTCCAAGCGGTGGAAGATCTCGAGAGCAAAGGCAGCGCCCTCATTGGGGACGTCGAACTCTCCCGCGACGGCCACTATCTCTACGCCGGCGACCTTTATGACGATCTCATCTCCGTCATCGATCTACGCGAAGGCAAATATCTCGGCAGTTGGAAAACCGGCAGCCGCCCTTATCGGATTATGGTCGCGCCGAACGGCACGGAGCTTCTCGTCACCGCTTGGGGCGGCAATGCCATCTATGTGCACGACCTGAAAGATGGCAGTGTCGCTACTAAAATTCGCGTCGGGGCTCACCCCACCGACATGCTGTACATCAATAAGCCTCCGCCCAGCGAAGAAGGCCAATCGTCCTATATTGGCCGCATCTTCGTCACCGCCTCCAACACCAATAAAACCTATGTTTTCGGCGTCAATCCCGACGGCCAACTCACTCCCACCGAAACCCTCAACATTGCCACCACTCCCATGCATCCCCTTGGTATGACTCCCAGCGCCCTTGCTGCCGATGAAAAAGGCACCACGGTTTTTGTCGTCTGCTCCGATGCCAATGCGGTCGCACAAATTGATATTTCCTCCGCAATTAGTCATGTCGAAGGCTTCATTCCCACCGGCTGGTATCCCACCGCGATCACCACTCTCAAAGACGGCAATCTCGCCATCCTCAACGGCAAGGGTCTCGGCAGCCATCCCAATCCTGGCGGTCCCAATCCCACCCGAACCACCGCCCAGCTTCATGCCGAAGGCGCGTCTCCCGTTCAATATGTCGGCCACATTCAGCGCGGTACCGCCCAGTTCATGCCTATGCCCGACGCCGATCAAATCGCAACTTTCACCCAAACCGTCCTCGATAATTCACCCTACAAAGACGAACTCCTCGATAGCCCCATTACTGACGATCAAACCGCCTACTTCGCTAAACATGGTGGTCATCTCTCACCCATCCAGCACGTCATCTACATCATCAAGGAAAACCGCACCTATGATCAGGTGTTAGGTGACATGCCGCAAGGCAACGGCGATAAGTCACTCGTCCTCTTCGGCTCGGAGATTACTCCCAACCTTCATAAACTCGCGCAAGACTACATCCTCTACGACAATTTCTACGAAAACGCCGACGTCAGCGCCGATGGCCACAACTGGGCCTCCGCCGCCATCGCTCCCGATTACGCCACCAAGCTCTGGCCCAGTGAATACGGCCATCGCAGTAAAGTTTACGATTTCGAAGGTGGCGAACCCGCCAACACGCCTCCCGCCGGCTATCTCTGGAACAACGCCATGCAAGCGGGCGTCACCATCCGTGATTACGGCCAGTGGGTCACTAACATCCCGCTCAAACAAGTTAATGGCCCCGTTCAGATCGCCGCCGTGAAAGATCTTCAACTCACCCGCTACGTTGATATGAATTATCGCAGTTTCGATCTCGAATATCCAGATGTCGATCGCGCCAAGGAATTCATCTCCGAGTGGCGGAAGTTCGATTCAGACAATAAGGTCCCGCAACTGTCCATCGTCCGTATGGGCAACGATCACACTCAAGGTGCAAAACCTGGCGCACTCACTCCACTCTCTTACAATGCCGATAACGATTACGCCGTCGGCATGTTGGTCGACGCCGTCTCGCACAGCAATGCCTGGCCCTCCAGCGCCATCTTCATCATTGAAGACGACGCCCAAAATGGCCCCGACCACGTTGATTCCCATCGCGCCCCCGTCTGGGTCATCTCTCCTTACACTCACCGCGGCATGGTTGATAGCACCATGTATAACCAAACGAGCGTGCTGCGCACCATGGAACTCATCCTTGGTATGCGGCCCATGACTCACTTTGACGCCGGCGCACGGCCCATGTTCGCCACCTTCAGCCAAGCTCCCAACACCCAACCTTATTCAGTCATAAATCCCAAAATCCCGCTCACTGACCGCAACCTTGCCCACTCTCCCGGATCCTCCGAATCCGCCCGCATGGACTTCAGCGACGCCGACAAAGCCGACGACGACCAACTCAACGACGTCCTCTGGCGAGCCATTAAGCATACCGACCCTCCCGTCCCAACCAGGAGCGCCTTCGCGAAATAACAAATATGAAACTTCGACTCTGCCTTGTAGCCGCCGCCGCTGTTGCCGCTGCCATGGAATTCACTGTTCCTCACTCCTGGACGGATAAAGAACTCGTCGGCTTCCGCACACCTCTAGCCGGCCTCAACAAGCCGCCGGAAATGCTCCCGGAAGCGGCCTATTACGCTCTCCCGGAAAACAATCTCAAAACCTATCCCGTCTACACGGTCGACAAAGAGCCGCCCAACTATCTCGATTGGCTCAAACAGCAAGATCCTAAGCCTTTAGTCGAAGTCGAGAAGCTTCACACGGAGGCCGATTGGATCGCCGCCGGCAAGGAAGTTTTCTTCGGCCGCGAACTGCCTCGCTTCAGCGGCAGCGAAGATAATCTGCAAATCATCCGCAACCCCAAAATCATGGCGGCGTATCGCGTCCAAACCACCGCTGAAGGCCTGGTTATTGGCTTGCGCTACGTGGTCCGCGAAAAGGGCAAGGTCGAACTCGGCACCGACACTTGCTCCATGTGCCACGCGCAAATTCACGACGGCAAACTCTACGCGGGCCTTGCTAACAATTACACTCCCTTCGGCCCGCTTATGGCCGATTTAACGCGCCGCTACGCCCAAATTAGCCCCCAGCTTTTCGACAACCGCCGCCGCAATCACATGCGCGAAGATTATCGCGTTCCCTATTTAGCCGATGACCCGAACCTCGCGGTCTGCGATCTCCCAGCCGATCAAATCGCCGACCTCTACGCCAAAGTCCCCCTCGGCGTCTATCCGCGCAACAACACCAGCCTGCTCTATCCCGTCAAAATCGCGAATCTGGTCGGGGTAACCGGCTACCAATACTTCGATCGCACCGGAACCGCCCGCCAGCGCGACATCACGGATCTGATGCGCTATTCCGGCGAAATTGGCGACGTCAGCGATGCACTCACTAACTACGGAGATGGTCCTAACGCCCACTCAGTACTCGAAAATATGGGCCTGAAAAACGGCATCCACCGGACTCCAGACGCTCTCCTCTATGCTTTGGCTCTCTACATGAAATCTCTCCAGGCGCCCCCCAACCCCAACCCCTTCGACGCCGAGGCGCGCCGCGGTCAGAAGATCTTCATGAAAAGCGCTAACTGCGCCCAATGCCACACGCCTCCGTTCTATAGCAATAATAAACTCACCCTCGCCGAAGGTTTCACTCCGTCTCCCGAGGAGTTGAAAGACTACGACATCATGAATCTCAGCGTCGGCACCGACCCCGGCCTCGCCCTCAAAACTCGCAAAGGCACTGGCTTCTACCGCGTCCCTTCTCTCAAGATGATTTGGACCAACAACGTCTTCCTGCATGACGGCTCCGTTAGCAGCCTCGAAGAGATGTTCAACCCCGCGCGGCTCACTCGCGTCAAAGGCCATCCATTCGGCCTTAACTTGAATGAATCCGACAGAAAGGCACTAATCAAGTTTTTAAAGACGTTATGATCAACCCTTCCCGCATTATGCAAATGGCAAGTGCCTTTCAGGAGTCGTGTCTCCTGTTCGCCGCGTCCGACATCGGCGTCTTCAGGCAACTCAGTTCATCTCCCGCCACTGCGGATGAACTTTCGGAAACTCTCAATCTCAACCCGAGAGGCGCGCGTTTACTCCTCGATGCCTGCACGGCGATCAAGCTGCTCCAAAAAGAGGGAGATCAGTATTGCAACTCCCCTGAGGCCGAGGCTTTTCTCGTGCCCGGTAAACCCTCCGATCTCTCGAACGCTCTTCGCTACAACCGCGACGTCTATAACGCCTGGGGCAAGGTAGCGCACCTCGCCCGCACCGGTGCTCCTGTTGAAAATCCCGAACTCCACCTCGGCGAAGACGAAGCCCGCACGCGCGCATTCGTCATGTCCATGCATGGCAAAGCGCTTGCCATGGCTCAGCAGACGCTTTCCGCGATCGACGTTACCGGCCGCAAACAGCTTCTCGACGTGGGCGGCGGGCCCGGTACCATCTCCGCTCTCCTCACCAAGACCAACCCCGATCTTGTTTGCACTGTCCTCGAACTCGCACCTATCGTCGCCATCGCCCAAGGTCTTCTCGGAGCGAATGACCGCGTCAAACTACTCGCGGGTGACTATCACACCACGCCTTTCCCCGCTGGCAACGACGTCGTTCTGTTATTCGGCATGATGCACCAGGAGCCCGTCGCCACAATCCAGGACCTTCTCAATCGCGCTTATGAGTCACTTGTCTCGGGCGGCGTAGTCTATGTGATGGATATGATGACTGACGCGACTCACGCCAACCCTCCCTTCTCCGCTATGTTCGCCGTCAACATGGCTCTCACAAAAGAACACGGCTGGGTTTTCTCCGACGACGAATTGCGCGGCTGGATGAAAGAAGCCGGCTTCCAGGATTTTACAGTCAAGCCATTGCCTCCGCCCGCGCCCCATTGGATGGCTAGTGGGAGGAAGCCGTAACTCAACAGATGCGCGGCAACTGCTCGCCAATTTGCATTGGGATCACACGCGTGCCGCCGATCTTGGTTTTCGCCGTCACCATCCCCGGACGCTCCGTCACGACTGTCCCAATGATCTCCGCGTCACGTCCCATAGAGTGACCTCGCATCGCTCTTAAAACTGACTCCGCCGCTGACTGACTGACAATCGCGACGAGCTTCCCTTCGTTCGCCACATAGATCGGGTCCATACCCAGCAGCTCACAAGCCGCTTGAACATCGGGCTTCACCGGCAGCCTATGTTCATGCAGAGCCATCCCAACGTTTGACTGACTGGCAATCTCATTTAGCGAGGACGCTAGCCCGCCGCGCGTGGGATCTCGCAACACGTGTATCTCGCCCGAAGCTCCGAAGATCGCTTCCACTAGGCCGTTCAATGCGGCCGAGTCCGACTCAATGATAGTGTCGAACTCCAAACCCTCGCGCACGCTCATCACCGCCATGCCGTGATCGCCGATGGTACCGCTCACGATGATCGCATCGCTCGGCTTCGCCCGCCCCGGACCTACTTCCCTGCCCTCCGGAATGATGCCGATACCTGCCGTGTTGATGTAGCAGCCATCGCCGTGCCCCTTCTCTACAACTTTTGTATCGCCGGTGACAATCTGCACGCCGGCCTTCTCGGCTGCCGCTCGCATGGCCTCCACAATCTCGCCTAGCGTAGACATCGGCAAGCCTTCTTCGATGATGAACCCGACACTCAGATAGAGCGGTTTGGCGCCGCTCATCGCCAGATCGTTCACTGTCCCGTTGATGGCAAGATCGCCAATACAGCCGCCCGGAAAGAAGAGTGGCCGCACGACATACGAGTCGGTAGAGAACGCTAATCGCCCCGCCGGAACCCGCAACACGGCCGAGTCTCCTAGACTCTCGATCGCCACATTGCGAAACGCCGGCAGGAACAGATTCGCTACCAGTTCGGCGGACAGCGTCCCGCCGCCGCCATGCCCGAGCACTATATTTGGATAATCACGCAGGGGGAGAGGACACGTCCAACTCATGCAGTCGCCATATCGACTATGTTAACGAAGCGGCCATAATTGTAATAAGCGGCGCAGGCGCCTTCGCTTGAAACCATGGTCGCGCCCAGCGGCGAGCGCGGCGTGCAGACGGTGCCGAATGCCGGACATGCTGTCGGCTTAATCGCGCCTTGCAGCACTTCGCCGCTGCGGCACAATGACGATTCCTTTGTAACAATGCCGTTCACTTCGAACTTATACTCCGCGTCGTAATAGCGGTACTCTTCGTTCAGCCGCCAGCCGCTGCTTGGAATCATCCCGATGCCGCGCCACATGCGGTTCGTCACTTCGAACACTCGGCGCAGCATCTCCTGCGCCGGCTTGTTGCCTTCGAAGTTCACCACGCGGCCATAGGCATTCTCCACTTCATGCGTTCCGGCTTCGAGTTGCATCACCGCCCGCCTGATTCCATCGAGCACGTCCAACGGCTCAAAGCCGGTTATCACCACCGGCACTCCATATCTCTCCGCCAACGCTGGATACTGCCAGTAGCCCATCACGCTGCACACATGTCCGGCCGCCAGAAATGCTTGCACCCGGTTGATCGGCGAAGTCATGATAGCCTCCATAGCCGGAGGAACCAGCACATGCGAGATCAGCACTGAAAAGTTATCCAGATTGTCTTTCGCCGCCAGACTCACCGCCATGGCATTCGCCGGCGCGGTCGTTTCAAAACCAATTCCGAAGAAGACCACCTGACGGTCCGGATTCTCACGCGCAATCTTCAACGCATCTAACGGTGAATAGACAATGCGGACATCCGCGCCTTCGCTCTTAATACGAAACAGATCCTTCTCGCTGCCCGGCACCCGCAGCATGTCTCCGAAAGAGCAGAAGATCACGCCCGGCTTCGCCGCAATGGCAAGCGCCTTGTCGATCATCTCGAGCGGCGTTACGCAAACCGGGCAACCGGGTCCGTGTATCAGTTCAATGCCATCTGGCAACAACTGGTCAATGCCATTGCGAATAATGGAATGCGTCTGCCCGCCGCAAACTTCCATCAGCGCCCAAGGCTTTGTGGTGACGCGCGCGATCTCGCGAAACAACTTCTGCGCCGTGTCGCCGTCTCTGAATTCGTTGAGGTACTTCATGGCGCACCGCCCAACTCCTCCTCCAGAATGCCCAGATCATGAAACATCCGCAGAGTCTTTTGCGCCGATTCTTCGTCAATTTTGCTGATGGCAAAACCGACGTGAACTATGGTGTAGTCGCCCACCCCTATGTCGGGCAGGTAAGCCAGGCAGACTTCTTTGGTAATGCCGCCAAAGTTCACGCGGCCCATGCGCGTGCCGCCTGCGTCGAAGATATCTTTCACTTGTCCGGGAACCGCTAAACACATACCAAGCTTCTTTCTTCCGCCACCAGCGGCTTGAGCGCTTCACTCAAATCCCAAATCACGACCCTGTTGTTGCCCGAATCGGCGACCGCCAGAGCCTCCTTGTGCAAGCAAATGCCGTACGGCCAACAGAGCGTTTCATTGTTTACTTCCTTCCAATGATTCTCGCCGTTAGAGAGAAAGTCCGGTTGTCCAATCACCGCCGTCGCAGGGGCGCCACACGTCCGAGTTGGATGGGAGTTCCATAGCAAGACCCTATTATTCGCCGTATCCGACACTGCCAATATTCGTTCGTCGCAAGCGACATCATAAGGGAAGCGCAACTTTTCCGCCGACTGCTTCACATAAGGAAACTCAACCGCACTGTCAAAACGTTGCTGACCCAAGACCAGGTCCGCGGCTCTGTCTGTTTCGGGCGTTGGCTTCCACGCCAGTACCCGATGATTGCCTGCATCCGCGACATATAGATTGTCCGCTGTCCCCGCCACCGCGTGGGGCCAGCGGAAAGACGCGGGTCCTACGCCGATATCCCGGTTCTCGCCGTTGTGCGTAAAGTCGTTTTGGCCGAGAACCAAATCGGCAGGTTGATTTCGCTCCGGCAAACCATGCCAAGCGAGTACCCGCCGGTTACCGGTGTCGGCAATATAAAAACAGCCATTGATATAAGCCATCCCATATGGCCAATACAGCGTCCTCGCGCTCACCTCACGGCCCTGATTCGGCTCTCTCGAATCAAGATCCGGCTGACCGATTGCGTAGTCGGGCGCGGCATTGCTTTCCACGGGCACAGTATTCCACACCAAGACGCGGTGATCCCAAGCGTCCGCCACGAATAATTTGCGATCTATGACGCGCACACTCGTTGGGAGGAATAAGCCGTGCCGTCCCTCCGAATAAAAGTCCGGTTGACCTAGAACGACAGCTGCAGGCGCATGACTCCGCTTGGGAGGTCCATGCCAGATGAGCACGCGATGATTGCCGGAATCCGCCACCACCAGAACTTCATCATTCAAAAACACCCCGCGTGGGCCGTAGAACTGTGACGGCGTCGGATTGGCGGGCGGCAGCGCCAACCCTCCCGGAGAGGGCGCACCTAGCCACAGCTTTGCTTTCATGCCGGCCTCACATGAATGATCCCCGCATCAACACGCAACGGAAGAGTTTCAAGCTGAGCGTGCGGCGCGGTCAGGCACTCGCCGGTGCGGCAGTCGAAGCGAAAACCGTGCCACGGGCAAGTGATAGTTCCCGCTTCGCGGTCTATCATGCCGCCGTCCAGCGGCAAGCCCATATGCGCGCAGGCGTTGCGGAAAGCCTGTATTTGGTTGCCCATGCGTAGCAAAAGCACGCCGCCGTTTTCGCCTTCCATGCGGTATGGCTTCCCATCTTCAAGTTGTTCCGCGGCCGGTCCTTCAATCCAGCCTTTTTGATTCGCGGTAAGCAGACTCCCGACCGAGATAAGCGTAGGAGTCGGCTCGTTTGGCAGCACTTCAATATTAGTGATTTCCGGAACACTCTCGCGCAAAGCTTCTTCCACTCCATTCCGCAGAGTGACCGCGGACATGGAACAGCCGTTGCAAGAACCGGCCAGACGAAGCCTCACGGTATCCCGGCTGACTTCCACCAGCTCTACGTCTCCGCCATGAGATTGCATATAGGGGCGGACGTTCTCAATCACGCGCCGGACTCGTGAACTCAGATCGGGCCGCAAGAGTCCATGCATCGAAAGCATGGCAAAAATCTCGGGCACGTCAATCATGGAGAACAGTAACTCCTTGCCGCGCGGATCCGCCTTGAGCAGCTGCACGACGCGAGTTAGCGCGCTTTTATGAAATTCTTCAATCGCCGCTTTCATGGCAAGAGCTGTCTCACGAGCGTCGCCTTGCAGGTTACGAACAGCCTCAACGGCGGAATCGGCACGCTTGGCTAAATCCTGAACAACGTCAGCTTGCTCCAACACGGAGTTCGTCATATGGAATCTCCCTGAACCGATGCGACTTCCAGGCTACATCTTTGCTCGAGCGCCTCTTCGGTTTTTTGCTTGAGCAGATCGGCAAACGCGTGTTTCGCCAAGGTGTCGAGCGTTGTTTCAACTTTACCGCTAGCTACGCCAGGAACTGTCCGCTTGGCAAGCGCCTGTAAAACGAAACACGCGCCGCCGGCGTTGCCGAGAAGAAAATCGTCGAAAATCGCCTGAATAAACCGGCTCAGCCAGACACCTTCTCCTTCCGCGTCCCGGCGCAGGCGCTCAAGTGCAATCTCCACTCCTCCGTTGCGCTGCTCCAGGCGCTCGACATAACGCTCCACGGCGGTATTTAGTAGAAAATCGAACTGCTGTTTTTCGTGAAGATCCATTTAAGCCGTCACCTGCTTGTTGCCCAGGGACTCATGAACCGTCCCCACTAATTCGAGCACGCTGCTCGCCGCGTCCAACTCGTTGTGCCAATGAAACAGTTTGTAGGCTTCCGTCGCTTTTTCGAGCGACTGCGAGAACAAGCCCAAATGCGCCAAGGCATTAGCCTGATTGGCCAACAAGCGCGCATAACCCACCGGATCTTCCGCGCGGCTACGAGTTTGCAGCAATTCTTCGTAAATGTCCACAGCCTGAACCAAATTCTCCTCGGGGTGCGAAGACGGCAGGTGTTGCAAGGCGTTCGCCAAGTTGAGCTTGGCGCTAATCCACTCACGGCGGTGCGTGCCGTCCTCATAGACCTTGAGCGCCTCGCGGAACGACTGCACGGCTACCGCTTTGCGGAGAGAGTCACTCGCCTCCACCATTGGCATACTGAGATAAGCGAGACCTAAGTTGTTCTGAGCCAGCGCATACATTTCAGGACAACTGGTTTGCGACAAACCACAGTGGATCGCTTCCTGGTAAGCCTGGATTGCTTGCGTGAGATAGTCGCGGCGGCCTTGCGAATGATCTTGATAGCAGGAACCTAGATTGAGCCAAAGTTCGGAGCGCAAGCCTTCCAGCGGCGTTTCACCAGCGAGGCGCAACGCCTCCCGATAGCTCTCAATTGCTCGCGCGCCATCATTGCCGGGCGTGCTCGAGTGCAGACTGGCAAGCTGGCCGAGTAATTGGGCTGCGAAAATCGGTGAGCTGCTTCGCACACAATCCACGGCTGATTCGAGATCCGAGACAGCTAATGCGTGGTCACCCACTCCGAGATTTTGCGAGGCACGAGTGAGGAGCATAGCAGCCCTAAACTCATTTTCTAAAACGTCGGGACGAGGCAGCTCATCCACCAAACCAAAATGAAACGCTATCACCTCCAAAAAAGACAACAAATCAGCCGGTAGATAGTTTTGAAGACGCTTGTACGTGTCGCGATCACCACCGTCCAGAACGAAGATGTTATAACGAGCTACGGGACTATTGAGTCTCGCGAGTTTTTCTTTTGCTTCAGCTATTCTGCCATTTACCGCCGCTTCAAAAAAACTCCATTCCGGCGGAGTGGGCTTGGCGATATCGCCATTTAGTAGGGCGGCAAGAGCACCTTCATCATTCGCATCGGGCAAAAGAAGAAAGACAGCAGGCGGCGGAAACACACCGATTGGTTGCGGTCGCGGCAGGTTCAGCATCGCCCTAGCCCCCTTCCAACGGACGTTGGACGTTGCGATCGGCCGAGCGTTGTATCCAGGACGCTGCTACTTCAGCAGCGCGCCGCGTCGGATAGTCTTTGATTCTCTGGCGTGTCATCTTCAGCGGACCAGCGTCTGACTTTTCCCAAAAACCAACTTCAAGATACACAGCCCAGCGGCCATTCTCCGGTACGACAGTCGCACTGGCGCCAATAGCTTGACTATCCAGTTCGGAGGTCAAGAGTACGCGAAGAGTATAGCGGCGTTCATCCCAAAAAGCGTCTTTCCTCCCACAAGGAGTGCCGACAGGAATGAATTCGGAGATCAATACACCGCGATCACCCGAGGCATTCCTTTGCTTCAGCAACAACCCCCCGGCAGAAGAGCCGCTTGTGGGCCAAAGTAGGAGGTCGTGATCGTCCAATGTCGCGAGCACTGCGTCGTGGGGAAAGCGGGTGCTCGCTAAATCCGCACTCAGATACAGATAGCCGGTAGTTGTCAGTTCCACCTCATACCTCAAGCGCGACACTTGCTGTACACTCCTCCAGGAGCTTTGCAGAGAGCTTCTCAATAGCCGCTCTCACGGGATTAGATATATCAGATCCGAAATCCAGATTCTGCGCTTCAATCAGATAAACAGTTATGTTTTTCGGATATTCATCCTTAAGGAGCCAGCGGCCAAATGCCAGTGCATGGTCCCAGCGAAAGCTGTGCATGTTCAAACCGGTTAGCGGAGGAAGTGTTTCGAGAGCCACGCCTGGCACCTCAAATATCGTCCCTGGTTGGGAGCCGGTGTGCGCGGCATCCACCAAAAGAACATTGGCAACACCGCGCATTTGGAAAGCCACATCCATACCGCCTGTCCCTCCGTCCGCGCACCTAACGCCGGGTGGGAGGCCAAGCTCCCAGAGACGACGAATCAGGAGGGGACCAGCAGCATCGTCTCCTCGAAGGAGGTTGCCGCAGCCGATAATCAGCGTGTGTACGTCAGCCGGCATACGTTTTCCGCGCTGTGGAAAGCTACGAGCCTTCGCCAATCCGGAAGCGCGATAACTCCTTACCGGTCTTGCCATCGTAGGCGTGAACGGTGCAAACGAGACAGGAATCAAAAGAGCGCGCCACGTGGCCCATTTCCACCGGATCGCTAGGGTCGGTGATGCGCGCGCCGATAAACGCCGTCTCCATAGGGCCATTGGTCTGGCGGTTGTCGCGCGGACCTATATTCCAGGCCGTCGGAGTGACGATCTGGTAGTTTTCTATGCGGCCGTTCTTCAAGATGATCCAATCAGACAGGCAGCCGCGGGCAGCTTCCGTGGAACCGAAGCCTTTCCCTTCGGGAAGCTCCGCCGGTTTAGTGTAAAACTTGTCATGCAGTTCCAAGGCGTCGAGCCACTTGCGCGCCAGCTTATAGTATTTGGCGGCTTCGTGCATGCGTCCCATCACGCGG
>Ga0302319_10011069_pt1 | contig 17150 bp, 10 predicted proteins | sample Bog_T0_2_FD_203319 | JGI IMG/M metagenome (GOLD analysis project Ga0302319, IMG submission 203319) | Peat permafrost microbial communities from Stordalen Mire near Abisko, Sweden - Bog_T0_2 | ecosystem: Environmental > Terrestrial > Soil > Wetlands > Peat | place: Sweden: Abisko, Stordalen Mire...
GGGATGCTCCTGTCTTGGTGAAGGTTGCGAACCCCTCATCTCAAGACAGGACGCCCCATGGCGCTATCCTATTTGCCGTGCTGCCAGCCGCGGCGCCCTACCGCGCGAGCGGTTTCGTCCTCTGATCCACTTCGGACATCGACGCCAATCCGCGCCCCAAGGTGGCCTCGCGCCTTTGGATCACTAAGGCAGCGCGGGGACTTGGCGGGTGTGCAATAGAAGTCGGGGTCGTATTTGCATGGATCAGAGACTGTCGGGCTGATCGGCGTCGGAACCCCGCCCGATTAACAGCCAATCTCGCTGCGCCCGTCCAAATATATAAGACGGATTTAAGTCGGCTGCCCCGACCGCGCGAAGCGCACAACTGTGCCGCCAGGACTTAAAGTCGGCATAACCGGACTTCGTCTATCTCGGCAAAGTCAAAACGAATTCGTCATAAGCGGTTCGCTAGAAGCGCGTGGCGGAAAGTGCGGGCGGTCCGGCCGGCAAGGCTGGGCAGCGAACCGTCGCCGCCCGCGACCACTGGCGGTTTTTGAGCGCGCTGTCGCCAGCGGAACTAACCAAAAATTGGGATCGATGCGAGATAGTCCGAATTAGAGATGACAAGTCTTTGCATGGAGCCCGGCACGTCACGGCGCTTTGCAATCTCCAGCAGTAGAAGAGGTCTGGTTCGATGTTCAAACTCGGGAAAAACGCAGCCGCGCAGGACGCCATCGCGCAAGCGTCGGCAATCAGCAGGTCGCAGGCGGTCATCGAGTTCAATGTCGACGGCACCGTCATCACGGCGAACCAGAATTTCCTGGACGCGCTGGGCTATTCGCTGTCCGAGATCCAGGGCAAACATCACAGCATGTTCGTCGAACCGGCGCTGCGCGACACCGCCGCTTATCGGGAGTTCTGGGCGAAGCTCAACCGGGGCGAATACCAGGCTGCGGAGTACAAGCGCATCGGCAAGGGCGGCAAGGAAGTCTGGATCCAGGCGTGCTATAACCCGATCCTCGACCGCAGCGGCAAGGTCGTCAAGGTCGTCAAATTCGCGACCGACATCACAGCCGCCAAGATCCGCGCCATGGAGGAGGCCGGCAAGGTCGCGGCCATCGGCCGGTCCCAGGCGGTCATCGAGTTCAATCTGGACGGTACCATCATCACGGCGAACCAGAATTTCCTCAACGCGCTGGGTTATTCGCTGGCCGAAATCCAGGGCAAGCATCACAGCATGTTTGTCGATCCGGCGACGCGCGACAGCGCCGCCTATCGGGATTTCTGGGCAAAGCTCAATCGCGGGGAGTACGAGGCCGCCGAGTTCAAGCGGATCGGCAAGGGCGGCAGGGAGGTCTGGATTCTCGCCTCCTACAATCCGATCCTGGACGAGAAGGGCAAGCCGTTCAAAGTGGTCAAATTCGCCACCGACGTCACCGAAGCGAAGCTGAGCACGGCCGATCTCTCCGGACAGATCGCCGCGATCGGAAAATCGCAGGCGGTGATCGAGTTCAACATGGAAGGCACGATAAGAACTGCGAACGATAATTTCCTCCACACGCTCGGTTACGCGCTGCCCGAGATCCAGGGCAAGCACCACAGCATGTTCGTTCAACCGTCGGAGTGCGACGGAGCGGCCTATCGCGAGTTCTGGGCGGCGCTCAATCGCGGCGAATATCAGGCCGCGGAATACAAGCGCATCGGCAAGGGCGGCAAGGAGGTCTGGATCCAGGCTTCCTACAATCCGATCCTGGATATGAACGGAAAGCCGTTCAAGGTGGTAAAATACGCGACCGACACCACAAAACAGGTCGTCGCCCGCATGAAGAACGAGCACGTGCGGGGCATGATGGAGTCGGTCGCGGCCGGCGCCGAGGAATTGAACGCATCGGTGCGGGAGATTTCCGAAGCGATGACGAAATCGAAGAATACGGCTTCCGATGCGGTTGGCAAGGTCGAGGCCGCTGACGGTCAGGCGCAGCGTCTCAGCGCCGCCGCCGATTCGATGAGCGGCATCGTCGAACTGATCGGCAACATCACCGGACAGATCAACCTGCTTGCCCTCAATGCCACCATCGAATCGGCGCGCGCGGGCGAAGCTGGGCGGGGTTTCGCGGTGGTCGCTTCGGAAGTGAAAAGCCTCGCCAACCAGGCTAAGCAGGCGACCGACAGGATCGGCCAGGAGATTGCGAGCCTCAACGGCATTTCCGGAGATGTTGTGACTGCCCTGACCGAGATCAAGCATGCGATACAGAACGTGAGCCAGTACGTTACCTCGACCGCCGCCGCGGTCGAGGAGCAGAGCACGGTGACCAACGAGATGTCGTCGAGCATGCAGCGCGCAGCAGCGGAGGCTGCCAGTTTGGGCTAACCAGGCCATATCGGTGCTTACTCTCAGTGCGCACCGCTCACCAACAAAGCCCGCCTCCTCATCGAGGCTGGCTCCACTTTGCAGAAGCTCCGAGCCAGAGAAAAATGAACAACGTATTTCCTCTGTTTGCGAGAGTAAATATCGAGAGCCCGGCGGACCCGAGAACCCTGGTCGCAGCCGCGGTCACCGTGATTATGGCGTCGAACGCGCAGCTGGAACGGACGATTAAAGAGATTTCAAGGCACCTCGTTGTCCTCGATCTCGCGATCGGGGCTCTCGGCGAAGCTGGCAGCCAAGAACGGCTCCTGCCATGCGTCGCGAGAACTGTCTGAAAATGTCAAAATGCTGCCGGCCCTGCGGAATGATTTCGTTAACAAGGTGTTCTTGTAAATGGCAACGGCAATTTCACCGGCTCCCGTCGCGTCTTGCGGGCAAAGCGGACGAAAACGAAGAGCGAGAGCTCTATCCGCTGTACCAAATCCGTGCGCGACCGGATCGCGAAGGAAGCGCCGAATCCCGAGAAGTTGCGCGATCAGGAATCTGATTTGAGCGATATCCGGGATCGGCCGCACGAATAAAACATCGCCATCAACAGCGATGGCGCGCGCCGTCCGCGCCGACAAAGGTGCCGGACGCAGGGTCGTAGGAGCGATAGCGTCGGGCGCAGTAGGTCTGATAGCCAGGCGGTCCAAAAATGACCTGCGACGGGTAGGGCAACGCAGAGTGCCAGGGCGTGCTGCCGAAGAGTCCGGCGGCCCCGATGGCCGTGCCCGGCGGATCGGCCGCGAAATTTCCCGGAAAGAAGCCGTTGGTGGGGAAGTCCCGCCTGTCGTCGCGGCCGTCGAAGGACCATGCGCTGGTGTTGCCGAAGCGCACGGGGCGACCGCCATAGTCCTGGGCGCAGGCCGCCGTCGTGGCAACGGCACAGGCCAGCGCGGCCATGGCGGAGTTGAGAATTCTCGATTTGATCATGGCGGTGCAATCCATCGCATTACGGCCGAACCGTTCCCCAATCGCCCTTCCAGCCCTCGAGCCGGCCGCGCCGGAATTGCAGGTAGAGTCCGTCGCTTCGGCTCGACAATGCACCGCCCCTGACATTGGGCGAAGCGAGGTAGAGTTCATCGCCGGGGCGGCCGCGAACATAGCTCAGCGGGGCTCCCAGGGCTTGCGACGCCTCGTCCGCATTCATGCCGAACGTCAGCGGCGTATTGTTCGGCGCCGCCATCGCGCGCTGCTGCGCAGCCGCCGGCGAACTCACCGCGGCTGCCATCGCAACCGCCAGCACCGCCGCCCACCCAAAAGTCATTTTTCTCACGACCCATTCCCCAACATGGTTGCATCCGGCGTAAAGCCGGTCTTCCGCTAGTTCTGGCCTGGCGGTTCCAATGAAGCCAGCGTTCCGCCCGGCGTCCATCCGCCGCCCAGCGCCTGGAACAGGCTGCTTGCGGCCAGCAGTTTCGACAGCCGCACCAGAACCAGAGTGTTTTCCGCCGTGAACAGCGTTTGCTCGGTCTGCAGGACGGTGAGGAGGTTGACGGTGCCGCCGCGGTATTGCGTTTCCGATACGTCGAAGGCCTTGCGGGAAGCGGTGACCGCCTCGGTCTGCAGCCGCTCCTGCAGCGTATATTTTGACAACGCGACCAGAGCCTTTTCGACATCGGCGAACGCCGAGAGCACCGCTTTGCGGTAGGCCTGAAGATATTGCAGTTGCAGGCCCTTGGCCTGCTTGAGCTGGCTTTCCAGCAGGAAGCCGTCGAACAGCGGCTGGGTCAGCCCGGAGGACAGGGTATAGAACCACGCGCCCGGCCCGAATAGCGAGGCGAGCGCCGCGCTCTGTACCCCGGTCTGGGCAGTCAGCTGTATCTGCGGAAAGAACGCCGCGCGCGCAGCCTCGACGCTGAAGTTGGACGATGCGAGTTGCGCTTCAGCCTGACGAACGTCGGGTCTCTGATAGAGTAATTCCGAGGGCATGCCGGGCGTCACCCGCGGAACGGCGATTTGCGAGGCCGTTCCGCCGGCGACATTGAAGTTCGCCGGCGCGCGGGCGACCAGCAGGGCGAGGGCCGCGATATTCTGTTCCAGCGTGACCTGTAGCGGCGGTATCGAGGCGCGTACGGTCGCCACCAGCGCCTCCTGTTGTGACAGATCGAGCTGCGAAGCCGTACCGCCGTTGAACTGCTGCTTGATGAGGGTCAAAATCCGCTCGGCGGCGGCGAGATTGCGGCGGGCGACGCGCAGTTGATCCTGGGAGGCCAGGATCTGGAAATAGGTATTGGCCACGGTCACGATCGTGGTCAGCGTCACGACTTCGCGGTTGTAGCGGGAGACGCTGGCACTCTCTTCCGCGGCCATCAACGTCGCGCGGTTCTTGCCCCAGAAATCGACCATGTAGCTCGCGGTGAGCCCAAGGTTGAATTGCGAGGTCGTCGTCGGGCCGAAGGAGGCGCCGCCGCCGCTGGAAGAGGCTGCGCTACGGATGCGCTCGGCGGTTCCGGTTCCCGTGACCGACGGCAGCAATGGTGCGCCGGATATCCCGACCTGGGCGTCGGCCTGGACGATCTGGGCCACGGCCACCGCGATATCGAGATTGTAGATCTGGGCCGCCTGCATCAGGCTGGTCAGCTCGCTGGAATGAAATCCGCGCCACCAGTCCACCGCCGGAACCGCGGCGTCGGGTTGGCCCCGCGGGGCCTCGCGATAGGTCGCGGGCACATCCAGATCGAGGTCGGGCCGCTCGGATCCAAGAATGCAGCCCGACAAGGCCGGGCCGAGCATCACCAGGGTAAAGGCGACGCGGATGCCGCGGGCCCATCGGGCCGGCGACGTTGCGGTCGCGCAAACACGCGGGAGCGTGCGGGGGAGTCGGTCCGGGGCGGAAACGGTTACTGACATCTATTCGCCCGGTTGCAGGGTGGCGTTGGGGGCGAGAGGTGCCGCGCCGCCGGTTCGGCGGCGCCGGCTCCACGCGCTGAAGCGATCCATATACAGATAGATCACCGGCGTCGAATAGAGCGTCAGCACCTGGCTGAGAATGAGACCTCCGACGATGGCGATGCCGAGAGGTTGCCGAAGCTCGCCGCCATCGCCCATGCCGATCGCCAGCGGAAGGGCGCCGAGCATGGCAGCCATCGTCGTCATCATGATCGGCCTGAAGCGCAGCAGGCAGGCTTCGCGGATCGCGTCGAGCGCGCTCAACCCACGCCTTCGTTCCGCCTCGAGTGCAAAATCGATCATCATGATCGCGTTCTTCTTCACGATGCCTATCAGCAGGATGACGCCGATCAGCGCCATGATGCTGAAGTCGGTTCGGAACGCCATCAGCGCCAAGAGGGCGCCGACGCCGGCTGAGGGCAGTGTAGACAGAATTGTGAGGGGATGAACGTAGCTTTCGTACAACACTCCCAGAACAATATAGATCGTGACCAGGGCCGCCAGGATGAGGAAGGGCTGGTTGGCGAGCGAATCCTGGAACGCCTTCGCGGTACCCTGGAAGGTGCCGCGGATCGAGGCCGGCACGCCGATCCGGTTCATGGTGGCTTCGATCGTGGCGACGGCGGTGCTCAGCGACACGTCCGGCGGCAGATTGAACGAGATGGTGTTGGCGACCAGCAGACCCTGATGGTTGACGGCGAGCGGGGTCGCGCCCTGGGTAAAATGCGCGACCGCGGCGAGCGGAACCATCGTCTCCTGGCTGGTCGAGACCGCCGAGCCGGTCGAGGCCACCCCTTTGCCGGTGGCGCCGATCGAGTTGGTCGCGAGATTCCGGGCGGCTTGCGCATTGGCCGTGTTCGCCGAACTCGCGCCCTTGGCGGCTGTGACCGTGCCCGCCACGGCGTTGGTCGCCTGGGAGCCGCCGACGGCGCCGCCCGACGTGCTGACATAGACATCCTTTAGCGTTGCCGGATCCTGCCAGTAACGTGGCGCCACCTCCATGATCACATGATACTGGTTGCGGGCGACGTAAATGGTCGAAACCTGACGCTGGCCGAACGCGTCGTACAGCGTGTTGTCGATCTGGCTGACGGTGATTCCGAGCTGGGCGGCCGCATCGCGGTCGATCACGAGGTTGGATTCCAGTCCCTTGTTCTGCTGGTCGCTATTGACGTCGGCGAGGTTGGGCTCGTTTTGCAGCGCGGCAGCGATCTTCGGCGTCCAGTCGTTGAGTTCTTCCAGCGTCGGGCTCTGCAGCGTGTATTGATACTGTGCATTGCTGGCCCGGCCGCCGATGCGGATATCCTGCACCGCCTGCAGGAACAGGGTCGCTCCGGGAACCACCGCCATCGATCGCCGCAGCCGCCCGATCACGCCGTCCACCGAAATACCGCGCTGGGCGAGCGGATACAGCGAGACGAACATGAAGCCGGAATTGGTCTGGCCGCCGCCGGTGAATCCGACGGCCGTCTCGACCGCGGGGTCGCTCTTGAGGATGGTGACGAACTGCGTCAGCTTCTGCTGCATCAGCTGAAACGAAATGCTCTGATCGGCCTGGATGATGCCGATGACCCGCCCGGTGTCCTGCTGCGGGAAGAAGCCTTTCGGGATGATGACGTACAGGTAAACGTTGAGACCCAGCACCACCGCGAAGATCGACATGATAGCCAGCGGATTCTGGAAAGCGACGTTCAGCGACCTCCGATAGCCGCTGAGCATGGCATCGAAGAAGCGCTCGCTGACCTGATAGAGACGGCCGTGCCTGACGCCGGATTCGCTGCGCAGCAGTACCGCGCACATCATCGGCGTGGTTGCCAGCGAAATCGCCAGCGAGATCAGGATCGAAATCGAGATCGTCATGGCGAATTCGCGGAACAGGCGGCCGACGATGCCGCTCATCAGCAGGATTGGAATGAACACGGCAATCAGCGAGATGCTCATCGACAGCACGGTGAAGCCGACCTCGTTGGCTCCCTTCAGCGCGGCCTGCATCGGGGACATGCCGCCCTCGATGTAGCGGGTGATGTTTTCGAGAACGACGATCGCATCGTCGACCACGAATCCGGTGGCCACCGTGAGCGCCATCAGCGAGAGATTGTCGAGGCTGTAGCCGATAAGGTACATCGCGGCGAAGGTCGCGATCAACGATACCGAGACCGCCACCACCGGCACCAGTGTCGCACGCAGGTTTCGCAGGAATGCGAAAACCACGATGATCACCAGCATCACCGCGAGGATCAGGGTGCGCTCGACGTCCCGCAGCGAGGTGCGGATGGTGGTCGAACGGTCGACCGCAAATCCGAGGTCGATGGCGGGCGAAATCGACGCCCGCAACTGCGGCAACAGCGCCTTTACCAGATCGACCGTGCTGATGATGTTGGCGCCCGGCTGCCGGTAGAGGATGATCAGGACCGCCGGCTTGCCGTTGGCAAGCCCGGCGTTGCGGAGGTTCTCGACCGCGTCGGTCACCTCGCCGACGTCCGAGAGGTGCACCGCGGAACCGTTCCGGTAGGCGACGACGAGCGATTTATAGTCGTCGGCCTTGTTGGCCTGGTCATTGGCGTAGATCTGGTAGCGCTGGTCGCCGACGTCGATGCCGCCCTTCGGGCTGTGGGCGTTGGCGCTGGCAAGTGCCGCGCGGACGTCCTCCAGCCCGATGCCGTATTTGTAGATCGCCTGCGGTATCAGATCGACCCTGACCGCCGGCAGTGAGCTGCCGCCGACCACGACTTCACCGATCCCCTCGACCTGCGACAATTTCTGCGCCAGCACGGTCGATGCGGCGTCATACAGATCGCCCCGCGTCATCGTGTCCGAGGTCAGGGTCAGGATGAGGATCGGCGCGTCGGCCGGATTGACCTTGCGGTAGGTCGGATTGGTCCGCAGGCTGCTCGGAAGGTCGGCGCGAGCCGCGTTGATTGCCGCCTGCACGTCGCGCGCCGCACCGTTGATGTCGCGGTCGAGCCCGAACTGCAGGGTGATGCGGGTGCCTCCGACCGTGCTCGAGGAGGTCATCTCGGTGACGTCGGCGATCTGCCCGAGATGGCGCTCGAGCGGGCTTGCGACCGTGGTGGCGACATCCTGCGGGCTGGCGCCGGGCAGGGTGGCCTGCACCGAAATGGTTGGAAAATCCACCTGCGGCAGCGGCGAAACCGGCAGTTTGAAAAACGCAACGATCCCCGCTGCCGCAAGACCGAAGGTCAGCAACGTGGTTGCGACCGGCCTGCGGATGAAGGGGGTTGAAGGCTCCATGGCTCAGTTCGCTTCGCTCGCCCGGCCGGCGTCGCCCGAACGCCCGGAAAACCGCAGCGCCAGGCGGTCGAACCAGAGATAGATCACCGGCGTCGTGAACAGGGTCAACAATTGGCTGACCAAAAGTCCGCCGACGATGGAAATGCCGAGCGGGTGCCGCAATTCGGAGCCGGCGCCGGTGCCGATCATCAACGGCAACGCGCCGAGCACCGCGGCCATGGTCGTCATCAGGATGGGCCGAAACCGCAGCAGGCAGGCCTGATAGATCGCTTCGCGCGGCGGCTTGCCCTCGTTGCGTTCGGCGTCCAGCGCGAAGTCGATCATCATGATCGCGTTCTTCTTGACGATGCCGATCAGCAGGATGATGCCGATGATGGCGACGATGGTCAGGTCGTCGCCGGCAATCATCAGCGCCAGCAGCGCGCCGATGCCGGCGGACGGCAGGGTCGAAAGGATCGTGAGCGGATGGATGAAGCTCTCATAGAGCACACCCAGCACGATATAGACGGTGACGATCGCCGCGAGAATCAGGAACAGCTGGTTGGAAAGCGAGGACTGGAATGCCAGCGCCGCGCCCTGAAAACTGGTGATCACGCCGAGCGGCTGGGCGATCTCGATCTGCGCCTGTTTGATCGCATTCACGGCCTCGCCGAGCGACGCACCCGGCGCCAGGTTGAAGGACACGGTGGCCGAGGGAAACTGTCCGAGGTGCGAGACCTGCAGCGGCGCGGTCTCCTCGCGTATCCTGGCCATCACCGCCAGCGGTACCGGCGCATTGCCCACCGAGGAGGGCAGGTAGATCGCCGACAGTGCCTGCAGCGAGGTTTGCAGCGACGGGTCGGCTTCCAGGATGACCCGGTACTGGTTCGAATTGGTGAAGATGGTGGAGACGATCCGCTGTCCGTAGGAGTCGTAGAGCGCATTGTCGATCGTCGCCGGCGTGATCCCGAAGCGGGCGGCCTGGTCGCGGTCGATTTCGACGAAGACCGACAATCCTTGCTGCGAGATGTCGCTGGCGACGTCGGCCAGTTGCGGAAGCTGGTTCAGCCTGTCGACCAGCTTGGGGGTCCATTCGGCAAGCTGCGCCGGGTCGGCGTCCTGGAGGATGAACTGGTATTGCGTCCGGCTGACGGTACCCTCGATCGTCAGGTCCTGAACCGGCTGCATGTACAGCGTGACGCCGGTGAGCGACGCCGTGCGGTCCTTGAGCCGCTGCATGACCGCGGCGATGTCGGATTTGCGCTGATCATGCGGTTTGAGATTGATCAGGATGCGGCCGCTGTTGAGCGTGGTGTTGGTGCCGTCGACGCCGATGAAGGACGAGAGGCTGTCGACGTCCGGGTCCTTCAGGATGGCGCTGGCGAGCTGCTGTTGGCGCTCCGCCATCGCGGCATAGGAAACCGACTGCGGCGCCTCCGAGATGGCCTGAATGACGCCGGTGTCCTGCAGCGGAAAAAAGCCCTTGGGAATCATGACGTAGAGCAGGGCGGTCAGCGCGAACGTGGCCAGCGCGACGAGCAACACGAAGGTCTGGCGATCGAGCACCCAATTCAGCGCATGGCCGTAGAGCGCGATGATCCGGTCGAAGCCCTCGCGGCTGTAACGCTGGAATGCGTTCTCGTGCGATTCGGTTTCGGCCTTGAGCAGCTTGGCGCAGGCCATCGGCACCAGGGTCAGGGAGACGACGGCGGAGATCAGGATCGTGACCGACAGCGTGATGGCGAATTCCCGGAACAGCCGGCCGACCACGTCTCCCATGAACAGCAGCGGAATCAGAACGGCAATCAGCGACACCGTCAGCGAGATGATGGTGAAGCCGATCTGTTCGGAGCCGCGAAGCGCCGCCCGCAACGGCGAATCTCCCTCCTCGATGTAACGCGAGATGTTCTCGATCACCACGATGGCATCGTCGACCACGAATCCGGTCGCGATCGTCAACGCCATCAATGAGAGATTGTTGAGGCTGAAGCCGAACAGGTACATGGCGCCCAGCGTGCCGACCAGCGACAGCGGAACCGAAAGGCTCGGAATCAGGGTGGCGCGCGCGTTACGCAGGAATACGAAGATCACCAGCACGACGAGCAGGACCGCGAGCGCCAGCTCAAATTCGACATCCTGCACCGAGGCGCGGATGGTGACGGTGCGGTCGGTCAGGATGTTGAGGTCGATCGTGGCGGGCAGGGTGGCCTGCAACTGCGGCAACAACGCCTTGATGCCTTCGACCACCGCAATGACGTTGGCGCCGGGTTGTCGCTGGATGTTGAGAATCACCGCCGGCGTTTCGTTCATCCAGGCGCCGAGCTTGTCGTTCTGGGCTCCGTCGACGACGTCGCCGACATCGCTGAGCCGGACCGGCGAGCCGTTCTTGTAGGCGACGATCAGCTGCTTGTAGTCGCTGGCATTGCGGATCTGATCGTTGGCGTTGATGGTGTAGGCGCGCATCGGCCCGTCGAAATTTCCCTTGGGCGTGTTGATGTTGGCGTTGCCCAGGGTGGTGCGCAGATCGTCGATGTTCAATCCGTAGGCCGCGAGCTTGCGGATATCGGCACGAATGCGAACCGCCGGCCGCTGGCCGCCGGAGATGCTGACAAGGCCGACCCCGGGCATCTGGGAGATCTTCTGGGCAAGGCGCGTGTCGACGAAATCCTCGACTTGCGTCAGCGGCATCGTCTTCGACGTCAGCCCTAAAGTGAGGATCGGCGCGTCAGCGGGATTGACCTTGGCGTAGATCGGCGGCGCGGGCAGGTCGGAGGGTAGCAGATTGCCTGCCGCATTGATGGCTGCCTGCACCTCCTGTTCCGCGACATCGAGCGAGATCGCGAGACCGAACTGCAGCGTGATCACCGATGAGCCGGCGGAACTCACCGAACTCATCTGGTTGAGATTCGGCATTTGGCCGAACTGCACCTCCAGCGGCGCGGTGACCGAGGATGTCATGACGTCCGGACTGGCGCCCGGATAGAAGGTCTGCACCTGGATGGTCGGATAGTCCACTTCGGGTAAGGCGGCGACCGGAAGAAACCGAAACGCCAGCGCGCCGGACAGCATGATGGCGATCATCAGCAGGGTGGTCGCCACCGGCCGCAGGATGAACGGCTGCGACGGGTTCATTGCGCCTGTCCGCCCGCCGGGCGTTGCTTCTTGGCCCCCTGCTTGGCATCCGGGGATGCCGGCGGGCTGGCCGCGGCCTCCGGGCGAATGATGATCTTGCCGCCCTCGCGCAGCTTGTCGGCGCCGTCAATGACGATGCGGTCGCCCGGCACCAGGCCCGAGCGCACCTCCACGTGGTCGCCATCGGTGATGCCGAGTTGAACCGGGCGGACCGATACCGTGTTGTCGGCATTGATGAGATAGACGAACGTGCCCGGCACACCGCGCTGGATGCCCGCCGTCGACATCGTCGTGACGTCCTTGTGGGTGTCGAGCAGCAGCCGGATGTTGACGAATTGATTTGGATAAAGAGTGCGGGTGTCGTTGGGGAACTGCGCCCGCAGCTTGATCGTTCCAGTGGTGGGATCGATCTGGCTGTCGAAGGTCTGCAGCGTGCCGTCGGCGATCTTGCTGGCGCCACTGCGATCGAAGGCCATCGCGGGGAGTTCGGCTCCCTGCTGAAGCCGCTTCGAAATCGCCTGCAGATTGTCCTCGGGGACCGTGAACAGCACGCTGATCGGTTGCAGCTGCGTGATGACGACGAGCCCGCTGGCGTCGCCGGGCGTCACATAATTGCCCTGGTCCACCTGACGCAGCCCGACGCGACCGTCCAGCGGCGACAGGATCCGGCAATATTGCAGGTTGACTTCGGCCGATTTGACCGTCCCGCGGTCGGCTTCGACCGTGCCCTCGTCCTGTGCGACCAGGGCGACCTGTGTGTCCAGTGTCTGACGCGGCACGGCATTCTGCGCCGCCAGGCCCTGGTAACGGGCAAGGTCGACCTGGGCACCCTTCAGCAGCGCTTCGTCGCGCGCCAGCTGTCCCTTCACTTGCGCCAGTGTCGCTTCATAGGGCCGCGAATCGATCTCGGCGAGCAGGTCGCCCTTCTTGACGTCCTGACCTTCCTTGAAATCGACTTTCAACAGGTAACCGCTGATCTGGGTCCTGACGGTGACAGTCGCCAGCGAGGTCACGGTGCCGAGCGCGTTGAGATTGATCCCTATATCGCCCTTGCCGACAGTCTCGGACACGATCGGCATCGGCGCCGTATTTCGACCGGCGGCGGCCTGCTGCGGCGCGGTTCCCTGCTTCGCCCACCAGACGCCGGCGGCGAGCAGAATCAGCAAAACCGAAATCAACGCGAGAGAAAAGCGTCGGCGCGGTCGAGCCTTGGCGCTCTGCGAAGGTCCGATTGGAGGAGCCTCTCTGAAAGATTTTACCGGTTGGTCCATAGTCCCGCCATTGGTTCCGCGCTCCGTTTGGAGCCCGGCAATCTAACACAACGCACCCGTTTGCCAGCCTGCTTTGGCGTTTCGGGCCCTGCATTTGAGCGTTTCCACAGCGGGTTGTCGCCTTAATATTCGGAAAGATAAGCCATTCCGGCCTGGAACGCTCGGACCTGCGGCTCAGGAGAGCTCTTTTGGAGTTTCGCCGCTTGTTGGCGCCCGCAGCCATGCGCCCGGGTGGTCCGTCGGTATCGGGGATTTGATCTCGCGTGAGCGGCGATGGCCTATCAATTGGCCGAGAGGAGTGGAGGGGGATGTCGTTGCCCTCGAAGTTCCATCAATGATCGAAGCGTGCAACCCCGGAGGCGGCCAAGGCCCCAAACAAAAACGGATGCTCCCGGGAGGACCCATGAGCATCCGGAAGTTGAAGCGGGTGAATCCGGGGAAGGAACAACCGCGGCCCAAGAACAAGCCAAATCCGGACTGGCGTCTTTGAGATGGATCAACCGCCGCCGCGATGCGCCGACGGTGTTGCATTCAGCCTCAGGCCTGCTGGCGCAAGCCGCTGGGGCCGATCTTGAAGTGCTTCTTGGCGTAAGCCACGATCTCGCGGTCGCTGGGGTGATCGGCGGCTTCCACCGCGACGATGCGATCGCCGATCTTCGGGTGCTGCTCGCGCAGATATTTGGCAAGTTCGGTCTTCGCGCCGGCCGGCCCGATGATCAGGATCTCGCCGGCGTCGCTGACGGCGTTCAGCACCTGTGCGAAAAACTCCTTGTCGAAGCCGACATGCCCGCTGCCAACCGAATTGGCCTTGTGGTGAAGGTGTCGTGTGGGCATATGCGGGTGCAAGGTTACCTCATCCCCGCCGGTCAGGCCGATGTGGAAGATCTTGGCCTGGGAATGGTCGATCCAGATGATGGCGTGGAAGTGGGTTGGCATGTCCGGTCTTTCCTGAACGTTCCCGCGTTCAACGTGATGAGCGGGCCACTGGTTTCAGGAAAAACGTAGGCGCGAACGCCAATCGGCCGATTGATATGAGTCAAGCGTGTCCGTCGGTTTCGGAGTCTTCCGGCGAGCCGGCGCGGCCGAGCGCAAATTGACCGACCGGGCCCTCGACATGGAATTCGATGCCGGTCATCTTCGCGAACAGATCGATATTGTTGGTCCCGATCGCACAGCCGCCGAGCCCCATATCGGTCGCCATCAGATACAGCGTCTGGAGCAGGACGCCGGTATCCTTCAGGATCAGCGAGTAGGCGACCGAACTGTACTTCCATGACACCCGGGAAAAGCGCGCGGCGATCGTGATCACGATCTGCGGCGGAGCCGGCGCGCCCATGGCATATTCGGCGGCCGCGAGCTGCGCATCGAATTCCCCGGCCCGCGTGCCGATCGGCACCAGCGCATGCCGGTCGGCATCGTAGTGATAAAAACCCCGCGGTAGCCCTTCGCAATTGGCGACGGCCAGATAAAGCTCGAACTCGTAGGCGCTGCCGCCGGACGGATAGGGGCGCGCTGCATAGCCGACCATCGGGCCGCCGTCGCCTAGGTCGGCCCGGCTCTTCCATTTCGATCGCACCCGCGCGGTGCATTCGAGAAACCGCGACAGCTCGGGCAGTGTGATCGGATGCTGGTCGTCGAAATTGCGCGTCGAATGGCGTTGATGCAGGACTGTCGCGAACGGCGAAGCGGGCTCGGAGGAATCAACCGAAAGCTTGCGAAGATCGATTTTCTTTCCAGGCCAGCGCGGCCGCACTGCCGGTGGCGGCGGGATCAGGCCGGCATAGGGATAGATGCCGCCCAGCGGGTTAGCCTGCCGGCCTTCGGTGCTGTGGGTGTGGAACAGAAGATCGTGAAAATCCCAGAGTACGAGATCGTCGTCCCCTTCAGCTGCCCGAAGGTTGCCGCCGGCGGCATCGACCTTGAACAGCATCCGGCAATCCACCAGCAGCGCGAGAAGCTGGATTCCGGGGAAATCCGGCTGCCGCCGGAACCGGCTGATTTTCTGGGGCGCCGACAGCGTGGCGAGAGCGGCTGCGATTTTCGGATCGCCAATTCTGAACAAGGCGCCGGCGCGCGGCGATTCCAGCACCATCTCGCTGCCGCGCCGGCGCAAATAGGCAAACCGCGACAGCACGATGGTATCGGCATTGCCGAGGTCGGGCATTTGCGGCCAGTAGTCGGGAAGCTGCGGCTCGATGACGACCTTGTCCTCATCGTCGCGCCCGTGGCCGATCCGGTATTCCAGAAGGCCGCGCTGGGCCAGCCGGCGCACCAACAGATCGGTTTCCCTGTCGACAGCGCTTTCTGATGCAAACGCGCCGAGCGCAAGGCCTGTCGTCAGGGCCTGCGCGCGCTTCGCGGTGCCGGCGCTGAATTTTCCAAGACCGACCGAATGATCATCGAAGCAGGCGAGGAGGCTGCCGTCCGGCTGCGCTTGAAGCCCGATGTGGGCCGTCAGCCGGGCGGAAATGGCTGGCGGCGTGAGCCGCTGCTTTCTGGTTTTGGCGGGAGCGCGCAAGCCGAACCCTCAGGTATGGGGAAGAAACGGCGTCAGCTCGTTTTCCGCAAGCGGTCGCTCCAGCCATCCCAGTTTCACCGGGACATCGTAAAGCCGGCCCGGCGCGAAACGGAGATAGAAGTGCCGCAATCCCGGAACGATCACCCTGACGACGGAGACGCCGACGTCGGGCCGGCTCTGATTGAGGACGAGGAAATCGTGGCCGGCGCGCCGGGCGATGTCGACGCAGGCGTCGACCTGCTCGCGGGTGTTGTGGAGGGGAACGGGCTTGGCGTCGGCGGCCGGCGCGAGCGGCTTGCCGCCCGGCGTCAGGAACGGATGATCGCGCAGGTACAACGGATTGATGCCGTCAAGGCTCGCTTTCTCGCCGGTGCCGCCGCCCATCAGGCCGATCGACAGGAACTGGTTGAGCTCCGTCAAGGCGCGCAGCAGGGCGATGCGCTTGTCGAAATGCGCGCCGGAGCCGAACTCGATGTTTTCCTGGCCGTTCTGCATCCAGTGCAGGATCGCGACATAGGTGGGAACGCCGAGATCGCTGGTGATGTCGAGCACCCAGAGCCGGCGTCCGGATTCGGCGAGCTGGCTCTGCAGATCGCGAACGTAGGAATCGTCGAACTGGCTCAGGTCCACTTCCGGCCGCTGCAGGCGGTTGTACCACCAGATCGCATAGGAATCCCGTTCCACCAGTTCGAGAAAACCCTGGACGATGGCTTCCTCGACCGTGTTGCCGGCGGCGCAGCCGTTGGAATCCGCATGGAAGGCGGCAGGGCCGCTGTAGAAGAAATACAACAGGCTGGTCGGAAGATATTTGAAGCGCTGATCGCGTTGCGACCAGACCGGCGACCATTCGATCCGGGCAGCCGGATCGAACGGGGGCGCCGGTTGCGTCCCGAGCGCGTCCCCGTCGTGCACATGGTTGTGTTGGGCTTGCGCGTCGCTGTACAGCAGGACGTCGTTGGGAAGGATGGCGTCGCCCGGCGGGAAATCCGTGAACCGGCGCGTCGCCCTGATCTCGTCGCCTTGAAAGATCCCGGAATAGCGCTCGATCGCCTCCATCAGCGCGCTGGCTTCGCCCTGCTCGGCGGTGGAGCCCTTGCCGAAGCTGCCGCCGGTCAGTCCCGCCCTGAGCTGGTTGACGTTCTGGGCGGGCGCTGAGAAATTGTGCGCCGCGTAAAAATTCGTATTCATCGGCAAGTCGGCTTCGATCCGCTCCAGCCGCGTGACCACGCCGGTGAGCGGGCTGACATGCTTGCGGAACCGCGCCACCGTGGCCCGCGACGATACCGTCCGGTAGCCGCCGCTGGTCATCACCAGCCTGTCGCCGGCGCCGAGTTCGATCGGCTCCGGCGCCCGGCGCGGATTGATAAGCTTCTTGCGGCCGCAGGTCGGACATTGCGGGCGGGTGGCGACGTAGTGCTTGGCGATGGTCGAGCCCAACAAATCGAGGCTGACGATGTGATCGTGCAACTCGGTACGAAAACCGGAGGCGATCGCCTTGGCGATTTCGAGGGCGGCAAGCTGAATGGCGCTTTGTCCGACGCCGTTGCGCTGCAGCGGGGAGGCGGCGACCGCGCGCCCCGGTCCGCGGTCGAGGAACCCCTTGACCTCCCGATTGCGGATCATGCGATCGAACAGGCAGTTCCAGCAGGCGCTTTCGCCAGGCGTGAACACCGGCCCGACCAGCGGAAAGGCGCCGGAGGGCTGGACTAGCAGCCAG
>Ga0302319_10011070_pt1 | contig 17149 bp, 19 predicted proteins | sample Bog_T0_2_FD_203319 | JGI IMG/M metagenome (GOLD analysis project Ga0302319, IMG submission 203319) | Peat permafrost microbial communities from Stordalen Mire near Abisko, Sweden - Bog_T0_2 | ecosystem: Environmental > Terrestrial > Soil > Wetlands > Peat | place: Sweden: Abisko, Stordalen Mire...
GGCAGCGTTACCACTGCCGCCGTGCGGGTCGCTTCATGTTCATTGAATAATTACATGGCTCACCTCATGGGTTTGCTCGATCACTCAGACTTCTCCTGACGCACCAAAAGATCCCAGAGAACTCAAAGACCGACCCGGGGGATTTTTTAACCATCCTCCTTCGCCAAGGCTACGGAGGACAGGCGGATTACAGGATGGCCCGGATGGGGAAAAAGGTTTTCGTGCCGGCCCGTGCTTCAATAAAATACTTGCAACTCAGTGGAAGAGGCAGAGTATAATAAAAATACCCACGAAGGTCGCGGGCATGAATCCTGATGGAAAGGTAGTTTATATTGTGAAAACCCCTGTTTTTACCCTGGGTGCTTCCTTGCTCCTGATGCTGAGCATGGCCGCAGGCCTCCAGGCGCAAACCCTGTATATCGTGAGCAATGGCGGCGGCACGATTGGAACGTATGCCCTCTCCGGCACGCCGATCAATGCGAACCTGATTTCGGGCTTGAATTACCCGGGTGACCTGGCGATTTCGGGCGACGACCTGTTCGTCGCGCAGAATGGCAGCAGCTCGATCGGCGAATACACCGCCGCCGGGGGCACCGTCAATAATTCGCTGATCTCGGCCGGGTTGAACAGCCCGGAAGGCATCGCCATTTCGGGCAACAGCCTGTTCGTCGCCAATTACGCAGGCAATTCGATCGCCGAATACACCACTGCGGGAGCGACGGTGACAGCCTCGTTCGTCACGGGGTTGAACTCCCCGACCGGTCTGGCGATTTCAGGAACCAACCTGTTCGTGGCCAACTATGGCATAGGCACGATTGGGGAATTTACGACGGGCGGAGCCACGATCAATGGGGATCTCATTTCCGGGCTGGACGGCACCTTTGGCTTCGCCATTTCCGGCGATGACCTGTTTGTGGCCAACTGGGTCAGCGGCACGATTGGCGAATATACGACTTCCGGAGTGACGATCAATGCCGCGCTGATCACTGGATTGGGGTTGGATGAGCCAGTCTACCTGGCGATCTCGGGAACCAACCTGTATGTCGCCAACTTAAATGCCGGCACCATTGGCGAATACACGACCGCGGGAGACACGGTCAATGCCGAATTGATTTCGGGGTTGAACCGGCCGGAGGGCCTGGTCATTGAGCCCGCCCCGGAACCCGACACCCTGGCGCTGGCAGGTATGGGCGCGCTGGCGCTGCTGGGTTTTAGCCGCAAACAACGATGGCTAAAATTCCGGTAATACCGGTGGCTCAACGTTTGTAATGACAGCCCGCCAGCCTTTTTTTACGCAGTTCACAATTCACCTTTCGGCCACGGACTTCAGGCTGGCCAGCCCCTTTTCAAACTGGCTGCCAATCATTTTTTCGCAGTCCATGAACAGGCCGAAGATTTTCCCCATAAGATTGTTTTTTCCAGCCATGCTCCACGTCACCACGGTTTGACCGCCTTCGGTTCGGAACATGAATTCCGCCGTGTTGGTGGCTGGCATCGGCTTTCGAAAATCGAGCCGGAAACGGATCCGTTCGCCGGGCCGGCTGTCGGTGATGGTCATTTTTCCCGCGCCAACCTTGCGGTTGCCTTCCCAGGCCATCGCCGCGCCCGCACCCGCAGCGGCACCGGAGAAGATGTTTTTCGCGTTGGGGTCGAGCGCGGCCCAAGGCGACCACGCCTCCCATTGATGCAAGTCGTTGACGTGCGGAAAAACTTTTTCCGGCGGCGCGGAAATTGTTGCGATCCGCGAAACGGCGAATTCATCCGGCCGGCCGGCAATGACGATGATCAAAATGAGGGCGATGAAGCCGAGTGCAAGGAGGATGGGCAGCATAAATTTCCTTTCGTTTTAATTAAGCAAACCAGAGAACTTTTTCCGAGCGTCCCACAGCAAATACAACGCACAGACGATGATGATGCCCAGCATGGGGTTGAGCAGATGTTTCGGGTCGTCAATCAGGACATGGAACGCGATGATGTTGACGATGACCGGGCCGAGCAGCAGCAGACCGAGGTTGCGCAGGCGCGGAATCATCACGACCAGCCCGCCGATGAATTCGAACATTTTCACGAATTTCACATAGCCCGTCGGAAAGAATGCCGCCAGGAAATGAGCGGCGGGCGTGCCTTCCGGCATTTTCGGGATGGTGATGAGGTTCAACAGAACCGGAATGCTCGCCGCCAGGAAGCAAAGTCCCAACAGGATGCCCGCGATGGAAGGCAGATTTTATTTCATAGGCAATAAGTTTGGCTTTCTGTCAAAAATTCGTAACCGGGGCACCTGGGAAATTTCAGGCGACGCGGCGGTTTGGACTTAAGCTGCTGCTTCGTCTGACAATGCGAAAAATATCCCGCAAAATTCAAATCAAGTCAATAACCCGCGCGCCGGTTCGAGAAGCACAATCGCCAAAGAAATTACAGATCGGTCAAAACGGCATCAACCATAAACGGGTACATTGGGGTTTGGGCGGGGGTAAAGGGTGTGGAGAGAGCAGCACCCCCCGTCCCTCCACCAGATGGTTGACAATGGCCGCGGGAAACGGAAGTTTAAGCGTAATAATGAAGCCAGCGCCTTTAATCAAAACGGCCGGTGGCACCGCCTTGCTGTGTCTGCTGGCGGGCACCAATCCAGTATTCTCACAGCCGGTCGCGCCAGTCGCGAATCCTGCCCCGACCCCGGCCCCGGCCACCAACCGGCGCGGCGGTCCCTTGACCGCGGCCGACCAGGCCGCGATTGCCCGGACGGCCAATTTTCCGGCGTGGACGCCCGGGGCGGGCGACGGGAATTATTTCATCGGCCCCAAGTATGTGCCCGCGCCCGAGCTGCTGGCCAAGGACGGCGTGCCCAAAGGCCGGGTGGTGAGCTTTAGCCTGAACGCCGCCGACAGCAAATTTTATCCCGATACCGGCCTGCGCGGCGCCACGGCCACCCGCAAGGTGACGGTGTACATCCCCAGCCAGTATATCCCGGGCACGCCCGCCGCCCTCATGGTATCGGCGGATGCCTTTGGCGCGCGAAACAACCAAATCCCCAACATCCTCGACAACCTGATCGCCGCTCATCGCCTGCCGGTGATCATCGCCGTGATGGTCGCGAATGGCGGCGGGGACGGCCCGGGCAGCGAGCGCGGCCTCGAATACGACACCGTCTCGGGCAAATTTGCCGAGTTCATTGAGACGGAGGTTTTGCCCCGGGTGGAAAAAGACTATGGCGTGACGTTGACCCGGGATCCGGATGGCCGCATGACCCTGGCGGCCAGTTCGGGCGGCGTGGTCTCGTTCACCATGGCCTGGTTTCATCCCGAGCTTTATCATCGCGTGCTGACCTACTCGGGCACTTATGTGAATCAACATCCCGACGCCGACCACCCGCACGGTGCCTGGGAATATCACACGCATTTGATCCCGGAAAGCCCGGCCAAACCCCTGCGGGTCTGGCTGGAGGTCGGGCAACATGATCTGGGCGCGACGAACACGCCGGCCGCCTACCACAACTGGCTCATCGCCAATCTGCGGATGGCGGACGCGCTCAAGGCCAAAGGCGGCGATTGCCAGTTGATCTATGCCCTGGGTGCCGGCCACACAGACCACAATGAGATCGCCCAAACGCTGCCCCAAGCGCTCGAATATCTGTGGCAGGACTACCGCCCTTTGCCACGCAATTGACTGTACCGGCCCGGGTGCCGGCCGGCGCGGTTTATTTTCGCGAAGATTAAATCTTCGTCATAATTCAAACGGCGGTTGATTTGTTATGATGGAAATGTAATAAGTTGAACCGCAATCCAAACTTTAACTTATGAAAAATATATTACGTATCCTCTCCGTGGCGGGCTTGGGCCTGGTGGCCGGGCCCCTGGCCGCCCAAGATGCCGGGTCTTACAAGGTGCTGGCCACCACCCAACTCATGGGCAATGGCGGCATTGATTATGTTTATGCCGATAACGACGGCCGGCGGGTCTATGTACCGCGCGGACCGCAGACGCAGGTGTTTGATCTAGACGGCCACCAATACATCGGGGCCATCACGAACATCAGCGGGCACGGCGTGGCCATCGACACCGCCACGCATCATGGGTTCAGCAGCAGCCCCCAGATCGGCATGTTTGACACGGAGACGATGCAGAAGCTCAAGAGCATCACGGTGACGGGCCGGCCGGACGGCATCCTGCTGGAACCGTTCACGGACCGGGTCTATATCTTCAGCCACGAATCCCCCAGCATCACGGCCATTGATCCGAAGGATGGCACCGTGACGGGGACGTTGGACGTGGGCGGCGCGATGGAGCAGGCCCAATGCGACGGCCAGGGCAAGTTGTATGTGGATGTGGAGGACCAGAAGAAGATTGCCGTGGTGGATGTCAAGACGTTCAAGGTCATCACGGAATATGACCTCGGGGACACGGCCGGGGAGCCGGGCGGCCTCGGGTTGGACGCGAAGAATCACATTTTGTTCGCCATGTGCGTGGATCCCAATGTCTGCGTGGTGGTCAATGCGGACACGGGCAAGGTGCTGAAAACCCTGCCCATTGGCGCCGGCACGGACGGCGGCGGGTTTGATCCGAACACGATGGAGGCCTTCAGTTCCCAGCGCGACGGCACGCTCACCATCATCAAGGAAAACAGCCCCACTGATTTCGTGGTGGAACAGACGGTGACGACCAAGGCCGGCTGCAAAACCTGCTCGCTCGATACGAAGAACAACGTGATCGTCACAGTTTGCACCGAACGGCGGCCGGCGGCGGCAGCGGCGGGAGCAACCCCCGCGGCAACTCCGGCCCCGAACGCCGCGCCGGGCGGCCAGGGTCAACGCCGCGGCGGCGGTCGGGGCGGTCCGGGTAATCTGGACGTGCTCTTTGTGGGTCATTGAGCGCCCTCGGATAAGATGAATTCAGCCCGGCCAGAAATGGCCGGGTTTTTTATTTGGCGAGGACGCAACGCCAGGGCCCCGGCTGGGCGGTTATATTCAGACTTTCCACTAGCCGGACAATGGTTTAACCCTAAGCCCGGCAAACCGTCCCACCGGCCGGTTGCCTTGAAATGACCCTGCTCGACATCAAGCATCTGACTCTGGACTTCGGCTCCGGCGACCACGCCGCGCGCGCCGTGGACGATGTCTCGCTGACCATGGCCGCCGGCGAGACGCTCTGTCTCGTGGGTGAAAGCGGCTGTGGCAAGAGCGTGACCGCCCAGTCCATCGCCCGCCTGGTGCCCACGCCGCCCGCCGCCTATCCCGGCGGCGAGATTCTCCTGAACGGCCGCGACGTCCTGCAAATGTCGGGCGCCGAACTCCGCGCCATCCGTGGCCGGGTCGTCAGCTACATCTTCCAGGAACCCGGGGCCTCGCTGAACCCCGTCTTTCGCGTGGGCCGGCAGATCTTGGAATCGCTCAAGCTTCACCAACCCGTCCGTGCCACCGAGGCCGAAGTGGTCCGGCTCCTGAAGCTGGTGGGCATTCCCGCCCCGGAACAGCGGTATCGCAATTACCCTTTTGAGATGTCCGGCGGCATGCAACAGCGGGTGATGATCGCCATGGCGCTGGCGAGCGAGCCGCAGTTGCTCGTGGCTGACGAGCCCACCACCGCGCTGGACGTGACAATCCAGGCCCAGATCCTGGACCTGCTACGCGACCTGAAGCAGCGCCTGGGCATGGCCATTCTCCTGATCACCCATAATCTGGGCATTGTGGGCGACCTGGCCGACCGCGTGGCGGTGATGTACGCCGGCCAGATCGTGGAACTGGCCCCGGCAAACGACCTGCTGCGCCGGCCGCTGCATCCCTACACACGCGCCCTGATGAATTCGGTGCCCAAACTGCGCGGGACGCAGGACCGGTTGCAGGCCATTCCCGGGAATGTGCCACGCACCGGCGATTTCCCGCCGGGCTGCCGGTTTGCCCCACGTTGTCCGCAGGCAAAACCAGATTGTTCGGCCGCACCGCCGGCCTTGGTCGAGGTGGAAGCCGGCCGCTGGGTGAGATGCCCTTATTGGAAATGAAGACGTTGCTTGAAGTCAAAGATCTGCAGGTGCACTTCCCGCTGCAACGCGGCTTGTTCGGCGGTGCACACGAGTCGGTGAAGGCGGTCGATGGCGTGAGTTTCACGCTGGCTCCGGGCGAAACACTTGGACTGGTGGGCGAAAGCGGCTGCGGCAAGACGACGCTGGGCCGCGCCATCGTGCGGTTGGTGCCGCCGACGGCGGGGAGCATCTGGTTCCAGGGCGAAGATTTGGCGGGCCTGAGCGCCATCGCCCTGCGCGCCCGGCGCCGCGAGTTGCAGATCATTTTCCAAAACCCTTATAGTTCCCTCAATCCACGCATGACAGTGGAGGATATCGTGGGCGAGGCGCTGGACATCCATAAACTCACTGACAGCAAAACCGCCCGTCACGAACGGATTGTGGAGTTGCTCGCGGATGTGGGGCTGGATAAAGATTATCTGCGGCGTTATCCCCATGAATTCAGCGGCGGTCAGCGGCAGCGCATCGGCATCGCCCGGGCACTGGCAGTGAAGCCGGCACTGATCATTTGTGATGAGCCGGTTAGTGCGCTGGATGTTTCGGTGCAGGCACAGATCATCAACCTGCTCCAGGATTTGCAGCGGGAACACGGCCTGACGTATCTGTTCATCGCGCATGACTTGGCGGTGGTGGAACACATCAGCCACCGGGTGATGGTGATGTATCTGGGCAAAGTGGTGGAATTGGCCGATGCCAAGGCCATCATCCGGGCTCCCCGGCATCCGTATACGCAGGCCTTGATTTCGGCCGTCCCGGAAGTGGACCCGGACAGCAAACGGCAACGGATCATCCTGCCGGGCGATGTGCCGTCGCCCATCCATCCGCCGAGCGGCTGCCCATTTCACCCGCGCTGCCCGGTGGCGGAGGCGCGTTGCCGGACGGAAGCGCCTGACCTGAAGGAGGTGGGTGCCAATCACCTGGCTGCCTGTCATTTGATGGACCAGAAAAAGGAAACGTAACCCGGTCTCCGACCGCAACGTCTTAAGAGTTAATTAGCAGCCTTGGGCACGAAGTCATGCACACCTTTGTAAGCACCGGCGGTCAAGAAGATGCGATAAGATTGATCGGGCACCAAAGGGTCGGCAAAGGTTCCGGGCACGGCCGGGTGCAAGCCGGGCAGGGCGCGGTTCTGACCGTAGAGGAACTTGAGGATGGGGGTTGAGTTGGATTCGGAAACCAGATGCCACACGGGCAAGACCTCATGGTTGGTCTGCCATTCGGAGAGCAGGACTACTTTCAGTTCGGTCAGCTTGAAAGGATGCGGGCCGAGAATGAAGGTGGGTGGAATGGCTGCGGGGCGGTCGACAACCCCCGGGCGGCGAAAAATCATGCGAGGGGACATGCGGCTGGTTGTGGCGATCACGATGGTCTTTGGTTTGAACCAGTCCGAGAACCAGACCGCATAAACGGTGATCAGGCCCAGCAGGGTGATGAGAAGCAACCAATCTTTTTTGGTCATAAAATGATTACAATGGTCACTTGACCAGAATTAGTATAAAGAGTAAGACGTAACTGTCCATGGAATGGTTATGAAAAATATTACAACCAAACAAAGGTCGGGGACCGGCCGGGAAGACCGCCAGGGACAGCTGGCGTTCACCTTGATAGAATTATTGGTGGTCATTGCCATCATTGCCATTCTGGCGGCGATGTTGCTGCCCGCACTGAGCAAGGCCAAGGAATCCGGCCGCCGGATTTTTTGCCTGAATAATCTCACCCAGCTGAGCGTGGCGTCGAAATTATACGTGGATGATAATCAGGGCACCTATCCCCCGAGGTACTATGCCGATCGCTGGCCGGATAAGTTTTATGACAACTACGCCCACAACACTAATGTGCTGCGGTGCCCCAGTGATGGCATGGCCACCCACCAGATACCCGCGACCGTCCCCGGTGCCCCCAATGTGGCTGACGGCGCCGCCCGGAGTTATTTCATCAATGGCTGGAATGATTTTTATTATGACCCCTATGATCCCAATACCAACACCATGACCCAAGCGCAATTTCTAGGTCAATATATGAATGGCTCCTGGCCGTATGGCATGAAGGAAACGTGCATCACACTACCTTCCAACACCCTCCTGTTTGGTGAAAAGTACGCCACCAACGAGGATTTTTATATGGATTTGGAAGAAGAAGGCGGAAATGATCTGGACCGGGCCAATCCCACGGGGCACGGCCTGGGCTCCAATTATGCTTTGTGCGACGGGAGCGCGACCTACATCAAGTATCCCCAAGCGCTCAGCCCCGTCAACCTCTGGGCGGTCATGCAGGCCGCCCGCATAGGCTATGCGTTAAGCTACTAGACAGATCAGTGGCCCGGTTCCGACTGGCCGGTTCAGTGCCTGACCACGAGGAGGATAACCAGGTCGAAGGCGAAGAAGATGACGATGATGATTTCCAGCCATAACATCCGTTGTTCGTTCACTTCGGCGTGCACCACGCTGTAGAGTTTGTCCAATTGGGCCAGTCGCTGTTCCACACTGGTCCGCCATTGATCCAGATAAAACCGGTCCCGCGCCCCCAGATAAACCCGGGCCAGATGCCGGTCCCCAAAAAACTTGGTGATATGCGTCACCTCGTCCGCCAGCTTGGCCACGTCCACCTGGAACAACCGCAGATGTCGAAGGGTCTTGGAGGCGGCGCCAAACATCGGCAGGGACCGCCGTTCCAAATCCTCATAGGCCCGGTCCAGATAGGCGTCCAGCCGGCGGTCCATGACGCGAAATTCTTCCAGTTGCAGGTTCGCCAGTTCCAGGGCGTAGAGCACATCATCCGTATAGCCGGTCAAATCCACCACCAAGGCCGCATCCCAATCGATGACCGCCAGATCCGTGATCTCAAAGGACCGTTGGATGCGTAACACCTCGCCGACCTGGGTTTCGCTCAGTTGATGGGCGGCAGTTTCCGTGAGCAGGCCGGCCACCGCGCGCCGCAGGTCGCCCAGCCAGCGGTTCACATCCTCCACTCCGGGCAGGTCGGTGATACAAAAGACTGTGTAGGCTTCCGGCGGCGGGGGAAACTCAGTCGGGCGGACCAGCAAATCTTTCAGACTTTCGCATACCTATGTACATAGGTTCAATGCCACGGTGTCCAGCGCCTCCCCGTTTTCCAGAAGCGGATTGTGAAACGGCATCAATTCTCCAAGGGTGTCAGCAGCCATGGCCACGCGCATCATCACGGTGACCACGCCCACATCATATACCCGGATCAAAAAACTTACTTCCCGGTCGTTCATCCTGGCCGGCAAGGCGTGCGGTTCGATGGCCAGGGGTTTGTACAACGGCATGTCTTTCGGCAGGGTTCGGTCCATCCGGATCTCAAAGGGAAACGGCTTCTCAGAAAGAATGGCCTGCACGCGCGACGTCATGATCTCATTGGCCACGTCGAACGCATATAAATAAACAACCTCGCCCTTCATACCTTTAGTTAACCCACTTATGTACCGATGACAACATCCAATCGGTATAGGGCGCATCTTGACACTGCCCACGATTCTTAAGTCATTGATTTGCAAACAAATGTCGTTTCGTTGGCGCGAATCCGCACCTTGGCCCCGGAAAACGAGCCTTTTCATCACTCTTTCCCATCAATCTGGACAGGCCCGGTGCAAACAACGCGATTTCTGCCGGGGGCAGTGTCAAGATGCGCCCGGCAGTATAGACCGGGTGCATATTGATTGGACATCGCCGGATTTTCATTTAATAGTGACTGACAAATCCGGCCGTCGTCAACGGCCCAAACCAAAATAACTTACATTGATAACATGACCGATCCGCGTTACAAAAAGCTGGCCGACCTGCTGGTGAATTACTCCACGGAAATCAAAAAGGGCGACTGTGCGCTCTTGGACATGATCGATGTGCCGGACGAATTTTCGCTCGAACTGATGCGCGCCGTCCAGGCGGCGGGCGGGACGCCCTTCATTGAAGTCCGGCACACACGCATCAGCCGCGAGATTGTCCGGGCGACGGATGAGAAACATGCGGCCGCCGTGCGGGACATCGAGCTGTACCGCATGAAAAAGATGCAGGCCTACATCGCCATCCGCGGCAGTGCGAACGCCAGTGAGAATTCGGATGTGCCTGGTGACCGGATGCAGCTCTTTTCGCGGCAGCAACGGCCGGTGTTGAATTACCGCGTCAACAAGACGCGTTGGTGCGTGCTGCGGTGGCCCACGCCGAGCATGGCGCAGGCGGCGGGGATGAGCACCGAGGCATTTGAGAACATGTATTTTCAAGTCTGCACGATGGATTACGCCAAAATGGGCCGAGCGATGGCGCCGCTGGAACGGCGGATGGCCCGGGCCGATCGTGTGCGGCTCATAAGCCCGGGCACGGACCTGACATTCAGCATCAAGAACATCGGGGCCAAGATGTGCAAGGGTGACCGCAACATTCCCGACGGGGAGGTTTTCTCCTGCCCGGTCAAAAAATCCGTCAACGGGGTGATTCAATTCAACACGCCGACGATTTACTCGGGCACCAAATTTGAGAACGTGCGGCTGGAATTCAAGGACGGCAAAATCATCAAGGCCACCGCCAATAACACGAAACGGCTGACCGACATTTTGGACACGGATGCCGGGGCACGTTATATCGGGGAGTTTTCGCTGGGATTCAACCCGTATGTGCTCAGTCCGATGTGCGACATTTTGTTTGATGAGAAGATCGCGGGCTCGCTGCACTTCACGCCGGGCCAGGCTTATGAGGAGTGCGACAACGGGAACCGTTCGGCGGTCCACTGGGACATGGTGCTCATCCAGCGCAAGGAATGGGGCGGCGGGGAGGTCTGGTTTGATGACGAATTGATCCGTCGGGACGGTGTTTTTTTGCCGAAGGATTTGAAACCGTTGAACCCGGCCAATCTGAAATAATCCGGACGGGCAAAGAAAATGCGCGCCGGTAAAGTTACCGGCGCGCGGCGCTTAAAAGAGTCAGTTAGATCGAGTCCTTGAGGATGGCCAGGAACTGTTTCATGGCCGGGGACAGGACCTTGTTCTTTTTGTAGATGGCCGCCAGCGGACGGAAGAAATCGCCGTCGTCCAAGGGGATGGCCACCAAGGTCTGCTTCGCGATTTCCTGGAGGACGGTGCCCTGCGGCACGATGGAGATGCCGGCATCGATTTCCACGGCGCGCTTGACCGTCTCGACGTTGTCAAATTCCATGACGTGCTTCACGTCCACATCGTATTCCTTGAGAATTTTGTCCAGGGCCTTGCGCGTGGGGATGTCGGGCTCGAAGCCGATGACCTTTTGGCCGGCGAGGGATTTGAGCTTCACCGTCTTTTGTTTGGCAAAGGGATGGTGCGGATGAACGATCAGCACGAGCGGTTCCTTGCGGAGGGGGATGATCTCAAGCTTGGCATCCTTGGTGGGATAGGCGACGAGGCCCAAGTCAACAACATTGCCAAGGACATCTTCATACACCTGATTGGCGCGACGGTATTCGACGTGAACGTTCACCGTCGGATAAATCTTCATGAACTTTTTTACATACGGCGGCAGGTCGTGGAGGCCGATGCTGTAAATCGTGGCCACGCGGATGGTGCCGGAGATGATATCCTTGAGCTCCTGCAACTTGCTGTGGAGCGACTCATAAGTCTGGATGATTTGCTTGCTGTACTCGTAAAGGGTCTGGCCTTCACGGGTCAGCCGGAACTTCTTCTTGCTGCGTTCGATCAGCAGGGATTTGAACGTGCGTTCAAGCGCGCTGATTTGCTGGCTCACGGCGGATTGCGTGACGCTGTTAATCTGGGCCGCCTTGGTGAAACTTTCAGTTTCGGCAAGGTCACAAAAGACTTTCAAGCTTTCAATCTGCATAAGAAAATTTAACAGGGTGACGGGAATTCGTCAACCCCCCTATTAGAAAATATTTTTTGAAGGCAAATCAACGCTTCAGAACGAATGCGTCCGGCAGCAGGCCGGCCACGGTGAACTCCCGAAATTGTTTCCGGGCGAGGCTGTCGGCGACCCACACCCGGGCGTGCGGCGCGTACTCGGCGAGCAATTGGCGGCAGGCCCCGCAGGGCATGGGGCCGCCGGGTGCGCGGGCCACCACGGTCACGGCGAGGAAGTCCCGGTATCCATCCGTCAGCGCCCGGAACAGCGCCACCCGCTCCGCGCAGCAGGTCAATCCGTAGCTGGCGCTTGCCACATTAGCTCCGCCAATGACCTCGCCGGACCGGGTCAGCAGCGCCGCCCCGACGCGAAATTTAGAATAGGGGGCGACGGCCCCCAACCGGGCACGGGCGGCGGCCGCGATCAGTTGTTGCGGGGTTAATTTCATGGGTTTGCCTTTTGTAGATAATTGAATATCCATTAGTTATGAAAATCACCTGTTCGGCCCATCAGCACCCGGCATACAGCCGGGCGAAGTGATGCAATAACCGGGCGCCGGTGGTTTTCACCCGTTCGGCGGTGGCCAGCACTTCGGCGTGGGAGAGGTTCGTAGGGCCCAGCCCGGCGGCCGGGTTTGTGAGACACGAGATGGCAGCGACGCGCAGGCCGCATTGCCGGGCGACGATGGCTTCAGGCACGGTGCTCATGCCCACGGCATCCGCACCCAACCGGGCAAAGGCGCGGATTTCAGCCGGGGTCTCATAGCTGGGGCCGCTCACCGCCAGATAGACGCCGGAACGCAGCTTGATTTTGGCGGCTTTGGCGGCCGCCCGCAGGAGGGTCCGCAACCCGGGTTCGTAGGTGGTGGCCAGGTCGATAAATCGCTGCCGACCAGGCACCGCTGGTCCCCGCAGCGGATTGAACCCCATAAAATTAAATGGTCAGTGATGGTCATAAAGTCGCCCGCCTGAAACCGCCGGTTGATGCCGCCGGCGGCATTGGTCAGCAGCAGGGTGCGAATACCGAAGGCCGCCAGCGCGCGGATGGGAAAGGTGATGCAGTCCAGATCCAGTCCTTCATAATAATGGGCCCGCCCGCTCAAGACCAAAACCGGGGTGCCGGCGAGATGGCCAAAACAAACTTCTCCGGCGTGACCGCTGACGGAGGGCCGGGGGAAACCGGGGATTTTGGCAAAGGGTACTTTCCGGTCCAGACACAATTCGGTGAGCGTATGATGAAAACCGCTGCCGAGCACGATGGCCAGGGTGGGCCGGAGTCGGGAAACCGTTTTCAGGCGGGCGGCGGCGGTTTTCGGGTCGGGCAGAGCCATGGGCTTTAGCTTTCACTTTTTCCCGGCGGCTGCCAAGTGTCAATCTTGGAAAAACCAGTTCCAGCCTGGACTCAGAATGACTCAGCCCGACTGGTTGTGGGCGCGCGTTTTTTTCGGTTATTAGATTTTGTTAAGTAACGTTAAAACACAGGCCTTTTTGACGATTCCAAAAATGTTAGAATTTGTTAGCTTTCGTTAGGTTTTGTTAGTCGCCTGGGTCAGTCTGACACACCGAGGGGCTGGGAAGCGGGGACGCCATCGTCCCCGCCTCAAGTCTCCGGATATCCATAAATGTCAAAGAACCCGGATGGCATGAAGCCATCCGTTTCCAACCAACATGGGCAATCCAATGATTTGCGAAGAGCTTAAACCGGGAGGTTGGACATCTATAGTCAATGGCAATAACTTTTTTCGGAAATCTTAAGGGTGGGGAGACCGGAGACGTCTCGGGGCTTCACAGCGCCCTCGGCCATGTTGAATCGCCCTGAAAGTCGCACTCCGGAAGTGTGCGAATGCGGCCGCAGGCAAAGTCACGGTATTTGCGGCTTTATTGGCGGGCGAGGGGGGATTAGGCTGGGTGGGTTGACGAATCTGGACTACATCAAGCTGGCGGGCGTCGGGCCGATTTTTTTCATCCTGGGGCCCGCGCTGGGGTTTTTGCTCACGGGCAAGCCGCGGGCGCAGTTGTGGGTGTTCGGGATCATGTGTTTCATGACGATCAACGGGTTGCTGGCACCGGGGAACTGGGGGCTGACGCTGATGTCGATCGAAGAGTATCGGGGGCACACGAAGGGGTTTCATTTCTATTTCAACCACGCGCTGGCCATCGCGCTGATCGTGGCGAAGTGGCGGGATGACCGCCGGTCCTTCCGTTGGATACCGCCGGGGCTGGGCTGGTATCTGTTGTATTGCGGGCTGTCGCTGCTCTCGCTGACGAATGCGCCGGAACCGTATCTGGGCTTCATGGCGGCGCATAAACAGATTTTTGCCTCGCTGATCACAATCGCCACCTTCAACACGCTGCGGACGGAGGCGGATTTCCGTTTTTTTATGCGGGCTATGGTGGTGACCCTGGCCTGGGAGTTGTTGGTGTGCATCAAAATGAAATACGGCCAGGGGATGTACCAAGTGCACGGGACCTTTGAACATCAAAACCCGCTGGCGATGTATGCGGAGTTGATCGGCATGGTGTTCCTAGCCACCACGCTGGGGCCGACGTTCAAGGGGGCCAACTGGATTCTGTTCGGCTACCTGATGACCGGCATCATCGTGGAGTTCACGCTCTCGCGGGGGGCCCTGGTGATGTTCGGTCTGGGCACGGTGATGGTGGCGACGATCAGCCTGGCGGAGAAGCTCACGCCACGTCGCATCATTTGCATTTCCAGCATGGCGGTGATCGGCGGCCTCGGCCTGCTGCTGACGTTGGACACCATTATCGCCCGCTTTAATGACAAGGGGAATGATTCGAGCGGGGAGCTGCGCGAGGTGATGAAAACCGCCTGCCGCGCCATGGTCAGCGATCATCCGCTGGGCATCGGGTGGAACAATTACGCGCTGGTGGTCAACCCACCCTATCCGTATGCGGAGATTTACTACGAGTGGATTCGCGGCCTGGGCCAGAAGGTGGATGAAACGCTCCCCAACTCGGTGGTGGAGAGCCATTATTACCTGCTGCTGGCGGAGACGGGCTATGTGGGGCTGTTCAGCTGGCTGGCCGTGATCAGCATCGGCTTGTATCGAAACGTGCGCGCCTTTTTCTTTTTCAAACATTCATTTTTACGCTGTCTAAGCCTGGGCATCTTTGTCGGGTGCCTGCTGAATTATGAACAAAGCACGCTGGAGCGTGTCCTGGTGCAGCCGCGCAACCTGATGCTCTGGCTGGTGCTGCTGGGCATCACCGGCCGCATCGAGATCATGCGGCGCGAGGCGAAGGCGGCGCGCAAGGCCGGCCTGGACCCGGCCACCGGCGAACTGCCGGAACCAACGGAAACCCCGGCGCTGCCGGCCTGACGAGCTTATGAGAAAAGCAACCCAGCGGCCCCGATGGCTGCTTAAACGACTGGTGCTCCCGGTGCTGTCCATCGTCGCCCTGGCGGGGGCGTTCGTCGTGGCGGTCATCCGCGCGGACCATTCCAGCATCGTGATCTACAATGAGACGGGTGAACCGCTGTCGCCGTTGATGGTCCGGGCCTGCGGCCAGACGAAGGTTTTCCCGGACATGCAGGACCAGGATTCAGTCCGTATGGAGCTCGAGCCCTCGGGCGGCGAAACCGCCGTGCATCTCGAATTGGCGGACGTGCCGGTCTGGACGTGGGATGGCGGCTACGTCAAACCACGAGGGGGCTACCGCCTGAGCATCCGTCTGGAGCCAGATCATCAGGTGGACGTTTTTTCAGACTACTCCTGGTGGCGACGGACATTCTGGGATCGATAGAGCCGGCACGGGTGCATCCCGACACTGCCGCCAAAAAACGGCGTCGGGATGGAAAGTTGGTCGCTGCGCGAACAGGATACGTCCGCCCTCATCCCGGCCTTCTCCTCTTGGAGAAGGGGAATCATCGGCAGAAGGTCGGCGATGGTAGCGAGGTTGACGACAGGGACGGGCAGGTGCAGGGGCAGATATATATTGAATATCGGATTGCCGATTGACTACCTTGCCCGCATGCAGAATTTGACCATTGTTTCCGCCTGCGACCGGAATTATTTGTGGGGCGCGTGGCTGCTGGCCGCGAGTTCGGCAAAATTTCTGAAAGCCACCCCGGTGCACATTTTGCAAACGGGCTTCACCCAGGAAGATACCGCGTTGCTGGAACAATTCCCCACCGTCAAGGTGCTGCCTCTGGCGGACAACGACCCGCGCAACGTCGCCAACCGCAAGTCCGAGGCCCTGCTGAGCGCGGACACGGATTATGTGGCGTGGCTGGATGCCGACTGCCTCGTGGTCGGCGACATCAGCGAACTGTTGATCCCCGTGAACGGTGAATTTCAAATCCGCATGCGTGGCGCGGCGGAAAACGCGTGGGTCTGGCGCAATCATTATGCCCCAGGCGAGGCGCACGTCGGCCTGCCCAAGTCGGTGCGGGATAAATGGCAGGCGGACGTCGGGCAGCGCACCGCGCCGCTCACGGACACGACGTGTGTGACCAACGCCTTTGTGCTGCACCGACGGCATCTGGATTTTGTGCGGCAGTGGAAATCGCAGATCGCCAAGGTCATCCCGCCCAGTCATGCGGGTGTGGTGGATCACCGGAACCCGGCGTATTTCATGACGGATGAATCGGTCATGAGTTCGCTCCTGGTCTTTTCGGACATCGCACCGCCGATCAGTGAATATCGGCTCGATGACACGGCGGGGCGGTTCGTCGCGCATTTTGGCGCGAACCCGAAACCGTGGGTGCGCTGGAATTTGCGCCATTGGTACTGCCATGGGCACGTGATGGAACTGCTGGACTGGGTGAAGCAATCCGGCTATCGCACGCCGCCGATGCCGGTGAGTTTGGAAAAAACGAAGCGGACCCAGGCGCATCTGCTGGCCCTGGCGAATGAGGCGAAGGTGCGGGTGCGAGCCACGGCCGGAAAATGTTTGCGGCTGGCGGGGATCAAGAAGAAGTGAGCGGGATGGGCGGGTCAGCTGGTTTGGACCCGGCGGTTTGAGCGGGATGTTTGTTTCAAACATGAACCAGAAAAAGCCGATCGAATCAACCTTCGTAATCAAAAGGTGATTTTAGATGCCGATTTGCGGAGCTTTATGGTGTGCCAACCAAAGCTTTTAACCAGGCGATCAAGCGCAATGCGGATCGTTTTCCGGATGATTTCCGATTTCAACTCACCGTCGTGGAATTAGAGCGTTTTAAATGAAACTGTAGCTGCACGAGGCGAACCAGTTGAGGGCATCTTGGGGGGTGATTTTCCGGAGGGCCGAGGCGATGGCTGCGATCAGGTCGTCTTGGGTTCTGGCTTCGGCTCC
>Ga0302319_10011072_pt1 | contig 17149 bp, 14 predicted proteins | sample Bog_T0_2_FD_203319 | JGI IMG/M metagenome (GOLD analysis project Ga0302319, IMG submission 203319) | Peat permafrost microbial communities from Stordalen Mire near Abisko, Sweden - Bog_T0_2 | ecosystem: Environmental > Terrestrial > Soil > Wetlands > Peat | place: Sweden: Abisko, Stordalen Mire...
ACCATCGCGCGCGGGTATCGATCGTTTACGGGATTTTCGTAGGCGCCTCGCTGTTGCTGATATCCGTTGTCGGCACCGACTTCTTTCCCACCATCGATTCCGGTCAGATGCGGTTGCACGTACGCGCGCCGGAGGGTTTGCGGATCGAGGAGACCGAACAGGTCTTCGCGCGGGTGGAGGACGCGATTCGGGGCGAGTTGCCGCCGGGCGCACTCTCCGAAATCATCGATAATATCGGTCTTCCGAACGGTTTCAGTCTGGCCTTCGGGGATTCGGCGACGATCGGGAGCAGTGACGGGGAGATCCTGCTGTCTCTGAACCCGGAGAACCACCTTGCGGTTGCGGAGGTGCAGCGTGAGTTGCGCAAGGCCCTGCACGAGAAGTTTCCCGATGAGGTGTTTTTCTTTCAGGCCGCTAACATTACCAATCAGATTCTGAATTTCGGTATCCCCGCTCCGATTGACGTCCAGATCACGGGGCGCGACGAGAAGGCGGCTTTCAAAGTTGCGCAGTTGCTGGAGCCGCGCCTCAAAGTGATTCCCGGCGCGGTTGACGTTCACATCCGGCAGGAGACGAATACTCCCGCGATCGACATGAACGTCGACCGGGACAAGGCCGCACAGGCGGGAATGACGCAGCAGAATGTGGCCAACAGTATGTTGATTTCGCTGAGCGGCAGCGGACAGATTGCGCCGGCTCAGTGGCTGAATCCCGTGAATGGCGTCAGTTATTCGGTGGGCGTGCAGACGCCGCAATCGCGCATGGGTACGCTCGATGCATTGCGCGAAACTCCGATCAACTCTCCGACGGGCAACCAGCAGCCGCAATTGCTGGAGAACCTGCTCAGCGGTACCCGCCGCACCGTCACCTCGGGCATGTTGAACCATTACAACGTCCAGCCGGTTTTCGACATATACGCCAATACGGACCGGCGCGATCTGGGCGGGGTTGCCCGCGACATTCAGAAGGTTCTGGACGATACACGGAAAGACGTTCCGAAAGGACTTGTTGTGACTCTGCGAGGGCAGGTGGAGACCATGATCTCGTCGTTTGAGCGACTGAGCCTGGGCCTTGTATTTGCGGTTCTGCTGGTCTACCTGCTGATGGTTGTGAACTTCCAGTCGTGGCTGGATCCGTTTATTATTCTGACCGCTCTGCCCGGAGCGTTCGCGGGCATTCTGTGGATGCTGTACATCACGCAGACCACGATCAGCGTCCCGTCCCTGATGGGAGCCATTATGGCGGTGGGTGTGGCCACCGCCAACAGTATCCTTATGGTGACGTTTGCGAACGACGAACGGGCGGAAGGCAAGGATCACATTGAAGCTGCGCTTTCGGCGGGTGCCACACGCATTCGGCCGGTGCTGATGACGGCGCTGGCGATGATTGTCGGCATGTTGCCCATGGCGCTGGGCATGGGAGAAGGCGGCGAGCAAAATGCGCCTCTGGGTCGCGCCGTGATCGGCGGCCTGCTGTTCGCGACGTTCAGTACTCTGTTTTTCGTCCCGATGGTATACAGCTTTCTGCGGGTGAAGCCTCCGGTCAATCAGGATCGGCAGATTGAAGAGGAGTCCCATCAGAGGCTGACTCTGGACGACTCCGAAATGGCTTGATGAGGTTACGGATTTCAATGAAAAGAGCGAGTAACGGGCAATGAGCGACGCATCGAACGACGCATCGAACAAAGCATCGGACAACCCCGGCGAAACGCACGGGCATCATATTTCACGTGGCAAGGTGATGCTCATTGCGTTCGCGCTGGTCGTGATTGTGGTGGGAGCATGGCTGGCAGGGTACGTGCCGCGGCGTAACCAGGAGAATGCGGCCGTTGCCGCCGCGAACGACGTGAAGACCGAGATTCCTCCCGTGTCCACAACTGTGGTGCGGCAAGCGGCGGCCGATGTGGATTTGGTTTTGCCGGGCAGCGTTTCTGCGCTGGAAGAGGCCTCCATTTACGCGCGTGCAACGGGATATGTGCGCAAGCGCTACGTGGACATTGGCGACCATGTGAAGGAAGGTCAGTTGCTGGCCGAACTGGATGCGCCGGACCTGGATCAGCAGGTGGCTGCGGCGCGCGCGGCGGTGGGGCAGGCGAAACAACAGTTGGGCATGACGCGGGCTTCGCTGATCCAGGCTGAAGCTCAACGCGACCTTGCGAAGGCGACCCTGATCCGATACGTGGGATTAGTAAAAGACGGTGCGGTGGCGCAGCAGGATTACGAGACGCAGGTATCGAATTCAAAGACGGCGGACGCGCTGGTGGTGGCGCAGCAGGCGAACGTCAACGGAAGCCAGGATAACGTGAATGCCGCTCAGGCCAACCTGGATCGAGTGATCGCACTGCAGGAGTTTAAGAATGTGCGCGCGCCGTTTGCGGGTGTGGTGACCGTGCGCAACGTGGATGTCGGTTATCTGATTTCCTCGAATGGAGGGGGGCAGGGTAATTCGCCGGCCACACAGTCGGGCGCAACGCCCGCGGCCCCCTCCTTTGGGAACGAAATGTTCCGCGTGGCGCAGTTGGGTACGCTGCGGATCTTCGTCGGGGTGCCGCAGGCGGTCGCGAGCGTGATGCACCCGGGGATGCCCGCGACGGTGACGTTTGCCGACCGGCCTGGCAAGGAGTATCAGGCCAAAGTGACGCGCACGGCCGGAACTCTGGACCCCTCCGCGCGTACGTTGCTCACGGAAGTGCAGATGCCGAACGGCGATGCAAAGCTGTTTCCGGGGATGTACGCCAGCGTTCATTTCCGCAATCATCGGGATTCGCCTCCGCTGCTCGTCCGCGGCGATGCGCTGATTACGAGCGCTGCGGGTATTCAGGTGGCATTGCTCAGCGATGCGCAGCAGGGCAGGGGATTGAAGACCGTCCATCTGACTCCCGTGCAGCCCGGAAAAGATTATGGTGCGGATATGGAGATCCTGGGCGGCCTGAAGGTGGGGGATACGGTGGTCATCAACCCGAGCGACGAAGTGCGTGAAGGTGTGGTGGTGAAGCCGTATGCGGGCCAAACCGGGGCGGCGGGCGGTTCAGGGCGGGCGGGTCGATAGAAGGCTGTCTGCGGTCGGCATTCAGTGCTCAGCCAGAATGACGGTGACAAGCTCAGCGCCGCTGCCGATTGCCGATAGCTCACGGGGATTTCAAGCCAGACCCCTGGTTGGACTCTTGCCGGAACCGGGCGTATAGAATAAAGCGGATGTTGAAACTTGGTATAGTCCGATGGCGCGGCAAATGCTCACGCCACCCGATGTTCGATCCGTTCGATGGCGGGCGAGGGGCGGTGCGCGGCGGCTGTGAGCGCTGTCTGCTGCTGGTGGAGATTTGTGAAATGCATCAGAAGATGATGGCGCTGATGCGGACTTTCGCGCCGCCTCCGGATAAGAAGAAGAAGGCGGCGGCGATATCTTCGCTGCAGATTGGGTTGTTTGAGGAAGAATGAGCGCTCGGGCCTGCGAGCGGACCGGTGTTCAGGCAGCAGCGCTAAGATGGATGAAGTGAAAGCACGCGTCTACGTAACCTTCAAACAATCCGTACTCGATCCTCAGGGACAGACCATCCGAGCCGCGCTAAACGGACTCGGGCACAAGGGAATCGAAGATGTCCGGCAGGGCAAGTTCTTTGAGATCACGCTCGACGACGGCGAAGATCTGGATGCCATTGCGCGCGACGTCCTCAGCAATCCGGTGATTGAAGATTACCGCATCGAAAAGCTGAGTTGAGCGTCGGGTTCCGTCCACATCTCAATTGCGCGCGGTAACGGCACGATGAACGCCACCAGTGCAGCAAAGATTAGAGGGCCGTCTGTCAGGGCGCCCCTCAGATGGCCCGCCGGCAACACGAGATAGAGCCAGCCGTAACCCACCGCGATGCATAGTAACGCGGGGCGAATAATTCTGAGCGCGGTCGCATTTGCCCGCATGCGGGATGCCTTCCGGCCCTCATCTTCCGGATTCCACTCCGCGTCCAGAAGCCGGGTGCTCCCGAGCCGATGCCTGCCGATGAGATCGATTTGCTCCGCCTCCGGCAACTCATCGAAGTTCAGGCCGCGTTCCAGTTGTGCCCAGTCGTCGAGTCCGCCCACGATTCGCCGTTGGCTGCGGTACCAACTCTGTCCCGCGGTGCATGCAATCAGAACTGTGCACGCCGCGGGAACGATACGACGGAAGTCGTGAAGTTTGCCTCCCATCGCCATCGCCAGGAGCAGACAGATCGCCATCTCAACATAGACGGCTACCACGGCTCGCCGCCGCGATCGCTGCGTCCTTGCCTTTAAAGCTCTGCGTAGCTGCCAGCCGGCTTTCGAACGTGACATGGCAGCGGTTAGTTTTCCGTCGGCCGCTGGATGCTGTCGACCACGATTACCGGCATCGACGTCTTCTGCTGCTCCAGTCGCAAGCCGAGCTGCTGTTGGAGTGCGGAGTAAAGCGACGGCTGATCGTAACCGGCCGGCGGAGTCTGGCCCCGGATGGAATAAACGTCGAACAGCAGCAGGATATCGAATTTCCCTTCGAGACCGGTCTTATCGAACACCGGCCCGCCCAGGGTGTAGTGAAGATTGTTTGCCAATTGCGCCGTGGTTCGGGTCCCGCAGGAGTTTGAATTGTCTCTGCCGCAGAGGGACTTTTCGCCGTCCTTGAGTGGTCTCAGCTTCGGACCGTTCTTATCTACCACCAGGTTGTACGCCGGGAACTCTTTCGTTTCCTGATGAACCCGAAGCTTGAATCGGTCGGTCAGCAGAGACCGGAGCATGAGCGTCATTTCCTCTTTCGTGGCATCGGGTGAAACCGCCTTCGCCTCAATGTCATACCAGTCCGTACCCAGCCACCCGGGCCCGCCGGAAACCTGATAGTCCTCGACTCCCCACGCCACCTGAATCGTCTGTTTGGTCCAACTTGTCGCCGAGAGTCGGCCCCCCGGCAGAAACCGGAACCAACTGCCAGCCTGCCGGTCGCTGAACTTGACCGACGCCACTTCAAACGCCGGCGCGGGCGCGGCTTGCGGCTTCATCGCAAGCGGCAGCAAAAGAACCAGCAATGTTCGGCGAAGTGTCACAGTCATAAAGTATATAACGTTTTTCGAGCGCATCCTGTGTAGCGCGGAATTCGAAACCGCCTCGCCCGGACCTCGCTTCGTACAATGAATTTATGTGTGGAATCGTAGGGTATGTAGGTACACAGCGGGCAGTCCCGATTATTCTCGACGGCCTGAAGCGCCTCGAATACCGTGGTTACGATTCGGCCGGTATCGCCGTATACCGTGACGATGGAACGCTCGGAGTGCGCCGCGCTTCGGGCAAGCTTCGGAACCTGGAAGACGTGCTGCAGATCGATCCGGTGGATGGCTGCTACGGGATCGGGCACACGCGCTGGGCCACGCACGGCCGGCCGACCGAGGAAAACGCTCACCCGCACAGGGACTGCTCGGGCGACATCGTCGTGGTGCATAACGGAATTGTGGAAAATTACCTTCCGCTGAAGGAGCAGCTTCAGCACGAAGGGCATGTTTTCAAAACGCAAACGGATACCGAAGTCATCGCCCATCTGATCGAGAAGTATTTCGAGGGCAATCTTGAGCAGGCCGTACAGCGGGCCGTTAAGGAACTGAGGGGCGTTTTCGCGCTCTCCGTAATCAGCCGGAAGGATCCGTTCAAGATCGTGGCGGCGCGCGAGGGTCCGCCGGTGGTGATCGGACTGGGCAAGGGCGAGTATTTTGTGGCTTCCGACGTGCCTGCGATCCTCAGCCACACACGCGATATGTTCTTTCTCGCCGATGGCGACATGGCGATCCTTACGCCGGACGGGGTGCGGCTTTGCGACTTCAACGGCAATCACGTGAATCGCGCGGTACAGCACGTCCTGTGGGACCCGATCATGGCGGAAAAGGGCGGCTATAAGCACTTTATGCTCAAAGAGATCTTTGAGCAGCCGCGCGCGGTTCGCGACACTACGATCGGCCGGGTCAGCCAGGAGACCGGGCGGGTATTTCTCGAAGAGATGGACATTACGCCGGCCGAGTTCCAGGCCTTCCGTCAGGTCCGCATCATTGCCTGCGGCACCAGTTGGCATGCGGCGCTGGCGGGCAAGTTCATGATCGAACAGCTGGCGCGGATTCCGGTGGAAGTCGATTACGGGAGCGAATTCCGTTACCGCAATCCCATTGTGACGCCGGATTCTCTGACGGTGGTGATTTCTCAATCGGGCGAAACCGCGGATACGCTGGCGGCGCAGCGCGAGGCGAAGCAAAAGGGCTCAAAGACGCTGGCCATCTGCAATGTGGTGGGGTCGATGATTACGCGTGAAGCGTCCGGGGCGATTTACACCCACGCGGGTCCGGAGATCGGCGTTGCCTCGACGAAGGCGTTCACGTGCCAACTGACGGCGCTGGCGATTCTGGCCCTTTATCTGGGGCAGACTCGCGGGCATCTGAGTGAGGAAGCGTCGCGCGATTTCGTCCAGCAGTTGCTGCTGATTCCGGGCAAGATCGAGACGATTCTGGGTAACGACCGGTTGTTTGAAGACCTGGGCCGCAAGTTCTTCCGTGCCCGGGATTTCCTGTATTTGGGGCGCGGGGCGCACTTCCCGATCGCTCTCGAAGGCGCGCTGAAGCTCAAGGAAATTTCTTACATACACGCGGAAGGCTACCCGGCCGGAGAGATGAAGCACGGGCCGAACGCGCTGATCGACGAGAATCTGCCCGTGGTGGTGCTGGCGACGCACGACCGGTCCGATCCGGCCAGTTGTCTGCTCTATGAAAAAACGCTTTCGAATATGCAGGAAGTGAAGGCGCGCGAGGGGCGGTTGCTGGCGATCGTTACCGAAGGCGACACGGAAGCGCGCAAAGTGGCGGACGACGTCATTGAAGTGCCCGCCGCGCCCGATCTGCTGGCGCCGATTCTGGAAATCGTGCCGCTGCAACTGCTGGCGTATCACATTGCGGTGCGGCTGGGGTGCGACGTGGATCAGCCCCGGAATCTGGCGAAAAGCGTAACGGTAGAATAGGCGTTTGCGTCTAGTTGGACTTAGGCTGGTATCTTAAAAAACATGATGCGAAAGTTCATAGTGGCTGGTTTACTGACAGCGGCGGCGGCGTGTGCTCAGAATATTTCGGTGGGCGCCCTGGCTGGTGTGCCTTTTACGAATGTGGAGAGCACCACCACGATCAGCGGTATTCAGTATCTGCCGAAGAGTCCCCATTTCGCGATTGGCGGCACGTTCCAGTTGAACCTGCCGTTTCATTTGAGGCTGGAACTCGATGCTTTGATGCGGCCCGCATCGTTCAAGGTGTCGAACCTGCTGAACAATACCACGGCCACGGAATGGCGCTTTCCGGTGATCGCGCAGTATCGGCTGGGGAGCAATAAGGTCATGACGCCGTTTGTGGGCGCGGGCGCTTCGTTTGAGCATCTGTATCAGATCAAGAACGCGGTGACGTCCGGTCCGGGCAGCATCGCCAGCAATTCGCCGGGTGGGATGCTGATGGACGGCGGCCTCGACTTCAAGCTGAAGCTGTTCCGGCTGAGCACCGAACTCCGGTACACTCGGCAGTTCAATGCATCGATCTTCCAGGTTTCGCAGCTGAATACGGCGGAAGTCCTGGTCGGCGCGCACTTTTAAAGTCCCCCCCAAAAAAAACTTTAGCCGCAGATTCACGCAGATGGGCACAGGTATGTGCCGTTGCGGAACGACGCGGAGTACCACCTTCGCTATACCTTCGCCTATATCCCTACTAATTGTGGTGGTAACCCTATTATGCCGCCCCTATTGTGTACTCGTAACCCACACATAATCTTAGACATGGCTTAAAAAAACCGCTTGTGTTTCGGTTGCAGACGTGGCACGATATGTTGTGTCGGGGTGTGGAGCGAAAGTGGTTAACGGTGGATACAGATTCCCAAAAATCGGTCAAGCCTGTCGAGTTCCCTCGCGTAATCACAAAAACGCGAATCGACGACAAAGGTCGGGCCAAACTTTCTGCGGATTATCAGCATTACTTCGAGTCTCTTCCCGAGCAGACCGTTTTTGTGACGTCGCTCGATCGGCGTATAGCAGAAATTTATCCGATTTCGACGTGGCGCGCCATGGAAAAATTTCTGGCGGACAACGAAGGCATGATTCAGGCGCGCCGGCAAGCGGCGAACGCGGGCCTTTTGGGTGCGGAATGCGAAGTGGATACGCAGGGTCGCGTCAGTATCAACGAGAGGCTGCGGACTGCTTTGGGTCTCGATGGACAAGAATTGCACATTCAGCCCTACAAGCGCAACCGTATCCGAATTCTCTCGGAAGCGGCATTCAAGGCAATGATGGCGGATCTGGAGAGCGCCGATCCGGAGCAGGACGAACAAATTCTGATGGCGGCGGGACGACCGTGATGAGCGCCGCGACGACCTATGACCCAACACTATTCCGTCTTGCTGGAGGAAGCGCTGGATCTGCTGAACATCCGGCCGGCCGGGACGTACCTGGATGCAACCGCAGGTATGGGTGGGCATACGAAGGCCATAGCTTCGCGGCTTTCGGAAGCGGGAACGGTGATTGCGTCGGATCGGGATCCGCAGTCGCTGGACATGGCGCGGGCGAATACGGCGGAGTATTGGGACCGGATCGAATTTCAACATGCGGCGTTCTCGGAGTTGAAGCAGACCAACCTGGACGGAATGCTGGCGGACCTCGGTGTGAGCAGATTCCACCTGACGGACGCGGAACGTGGTTTCAGTTTCATGTCAGATGGGCCTTTGGACATGCGTCTCGATCAAACGAGGGGCATTACAGCGGCCGATCTGGTGAATCACAGTGCAGAAAAACAAATAGCCGACTGGCTTCACCAGCTCGGCGAAGAAAGGAGAGCGCGGAAGATTACTGGAGCACTGATCCGAGGTCGGCCCGTTCGGAGCACACGGCATCTGGCGGATATCGTGGAACGGGCCGTCCCAAGATCGGGTCCTATACATCCTGCGACTCGAACCTTCATGGCACTGAGGATGGTGGTCAACCAGGAGATGGAAGAGCTGGACGCCCTATTGGCGAAAGCTCCGCAGATGGTTCGCCCCGGCGGACGAATCGTCATCATTTCATTTCACTCGCTGGAAGATCGCAAAGTAAAAAACAGTTTTCGTGAGTTGGCACGCACGGGCAGGGCCGTATTGCTGACAAAAAAGCCCGTTGTACCCGGTGAACGGGAAGTTCGCGAGAATCCACCGTCTCGCAGCGCAAAGTGCCGCGCGGTGGAAATGATTTCGGAAGCAGTGGGGGAGCAGCCGAGCTCGGGTTCGGCGGATTTCGGCGAGAGCGATAACGAGGATTAATCAAAATGGGGACTCTGGCGGCAATCTGGAAACGAAATAATACGATGGCGGAAGTGGGGGCGGACAGCGGTATTACGGAGACCGATCCCTACGCCCTGCGTGCGTTGCCAAACGACGCGGTGTACTTCCGGCCCAAGCGAATCGACAACAGCCGGCTGGTTCGCCAGTCGGACCCGGCGGCCAGCGCGGATTGCTGGAAGACGGTGGGCGCGGGCTCGTTGTTGCTGATGCTGGGCGCCAGCATCATCGCGCCGCACGTCGCGTTGGTGCGGACGGGCTATCAGCTGGAGAAGCTCAAGGCCGAGCGGCAGACGCTGCTCGATCAGCGGCGTGAACTCGACGTCCGCGAGGCTGTGGTGCTCAGCCCCGCGCGGCTCAACGATATTGCGAAGGCTCACGATCTGACCAGCCCGATGTCCGGGCAGATCACGCATCTGGACGGGCAGAGCGGAGCGGGTCTGGCGAGCAATCGCGTTCCAGCCGGCGGTAAGTAGCGCGGAGGGTAGAGAGGGAGGAAACTCGTGGAGGTCAGAGGTCGCTCGGCCGCAGCAAATCACCGCCTTACTTCGATGGCGGTGATTTTGCTTTTGTGGGCCGTTGTCATATTCGCCCGGCTCATCCTGCTGCAGGTGGTGCAGCACGATAAGTACGCAGAGAAGGCGCGAAAACAGCAGGAAGAGCGGGTGGCGATCCTGGCGCCCCGCGGGTCGATCTTCGACCGCAACGGGCAGCCGCTTGCGATCAGTGTGCCGGTCAATTCTCTGTCGGTGAATCCGCGGCAGATGACGAATTTGCAGATGGCTTCGCAGGTGCTCGGGTCGTTCCTGAACCTGGATCAGAAAGTGCTGTTCGAAAAGCTGACTGCAGCCCGGCAACACCATATCGGCTTCCTCTGGATCAAGCACGGGATGGATCCGTTCGAGACGGAGCGGTTGAAAACGCTGCACCTGGGTTACGCGACGTTCCACACGGAAACGACGCGCCATTACCCCGGCGGAGAAACCGCGGCACATGTGCTGGGCGGACTGGGGGTGGTGCCCATGGTGAAGACCAAACCTTCGAACGGACCCTGTTCGATCCTGAAGCCGGGCCCGGACCCTCAGGGCGTCATGGGCATCGAACGCTGCATGGACGATGACCTGCGCGGCCGGGATGGCGCGGAACGCCTGCTGGTGGACGTTCACCGCAACGGCATCGAATCGCACGTGGATACGGTGGCGCGGGCCGGCAGCGAACTCACGCTTTCGATCGATTCCCGGATGCAGTACGTAGCCGAGCGGGAACTCAAGGCGGGCGTTATTGCGAAACACGCGCGCAGCGGCACGGCGATCGTGATGAATCCTTATACGGGCGAGATTCTGGCGCTGGCGAATTACCCGACGTACGATCCGAACCAGACGCCGCAGCCCGGCGAAGACCCGATTGCGCGGTGGAATCTGGGCGCATCGGTGCCGTTCGAGCCGGGGTCGATGTTCAAGGTGATCACGCTGGCGGCGGCGCTCGAAACCACGGATTTGCGGCCGGAGACTCCGATTCATACCGGCAACGGCGTGCTGCAGTTGCCGGGGCGCGTGGTGCATGAATCGCACGGCGGGCTTGGCACGATCAGCATGGCGGACGTGCTGGCGAAAAGTTCTAATATCGGCGCGATTCTGATCGGCATGAAGGTGGGCCGGGAGAATATGTACGAGTACGCGCGGCGCTTCGGTTTCGGGCAGAAGAGCGGGCTTCCGCTGCCCGCCGAATCTCCTGGCATTCTGCGGCCGCTGAACCGTTGGGGTACCACGTCGCTCGCCTCGATCGCGATGGGTCAGGAAGTCAGCGTGACCTCGCTGCAGATCGCGCGGGCGGCCTGCGTGATCGCCAATGGCGGGCTGCTCGTGAAGCCGCGGCTGGTGGTGCGCAGGGGAGACAAGGCGGAGCCGATGGAAGCGCCCGTCCGCATTCTCAAACCGGAAAACGCGATTCTGATGCGCCAGATGATGGAAGGAGTGGTGCTGCACGGTACGGGTCGCATCCACGCCCGGCTGAATGGTTACACTTCCGCGGGGAAGACGGGGACGGCGCAGATTTTCGACCCGGAAACCAAGCGGTATTCGCATAACTACAACGCCTCGTTCGTGGGCTTCGCGCCCGTGACGAATCCGGCGCTGGTGGTGCTGGTGACGGTACACAAGACGACGGGCGAAAACGGCCAGGGCGCCGATGCGGCTGCCCCGGTATTCACCGCGATCATGACGGAAGCGCTGCGGATGCTGGACGTGCCGCGCGATATTCCGGAGATGGAGATCGCGTCGGCAAAGAAGACGAAGAAGGAAAAGAATTACAACGACGTTTCGATTGCCGATCTCGGCGGGTCCAGCGTGATGGAGGAAGACCCGAGCGTGCGGCAGTTGCTGGCGGAGCAGATGAACTTCGTGCCGGCGTCGGCGGCTCAATCCGAATTTCCCGCGGCGCCGTTGCTGGCGTTGGCGACCGGAGGACGGGGTCCGGCATCGGGTGTGGTTTCGGGCGTAGCGGCTACGGCGTCTCCTGCGCCTGCGCAGGTTCCCGCGCCGCCTGCGCCCCCGGTCGCGGTTCGGGTGGCGGATGCGACCGTCCCGGATTTCCGCGGCAAGTCGATGCGCGATGTTCTGGCGGCCGCGTCGGGGAGCGGCATCGAAGTGACTGTGGAGGGAAGCGGGGTGGCGCGGGCGCAACAACCGCTGCCGGGTACGCCGATGCGGCCGGGCGACAGAATTCGGATTGTGTTTACGCGCTGACTATGACGCTAGGCGACGTATTGGCGGGAGCGCAGCTTCAATCGGAGATTCCGCCAGAACTCGCGCGTACGAACATAGACGGCCTGGAATACGATTCGCGTAAGGTGCGTCCGAACTTTCTGTTCTTTGCCTTTCCGGGAGCGAAGGTAGACGGGCGCGCGTTTGCGGCGCAGGCCGCGGAGAAGGGCGCGGTGGCGACGGTCAGCGAACTTGCCGCGCCCGAGGGCTGGACCAGGCCGTGGATCCGGGTGGGGCACGGACGGCGGGCGCTGGCTTTGGGGGCGCGCACGTTTTATGGCAAGCTCGACGAAAAACTTTGCCTGACCGGGATTACCGGAACCAACGGCAAGACGACCGTCGCATTTCTGATCGATTCGATTTTGCGCGGGGCGGGGAAGACGACGGCGATGGTGGGGACGATCGAATACAGGATGGGACCGAAGACGCTGCCGGCGCCGAACACGACGCCGGAATCGCTGGATCTTGCGCGCCTGTTTTCGGAACTGGACGGTATTGGCGGCACGCATGCCACCATGGAAGTTTCTTCCCACGCGCTGGATCTGGGGCGGGTTTTCGGGCTGCACTTTCACACCGCGGTCTTTACGAACCTGACGCGCGATCACCTGGATTATCACGGCACGATGGAAGATTATTTCGCAGCCAAGAAGCTGTTGTTCGATGGGTCCGGCGGCCCGCCTCCGCGCTACGCCGTGATCAATCGCGACGACGAATGGGGGCTGCGGACCACTACCACTGATTCCGCTACAGAAGTTCTTTGGTATGGTTTGGGCAAGGATGCGATGTTGCGCGCCCGGCATGTCCGGTATTCGGGCAGCGGCCTGCGTCTTGAGGTCGCTCTTGGGAAGACACGTTTCGATATAGCGTCGCCTTTGACGGGACGTTTCAATGTCTACAACATTCTGGCGGCATGCGGCGCCGCGATGACGTACCAGTTGCCGCCGGAGATCATTGCCGCCGGGATCGCCGGCTGCAAGGGTGTTCCCGGCCGGTTTGAGAGCGTCGACGAAGGACAGCCTTTCCTGGTGATTGTGGACTATTCTCATACCGATGACGCGCTGCGGAATGCGATTTCCGCCGCCCGCGGGCTGGAACCGCGCCGGGTCATTACGGTTTTCGGGTGCGGGGGAGATCGCGATCGAACGAAGCGTCCGTTGATGGGACAAGCGGCTGCGGAACTCAGCGACGTGGTGGTTCTCACCAGCGACAATCCGCGTTCGGAAGATCCGCTGCAGATCATGAACGATGTCATGGTCGGGATTCGGCGGTGCGACGTGACCACGATCGTGGAACCGGATCGGGCGCAGGCGATTCGCAGGGCGTTCGAAGAAGCGCGCGCGGGCGACCTTGTGCTGCTGGCGGGCAAGGGGCACGAAAGTTACCAGATCTTCGCTGACAGGACCATTCATTTCGACGACCGGGAAGAAGCGCGGAAAGCTCTGCGGGCTTTCGGTTTCCGTAAGGAGACCGCGTGACCATGTCGGTTGAAACGATTGCCGGTCTGATCGGCGCGGCATTACCGCCGGGCGCTGCGCCTTCCATGGCCGTTTCCGGCTGGAGCATCGATTCGCGCACTGTCGCGCGCGACGATTGCTTCTTCGCGCTGCGCGGGCCGACTCATGATGGGCATGAATTCGTGGCGGACGTTTTCGAGCGCGGCGCCGCCGTTGCGATTGTGGAGCGTGAATGCGACGCGCGCGGGATTCAGCTTCGCGTGCCGGACACGACCGCAGCGCTGCAGGCGCTCGGGCGGGGCGCGCGCGGGAGATGGAATGGAACCGTTGTCGGCGTGACGGGCAGCGCGGGGAAGACCACCACTAAGGACACTATCGCGGCTCTGCTCTCGGTTGAATTCCCGACAGGGCGGAATCTGGGCAACCTGAACAATCACCTCGGACTGCCGTTATCGATTCTGCGTTTAGACGACGGCTGTACCGTTGCAGTGCTCGAAATGGGTATGAATCACGAAGGCGAGATCCGGGATCTTGCGGCGATTGCCGGGCCGCAGATTGGCGTGGTCACGAACGTCGGGTGGGCGCACGCCGAAAACTTTGCCGATGGTATTGCCGGTATCGCTCGTGCAAAGAGCGAACTGATTCGGGCGCTGTCACGCGAAGGCATCGCCGTTCTCAACGCGGACGACGAACATGTCCGTGAGTTCGCGAAACTTCATAGCGGGCGGAGTGTGCTGTTCGGCTTCGCCGAAGACGCGGAGGTACGGGCCGAGAACGTACGGCTCACCCCGGAGGGCGCAACATTTCGGGCGCTCGGAGTGGAATTTGAATCGCCTCTGGCGGGCAGGCATGGTGTTAGTAACGTGCTGGCAGGCATCGCGGTGGCGCACGTTACAGGTATAGGGCCCGAAAGGCTACGCGAAGCTGTCCGGACCCTGAAGCCGGGGAAAATGCGGGGCGAACGCAGCGTTCGCGACGGCATCACCATTATTGACGACTGTTACAACGCAAATCCCGAAGCTATGCGCTCCATGCTGGAGCTGCTTCGGGACACTCCGGCAACGCGGCGGATCGCGGTGCTGGGAGAAATGCTGGAGCTTGGCCGCGAGGCCGGGACTCTGCACCGCAACACGGGAAGGTTCGCCGCGGAGCAGGGTATTCATGCCGTCATTGGCATACGCGGCGCCGGCCGCTGGATGGTAGACGAAGCCATAGCAGCGGGTATGTCGGGCGGCGCCGCGTCATTTTTCGAAACTCCGGAAGAAGCGGGCGAATATCTCAAGAGTTATCTGAAACCAGGTGACGCAGTGCTTTTCAAGGGCTCGCGCGGCGTTCACGTTGAAAGAGCTCTGGAAGGGGCGTTTGCGGAGACGACCGCAGCGCCGGCGAATTAAGGAAATAGAATCTCCCGATGCTCTACTGGTTGCTCTACGAAAAGCTTCACACGGTGATCTCGCCGTTCCGCGTGTTCGAGTATGTGACGTCGCGGACCATGTTTGCGAGCCTCACGTCGTTGTTTCTGTGCATCGCGCTCGGGCCGTGGATGATTCGCAAACTGCGGGATCTTCAGATCGGGCAGAGCATCCGCGAGGACGGGCCGCAATCGCATCATAAGAAGGCCGGCACGCCGACTATGGGCGGGTTGCTGATTATGGTCAGCACGATCGGCCCGACGTTGTTATGGGCCAATCTCGTGAACGTTTATATCTGGATCGCACTGTTCGGATTTGTAGCTTTCGGCGTGATCGGGTTTATCGACGACTACGCCAAAGTTACGAACAAACGCAATCTGGGGCTGACGGCTAAGCAGAAATTCGCCATGCAGATGTTCGTAGCTGCGTTGCTTACGGGCGTCCTCGCGCTGATGCAGTATTACAAGCTTTACACGACCGCGCTCAATGTGCCGTTCGTCAAGAGTTACCGGCCGGATCTGTTGATTCACGGCCTGATGCACAATCCGTACACGTATGTGTTCGGTTTCCTGATGTTCTATTTCTTTGTGGTACTCGTGGTGGTGGGCGCCAGTAACGCTGTGAATGTTACCGATGGCCTTGATGGCCTCGCCGCCGGGCTTATGGTGATTGCGGGGGGCGCGCTCACGGTACTGTCGTTCCTGGGCGGCCACGCCGCTCTGTCTCAGTACCTGCAGTTGTCGCGCAACGCCCACACCGCGGAACTCACCATTTTCTGCGGCTCTCTGACCGGGGCCAGCCTTGGTTTCTTGTGGTGGAATTCGCATCCGGCCGACATTTTCATGGGCGACGTCGGATCGCTCTCGATGGGCGGTGCGATCGGAGTGGTTGCCATTCTGCTCAAGCAGGAACTGCTGTTGCTCTTTGTGGCCGGCGTTTTTGTGATCGAACTGCTTAGCGTGATCCTTCAGGTGGGCAGTTACAAGCTGCGCAAGAAGCGCATCTTCAAGATGGCGCCCATCCATCACCACTTTGAAGCACTTGGATGGCAGGAATCGAAAATCATCGCCCGGTTCTGGATCGCGGGACTCGTGCTCGCCCTGTTTGCTCTGACAACCCTGAAGCTGAGATAACCGCGCATGGAACTCAAAGGACTCAGAGCGCTGGTGGTGGGAATGGAGAAGTCGGGCCTGGCCTCGGCTGCATTCCTGCGCGCTTACGGCAGCGATGTCACGACTACGGACATCAAGCCGCGCGGTCCTGGTCAGGATGACACCGGATTCCGCCTGCAGACCGACGCTCTGTTTGCCGAAGACTGGGGGCTGATTGTGCTATCACCGGGTGTGCCGGCCGATCTCGGACCGCTTCAAGCGGCGCGCGCCCGGGGAGTGAACGTGATCGGTGAGATCGAACTGGCTGCGCCGTTTCTGCGCGGGAAGACGATCGGCATCACCGGCTCCAACGGCAAGACCACGACGACTGCGCTTACCGGACACATTCTGGATTTCGCGGGCGTTCCCGCGCAGGTGGGCGGCAACATCGGCACTCCCGTCATTGCGATGACGGCCAGTTCGCGTGAAGACCAGTGGAATGTTCTGGAGCTGTCGAGCTTCCAGCTGGAAACCGCACGGACGTTTCGCGCCGATATCGCCGCCTGTCTCAACGTGACGCAGAATCATCTGGATCGTCACCGCACGATGGACAATTATGTGAACGCGAAGGGCAATCTGTTTCGCATGCAGTTGCCCGGCAGCTATGCCGTGCTGAACCGGGGCGATGCCGCCTGCCGTGATTTTGCGGACTTGACGGTTGCGGAAAAACTCTGGTTCAGCCGCGCGGACATCCATAAGGGCCACGTCTGGCTCGATGATGCCACGCCGCTCATGCCTCTCTCTGAAATTCCGATTCCGGGTCCGCACAACGCGGAAAACGTGCTGGCGGCTGCGCACATTGCGCGAAATGCCGGGGTTTCCCCGGAACGGATCGCTGCCGCTGTCCGCACCTTTAAGGCTGTGGAGCATCGGCTGGAATTCACCGCTGCCATCGGCGGGGTGCGCTATTACAACGATTCCAAGGCCACGAGCGTGGATGCGGCGCTCAAGGCAATCGACTCGTTTGAGGGAAACCTTTGGGTCATTCTGGGAGGCACGGATAAGGGCAGCGATTACCGGGTGATGCGCGATCGTCTCAGCGAGAAGGCGCAC
>Ga0302319_10011073_pt1 | contig 17149 bp, 11 predicted proteins | sample Bog_T0_2_FD_203319 | JGI IMG/M metagenome (GOLD analysis project Ga0302319, IMG submission 203319) | Peat permafrost microbial communities from Stordalen Mire near Abisko, Sweden - Bog_T0_2 | ecosystem: Environmental > Terrestrial > Soil > Wetlands > Peat | place: Sweden: Abisko, Stordalen Mire...
CCCCAAGGACGTGGCGGATTTCGATGGTTACATGATTGCCAGGTTCATTGTGCGCGAGATGGTGAACGTGGTGAGATCAGGTCGCTTCCTCACCGGGGCCGAGGTCGGGATCAAGGGCAAGATGATCTCACTCAACCCGGCCTTCCGCTACCTGCTGCGAGTGGAGCGAGTGAAGCAATCAGACAGGGAGGAGTATGAGATCCTCGGGGAGGGAGGCTTCCGTCGCGCTGAGAGGCTGCCCCTGACATGGAACACGCTGGGCTGGATTCTCAAACACGAGGTGGAGAGACCGAGTCCAGAGGCGGACTTCTGGGGCATCCTCGCTTCAGTGGGAATGCAGGCCATGAGCGACATTAAGGAGATCACCGAGGCCATGCTGTTGAAACAACCGTGGTATGCTGCGATGCGCGAGAAGAGTGACTACTATCGGATGGAAGCCATTTGCCGAGCGCGTGATGCCTGGCCTGCTTCACTGGGTCCCATCCGCAAATTGCACCCTTATCAACTCAAGTGTCTGGCCGAGCAACTGAACGAGAGGCCTCACGAGCTCTGCTACTATGCCCACAGCAAGCACTATGGGCTGGGCGAGATGTCATTTGCCTCGCTGGGAAAGATCATGACTCCAGGCACGGTGGTCAGCAAGGTATGCATGGCAGCGGCCTGCTTCTACGAGATGCTCAAGCAGGAGCGCATGTCGAATGGACACACCATCTTTGTGAAGGACGCCTGGCTCGGGAATTTCAAGCAGCGCCATCCCCAACACCCAGGGGAAGGAGCTCTTCACTGGCTCTTCCGCGAGGGGCACCTGATCCCGCTCGACCACGATGCCCAGTACGTCGACAGGGGTCGCCTCTTTGAGGAACCTTCCCCCGTCTTTTATTTGCAATTCCCCCGAGACGATCTTCTCAAAGAACGCATCCTGGGTCACCTGCGTCGGTTCCACGAGAACTTCCGAGCGGCAGAGGGGAAGTTCACCGTGCGTGACCCGGATGGTGCCGTGGTCGCTGCACCCAAGGGCCCACTCAACGTGATGCAATGCGAGGCCCTCCGACACGTCCTCAACAACCCGCTCACCATTATTCAAGGGGGCCCCGGCAGTGGCAAGACGGCCTTTGGGGCAGAGCACCTCTCATGCCTCTTTCAGGAGATCGCCGTTTACACCCATGTGGGGCGACAAGCTGTCAGCCTTTGCGACAGGCTGGGCGGGAGCGTGGAAAATGCCAGCACCATCCACGGGGCCCATCACAGGAGATTGAAGAAGACCCACGAGGCGCTGCTGAGGATCAAGTATTCCGAGCGCATCCAGATTGTGGTCATCGACGAGGTGTACAACTGCGATGAGTACACCATGGAGATGGCCTTGGCGCTGGCCATGAATGGAAGCCGCGTGGTTCTCATCGGGGATCCCGATCAGATTATGCCCATCCCTGGCGAAGAGGGAGCTGGCACCCCTGCCATTGACATTGCCAAGGCCTTTGCTGCCCACGTCATTGTTCTCAAGGAAAATATGCGTCAACAAGAGGCGGCTCGGGCCATCCACGATCTGGTGACCAACGTAAGGCTCAAGCAGCCACGTTCCATCTGCTGGGATCCTCCAAGCAAGGCCATCGTTCGTGTGGAACCACCCGCTCGCGAGACAGTCCAGGGGCTGGCCGACGTGCTGGGACCCATGATCAAACGCTTGCGACAGGGCATTGGTCGCGATGAGCACGCCTGGCAGATTGTAAGAGGCGCCCTCTTCTCCCGACCAATCTCCGAATTGTCCGCTCACCACGCGCGTCCCCCTCAGGTGACCTTCTTCAATGGGTTCAAGCCCGACCAACAGGGAGTGGGCGTGAAACAGCTCAACGATATCATCGAGACATGGATGGAGACCCACGAACCTGGCCGAAAGCGGGGAGCCTACAAGATCAACAATCGACTGACGATGTACCCGGGGTTCAAGTTTATGATCACGGAGAAGTTCAAGCCTGACAAGTCGCTGCAGCCCACGGGACTGAATCGAGGCAAGCCAGCAGCGCAATCCAAGATCCGCAAGAAACTGGCCACGGGTGATGAAGGCACGGTCTACACCGAGACGCAGAACGGCCAGATTGAAGTTGTGAAATCCATCAGGACCATCAAGTTGAAGGGCTCGCCCGCTGACTCGTGGGTGGTGGAGTGCGAACCCAAGGGACGCTGTGTGAGAGGAGCCCGACTGCTAATCAACCGACGCTTTCATGTGGATGCCTCGGCCATTCAACCGGCCTGGGCCATCACCAGCAACAAGTCCATGGGCGGCGAGTGTCTTAATGTGTGTGTTTATGTACCCACCACGATTGCCCGCTCCCGTTTTGATCGCAGCTCTCTGTATGTGGCTGTGTCGCGCCCTGTTGAATGGCTGGGTGTCATCGGAAGGCTCTCCGACATCCAGACGCTTGTTTTCAGGGATCCGAGACCAGTGTTGACGGGCCTCTCCCTCCGCTTGGCAAGTGCCATTGTGACGCCTCCGGGCCACGACGAACTGGGCTGGGACTGGAAGGACAAGCATGACTACGATGCGCACGGCATGCTCAACGAGGAGTTGCTCCTTGGCTTTGCCGACATCTACGACCAGTCCCATCGTCCGGTGCATGTGCGAACCACCTCCTTGTGCGAGCTGTCATGGGCCTCCTATCTAGCATCGGAGCAGCTGCTGTTAAAGGGTAATGCTGCCTCCATGCGAGCACTCAGTTTGTACGCCAAGGCTGCACAGGCCAAACTGTATGCCAACGTCGAGGATCACTGTCCTCGTGTCGAGGTTCCCTGGCAGAAACCGGGAGCTTTGCCCTTACTTCCCGCTGTCCGCACGGAGGCCGAGCTCGCCGTCGACATGGAGCAGCAAGAGTTTCTGCCGCCCGTCCTCCTCGAAGCAGCATCAAAGGAGTCTTTCAGTGGCGTCGTGGAGGAAACCGAGTCGATGGAGCCCTTGACGAAACGGGGACGCTACGAGGCAACACAGGACACGGCGGATGAGGGATCCATCTCCCTGTAGTTGATGCAGACCACTGTGGCAGGGGTCCCTGATCCAATCGGCATAGAATAAATGCAGGCGCTGTGGGATGCCCGTCCATCGACAGAGGAGTACACAGGGACAGACCCATTGGATCCACCGCCCCTTGCCACACGTTCTCTGCCATGGGGTGCTGAGTTGACGCTCCGTCTCTCGTTCAAAGGCCTTGCCACTCTCGCAGACGGCCTCTGCCACAGCCTCGATGTGTTCGATGCTCTCGCCTCTAGACAGCAGACGAGCAATGGCTCCCGCCAGCGCAACCCGTGTGAGGGCCAAGTTCAGGTGTATCCTCTGCACCAGTTCCATGGTTGCGCCCCGCACACTTTACTCTTTTTCAGACGAACATGGTCTTTTTCAGAAAGGCCAGGCGATCCGCCAACTTTGTCTTGTAGAGTTTGATCACGACGTCGGGGATGACACCACCGGGGCGAACCATGTAGGCCACCAGTGTGACGGCCGTGCGAGGCACCGTGATGCCCTGGTCTTGGAGGGACGGCAGCGGAGTAAGCACCATGATGGTGCGAGAGAAGGCACGGACTGGATTGTCGCGGATAGGTCTCTCAGGGTGGTCCGTCTCTCGTGTGAGGATGGTCCATTTCCAGTCCTGAGGGTTGGCATCACTCTTCTCGCGCAGGCTGGCTTCGATGTAGACGAACTCTCGAATGGCCAGCCCTGGAATGGCAGGCTTATGCTCTGCCACCTGGACGTTGGCTTCGACCCGAACGTCGGGTGTGACGTCCTGGTTGCGGACGTCCTCCAGCTTCTTGATAAAGTGGATGTCCTTCCCATCCCAGGTACGGCGTGGAATGACCTGATGATTGCGATGCGCATTGGCAATGACAGTCGCGGTCTTGCCCTCGATGACGCACTCTGCCTTCAAGTTGTAGCCATCCTTTGGTCCCGCCTCAAACTCGTAGCAGGAGATGTGTTTGTCCCGCTCGTAGGACACGGGTTTCCAGCGTGTGTCCTGCAGTCGGGCCTCATATGTCTCCAGCAGCTCCTTGGCCTGGCCCAGATAGAACTTGAGCCTCTCTCGCCGTTCGTCATCCGACGACGACGACGACGGTTGCATCTCGACTCCCTCAATGGGCTCCATCTCGGATGAGTGCTTTATTCTCTCCCCCTCGCACTGCTCAGAGGAGCTCACCGCCTTGAAAGAAACCGGCGTCTTCGTCGTATTCGTACTCTTCGTCGTCCACTGGAGCGAGGGGGTCCCGCATGGGTGGGGGATACGTGCGGTGCATGACAGCAGATAAGTGTTGCACGTAGGGAGCCAGCGTGACAGCACAGCGGCGAGCCTCTTTCTCCTGTACCCAGTGTGGTACCCTGTCATCGGGTGGTAGCGGGATCAGGTCAGAAGCACGGGGTGCCATGTGGGGCAGCCATTGGTCAATGTTGGGGATGGGCACACTGCAGCGTCGTGTGCTGGGGTGAATCACAAAGGGAGCCTTGAGGCAGTGGTCCATTTTGATGGTGACGGCCTCATCAAGGCGGGGGAACATGGCCTTGTGAATGAAGATGCGTTCAAAAGCGGGACCGTCCCCCCTGCCGACGACACCGCACAGCTCGTGCCAGGCAATGAGTCGTTCCTCTCGAGAGGTGGCACTGGACAACTGCACAAGCACGGGTACCGCCATTGCAGGAAGTTGGGCGGCAGTCTCCAAGCGTGCGCAAAGAACAAGCATCCGCAACGTGGTGGTGCTTTCCTGGATGAGCAGGGGGCCATCCATCCAGTGATTGTAAAAGGCAGGCCGCATAATGTACTCGTAGATGTAGGGGCTGTGCTCGGGGTGGTAATAGCCCGATGCAGGGTCAGCGAATAACTTGATACGTGCCAGGACGCCCCGGCGCTGCTCTGCGTTGAGCTCCACAAAGGCCTCCTCCAGGCACATGACATGGACACCACGGTTGCCACTGAAGATGGCCAACACCTCTTGGACTCCGAAGCAGTTGCGCATCAGATAGGTCAGGACTTGGACGCCCACCTTCATGTAGAACCAGCACCCAGTGGAGCACGTGCCATTCTTGCGGGTGCGACAGCGACACTTCCGAACGTATCCGTTCTTCTCAGCCTGCTCGTCGCCAGGCACAAAGTCACACATGTCAAAGTCAAAAGCCAGGTAGCGCTGCACGGGCAACCTGGCATAGGGCTCCTTGCCCATGGACACCTTGCTGAGTTCCATGTGCCAGGGCCCAATCTCCAATCGTTTGGGACCCACCTCAGCCAACCAATTGCGCAGTGAATCGGCCTTGTCAAAGTGCCGGTGGCGCCAGAACGCATCCTTCTGGGTGATGACGGCAAACTCGCATTGTCGCAGAGGTACACGCCCATTGCGCGTCACATATTGCACCACGGCATCCACAGGAAACAGTCGTTCTCGATAATAGGCTCCCAGATCGAGGGCAGCGTCAGCCCTGTCTGCTCGCTCCTCGTCAGCGGCCTGCATATTCGCTTCATCCTCCTCGGCTGCCGATGACAAGGGCTTCCAAGTCTTGGAGGTGGCTGGTTTCTCCGATCCGTCAGGGTGCAGCGTGTTCTCCTGCCGGATGCGACGTTCCTCTTCGTCCAGAGCCAGCAAAAACACAGTGCTATCAGCCAGTTCCTTCTCCACCCGAGCCCGCTTGCCGCGCTCCTCCTCGCTCAGCATCGACAGTCTGATGGCCTCCTTGTCCCGCTTCCGTTTCTCCTTCTCGTCGGGTGTCTCCTTTTTGACCACCACCTTGAGAGCCGCCAGCTTCTCTTCCTTGGTGGGTTCCCGCGCAGGTTCCGTCCCTAGAGGTTTCGTCCCCACCTTGGGTCCCAGTAGTAGGTCGTCATCATCGTCGTCTTCCATCGGGAAGCCTTTCGCTCTTCAGCAAGCAGACTGGGGGCGGCCCTCTTCGCAAAACAACGAGAGCCAAGGGAGAGGAAATTTTATTTTGTGACGCCCTGACAGAGGTGCATGGAAAAGCCTTGTTCGGCCTCCCTCTCGTGGCAATTGGTGCAAATGACAGCGCGGCATTTGGGACATTGGTGGTCACCGCACCAGTGACAGACGTCGTGCATGCAGATGATACAAAGCTTGATGCACTCGGTGCACTCGGGGTTATCACAGACGGCACAGTAGAGGGTGTGGGCGGGACAGATGATCCACGGGTGATTGGGTGCTGTGCAGAACTTCCATGTCATCCGCTTGCACATGTCCTCGGTCACGTGGGCCTTGCATAAAGTGCAGTCAAAGGCACCGACGACCACAGCCTTGCTTCGCTTCTCGCCGCCGTCCACAAGGTCGTTATCTGTGTCTTCGAGTGGTGGTAGTCTCCGTTTCGCTTCGGGCGCAGGGTCCTGGAAGAGTTGCCGAGGCCGCGATGCAAACACTTTGGGTACTGGCCAGGCCCGCATCTTGGCCACGTCGGAGGTCGACATGAAAAGGCGAGACCCTCGTAGAAACGATAAAAACAAAGTGAGACACACAGACAATTTTTTTTTTGCTCGTGGGCCCGGCGGGGCAGGTGATAAAATTTTATTCTCGCACCACGGGAATGGAAACACTATCGACGCCCACCGCCTCGCCGTCATCGTCGCATTTGGGGCATAAACACAAGACCGCCGCCTCGCCATCGTCATCGCTCTTGTGTTTCTTCCCTTTGGCGGCCTCGCACTTGGGGCACATGTCACCCAGGCGGGCGGGGTCATCGACCTCGGCACAGCCCCAGCAGACAAAGTCCTCGCACATAGAACAGGTACGTCCGCAGTCTGCACAGACGTCAACCTCGCAGCGATCACAGACCATTGCACAGCCCACGCAAAGATAGCCGTCGTCTTTCACGTGGCGTGATGCATAGTGGCAGCGAACCACGGAAGGGTGGCTCTTATCGGTGCATCCCACGCAGCGAAAGACGAGCTTGCCGCCACATTCCAGACATTTGCAGGGCAGGCCGGCCATCATCGTGTCGCATCCCCCGCAACGGCGGACGGGCTCAAAGGCCAGCAAATGCGAAGTCTTGCCGCGTGGTAGAGGAGGCGTGGGAGGAGAGGGCTCGTCTTCAGTGACGACGACAGTGGCGGTGGGGGTCTGGCTTGTGGCTGGAGTCGAAGGTGGAGCAGGGGGGTCTTGCTCCATCTCCTCTCGCAGCGTGCCATCTGGGGCAATGATAAGACGGCGCAGTGCTCCCTTTTCGAACAGAGAAGCCATGATTTCAGATGCACTGGATAGTGTGGCCATTGACGACAGTGTGAAACCCCTCTCGCAACCAGCAAAGAATTGGAAGGGGAAAATTTTCCCACGACGACGACGGCGGTGAGGGTGACCGATGGAAAAATTTTCCTGTCCCCCCTTGTCGAGAGCCATCTACCTTGCGCAGACTCACCGACTTGCAACGCTGGGCCTTGGGCTCATACTGGTTGTGTATGTGGTCACTGTGTGTTGGATCATGCGGGACAGACGCTCTGGCCACATTGCAGTGGATTCCAAGTATCTGCATACGGATGCCAGCCCCGCAACATGGCTCGATACTGTGTTTACCCCTGAGGCCCCAGACGTTTGGCCCCTCTGGGTGCATAAGGATGCCATCTCGGGACGGCGCATGCTCTTCTCCCAGAGCGCCAAGGCAGTCCTCGAACAGGAGCCCTACGTGAAGCGTATTTTTGATCAACTGGTGTGCGTCAATGCTAGCAACAAGGGAGGAGGGAGAAGCTTTTTCGTCGATGGCGGCGGTAGCGTGGGCCTCTACTCCCTGCTGGCCAGGGTCAGGGGCTGCGACGTGTTGACGGTGGAGATGCAGCCTGCTTGCTCGGAGATGATGCGCATGGCCGAGCGCGCCAACCGCATTGAGCCACCCACACCCATTGTGGCATGGCCTCTCTACGAGAAGGATGATGTGGCTTACAGGGTTGCAGAGCGCTCCAGTCCTAGCGGCGGTTGCGAGGGCATTTTTAGTCTCTTCTGGCATGGGTCGCTCTCCCTGATGACGGTGACGCTGGACACGCTGCTCAAGGATGAGACGCGCCACATTGATCTGCTCAAGCTGGACCTAGAAGGATTTGAACCCAAGGCCCTTGCAGGAGGCATGCAGCTCTTCACGCAGAACAGGGTGACGGCCGTCCTCATGGAAGCCACGTGGTGGCCCAACGTCTTTAGTCCCGTCTCCAAGGCCTACCACATGGTTGCCTTTGTGCTGGACCATGGTTACAGCATTCGATGCCTCTCATCGGAGGAGGACTTTGCCTACCGTAGCACCCAGCTGTGGATCGATTATGGCGAGTCAGGCAACACCATGAGACATGCGTTCCCGGAAGATCCCTCTAGTGTGTACATTTCAGTGTGTGCCGAGTACCTCGTCTGCTTGGAGCCCTGCCCCTTTTTAATGCCCAAGAAGCCGTGGCAATGAATTGTCTCTTTTACTTCTTCACTGTCCGCACAAAGCGTTTCTTCTGCGCCGCCCCACCAACGACAGCAGGTGCTGGCTTCTTTCCAGCAGCAGCAGCAGCAGCAGTGGCGGCAACCTCCTCGGGCAGGAAGGAACGGGCCTTCTCCTCCTCGGTGCGGAAGTCATTGGCATCATTGGAGGTGGAGGCAGCCACCACCTGGGCAGAGTCCTTGAGTTCCAACACCCGTCGACTGCCGTCCATGTGCACAATCACAATGGCCTGATCGCTGAGGGAGATGGCCTTGCAGTCAATGGTACACTCAGGAGGCTTGGGGTTCAATCCCACGGGTGCCCCAATGGTGGCCTCGAGGCGACACTCGTGGAGCTGCAGCATGCGGAGAGAGTTATCCTGTGACAGCGTGACCAGCACGTTGCCCCTCCAGTCATAGCTGACCACGTTTCGCAGCGTCATGGTGATGCGCCGGTCCTCATCCGTGTCGGGCAGATACAGCTTAAACAGATGCAAGCCCGTGGTGGTAGATGCAATGAGACGCTGGCGACGCTCTACCAGATGGGTCACAGGCAGGGGGGCGCCCACGTGGAGAATCCAGTCCTGGGGAATGACGGTTGTGTCGTCGATGCGGTAGTCTCCACGAGCCTTGCGAAGACGTTGAAGGGCCTCAGGATTGGGTGCACTGACCACGGGGTGGTACAAGGCAAACACGGGTTTGTGCTTCTTGCTTGGCGCACAGGGGATGGCCACTCTCAACACGGTGCCATCCTTCATACCAAAGAGCACAGTGCTCTTCTCGTGCTGGCTGAGCGTGGCCGAAGTGATGGGGATGCTCGTCTGCATGGCTGTACACAGGCGCTTGCGTCGATTGTACAGCAGGGCAATGGGCCGTGTGTTGTTGGGCTGGAACCCCACCAGCATCACATGCTCGGCAGTGAGACTGCAGTGCGAGATCTTGAACTGCGTCTTGTGGGTCGGATCCCTTCGCAGCGGGTACACATCTTTCGTGGCCTTGCCCTTGGGCATGACAATGATGTAAGCCTTGTCGTGATCCACCACCAGCAGTTCTTGCTCGTGTCCGGCAAAGGCACAGGGGATCTGAATCTTCGTCTTGGGCATGGGTCTCCACTTGCATGAGGACTGCGATGTGGGATACATGCTGCATGTCCACAGCGTCCCATGCATGGTCTTGTCCGTGATCTGTTCAAAGGGACCGCGCCCCTTGTAGTCTGTCTGATGGGCAAACACAGTGTGGGCTGGCGGTGCCGTCTTGGGGTCGGCGATGAGCTCAAAGGGGAAGATGCCATCCTCTCCCAGTGCCACTGTCAGCGTGCTCAACACGTGCACAGGACGTGGCAGCTTGGCGAGCTTATCCTTCAGCGCTTCCTGACTCATTTGCGTGGGATCAAACTCTGGCGTCAGCGGCACCTCCTTGGGTACAACGGGGGCCGCCTGTTGACGCATCTTCTTCGAGCCCTCCTCACCCGAGGGCACAGCCAAGTCATCTGCTTCGACAATGGCGGCAGGGTCATCCTCGTCAGTCAGCGAATCCTCACCGACAGCACCAGCTCCCTCGTTTTCCTTGAGAACCGATAAGCGAGCCTCGCAGAGGGCCTTAAGCAGTTTGGTATCCTCAATGGCGTCCTTGTCCTTGGTCTCCTCAAAGGATTCCAGCGCCTTGACAATGGCACCCAGCAGCTCCTCGCCCTTGGTCACCGTCTTGGCCTCGGCCACACGCAGCTTGAGTTCGTTGGAAAAGGTCTGCAGCTCGCGGGCCTTGCTCTCCTTGGCAATGGCCTCGTAGATGACGTCATTGGTATCGTTGCATGTAATGGCGGTGGCCACAGCAAAGAGCGGACCCACCCAACGGCACTGGAACCGCGTGTCAGCCAAAAAGGCAGGGGCCACCTTCATGAAGGAGTACACATCCTTGTTGCCAAAGATGCGCTTCTCCAATTCCACCCTCTCACGGAAGCGCTGCTGCCAGGTGATGCGATTCGCCGTGTTGGGTGCCTGCCCCTTGATGGTGGCTGCCACGCTCGGGGCCAGGTCATCAAAGGAGCGAGTGAAGAGTGCTTCCCATTCGGCCTCGTTCTTGGGAGCAATGGCAGGGTCCGCGTAGCCAGCCGTGCCGGGTTCACGCAGGCTCTGTGTACCCAAACCCGAAGCGAGCGAGAGAAAGCCAGAATTCGGAGAACGTGCCGGCCAGTTCACGCAGTGCTGGGGACCTTGGTACCAGGGCATCACGCTGCCCTTCTTGCGAAGGGCCTCCAGCGTTTTGGGGGTGTTGGTGCCTTCGGTGGTGGGGGTGCCTTCGGACGTCGTGGTCGAGTGGGGGAAGCTCTTTGCTGTCGTCCCAGTCGTCGTCGCGGTCGTTGCTTCCTCTTTCTCCTTGGACGGGAGCCACTGGCTGTTGAAGGGCGAGCTGTCGTCTCCGGGCTTCGGCCATTCGCTCCTGGATTCGAGCGAGGAAGGAAGACAGGTTGCCGCGGATGGGTCTGTACTCATATCCTGTGATCGCTGCGACGGTCCACGCGATGAAGTCTGCTCCGTCGACCAAATCGGCGAGCTCTTCGCCCCTTGCCCTTGCGTCGAGGTCTCCCCCGATAATGAAGTGTGGGCGCTCTCGCTCGGCTGATATCTTCTCTCCCACGTAGATGAAGAGGGCGACGAAAGCAACGGGGAAGAAGAGACGGCCAGCGTGCGCCGCAATGGCAAAGATGTATCCGGGTCGGGCATGGGCTCGCTCACCACGGGGCAGCCATCCTCCAAGTCGCCGGAGATGATCGTCGCGTCGCTCATCTGCCCTGCGACGTTTGCGATTTTCAGCCTTGCTCATGCCCATCGTCATCGATGATTGAGTGTGGCGCACGGATAATCTTTAAATGCGGGACAAAACGCAAAAAACAAACTTTCACACACGAGCTCCTGAAAAGATGACGCCCTTGATATTACCCTCTGCGCCACTCGCTTTTGGCTGCCACGGTCTGCTTTGGTGCCTGAGAGATATTATTTTTTCTTCCGGCTCATGGTGCGATAGTTCCACCCGCACTCGCATCTTTTGAATGTCGGGACCTCCGTCTCGCCAGACTGCTCCTATCCCCATTCCTACGGTGGGCATATTGAAGATCCCACCGCCTGCGTCACCGTCACCGTCGCTGTCGAGTACCAAGGCAATGATTGCTGTGCGGGGTGCCGTGAATTTCTCCACTGCAGTGGGGACGCCCACGGGAGGCAAGGTCAGCATCTGGAAGCAGCCCGCCTCTGGCAGCGGTCAGCCGCAAGGAGTGCAGGACTGGGTGTGGGAGAACAAGGATGGTTCTTTGCAAAGACCGCCCGCTCCCGATGCCCCTGTCGTACCACCACCAGCAGCGACACGAGCATATGAGACAGAGGTGCGCTGGTGGATATGGTTCTGGGTCATCATTGGCCTCGTGTTTGTGCTCATCTTTGTCAGTCTGTTGATCTGGCCCGCTCGTGGTGGTTGGGGACATGATGGTCCTGGCCCGGAGCCCTGGCCTGGCAAGGATTCAGGCGGCCAGATGCCTTCCCCGCCTCCTGCACTGGACACCTCGAATGGCGGGGAGAAACCCGAGGACTGCACCCAGGACGAGACGTACAATGACGAGGCCCGGATGTGCATCATGCGGACGTACTTCCCGCAGGCAGTGTCACGGGCCATTATGGATCCCAGCGTGTCGCCCTGCACTGACATTTATCGCCATGCTTGCGGCAAGTGGCTGGACACGCATACGAATGAGAATCGCGGCTTTTCCGGTCTGGCTGCCCTCAATGCAGTGGCCATCAATCGTATCATCCTCAACAAGAGCGTGGCCAACTTGAATCCATTCTATCTGTCCTGTGAGTCCACCTTTGTGAAGAGTGATGGAGCGCACTTTGCCAGGCAGAGGGAGGCCGCCATGATGGACAGCAAGTTGACGCGGGAGGCCATGCTGGGTCGCATGCTTGACCCCCTGGTGTCCCATGCAGACCTGCCCATTGTGTTTGCTCGCATGACGGCTGCTGGCTTCACCGTGCCAGTGGCGTTTGCCGTGCAAGGGAACCCCCTTGATAAGGGAGTGATACCCATGCTGATGTACGACGGGTTCCAAGGGCTCGAGCATGACCCCGACTGGGTACGCATGCATTTCGAAGCCTTGTACGGGGAGGGCAGCGAGCAGGCACGCTATGAGGCCCAGCTCTTTGTGGACATGGTGGCCCGCATCGATGTACACGAGCCAGACCGCGACAAGGACCTGGAGACGTACGCCGGGTGGAAGGAGTACATCACCAGTGGGAGAGCGCAGCAGGACATGATGCCGTGGGCAGCCTTCAAGGAGCTATCCAAGTCTGCCTTCTCCTGGGACATCTTCCTGGGCGAGTTGGAGAAGCGTCTCTCCCTCAAGGCTTTTGCGCTGGCTCCCGACCAGTTGGTGTGGGCCTTTACCAAGCAGTATTTCCAGTGGTTCATGCCCGAGCTCTTCACGCTGGCCGAGTGGAAAACCTACCTTACCTTTAGCGTGCTGTACCACACGCATGACTTCTTCCCCGACCTGCCCAGCGATATCTTGCTGACGGGCAAGCCAGTCAATGTGGTGTCCCCGCTCAAGGGCATGCACAGGCGACTGAAGAAACGCACTCTCTCGCCCACCGCTTATGGAAGCTCCCGCACCGTGGCTACCGTCGCAGGGGTAAAGCAGCACAACCTGTGGCGCAAGGTCAGCCGTCGTACCTCTAGCAAGCAGCCCAAGTACGTCAAAGGAGGAAGGATGCACGGCGGCCTGGGCGGCTACGAGGAAGAGCAAGGCCTGGTGGTGACAAGTGCCGACTGCGTGGCTGCTGCCAAGTACATGTTGCCTGGCATTCTGAGCAAGGAGTTCCTGGCCGTCAAGTTCAAGGATGCCGAACAGACAAGGCTCCGTGTGCAGACCATGGTGGAGCGTATCCGAGATCGTTTTGTGCTCAACCTGGAGAAGACGCCCTGGCTCGACAATGCAACGAAAGCCGCTCAAGTGGAGAAGGTTCGGGCCATTGTGCCGCGTGTCGTGCAGCCGACGCAGTGGTCAGAGGAGACCTTCCCGCTGGGCAAGGAGATGGACCCGGTGCGCTATCTGAGAAACCTGGCCATTGTCCAGGAGGAGCGTGTGCGCCGCAACCTGGCGCTCTGGTCCGAGACCAACTATGGAGTGCACTGCGACGATCGTTGCAGAGATCGTATCACGGCGTTTGGCAGTCCGCTCTTCACAGTGAATGCCTGGTACAACCCGGACCGCAACGTTATTACCATCCCCGCTGGCATCTTGCAGCCTCCCTTTTATCATCCACAGTACACGGATGCCTCGGCCTATGGCACCATTGGCTCGGTGGTAGCCCACGAGCTGTCCCATTCGGAGGATGACCACGGCGTGCTCTACGACAAGGACGGCATCATGCGTGTTACCTGGTCTGCTGCCTCCATGGCCGAGTACAGGAAGCGCGCCAGCTGCCTGGTGCACGAGTACGATACGCTCGAGGACTGCAAGGTGGATGCCTACGGGGAGCAGACGCTATGCGAGAACGTGGCCGACAACAATGGCCTGCGCATTGCTTACGAGGCACTCTTTGAGGATGGACCCACGCGTCACCTCTACACGATGGAGGACCGCAAGGAGTTCCTGCTGGCCAACGCTCAGATGTGGTGTGCTTCGTACTCTCCCCAAGTCCTATGCGAGAGTGCCAAGGATGACGTTCACGCTGCTGCTCTGCTGAGGGTCCGCAAGACCTTTGCCCAGCTCCCCTACTACGCGGACGTAATGCAATGTGCAGTGGGAGACCCCATGCATCGATACGCTCGAGAGCGGTGCAACCTCTTTGGGCCAGACGCCTGATTCATTCGGGAGCAATCTCTTCTTGTCGATTTGGAGGCTGTGGTGGTTGGGGCTCGTGCTCGAGCATCATGTAGGCTGGCCAGATGAGAGAACGACCATAAAGCCGAAACACTCCCCGCAAGGGCTCAAGCCAAGGCAGATTACATAGCAATATGACATAGGCTCTGACCCATGCCCGGGAGTCCTCATACCGACCCAGCGTGTTCCAGTCCTTAACGCGGTGCCAGCAAATCTTAAAGCTCGGATGCTGCTGCATCCAGTTGACGTAGAACACTAACACTTTGATGTGGGCAATGCCATCGGGGTCATCGAATGGCGGACCATCACCCATCTCTCTTCCGCAATAAAGCGTGTCGGGGGCTTCATGGTTCAACACCAGCACTGGGCGAGGACCGGTGAAATCATAGCGACAGTGGCTTGTGCCCCATACAAACGGCGCCTTTTGCATCCTTTCCACAGAAAGCCGCTCAATGTTCTGGGCATATCGACCGATGGCATCGTCGTCCCTTTTCCATCGTTTCATCATCCTAGGCGGCCCCTTGTCGAAAAAATATTTTTCTTCCCTCCCCTTTCTGTAAGGCAAAAAGCTTTTAATCCTCCAAAATTTCATAGGCAGGCCACCGCAAGGTCAAGGCATATTTTCGAAAGACACCACGCAGGCTCCCAAGGTGGGGAAAGGCCACTAAAAGCATAACATAGGTTCTGATCCAAGGCAGGGACTCGCGGTAACGTCCCACGCTATTCCACACTGTCACTCGGATATCGCACGCCACCAAACCAGCTGGCGTGTCCCAAAGCGGGTAACGGACATTAGTCCATTCGTGACCAAATACGTAGCAGTCATCGTTGTAGACGTCAAATACGTTGCGATCACAATACAATCGTGCTGGGAGGGAGTCGGGATTCCGAACCTCGTCCGCATGTCGGTGAAATTCTAGCCTTAAGGATTCCTCGGGATCGTACTCGTAACTGTCTGTTTCCCAATCCTGCCTCCGTGACCTCTTCGTCATCAACGGCCCCTTGTCGAAAAAATGATTTTTCTTCTCTCCCCTCTCCTAGGGCAAAAAATATTCGTTGCGTGAGGGGCTCGAAGAAGAGCACCCAATGGAGCCAGTGACTGGGACGGGAGAAGGTCTTCGTTCACTTCAGGACTACTTCCAGGTCTCAGTGGACGCTGCGGACTCGGCTGTTCCTTGGAGAAAGAGGCAGCCTGACCTGATGAAGGCACGTCCCTCGCCCAAACGCCAGGAGAGGAATGGCGAAGAGGATGACGACGATGTCGTTGTCGAATTGCCTGCGTCAAAGGGGGCCGCGTCGAAATCCGTCTCCAAGCGATCCAGGGTGGCCTATGCTCCTTTGCCACCACCTGGGTCCATGGAATCCGGTGTGCTCACCAGCGACAAGTGGATTGTGTGCACGACTTGCGACACGGGCGAAATGCATTGGATCTATCCCACCTGGGCTGGCAACGTCCGCATCCCCATGACGTATGCGCAGATGTACGTGGGGGAGAATCGCGTCTCCACCTGTGGAGAATGCCCCGGATACTGCAAGAAATGCGGGAAGCGCAAGGGCGAGGTGGAACTGTTGGTCTGCGATCGCACCACATGCCAGGACTACATTTGTCTCGACTGCCTCAAGACCACGAAGACTCCCATTCTGCCCATTTACTGCTCTTCAGTCTGCAGGGCGCAGACCGAACACGTCCAAAGTACCGGGGTGGTGCTTCCTCATTGCTCGGAAGCGCTCGGCGCCATTGACGAAAAGGCAGGGTCGCAACGCCTGTATTGGTTCATGTGTAGCACATGCGGCATATGCGCCTGCGTCGCGTGCGCGTCCATTTGCCACAGCGGACACAATGTGGTGCCCGCTATTCGAGATGAGAGGTCGTCCTCCTTCTACGGTTACGCCAAGTGTCGCTGCGGTGAACTCAAGTGCTGCACGCCACTGGGTCCCGTACGCAACATGGCATCGATTGCGCGGCGTCTGGTTGCCCTGACGGAATCTCTTGCAACGACGACAAAAGAAATCGCCAGGCTGGATGCAGTGGTCTCTGCAGAGCGCAACGCGGAAAGCAAATTGACTGAAGCACGCGATACCTGCAACACCCGCTACATTGATTACAAGAAGGAATGGGACGCTGTCAATAAGGATGTTTCGGAGCTGGATTTTAAGATCAGCATCATCTACGGCCGACTCGCCGTGGTTCGTGGCACGATGGAGGAACAAGCTGTTGAAACCCAGGCGTTCCACCTGAGGCAGGCTAGTCGTACGCTACTGGAACGGCGCGTGAAGCTTACCACAGACAAGGACGCATACCTCAAACGACTCATGGGACTCGATCTGCTTATCAACGAAAAGCAGGCCTTGGTGACCCAGACGCGTACCACCATTGTGGGTTTGAAAGGCGAACTAATTGCCGCGAACGCCAAGATTGATGCAATCTTGACCTTGGCACACCAGTCCGAGCATGATGAATGAAGTTTCGCTTTTATTTCATTCCCCGGTCTTGGGCGAGTGGCGGATTGCTGGCCTCGAGACGGCGGGCAAATTCCACGGCCATGGCCACGCTACGGTGCTTTCCATGCTGGCAGCCAAAATACACAGTGTGGACGCGGTCCCGGCGGGCAGCGTTCATGGCCTGGTCTTGCAGGTAGTTCACTTGAAGTGGGGCGTGGTTTTCAAGCCATGCCAGAACGCGGTGGTCCTTGCCGCTCACGCCACGTAGGGTGGGGTTCTTCCATACGTTGGGCAGCACGCGGCAGTCAATAACGACGGCGCCCGGGAGCCTTGCCTTGGCTGGTACGCCCCCAAGGTAGCTAAAAGCCAGAATGCTCACTGTACGGGACGGGGCATCGACTGCGGGTGCGGGTGCTTCTGGGGCTGCCA
>Ga0302319_10011074_pt1 | contig 17148 bp, 12 predicted proteins | sample Bog_T0_2_FD_203319 | JGI IMG/M metagenome (GOLD analysis project Ga0302319, IMG submission 203319) | Peat permafrost microbial communities from Stordalen Mire near Abisko, Sweden - Bog_T0_2 | ecosystem: Environmental > Terrestrial > Soil > Wetlands > Peat | place: Sweden: Abisko, Stordalen Mire...
CCCTACGCCGACAACCAATCCCATGTCCGCTTTCGCTTCGGCCAGGCGGGCACTTCGAGCTGGTATTTCGGAATTGATGACTTCGGTCTTTATAGCATCACCTTGCCGGTCATCAGCACCCAGCCCGCGTCGGTAACGGCGGATGCCAACACCACCGTGAGCTTCACCGTCGTGGCCAGCGGCAGCCCCTTGACCTATCAATGGAGCTTTAATGGCCTGCCAATCACCGGCGCCACGAATAGCGTTTATACCATCGCCAGCATCAGCACGAACAATGCGGGTGTTTATAAAGTTTTGATCGGGGGGGTCACTCTTAGCGCGCCCGCCACTTTGACCGTCAACACTACGCCGGTCATCACCACGGATCTGAGCGGTGAAATGGTGGATCCGGACAGCACGGTCACCTTCCCGGTTCAGGCCACCGGTGGCCGTCCATTGACGTACAACTTGCTTAAGAATGGCACGCAGATCGCCACTTCCACCGGTGGTGCGTTTGTCATCAGCGATGTTCAGGCCGCCAACGCCGGCAACTATCAGCTCGAGGTTGTCAACAGCTTCGGTTCCGTCTATGGCTCCGTGGCCGCATTGCGCGTGTATGAGGGCGCTTTGAGTAGCAACCTCGTGGTCCACCTGCCGTTAAACGGCGATCTCAACGACACTTCCGGGCGCGGCAACAACGCCTCTTACATCGGCTACGGCGCAAACGCCAGCCCCTCCGCCCGCTTTGCTCCCGGTAAGTTTGGCCAGGCTTTCGAATACACCACCACCAATGATTCGTCCGATATCGAATATGCCACCCTTGGTTATCCAACCGACCTGCAATTCGGCGCCACCAATGACTTTACCGTCTCCCTGTGGGTCAATTACACCAATCAAGGCGACGACGTGCCCTTCATCTCCAACAAGGACTGGGACAGCAGCAGCAACCTCGGCTGGGGCCTCTTTACCCAAACTGGTGGCAACTACCGCATCAACGTGACCGGCCAGAATGGCAGCGCGGATAAATTCAGTTACACGGACACGCCGCACACGCTGAAAGACGGCAACTGGCATAACATCCTGGTCAGCTTCCAACGCGCTCCGTTCGGACAATCCGCCTATGTCTACGGCTACTTGGACGGCGCTTTGGTCACCAAACACCCAATGGCCGTGGGCTTGTCCATCGACACCTTTGGTACTCCGTTCAGCAATCACCAGGGCGTTACGTCCTCTCAGTCGACGTGGGCCGTCAACATCGGCCAGGATGGCACCGGGGTTTATACGGACAACGGCAGCGCCCATGATATCGATGCCCGGATCGACGATGTGGGCATCTGGCGCCGCGCCCTGACCGCCAACGAAGCCGCGGGAATCTATATCTCCGGCCTGGCTGGCAAGGATTTATCCCAAGCCATCGCTGCCGCGAAACTATTCATCAGCGTTTCCGGCACCAACGTCACCTTGAACTGGGTCGGCAGCTCGACCATCAAGCTGCAGCAATCTCCCACGCTGAGTCCGGGTGTCTGGACGGATGTCGCGGGAACCTTGGGCGCCAGCTCCGCGGTTGTCCCGATTACCAGTCAGCACGCCTTCTTCCGCCTGACTCAATAATCTGATCGTCAACGCCGGGTCCGGATGCCAGAATGGCTTCCGGACCCGGTCCGATTTAGTTAACTTTTTTGATTGATGCACGAACCCGGCAGCCTTGGCAGCCTTCCTCCCGTTCCTGTGGCGATGACCGCCGCCACCCCAACCGTTGAAAGCGCGCCCGCCCGATCCGATCCGGCAATTTCCCGCTCGCGCGCGGCCATCCAGCTCGGCTGCGTGATTCTTGGTTACATCGGGGTTTATCTTTGCCGGAAAAATTTCTCCGTCGCCGTTCCCCTCATTCAACAGTATTTTCACGCCACCAAGGCGCAGGTTGGCGCCATTGACAGTTACGCCACCTATGCCTACGCCCTGGGCAAACTGGTGCTGGGTCCCTTGATCATTGACCGAATTGGCGGAAAAATCTGTTTTTTCCTCGCCCTCCTCGGCGTGGCCATTTTCTGCGGCGCTTCGGCCTTCGCCGTCTCCCTGCCCATGCTGGCAATTATGTATACCGCCAACCGTTTTTGTGGCTCGGCGGGCTGGGAAAGCATGGTGAAGCTCGTGCCCGATTGGTTTCCCGCCCGCCATCTCGCGCTGGCCATGGCTTTCCTGTCCCTGAGTTTTGTTTTTGGCGGCGTTTGTTCCCTCATGCTGGCCGGCCAGGTCGCCGCTTGGAGCGGCAACAATTGGCGGGCCGTCATGGGTTTTCCCTCGCTCATTCTGCTGGTCATCATCGGCATTTGCTGGCTCGTTTTATCGACCGGAAAAAACAAATCCCCCGTCCCGTCCGCACCGCAACATCCCTGGCGATTCAGCCGCATCTTGGAACTCGCCAAAATTCCCCAATTTTGGATGGTCTGCGCCCTTTCCTTCATCCTCACCATCACCCGTGAAACGTTTAACGTCTGGACCGTCGATTTTCTCCGCACCAACAGCGGCGGCCATATGTCCAGCAAGGTGGCCGCCTTTCTTTCCACGCCTTTTGATGCCGCTGGCGCCGTCGGAATTTTGCTCCTGGGCTGGGTGCTGGACCGGCTGACCCATAGCCGCCGCAACTGGCTGCTCTTTGGCATTCTTTCGGCCGTGGCCATTCTGATTTACGTCTTGCCCAACCTCGCGGCGTTCCCCGTCTGGATGGTCGTCACCGTCATCGGCCTCATCGGTTTCTTGTCCTACGGTCCGTACAGCCTGCTGGCGGGCGTACTGGCCGTTGAAATCAAAGGCAAGGATTTCGTCGCCACGGTCGCCGGTTTGGTGGACGCCGCCGGTTATTTGTCCGGCATCATGTCGGGATATTTCTTTGGTCTCCTGCTCGATCACGGCGGGTACCACCTCGGCTTTCATTTTCTCGGGCTCACCACGCTGGTCGCGGCATTGCTCTGTCTCGGATTATATCGCAACCGGCCCGCTACCGCTGTCCCAACCCCCGTGCTATGACCGATCCCAATCCGCCCGACAAACTGCTCTTCACCCCCGGCCCGTTGACGACCAGTCTTTCGGTCAAACAGGCGATGCTCCATGATGCCGGCTCGTGGCATGCGGACTTCAACGGGACGGTCAGCTCGATCCGGGCAAAGATTCTCGCGATCGCGGAGCTGTCCCGGGCCGACGGCTGGGAGGTCATTCCTTTGCAGGGCAGCGGCACCTACGGCGTCGAGTCGGTGTTTGCCAGTTGCGTTCCTCCGGAAGGCAAAGTGTGTGTTTTGGCCAACGGCGCCTATGGCGAACGCATGGCCGCCATCCTGGAACATTTGAAGATCCGCTACACCGTTTTGCGCAGCCCGGAAAATGAAACGCCGGATCTGACGCTGCTCGATCAGACTCTGTCCGAGGATCTCGCCATCACCCATGTCGCCGCGGTGCATTGCGAAACCACCACCGGCATCCTGAATCCCATCAATGAAATCGGGCAGATTGTCCGGCGTCACGGCTGCCTGTTCGTCGTCGATGCCATGAGCAGTTTCGGCGGCATACCTATTAATATCGAGGCCGCCGGAATTGATTTTCTCATCTCCTCCCCGAACAAATGCCTGGAAAGCGTGCCCGGTTTCTGTTTCGTCCTGGGCCGCCGCTACACGTTTCTTGCCCATGAAAAACACGCCCGGTCGCTGAGCCTAAACCTCGCGGATCAATTGCGTGGATTTGATAAAAACGGCCAGTTCCGCTATACCCCGCCCACCCATACCTTGCTGGCATTCGAGCAGGCGTTGCAGGAGCTCGACCGCGAAGGCGGAGTCGCCGCCCGCAGCGGGCGTTATCAAAAAAATCATGCCGTCCTGCTCGCCGGTATGAAGGATCTGGGGTTCAAGACTTATCTCCCGCCGGCGGTGCAGAGTTATATCATCACGGCGTTTCATTATCCTGACGATCCGCAGTTCAAATTCATCGATTTCTACCAGCGGTTAAGTGAATCCGGTTTCATCATCTACCCGGGCAAGATCAGCCGCGCCGACACCTTCCGCATCGGCACCATCGGCCACCTCTTCGAACCGGATTTGCGCGCCCTGTTAACCGCGATTCGCCACGCCATCGAAGTCGCCGCCATGCATCCGGTCGACGACCCGCATCCCGCCCTTCCCGATCCCGCACCCACCATCGCAAAAATTTAATTTAATGGAACCTTCCCCATTCGCCAACCACTCACCAGAACTGGATGCCTTCCGCTCGGAAGGCGATTTGAATTTGTCGCCGCAACGGCAAGCATGGGCCGCGGAACATATTGGCCCGGAAACCCGCGCCCTGCTGAAGCAGGACGCCGAACATTTCCTGCACCAGTCGCTTTCCACGCCCTGCCTCAATGTCTTGCGCCATGTCGAAGGGGCGTGGATTGAAGATATCGAAGGCCGGCGCTACTTGGATTTTCACGGCAACTGCATCCATCAAGTGGGCTTTGCCAATCCCAAAGTCATCGCCGCCATCAAACAGCAGTTGGATGAACTTTGCTTTTGCCCGCGCCGTTACACGTGCGAACCCGCCATCAAACTGGCGGAAAAACTGACCGATCTGGCGCCCGGCGATTTGAACCGCGTTTCCTTTTCGCCCGGCGGCACCACCGCCATCGGCATGGCGTTGAAATATGCGCGCGTCGCCACGGGCCGGTTTAAATTTCTCTCGCTCTGGGATTCCTTCCACGGCGCTTCGCTCGATGCCATCTCGATTGGCGGCGAGGCGGCCTTTCGCCAGGGTATCGGACCGCTGCTGCCGGGCTGCGAGCACGTGCCGCCGCCGGAGCCGATGCGCTGCCCGTTCCGCTGCGGCAAAGTCTGCAATCTCACCTGCGCCGATTATCTCGAATACGTGCTGGAGAAAGAAGGCGACATCGCCGCCGTCGTCGCCGAGACGGTGCGGAATACCCCGTTCATTCCGCCGCCGGATTACTGGAAACGCATTCGCGCCGCCTGCGACCGTTATGGCACCCTGCTCATTCTCGACGAGATTCCCAGCGGGCTCGGCCGCAGCGGCAAACTGTTTGCCTTCGAGCACTATGGTATCATTCCCGACATGGTGGTTTTGGGCAAAGGCCTCGGCGGCGGCATTTTTCCGCTCGCCGCCCTGATTGTCCGCGACACCCTGGATGTGGGCGGACACATGGCGCTCGGCCATTACACTCATGAAAAAAATCCCGTTGCCTGCGCCGCCGCGCTCGCCACCCTGGAAGTGCTGGTCGAAGAAGATCTGCCGGGGCGCGCGCGTGAACTCGGCGAATATGCCCTGCAGAAAATGCGCGCCATGGCCCAGTGCCATCCCCTCATTGCCGACGTCCGCGGGCTCGGCCTCCTGCTGGGAATCGAACTGGCCGTCACCGATGCTAACGGCCAGCGCAAACCGGCCGTGGCCGAGGCGGAACAGGTAATGTATGAATCCCTCAAGCGCGGGTTGAATTTCAAGGTGACCATGGGTAATGTCCTCACCCTGACGCCCGCATTAACTATCACACAGGCGGAACTCGATCAGGCCCTCGACATCCTGGATGAAGCCATCGGCAAGGCCGAAGCCAAAGAACCAGACAGCTCATCCAGATTTTCTGACGTTCGTAGCTAACGGTGATTTAGAGACAAATTATGTTCAATCGACAATTCGGTAAAGTTCTGGCCGCGTTCGGCCTGGTCCTTCTGGTTTTAAAAGTCGGCGCCCAAGAGGAGCAGGATTCCATGGGTTGGTCGGAAAAAGTGGGGCGTTCCGGCGACGGGCGCGTCGTGCTGCCGGTCAATCAGGTCATCACTCCGGCGGGCACGCAAATCGAGCTGCACGGCCTCCGCCCCCAAGTGTTGGCCTTGAGCCCCGACGGAAAAATCCTTGTCACTTCCGGCAAAACGCACGACCTGATTGTGGTTGATCCCGAGACCAAAGCCATCGTGCAAAAGGTGCCACTCCCGGATGACCAGGCCCTGGTTGCCTCGCCGGATAATGTCTCCTCCCACTTATTGAAACCGGACAAGGACGAACAGGTCAGCTTCACTGGTCTGGCGTTTTCCCCGGATGGATCGCAGATTTATCTTTCCAATGTCAAAGGCAGTATCAAGGTGTTCACCGTCGATGCCAACCATCAGGTCAAGGGCATCGGCTCGATTCCCTTGCCCGACGCCAACGTTCCCAATCGCAAAAGCGAAATACCCGCCGGTCTGGCGGTCTCTCCCGATGGCAAGAAACTATATGTGGCGGGCAATTTATCCAACCGACTTTTGGAGATTGAATTGCCCACCGGCCGCCTGCTGCGCACCTTCGATATTGGAGTGGAGCCTTATGATGTTCTCCTCGCCGGGCACAAGGTTTACGTGAGCAATTGGGGCGGCCGCCGCCCCGCGGCCGATAGCATCACAGGTCCCGCCGGACAGGGCACGGTCGCGCGGGTGGACCCGGTTCGCTTCATCGCCAGTGAAGGATCGGTCTCGGTGATTGATCTGGATCAAGGCAAGGTTACCACGGAGATTCTCGCCGGCCTGCATGCCAGCGCTCTCTTGCTCACACCCAATCGCCGGTATGTCTGCGTCGCCAACGCCAACAGCGACACCATCAGCGTCATCAGCACAAAGAAGGACGCAGTCATCGACACCATTCCCGTCCGCTGGCAGGCGCAGGATCTGTTTGGCGCGTCGCCCAACGCTCTGGCCATGGATCCTTCGGGCAAAACGCTCTACGTTTGCAACGGATCGCAAAATGCCGTGGCGGTCTTCAGTTTCAAGCCCGGCAAATCCAAATTTCGCGGCCTTATTCCCACCGGCTGGTATCCGGGCGCCATCGTGCTTGACGCCCCGCGCCGCCAACTCTGTGTCGCCAACATCAAAGGAACCCTCCCCGACCGAACCTACCAGCCGTCCAAGCGCGGTTACAATTCCCACCAACACCTCGGTACGATTTCACTGATACCTCTGCCGGATAGTAAAGAGCTCGCCCGGCAAACGCTGGCGGTCTTCAAAAATTATCGCCGGGCGGTCATCGAAAACGTTTTTGCGCCCGCCCGCCCGAATATTGCCCCGTCGCCCGTGCCGGAACGCATCGGCGAACCGTCGGTCTTCCAGCATGTGATCTATTTCATCAAGGAGAACCGCACCTATGACCAGGTGTTGGGCGACGTCCCGGCCGGCAACGGCGACCCGCAACTCTGTATTTTTGGGCAGAACGTGACGCCCAACGAACATAAAATGGTGAACGATTATGTGCTGATGGATAATATGTATTGCTGCGGCATCCTGAGCGCCGATGGCCATCAGTGGTCGGATTCCGCATTGGCCACCGATTACATGGAAAAACTTTTTGCGGATTTTCCGCGCAGCTATCCGGACATGCAGGACGCCGGCGATTTCGATGCGCTGGCCTATTCTCCCGGCGGATTCATTTGGGATAACGCCCTGCAACACGGGAAGACCCTGCATGTCTACGGCGAAGGCACGATTGCCGTCACCTCGTGGAAAGACCCGAAGAATACCAAGCACCTCCATTTCCTGGATTTTTACCATGACTTTGTGAATCATTCCGATCTCATAACGTATAGTAACTACGCCGGCATCGCCTCGCTGCAACCGTACATTATGACCAATTTCATCGGCTGGGATCTGGACGTGCCGGATGTCTACCGCGCCGATCACATCATTGCCGAATTGAAGGACTTTGACGCCAAAGGCGAGATGCCCAATCTCATCATCGGCGATCTGCCGAATGATCATACTTCCGGTACCGACCCGGGGTGTCCCATACCCGCCGCCCAAGTGGCCGATAACGACCTCGCCTTCGGCCAAATCCTCGACGCGCTCAGCCACACCCGGTTTTGGAAAGATACGTGCGTCATCGCCGTCGAGGATGATCCCCAGTCCGGCTGGGATCACGTCAGCGGTTATCGCACCACCGCGTACGTCGTCAGCGCGTACACCAAGCGGCATACGGTGGTCAGCATTAACTACAACCAAACCAGCATTGTGCGCACAATCGAACTGATGCTTGGACTCCCGCCGATGAACCAAATGGACGCCACCGCCACTCCCATGACCGAATGCTTCACGAATGTTCCCGATTTCACCCCTTTTGATTGCGTGACCAATAACATCCCGCTGGACAAAATGAACCCCGGGGTCTTCGCCATCACCGACCGGCGCCAATTGCATGACGCCGTGGTATCTTCCCACCTGCCCTTAAAAAAGGCGGACCAATGCCCGGAAGATGTTTTGAACAAAATCCTCTGGCACGCCCAAAAAGGATTCGATGCCCCCTACCCCCAGTGGGCCATCACGGAAACTGCGGTAAAAGACAACGATTAGGTCCGTTACTCCAAGAGCAAAACTCATGAAACCGAAGTTCATTATTTCTGTGGTCATTCTGGCGGCGGCGATTTTCGGTGTGGCATATTTCATCCTCCAACAGCAAGCCACATTTGTTCCGGCCGCCGCGACCGCGGTTGCTTCCCAAACCAATTCAATCGATCTCGCCGCGCTAAAAACCAAGGCGGATGCAGGCGATCCCGCGGCGCAAACCAGCCTGGGCCAGGCTTATTTAGGTGGCCCCGCCGGGAAAACCGACCTCAAAGATGCGGTAAGATACTTCCAACTGGCGGCCGATAAAAACTATCCCGATGCGCTGGCGGCGCTGGGCGAATTGACCCAGGCGGGCCAAGGCCTGCCCCGGGATCTGGACGCCGCCACCCAGCTCTATCGCCGCGCCGCCGACGGTGGCAGTGTGGCCGGCCAATACAATCTGGCTTATCTTTATGAACAGGGAACCGGAGTAAAGCAGGATGAAAAGGAGGCCGCGAAATGGTATCAACTCGCCGCCGAGGGTGGCGATCCGATCGCGCAATTCGACATCGGCCAGCGCTACAAACTCGGCGTTGGCGTTGCCACCAACCTGGTGCAGGCCTTCAAGTGGCTGAGCCTGGCGGCGGCGCAAGGGCAGTCTGATTCAGCGAAGCTGTTGCCGGAAGTGCAAAACCAAATGTCCGGAGACCAACTAACTGAAGCCCGCCAACTCGTGAGCCAATTCACCCCGCGTGCGCCGGTGAAATAAAGCCTGCGCCGCCCGCGCAATCCGTCCTTCTTACTGCTGAGTCAGTTGCGGCGGCAGTTGGCCATTTTCCAGCCGCCGCTCAATCTGTTCAATCGTTGCGGCCAGCTCCGACAGATTCTTGATCACAAAATGGGCGCCGGCATCGGCCAGTTTTTTTGCGGCCCGCTGCGTGATGCGATGGCGCTCCTTTTCCGGCAGGGCCGCCAGATCAACTTCGCTCTTGCCCACCAGGCTGCTGCTTTCCACGACGGCCACGGACCATACGCCCGCGTGAGTTGCCTCATCCACGTCGGCCACGGTATCTCCCACCTTGACGACCGCGGCCGGCGGGCAGACCCCCAATCGCTCCATGTTTTTATAAATCATCCATGGCCACGGACGGCCTTGCGGCACCTGGTCGGAAGCAATCCAAAAGTCAGGGGCGTAGCCCCGCCGTGCCGCGGCGGGAACCAGGCGCTCCATCAAAGGTGACGTATAACCGGTGGTGGAACCAATCTTAAATGCATGCTTTTGCGCCAGGGCCAGGACCTCGCCCACCCCCGGAGTAAGTGTCGCGGATTCCGCCACCGTCTCCAGCATCCGCCGCTCGGCGCTGTGATACAGCGAATCGACATCCTGCGCGTCCGGACTGCGCCCATGCAAAGCCTGCCAGTCGGCTGCCACCGTCGGAAGAGCTAAAATGGCCAAAATATGTTCACGCTTGTGAATCCCCATGAATTGACGAATGTCCTCCAAAGATAGCGAAATGCCCTTTTCCTGAAACGTGGCCTGAAATGCCCCCACGGGACACAAGCAGCCAAAATCCACCACGGTTCCCGCCCAGTCAAAAATGATCGCCTTTAAATGCATAACAGATCGAATTACTATTCTTCATGCCCCATGTCGGGAGGGAAATATTATAAACACCCCTGGCCTGCCCCAACCAGAAACCATCCTCAAAAACGTCCAGTTTTGCGCCGATCCTGACGGAAAAGGAACACTCGTGCCGCTTGCTTCCCTTGCCCATTCAATTACATTGTTGCGTTAAACTTTCGAACGCTTTTTTCCCCGGGGAAGACCCAGTTTTTTCCGCCCTCTTCCCGGGCATTCTAACGACAGCCATTTTGCGATCATCCCGCTTCAGCCAAACGTCTCATCCGCATTGGATCTGTCTGCTTTTGGACAATTTGGTCAATCTGAAGCCACTTTAAAACCGGACAACTCTCGATTTGCTGTAGTTCGCCACTGGTACAAAGCCTGCTGCTGAATTTTCCATTCAGAGTTGTGAATACTAATCAGTCATGTCCCTCGGGTTGCGGCGGCGTCTCGGCGGTTTCCGTTTTTAAAGAGGATGGCAGCCAGCCGGAATGCCGTGTCATCGACGAATTGCGTCTTCTGTTTGAGATTTCCTATACCCTGGAAAGCAGCTTGGAACTGCACGAGGTCATCCGACCCGTGCTTTCCAAAATGTCCGAGGTGCTGGGCATGCGGCGGGGTGCCATCACCATTTTGCACCATGGCAAGGTCAACATCAGCGAAGCCGTGGGACTGCCCAAGGATCTTTCCAAGGAAAATTACCTCTCCGCCTGCCGCGAAGTCATCAGTGTCGTCAATGAAACCGGACAGGCAGTCGTCGTGCCGGACATCTCCCGGGAAAAGGCCTTGGCGGAACGGTGGCGGGAAGAATCGCAGCGCCCCGGCGCCAACGACAGCCCGCTGGCCTTCCTCTGTGTTCCGATCAAGTTTGGCACCGAAATCATCGGTTGCCTGAGCGCCGAACGGATGGTCGCCGCCTTCCCGAATCTCTCTGCCGATCGCCGCCTGCTCTCCCTCATCGCAAATATTATCGCCCAAGTGGTCCATTTTCACCGCGCCACCGACGAAAAAATTTCTGCGCTCCGGGATGAAAACGAGCGGTTGCAAAAGCAGATCCAAAACGTCCTGCGTCCGTCGTTTATTGTCGGCAACTCCAATGCCATGCGGTCGGTCTATCAACATATTGAGGAAGTGGCCGGCAGCATCACGACGATTTTGATTCGCGGGGAATCGGGTGTCGGCAAGGAACTCGTCGCCCGGGCCCTGCATGAGCAAAGTCCGCGCAAGGGCAAAGCCTTTGTCAAATTCAATTGCGCGGCGCTCCCCGAATCCATCATCGAAAGCGAGCTGTTTGGCCACGAAAAAGGCGCCTTTACCGGTGCGCTCGCCCTCCGCAAAGGCCGTTTCGAGCTCGCCGACGGCGGCACCATTTTCCTTGACGAAATCGGGGATGTCTCCCCGCAAACGCAGGTAAAACTCCTGCGCGTCTTGCAGGAAAAGGAATTTGAGCGCGTCGGCGGCCAGCAGCCGATCCACAGCAACGTCCGAATCCTCGCCGCCACCAGCCGCGATCTGGAAGCCATGATCGAGGAAGGCAAATTTCGTTCCGACCTCTATTACCGGCTGAATGTGTTCCCCATTTTTGTGCCGCCGCTGCGCGAACGGAAATCGGACATTCTCCTGCTCGCCGATCATTTCATCGAAAGGTATGCCAAGGTGAACGGCAAGGTGGTCAAACGAATCACGACGGCCGCCATCGATTTGCTCATGAGCTATCACTGGCCCGGCAATGTCCGCGAGCTGGAAAACTGCATGGAACGCGCTGTTCTGCTTTGCCATGCGCAATCCGTCGAAGCCCATCATTTGCCGCCAACCTTGCAAAAAAAGGATCCCGAGGAAAAAACCCCCGCCTCCGGCACGCTGGACGCCGCGGTCTCGGCGCTCGAATTCGAAATGATCGTGGCCGAGTTGAAAATCGCCGAAGGCAACATGGCCGAGGCCGCCCGCCGACTGGGGCTGACCGAGCGCCAGATGGGCTTGCGCGTAAAACGCTATGGCATTGATTTCAAACGTTTTCGCCGGGAAGAAGCCGCCACCACCTGAGCCCGTCTCAAAAGTAACGGGCTCTCCGCCATGATCGCCCTAAAAGAACCAAGCCAGCCCACGACCGAAATTCTCCTGGATCGCTCGCTGGGCGCTTTTCTCGGATTGGCGATTGGCGACGCCTTGGAAGCCACGGTCGGGTTTATGACCGCCCATGAAATTGCCTCGCAATTCAAGGTTCACCATCAAATCATCGGCGGCGGCTGGCTCAATCTCCAGCCCGGACGCGTCACCGATGATACCCAGAATCGCCAATGACCTGGTCGCCGCACATCCCGAATTTCGTTTCGAACCTTGGCCCGGCCGCGCCACCGGTTACATTGTCGACACGGTTCAGACGGTCTTTGACGGATTCTTCAACACCGGGACTTTCGAAAAATGCCTGGTCCGGGTCGTCAATCGCGGTGGGGACGCCGATACGACGGGCGCGCTGGCTGGGCAGTTGGCCGGCGCACTCTAAGGTGCTTCCGCCATTCCCGCGCGCTGGCTCAACCGGCTGGATCCCGTGATCGCCTCCGCCATTCGCGATCAAACCAGCCGCCTGTTAAAACTCTCATGACATAACCGCCGGTTTCGTCCATCATCGCCTCATGCGCCCGCCGGAAAACCTCTATCACGAGAATATCGCGCTGGATGACTCGCGTTCCTCCTGCTCGCTCAACCGGTGCAACCTCTCGCCCTGGATCATCGGCTCGGAAGAGTTTCAAGCCAACCCCCTGCCCATCGAAATCGACGGCGCGCGCGGCACGGATCATTGGTTGTTTCGCCGCCTGGAAGAAATTGCGGATGCGGACGAACGCGGCCATTTTTTTCACGATTATCTTTCCGCAAAATTTAATCTCAACGAAACGTTTAAGCATCACGCCGGCAAAAAATCCCAATCCGTATACAGCTACCTCCATTTATTGCATGCCTGGGGCGCGGATAGCAACGGTCCGGCCGGGGCGGTGCTTAAGTCCTGGGCGGAAAGCCGTTTTGGCCTGCTCGCCACGTACCACAAAGGGCGTCTGGCCAATGACCCCGATGCCCGGCAAGCGTTTCTCGTGGATCGCACGCGTGGCGCCGCCAAATCCATCGGCGTCCTCATGCAGCTCGATCTCCTCTACACCTATTGTCAGGACGAACTGCGCCGGCGATCTCCCGCGGAACGCTGGAAAACTCTCTACCGGGGCACGCATGATTCTGAGGAATATACGATCCGCCGCCCGAGTAATCCCGCCGACAAGTCCGCCAAACGCATCTCCCTCGTCCAGTTTAACAACTTGAGTTCGTTCACCTCGGACCCTGAGGTCGCTTGGGAATTTGGTTCCAGCGCCTGGGAAGTCAAAGTTCCCCTGGCCAAGATCATCTTTTTTAGCGGCCTGCTGCCAAAACCCGGCCTTACCGGCGAGTCCGAATACCTGGTCTTGGGCGGATATTACGACGTGCGGACCCTCCTTTGCTGACCCCGCCGGCGACGGGCTACATCCATGTAGGTTTCCTTTTTCAAAGCTACCCAAACGTAGGGTTTTGCCGCCGCCGCCGTGGGTGGAAGGTCGCGGCGAAAATATTTATTATCGCCCATCTGCCTGATTTTATTGGTGATTCCCGCTTTCTTCGTCCTTCCGCTCCGCGCGCAAATGAGTTGGCATCCCGGTTGCAATAGGGTGGTATCGCGCCTCTCGCAGAACGGCGGGCGGCCAGTAACCCAAATAAAACGATTATGAGAAAAATAGCAATCTATGGCAAAGGTGGCATTGGCAAGTCCACTACCACCCAAAACACCGTCGCTGGTCTGGCTGAAATGGGCAAGAAGGTCATGGTGGTCGGCTGTGATCCCAAAGCTGACTCCACCCGCCTCCTGCTCGGCGGCCTCTCCCAGCGCAGCGTGCTCGATACCCTTCGCGAAGAAGGTGAAGACGTCGAGCTGGCGGACATCCGCAACGGCGGTTTTTGTAACACCATGTGCGTTGAATCCGGCGGGCCCGAGCCGGGCGTCGGCTGTGCCGGCCGCGGCATCATCACCTCGATCAACATGCTGGAACAGCTCGGCGCCTACGATGCCAGCGAAGCGCTCGATTACGTATTCTATGACGTTCTCGGCGACGTGGTGTGCGGCGGTTTCGCGATGCCCATCCGCGACGGCAAGGCGGAAGAAATTTATATCGTTTGCTCCGGCGAAATGATGGCCATGTACGCGGCCAACAACATTTGCAAGGGCATCCTCAAATTCGCCACGAACGGCAAAGTCCGCCTCGGCGGCCTGATCTGCAACAGCCGCAAGGTCGACAACGAAAAACAAATGATCGAACAGTTTGCCAAATTGCTCGGCACCCAGATGATCCACTTTGTCCCGCGCGACAACGATGTCCAACGCGCCGAAATCAACCGCAAGACGGTGATCGAATGGAACCCGAAATGCGGACAGGCGGATGAATATCGCAGCCTCGCCAAGGCCATTGACGAGAACCAGAATTTCGTCATTCCGAAACCGCTGCCGATTCCCGCGCTCGAAAAGCTCTTGATGGAATTCGGACTCTACAATTAAACGGCCGCCACCCGTACCACCAGTTGCCACCAACCTCCGCACCGCAACCGCGCCGAGAAAACCGAAAGGAAAATATTATGCCCGACGAAATCAATACTGTGGCCAGCCCCGATCCGGCGGCCGTCAAAGAGGAAATGCTGAAGATTTATCCGGCCAAAACCCGGAAAAAACGCGCCAAACAGATTATCCTCAATGAGCCCGATTGCCCGCCGGAAATCGGCGCCAATTCCCGCACCATCCCCGGCATCATCACTCAGCGCGGTTGCACCTACGCGGGCTGCCGCGGCGTCGTCATGGGGCCGATCTATGATCTGCTCCAGATCACGCACGGCCCCGTCGGCTGCGGTTATTATGCCTGGCTGACCCGGCGCAACCTGGTGCGTGTTCCCGAAAACGAGACGAACTACCTCCAATACTGCATGAACACCGACATGCAGGAGGACCAGATCATCTTCGGCGGTGAAAAGAAATTGAAACAGGCCATCCGCGAGGCTTACGACATCTTCAAGCCGCGGGCGATCGCCATTCTGGCCACCTGCCCCGTCGGTCTCATTGGCGATGACATTCACACGGTCGCCAAGCAGATGAAGGAAGAGCTCGGCATCAACGTGATCGCCTTCAGCTGCGAAGGTTACAAGGGCGTCAGCCAGTCCGCCGGCCATCATATCGCCAATAACGGCGTGTTCAAACACATCATCGGCCTGGACAACAAGCCGGATGAAGGCGAGTTTACCATGAACATTCTGGGTGAATACAACATCGGCGGCGACGCCTGGGAAATTGACACCCTCCTGCGCAAGTGCGGCATCCATGTCACCGCCACCCTGAGCGGCGACGTCAACTACGACCAGGTGAAACGGTGCCACACCGTCATGCTTAACGGCGTGATGTGCCATCGCTCCATCAATTACATCGCCGAAATGATGGAAAAGAAATTCGGCATCCCGTGGATCAAGGTGAATTTCATCGGCGCCGAGGCTTCCGCAAAAACCTTGCGCAAAATCGCCAAATTCTTCGACAGCAAAAAACTGACCGACCGCGTCGAAGAGGTCATCGCCCAGGAACTGATGGCGCTCCGCCCCATCAAAGAGCAAATGAAAGCGAAGCATCAGGGCAAAAAAGTCGCCCTGTTTGTCGGCGGATCCCGCGCCCATCATTATCAGGATCTGTTCCGCGATCTCGGCATGGAAATCGTTTCCGCCGGTTACGAATTCGCCCATCGCGACGATTACGAAGGCCGCAAAGTTCTGCCCACCATCAAGGTGGACGCCGACAGCCGCAACATTGAGGAACTTCATGTCGAGGCCGATCCCGAACGGTTCAAGCCCACGCGCACGCCGGAACAAGTTGCGGCGTTGACCGCCGGCGGTTTCACCTTCAAGGATTATGAAGGCATGATGGTTGAAATGAAGAAGAACACTCTCGTGATCGATGACATCAGTCATCATGAAATGGAAAAGCTCATCGAGCTTTACAAGCCGGACATCATCGGTTCCGGCATCAAGGACAAGTTCGTGATCGAAAAAATGGGCGTGCCCTGCAAACAGCTCCACAGTTACGATTACAGCGGTCCTTACGCCGCCTTCACGGGCGCCGTTAATTTTTATCGCGAAGTCGACCGGATGCTCACCACCAGAGTGTGGAAATTCATCACCCCGCCCTGGGAAAAAGAACCGCAGTCGGCGAGCCCCCTCCTGCACGCTTCCAAAGTGGAAGCCCTGAAACGGGAAAACGCCAATAAAGCCTGGCGCAAGCCCGGCGCCGAAACCGCTCCGGAGGCCGCTCCGGAAGCCTGATCAACCCCCTATTTAACCCGATATTTTTATGCTTAACGGAACCACCACTGAAATCAAACCGCGCCAGGCGCTCCGGATCAACCCGGCTAAAACCTGCCAGCCCATCGGCGCCATGTATGCCGCCCTCGGCATCAATGGCTGCATGCCGCACAGTCACGGTTCGCAGGGCTGTTGCGCCTACCATCGCAGCCAGCTCACCCGCCATTTCAAGGAACCGGTCGTCGCCACCAGCAGCTCCTTCACCGAAGGCGCGTCCGTGTTCGGCGGCCTGGCCAACATGACCCAGGCGCTGGGCAACATTTTCACGATCTATAATCCGAAAATTGTCGCCGTCCATACCACCTGTCTTTCCGAGGTCATCGGGGATGATATTCCCATGATGATCAAAAAGGCCACGGAGGAAGGCATTATTCCCGCCGGCAAACGGGTCATCCACGCGAACACTCCCAGCTTCCTCGGTTCGCACGTCACCGGCTTCGCCAGCATGGTCACCGCCATGGTTCATTATTTGTCCGAATCCACCGGAAAAACCGAGGCGCAATTGCGGGACGATGCCCAACTCAACCTGATTCCCGGTTTCGTTGATCCTTCCGACATGCGCGAACTCAAACGCATCGTCCAGGAAATGGGCATCAAAACTATCATGTTCCCCGATACCAGCGGCGTGCTGGATCTGCCCCAGGATGGCCATTATCGCATGTTCCCTAGCGGCGGAGCCACCATGGAGGAAATCAAATCCGCCGGCGACAGCGTCGGCACGATCGCGCTCGGCCACTTCGCCTCCCACCCGGCGGCGACGGAGCTGGACGAAAAATGCAACGTCCCCTGCGCCCTGCTCGAATTGCCTTACGGACTCGGCAACAC
>Ga0302319_10011084_pt1 | contig 17137 bp, 14 predicted proteins | sample Bog_T0_2_FD_203319 | JGI IMG/M metagenome (GOLD analysis project Ga0302319, IMG submission 203319) | Peat permafrost microbial communities from Stordalen Mire near Abisko, Sweden - Bog_T0_2 | ecosystem: Environmental > Terrestrial > Soil > Wetlands > Peat | place: Sweden: Abisko, Stordalen Mire...
AAGCCGCTTCCTACACCCGAAACATCGAAATAAACTCGGTCGTCACTGCTCAAGGTCGTGCACGAAATCACCCAGCTCACGAGCGTTCAGATCGGAGATAGCCCAGAATGTCATACCCGACTGACTCCAGTGAATGATGTTGTAACCCCTGATCGTGTCTGTGCGAGGCTTTGATACAGCAGCCGCCGGCCATTCGAAAAGGTTGATCGGGTGCTGGTTGCGTTTGTACAAAAGAGCGGCAACGGGCCTGTTGTCGAGATAGTCCAGGCGCCCGCCTATCAGTGGAAAACCCTTTTCGCGTAAGTCCGTCACTACGGGCGTAAAGTCCAGCTTGCCGTTGAACCAAGGCTTGACTGTGTGTTGATCTGATGAGAGCACGTCAGTCAGATGGTTTGCCATAAGCGAGCGAATGTGGCCCGAGGCAACCTCGCTTTTGATGAGATCTTCTTCTGCTGGCCGTAAAGAGTTTCTCATTAAAAGGAAGGAGCAAATGACCAACGCTGCGACTGCTGCCGCTGCTGTGAGCCAGCCCCGAGTAAGCCCCGGTGTCGCCTGCTTATCTCGAGTGCGTAGGCTCTCCCGAATTCTGTTATCCAGTCCAGCAGGCGCTCGTGCATAAAGATCCGGCTGCCGTAGCGCTTGGCCTAACTGTTCAAAACGAGCCTTACGCGATTGGCAACCGGTACAGTGTTCGAGATGACGTTCAACTTCGAGACTTGCCGCCAAATCGAGTTCCCCATCCAGATAAGCGTCGAGTAAGCCTTGGTTATCTTGGCAGCTCATTTGTTTGTCTCCGTTGCTGGGCAGAGGCGCCGCTGAAGTTCGCGTCGTCCGCGTGACAAGCGCGACATGACCGTTCCCAGCGGTACATCCACAATCTGGGCGATCTCTTTATAGGACTGTCCTTCCCATTCGCGCAAAATTAGAACCTCGCGGTATTCAACTTCAATCTCTTCGAGGGCACGTCGAATAAGCTCCGAGTTGGCTTTCTCAATCATGGCCGATTCGATATTCGCACCGGAATCAATAGCTTCTTCTGCTACATCGACAGCTCCGGTTACTAGCTCAGCCGGCCTGTTACGCCGCAGCCACGTATAGCAGGTGTTTCGAACAATGCGCAGCAGCCATGGCCGGCCATCGCGCTCAGTATGAAAACCGCCAAATGCTTCAAGCGCCCGCAGGTAAGATTCTTGCACCACATCTTGCGCGTCATGCTCGTTGCGCGTCAGCCAGCGAGCCAGATTGTAGGCTGAATCCAGATACGGCAGGAAAATTGCCTCAAATTGCTCGGCTTTGCCTTTTCCTGTCGAAGCGTGCCTCACATTAATTCCCGATTCGTCTCGAACAATGAGTAGGCTAGCAGCATTTTTTCTTTCAAGCAATGGGAATTTTTTGAGGCCACGCTCGGTATGCAATGGTGACGAGGTTGCGCTAGCAGCTTCGCAGCGAAAGGCAGGAAAGTGTGTCAAGACGAATAAAAACTAACATCGGTAATGACGGAATTGATCGGCGCGGATTTCTGGAATGCATGGCTTGGGCCGGGACTGGCATGCTCTGGAACGTGAGTGGAGGAATTCTGAGCTCCGCCGAGCTGGCCCACAACCAGGGCGCCCAAGGTGGTTTCAGCTTCGTGCAGATTAGCGATAGCCACATTGGCTTCAGTAAAGATGCCAACAAGGACGTTACGGCCACCTTGCAGGAGGCCATTAACAAAATCAATATGTTGGAGGAGGTGCCTGACCTACTGATTCACACCGGCGATCTGACTCACCTTTCCAAGCCTGAGGAATTTGACACACTCGATCAAGTTCTGAAATCCGCAAAAGCGGGGCAAGCCTTTTTCGTCCCAGGTGAGCACGACATGCTCACGGACGCGGGCAAGCAATACCGGGAGCGCTTCGCCAAAAATGCCAAGGGATCTGGTTGGTATAGCTTCGACCACAAAGGCGTACATTTCATAGGTTTGGTAAATGTGCTCGACCTAAGACCGGGAGGGCTTGGCCTTTTGGGCGAGGAGCAACTGCGATGGCTCGAGAAAGACCTGACTGGGCTTTCCGCAAGTACTCCCATTGTCGTGTTCGCACACATTCCTCTATGGACCGTTTATCCAGAATGGGGTTGGGGCACTGACGATGGCGCCAAAGCCCTTGCTTATCTGAAACGCTTCGGTTCAGTGACTGTGCTGAACGGACACATTCATCAAACCATGCAAAAGATCGAAGGCAATTTGAGTTTTCATACCGCACGCTCGACCGCATTCCCACAACCGGCGCCCGGCAGCGCTCCATCTCCCGGACCGATGAAGGTGCCGGCGAATCAGCTTCGCGATGTTTTAGGAATCACGCAAGTCTCGTATATCGCGGGGCAAAGTGCTTTGGCCATCGTGGATTCGTCACTGTCCAGCGCAATCGCGGTGGACATCGACAATTTCTCTTTCAAACCTGGATCGTTGACGGTCAAAGCCGGATCAGTTGTCACCTGGACGAACAACGACGACATACCGCACAACGTCGTGAGCACCACCGATAGATTTAACTCACCAGTTCTCGATACCGGCCAAACTTACTCTTTTTCGTTCAGGGAGCCCGGATCTTATCCGTATTACTGCAAGATCCACCCTATGATGCAAGCGGTGATCACCGTTGTCGCTTGAAATCGGTAGTGTTACTCGCCCAAATACTTCTGGTAATCTGCGGCGGAAAGAAGACTGCCCAGTTCATCGGCTTTCGAAAGCTTTACTTTGATCAGCCAGGCGGCGCCATGCGGGTCAGCATTCAATTTCTCGGGTGCGCTGCCCAAGGCTTCGTTAATCGCCAGCACCTCTCCTGAGACAGGTGCATAGATATCAGAGACGGCCTTCACTGATTCGACGGAACCGAACGTCGACCCCTTGGTGACTGTCGCTCCCGGCTTGGGGAGATCCACAAAGACAATGTCGCCCAGTTCGCTTTGTGCGTGATCGGTAATGCCGATCGTTCCTTGATCGCCTTCAACGAGCACCCACTCGTGCTCTTTCGTGTACTTCAGATTATCTGGATAACTCATGCCTTTGCTCGCTTGTAAAAGGGTGTCGTAACAGTAACTGCCTCGACTGGTGAATTGCGGATGATGACCTGAATGGGAACGCCTGCATGGGCCTTGGCCGTTGGCAAATAGCAGAGGCCAATGTTTTTGTTAAGTGTGGGAGACGGGCCTCCGCTGGTAACCCACCCGGCTGTTTTGCCGTCGACCCACACTTCGTAACCGTCTCTACCGATACCGCGCTCTTTCATTTCGAATCCCACTAGCGTGCGCGTCAAACCGGCGGCCTGCAATTTTTCAAGAGCGGCGCGCCCCACAAAGTCGCCCTTATCCATTTTTACAATCCAGCCGAGATTGGCCTCAAGCGGGTTGATCGACGCCGTCAGTTCGTGACCAAAGAGCGCCATCGCTGCTTCTAAACGGAGAGTGTTGCGTGCGCCGAGTCCACACGGCTTGATACCAAACTCCTCGCCTGCGCTGAGCAGCTCTTTCCAGAGCCTCGTTGCCTCTGCCGGCTCTATATAAATCTCAAAACCGTCTTCACCGGTATAACCGGTTCTGGCAATCCGCGCCGGCGTGTTGGATACCGCACCATCGGCGAACCAGTAATATTTGATTTCAGAAAGGTTTGTCTTGGTCAGCTTTTGTAAAGTGGCCAGACCTTTGGGGCCCTGTACTGCGATTTGCGCGTAGCGACTACTGGCAAGATCAACGTCGGCATCAAAGTTTTTACCGGCAACGACAGTTTTGATGTGATCGAAATCCTTCTCCTGGTTCGAGGCGTTAACGCACAGAAACATGTCGCCATTGGGCAGGCGGTGGACAAGGATATCGTCAACTGTGCCGCCGTGTTCATAGAGCAGGGCAGAGTAGTGCGCTTGCCAGGGCTTCAGTTTCGCGGCGTTGTTAGTGGCCACGTAGTTCACTAAATCAAGGGCTTGCGGACCGCGCACCTCGATCTCGCCCATGTGGCTCACATCAAATAGACCCACACCTGTGCGAACTGCGCTGTGTTCTTCAATGATGCTCGAGTACTGCACCGGCATATGCCAGCCGCCGAAATCGACCATCTTGGCCTTAGACGAGATATGTGTTTCGAAAAGCGCAGTGCGTTTCAGGTCGGTAGTGTCGGACATGGGCCGGAAGTTAAGTTTAAGGGTAACATTCGTGCCGCTCGCGACCGCACGTACGACGCAGTTTGGTTTTAAACCGCTTGGCTCTTAGCTTGGTCCCCTTTTGTGCCGAAAAACTCTTCAATCCTCTGCACAATTCTGGCGCTCGCTTGCCCATCGCCATAAGGGTTGTGCAGTCGTGCCATGCGCGCATATTCGGTAGGGTCGTCCAGCAAACGCATAGCCTCACGCACGATTAGGCTGGGGTTCGTACCAACCAGTTTCACGGTCCCCGCAACAACGGCTTCGGGCCTCTCCGTTTTTTCGCGCATAACCAAAATCGGCTTGCCGAGGGACGGCCCTTCTTCTTGAATCCCGCCGGAATCGGTAAGCAACAAATCCGCTTGGCGCATCAGGTCTACAAATGGCACGTAGTCTAGCGGCTCAACAAACAGAATGGCCGCATTTCCACGCAACGTCCGTTCCACGGCGCTTTGAATATTTGGATTGGGATGTAACGGCCAGACGATTTGAACATCGTCCCGCTGCGCCAACTCGGCGACCGCCTGGCAGATACCGTTGAACCCTTCGCCGAAGCTTTCGCGCCGATGGGCCGTCACTACAATAATTCTTCGCTGCTGCTCGAGGGCAAGCTTGCGGTGATTCGTAAGGCGTCCTGATTCGAGCCCTGCTTTGACAGAAAGCACCGCGTCGACCCCCGTATTACCCGTTACAAAGATTCGCTCCGGCGCCACGCCTTCTTGACGCAAATTTTGGGCAGCGCCTTCCGTGGCGGCAAAATGCAAAGAAGCTAAGCGGCTGGTAACCACTCGGTTCATCTCTTCGGGGAACGGGGATTGAAGGTCAAAGGTGCGCAGCCCAGCCTCAACGTGCGCCAGCGGCACCCGTGCATAGAATGAACAGAGTGCGGCACATAGCGTGGTTGTGGTATCACCTTGCACGATGGCAAGCGCCGGCTGTGTCTCGGAAAACGTTTTTCCAAGACCTGCGATCATCCGCGCGCTGAGGTCCGAAAGCGTTTGGCCCACTTGCATCAGATCGAGGTCAATGTCAGGTTTGATTCCGAAAGCCGCTAGAACCTGATCAAGCATTTGCCGATGTTGTGCTGTTACACAAACAAGGGTCTCCCATTCACTCTTTTTTTGGAGCGCTTGAACTAAGGGGCAAAGCTTGATGGCTTCGGGCCGCGTTCCGAAAACGACTAAAACGCGGGATTTGCGTTGGTGTTGCTGGAGAATTTTACCTTAACTACTTATGTCGGTAAGTAATTCGCCCTTTAGTGAGATCGTAGGGCGACATCTCTACGGTAACGCGATCACCGGCGAGAACTCTAATGCGGTTACGGCGGAGCTTGCCAGCAAGGTGAGCCAAAACCGTTCGATCTTGATCCAACTGCACACTGAACAGCCCGGCGGGGAACTTTTCAACCACTGTTCCTGTTACTTCAATACTATCTTCTTTACTCATTCGCCCCCAGAAATTGGAATGCGGATTGTGCAAACGCCGCGAGGTGCTAGAAAAATCCGCTATCTGCCAGTATAGCGCAAAAAGCGGGGGCCTAGGGTTAATCAACAGGTTTCGGAAACCTTGCCCAAGATTGTCAGCGTCAGGTGGTTTAATCTAGTTCGGGAAGTAAGTTCTAAAAATGAGCAGTACCGCAGCGAGCGGCGAATTCAGAAAAAAGAACATTTTAGTTGCCGGTGCCGGCCGCGGCATAGGCAAACGAATCGCCTTGGGATTTGCCCGCCAAGGGGCACGCGTCGCTCTTGTGGGCCGTAGCAAAGCAGAAATCGATCTGGCGCATATCGAAATCGAACAAGCCGGTGGTAACGCGCTGCGCGTGCGCGCCGATGTGACCGATCCCGAGCAATTAGCCTTGGCCGTAAACCGGGCCACCGTGACATTCGGTGGGCCGATTGACGTTTTGGTCTGCGCTGCGGGCATTCCTGGACCTTTGCAACCATTTCTGCAAACTCCCATCAAAGCTTGGGCAGAAACCATTCAGGTCAATCTCTTCGGTGTGACCCATTCCTGCCGCGCCGTGTTGCCCGCGATGATTGAGAAAAGGGCCGGCAAAATCATCGCACTTACCTGCGATAGCGACTCGCTGCCTAAAGCAAATTTTTCGGCCTACACCACTTCTAAAACAGCCGTCGTTCGTTTGGTGGAAGCTTTGGCGGCCGAAGTGGCCGACCACAATGTGCAGATGAATTGCTTCGACCCGGGTCCTGCCTACACAAATCTGACGGACGAAATTATTCGTGCGGAAAGCCGCCTGGAGGCTCCCGTCGTCGCAGCTGCTAAGGAAACGCGCCGAACGGGCGGTGTTTCCGCCGATCTGCAACTGGCGATGATCCTGTTTCTCGCCTCAGAGCAAAGTAACCATATAACGGGCAAGCTGATTCATGTCACCGACGATTGGCAAAAGCTGAAAAATGCCACGCTCAAGCCGGACGCGTTGACCCTGCGTCGTCTTTCCGCAAAATAATTACCCGGTTACGGAGTCAAACATTTTGCGCAAAGCCGAGACAGAAAGAACCGTGGCAGAGTGGACGGCACGAGAAAGCGCTACTGTTTATGAGCCGGGCGGTGGCGGCCGTCTTGAGCCGGTGACGCTCATTTGAACAGTTCCGTTTTTCAAAGCGGCGACTGGGTTTGCGAATTGCATCGAGAATCGGATTCGTAACCAAATTGCCCGTCAGCTTTCGCGGCTGCACAGTCTTACTTAAACGAACAAATTTGGTTAGCTTTCCGTCGCGTCCCCAACGCCTTAACGTGACAGCGGATACCGATCCTTATGGTCGGTGCTGCGTAAATTGAACCGAAGCGAGTGGTCGAGAATGATTGTGACCGCGGTTCCAAGCTGTTGCCCCAGTTTTTTCTTATCCCTCCCAGTTTCGGACCAATCATCTTCGCAAACCTAACAGCCTAGACCAGACCGACCGATATACCTGTTGAGGTTCTACCGAGTGTGCAGTTTGGTGTTGTTCGAACTTGTTGCCTTGCAAAATGTGCCGTCGCAAGAAAATTCCTGGATCAATCTTAGTGAGCATCCCTCTTGCTTTCCCAAGAAGACGAATGTCCTGTTTCGGCGGGTGCGCCCTAACTTGCAGGGGATTAGCCACGTATAAAAGTCTTTTCGCGAGATCCATTAAATGACCGAACATTCGCAAAAGCCGATTCGCAAAAGAGTTTGGCGATTTTTGCTTGTAGCCGTCATCTACTTCGTCAGCGACCGCGCCGGAGATTTAATGGCGAATCCGCAGACTCACATCTCTCCGGTTTGGCCTGCGGCGGGAGCATGCATTACTGCGCTCTATTTTTTGGGTATCAACCTATGGCCGGCTGTGCTCGGTGGTGCGTTCGTGGCCAGCGCCTGGACGCCTGGAATAGGCTGGGAGATCATCCCCTTTTCAGCCTGCAACTGTTTGGAAGCGGTGCTGGGCGCCGTCGTACTGCGCTTCGTCTATCAGCGAGTTCCCGGCAAGCGGGGCGTTCGCGAGGCGATAGCGGTGCTGGTTACGGCTATCTTGGCACCTGCGCTCAGTGCTTTGATCGGCGCTCTCACGCTAAGGTATTTTCTGGGCCAATCGAGCCATGAATTTTGGGCCAGTCTCCTCTCCTGGTGGGCCGGAGATGCTATCGGTGTTTTAGTTGTTCTACCGGCCGCCTTAGCGTTCCACCAATTTCTTAACTCTGGTAAGGAGATTCCCAAAGCCGGTCTGTTTTGGCGACTCCCTATTCTTCTGTGTACGGCCGTCGGCGCGGGCATTTTGGTTTTCTGGAGCCCCTTCGGCAGCGTCGCTTTGTTTTTGTTATTTCCAATCTTATTGCTCGCCACAGTCCTGATGGATTCGGTAGGCGTGCTTTTCGCGGCATTTTTGCTTGTCAGCGTAGGTACTTGGTCAACTTGCCTCTCCCATGGCCCCTTTATCAACGGTTCGCTTGAGCAAAATTTATTGCATTTCGATTTTTTTGCGGTATCCGTTCCGTTGGCGGCCATGCTTCTTTCTGTGCTTGGCGAAGAGGGGAGTTTGCTTTGGCCCGGCGTCGTCCTCTTGGCGGGCTGGGCGCTCAGTGGCTGGCTATTTTCGAGCCTGACACGTCAGCGAATCGAATTTGATCAAGCCCAGTTTAAAAGATTGGAGATCAGTTCCGAGAAAGATATTCAGGAGCGGATCGCCAACTATTCCGAGGCTCTGATTGGCTGCGCCAGTTTTCTGTCGGTCCAAGGGAAAGTCGATGCCGAAAGATGGAAAGCGTGGGTGGGATCGCAGCGGCTGCTGGAACGTCACCCCGGTATTCGCGGTATTGGTGTGGTCGAGGTTGTGGACGATAGCGCAATGGCTGATTTTCTGCGCGATTCCCGCATCCGCTTAACTCCAGAATTTAAGCTGAAGCCGATCCCATCCATTGATCCACCTTCGCATCTCACTTTGCACTTTGTCATCACACGTGCAGTACCTGCGACAGACAACCAGAACGTGATAGGACTTGACCTCGCCTCGGAAAAGAGTCGTTTGGCGGCCGGGCTTGAGGCAGCCGATTCGGGTGTTCCTATCATGACAAGGCCTATCGTTCTCGGTGGCAAAAGGCGTTCCAAAGGGTTCTCATTCTTTGTTCCCATGTATCGGAGAGGTGCATCTCTCAAGACGGCTGAGGAACGCAGAAAGTCTGTTGCTGGCTTTGTTTACGCGCCCTTTGTAACGGAAACCTTCTTCCAAGGTGTCCTAGCCAGAATGGGCCGTCAGATCGACGTGGATGTCTTCGAGGGTTCAGCGACTCGTCCTCAGAATTGGATCTTTGGCACTGCGGAAAAACCACGTAAGGAATTTGTCGCAACATCGCAGATCCTCGTTGCTGGACGCTCATTGACCCTCGGTTGGAATCGCGGGCCCGCTTTTACTCCGCAAGGAAGTAGCCCGGCGATTTGGGCCAGCGCCTGTTCTGCCGCGCTGACTTTACTTTTGGCATGCTTGGTCACCAGTCTGCAATCTGTCAGTGCACGGGCGAATTCCATCGCTGCCGAACGCACTACCGCACTCGCAGCCTCGCGCGATCAACTCGCCTTAGCGCTCTCTGCCGCCGATGCGGCCAATCAAGCCAAGAGTGAATTCCTGGCTGTCATGAGTCACGAAATTCGCACGCCCATGAACGGGATTCTCGGCATGAATGATCTTTTGTGCCAAACCAAGTTGACCGCCGAGCAGAATGAGTACGCCCAGGCCATCCGGGTTTCCAGCAAAGGGCTTCTCACTCTAATCAACGACATCCTCGATTTTTCGAAGATCGAAGCCCACCAACTTCTCTTGGAGCAGCAATCCTTCTCGCTGCGAAATTGCATCGGCGAATGCATTACGTTGCTGGCCCCACAGGCCAGTTCCAAGAGCATAGAGCTAACTCATACTTTCGATCGGCAGGTGCCCGAGTTCGTCATCGGTGATGTGGGGCGTCTGCGTCAAGTTCTGCTCAACCTTATCGGAAATGCGGTTAAGTTCACAAACGCCGGCTGTGTTCGCGTTTACGTCAATTGTCTTGAAAAGACCGATACAAACTCCCTGATTTCCGTGATGGTCGAAGACACCGGCATTGGCATTACTGCGGCTGCGCAGGGAAAGCTCTTTGAAAGATTTTCACAGGTTGACGCCACCACGACGCGTCGCCACGGAGGAGCAGGGCTAGGCCTTGCCATCTCCAAGAATCTGATCCAGTTGATGGGCGGCCAGCTTGGATTTCATAGTGAAGAAGGTGAGGGGTCTACTTTCAGCTTCACTCTTAGGTTGCCCATCTGCGCCGAGCCGCCGCCCGAGTTTCTCGCGCCGTCCCAAATCCGTGAGGCACGAATTCTTGTGCTAGACGATGGCAATGAGGTAGTTCAGTATTTGCAACGCGTCGGCCTGCGGCATCAGTTGGCCAGAACGGAGGAGGCCGCAGTGGCGTACCTCCGCGAAGCGCGTCTTTCAGAGGATTGTTATGGCGTAGTCTTCATTTCAGACTCCATCCCCCATTCGCTATTGGCTCTGAGCCGAGCCATCGAATCCAGCCCACCTAATTCCAAGCCGGCGCTCGTACTGGTCCAGAGTCATGAAATCCCAATAACTCCAGAGCAAAGGGCCGCGTGGCGAGTCGCCGATACAATCGAACCACCGCTAGATGCGGCTAAGGTCTTCGAAGCCCTTGCCCGCGTCGTCAATCTTGATACCGCAACTCACATCACACGCCAAAAGTTTACCCTTCCCGACCCCGCTTCGAAAGCGCACCTATTAATGGTAGAAGACAACCTCGTGAACCAAAAGCTTCTCAAACGGCTACTGGAAAAGCAGGGCTATACCGTCGATCTGGCCTCGAATGGTCGCGAGGCTATTCAAAAATGGTCGCAGGGCTCGTACGCCCTAATTCTGATGGACTGTCAGATGCCGGAAATGGACGGTTACGAGGCGACCCGCGCCATTCGCGCCCAGGAAGCCGGCTCCTCCCACATTCCCATAATTGCTGTAACCGCGAATACTATGGCGGGAGATCGCGAGAAGTGCTTGGCCGCTGGCATGGATGAATTCGTCCCTAAGCCTATAGAAACAAGTATTTTAACCGAAGCTATGGATAAAGCGCTGGCCTCCGTTAAGAATACTCCTGGTATTCTTTCTTGATTAAATATTTGCAACTTTCGCACCTTTAATAGCATAGGAGTGACGCTGCGTGTTACTCTCAAAAAACCAAGTGAGCCAGGACATACTTTAGGGGTTGAAACGTCTGTTTGGATCGTTCAAAACTCGAAACTCTAGCCTCAACATTCGTTGGGCCAGTCTTTCCCTTTTCTTCGTCTTCTTGTACCCTTGCCAACTGTTCGCCTCTTCCGAAAACGAACTTGAAGTTCGCCTCAAGACGCCATTAACAAGCTACAACTCCAAGCCTGGCACACCCTTTGAATGTGTCGTGCTCCGCCCGTTTATTGCCAACGACGTAGTGTTAATTCCCCAAGGGTCAACCGTTCATGGCCATGTTGGACGTGTTACTTCAGTCGGCTTGGGCATTCGGCATGAACGTGCCGCTCTCGATCTCATCTTTGACGATTTTGTCGCTCCCGATGGGAGTTCGTTCCCTTTGCACGCCAAACTTTCTGCCATTGACAACTCGCGTGAGCAAGTAAAATCTGGTCATGTTAAGGGCGTAATCGCCGCGAATCAGCCCAACCAACTGTACTTCGGTTTTTGGCGATCGCCTTCTATGACTATGCTTTCGCGCAGCTTGATTGGCTTCACCGGCATCAGCCATCAAATTTCCGCTGGGTTGGGTTTGGGACCGGCCGGTGCCGGCGGATTTCTGGTGCTCCGCTTGGCTTTGTTTCGCTTCCCTGAACCCGAGATTCAATATGCGCCGGGTGCCGACATGCGTCTGCGAGTGAACCCGGATCTCCAAGAGGGAACGAAGGAAATTCCAGCCTCTACTTTTTCCGCGCCCGACGCCGTTTCTGACTGGCTCAGTAAAGAACCCTTTGGTATTGATCGCCGCGACAACCGCCCGGTCGGCGATATCGTGAACGTAGCTTTCCTCGGATCCCGCCAGCAGTTAGAGAATGCCTTCAATGCCGCGGGCTGGGCTAAGGCCGATCCTCAGACACGAAAAACGAAGAAACAGGCCTACTACGCGTTCAACGCCATGCGCGCTTATGCCAATGCTCCTGTCTCGGCGCTTTTCTATAAGGGAATGCTCCCTGAACTAGTATTTGAGAAGTCACTCAACACTGTCACCAAACGCCACCATATTCGCGTCTGGTATGCCGGTGTCGTCGAAGGCCACGAGCTTTGGCTGGGGGCGGCCACTCACGACACGGGCGGAACTTTCAACATCCACTACTTCCGGTTTACTCACAAAATCGATCCCAACCTCGATTATGAACGCGACAAAGTGGTTACCGATCTGAGTTTCGCCGGTTGCACTGAGCCCGAGATGCGTATTGACCGCCCTAGCGCAGCCTCTTACGGCTTGGATCGCAGTAGCCTTACCGATGGGGCAGCATCCGTCCTCGAATTAACCGATTGCCAGCCAAACGATGCGCCACCCTTCGTGTTTCGCAAACCAGGAAATCTGATGAGCCGACTCGCCCGTCGCATGATTCTGGAAGCTCGCAATCACGTCGAGCGCGAGAATTTCTACTATTGGGCATTTCAGGGCGCTTTGCGCGCTCGCAATCTGATTGTTCAATCTGGCAACCAACCCTCAGCCAAAGCGGACAACAACTAACTGGCTTTCTTTCGCACTCGTCCTCGGGGGGAGGAAGATCGGTGTGGTACGTTCTTAAACGCACCCGGCAATTATGTTCTCTCTTCGAACTTCCGTCATTTTTCTTTCACAACTTTTGGCGCTTCCCGTACTCGCCGCAGACTTTCGTCCTCCGGCTGTCCCGCTGATTACGCACGATCCCTACTTCAGCATCTGGTCGATGGCAGACCATCTCACCGATGCCCCCACCAAGCACTGGACCGGCGTCACTCATTCGCTCACAAGCCTAGTCCGCATCGACGGCAAACCATTCCGCATCATGGGTGCCGATCCGCGCAGCATTCCGCCGTTGGAGCAAACCAAACTTGAAGTATTTCCCACTTCCACGCGCTACCGTTTTTCAGGTTCCGGCATCAGCCTCAAACTCGCCTTCCTCACGCCCACCTTGCCATCAGACCTTGACGTTCTCTCGCGTCCCGCCACTTACTTGACCTGGACCGCCGAATCGACGGATGGCCAGCCCCACCAACTCGAAATCTATTTCGACGCCGGTTCGGACATCAGCGTCAACAGCCGTGAGCAAGCTGTTGTCTCTTCGCGATTTCGCGTCAACGGTCAAGACGTCCTGCGCGTTGGCACTCGTCAACAGAGCATCCTCGAAAAGTCCGGCGACGATCTGCGCATCGATTGGGGCTACCTGTACTCAATGTCCCCAGCCCGCCCCGGTACATCACAAGTCATTACCACCAGGCCTGAAGCGCTGAAGTCCTTTCTGGCTTCTGGCTTCCTCCCGAACAGCGACGATCTGCGTCCCTTCCAGCCTTACGCGCAAGCCACTCCCGTTCTTGCCCAGGCGTTCACGTTCTCTTTGGATGGCCGTCCCGACAGACCAGTCTCCCGTTACGTCGTCCTCGCATACGATGACGAATTCTCCATTGAATATCTGAATCGCCGCCTACGGCCCTATTGGCGTCGCAAGGGCGATGGCATCGCCGAATTGCTGTCATGGGCGCTACGCGATTACGAATCTCTGCAAGCTCGCTGTGACCGCTTCGATGCCACGCTTATTGCCGATCTCACCTCCGTCGGCGGTGAAGAATACGCGCGCCTCTGTTCGTTGGCCTATCGCCAGGCCTTCGCCGCTCACAAGCTGGTTGCCGATTTTGATGGAACCCCGCTCTTCTTTTCCAAAGAGAATTTCAGCAACGGCTCCATCGACACCGTGGATGTCACCTACCCAAGCTCGCCATTCTTCCTGCTATTCAATCCCACTCTTCTTGAAGCGCAACTCCGGCCCATCATGGAATACGCCAGCTTGCCGCGTTGGCCGTTTCCGTTTGCTCCGCACGATCTTGGTCGCTATCCGTTAGCCAACGGCCAACAATACGGCGGTGGTGAGAAGACCGAAGAGAATCAAATGCCCGTGGAAGAGAGCGGAAACATGCTTTTGATGACCGCGGCGCTTGCTGAAGCCCGTGGCGGCGATGCTGCTTTTGCCAAAAAGTACTGGGATGTTCTTACGAAATGGGCCGAGTACTTGAATGAAAAAGGCCTCGATCCTGAAAACCAGCTCTGCACAGATGATTTCGCCGGTCATTTGGCGCACAATTCAAACCTATCCATCAAGGCGATTCTGGCCCTTGCCGCTTACGGTAAATTGGCCGGTTTGGTAGGCCACCCACAAATCCAAAAACAATACATGGATCGCGCCCACACCTACGCCGCGCGCTGGGCACAACTCGCCGCCGAAGGTGATCACTACCGCCTCGCTTTTGACCGCCCTGACACCTGGAGTCAGAAATACAACCTCGTTTGGGATCATTTGCTGAACTTAAACGTCTTCTCCCCGGCCATTGTTGAAAAAGAACTGGCGTTTTACAAATCCCACGCAAACACTTATGGCCTTCCGCTAGACAACCGTGCCGATTACACGAAAATCGATTGGCTCGCCTGGACTGCCTCGCTTACTTCCTCCCGGGCGGCTTTCGCCGAGTTGTTCACGCCAGCCTATAAGTTTGCTAATGAAACTCCCACCCGCGTTCCGCTAACCGATTGGTATGACACCAAAACCGGAAAACAGGTGGGCTTTCAGGCGCGTTCAGTGGTGGGCGGTATTTTCATCGAAATGCTGACAGATAAACCCATCTGGAAGCGCTATTCCCAAACCGCCGGTCAATAATCCGGGTTTGATATTCGCCTAATCCCTGGCTATTATTAGCCAGTTTGGCAGGAGTAGTTCTTCCAAAAGTTGACGAACATAGGATAAGGTTCGGTACCTTAGGTTTAGTGCTTCTCTCGGAAAAAGTTCTACACGTCTGCCAAGAGATCGCCACTTTCACCGAAACGGACGGCTTAACCAGTCGCCCTTTGTTCGCGGAAAGTATGCGCTCTTGCCACCAAGTCCTGACCTCTTGGATGGAAAAGTTGGGTATGCGGGTCTCGGTCGATGCGGCCGGTAACCTGCGCGGCATTTATTCGGGTGAAAGTGTTTCGGGCGAACGTCTGCTCATTGGTTCCCACCTCGATACCGTCCCCAACGCTGGACCGTACGATGGTGTTCTCGGTGTCGCTTTAGGCATTGCGTTAATGGAAGCCCTGGATGGTCAGCGTTTCACTTACGAAATTGAAATTGTCGGTTTTTCTGAGGAGAGCGGTCAGCGTTTCGGCGTCCCCTTTCTGGGTAGTCGCGCCTGGGTGGGGCGCATCGACGAAACTCTATTGGAAAGCAAAGACAGTAGCGACATCAGTTTGCGCGAAGCCATTTCCCAGTACGGCCTCGATCCATCCAATCTCCACGACGCTGTCGTCACGCCAGATACGTTCGCATTCCTCGAATATCACATCGAACGCGGGCCGGTTCTGGAGAGTCTTCACAAGCCGCTGGGCGTGGTCGAAGCCATCGTGGGGCGTAGCCGCTTTACCGTAGAGTTCATAGGCGAGCCTAGTAATTCCGGGACCACGCCGATGCATCTCCGCCGTGACGCACTGAGTGGCGCCGCTGAATGGATCGGCATGGTTGAGCAGGAAGCCAAGTCCGTCAACGGCCTTTTTGCCACCGTTGAAAAGGTGGAAGTCTTTCCAGGCGCCACCGGCGTCATCCCGTCGAACGTCACCATGAGCGTCGATATGCGCCATCCTTCCGATAAAACGCTCAACGGAACCATTGCTCGGCTGCTTGAGAAAGCCCGCCACGTCGCGCAAAAACGGCGACTGCGGTTCGATGTTCATCGCAATCTCGATCATCAAGCCGTGGCCATGCACCCGGGCTTAGTTCACATCGCCGAACGAGCGTTGCGGCTCGCCGGTTGCCCTTCGTCTCGGCTCGTCAGCGGTTACGGGCACGATGCCATGATAATGGCTGAGAAAATTCCTTCCGCGCTGATTTTTGTTCGCAGTCCGGATGGCCTCTCTCAGCATCCCGGCATGCAGATCAGTCCGGCAGACGTTGAATTAGCAATCTCTTCCGGTTTGCATTTCCTCAAGGAAATCACCGGTTTTTCTCGCAAAACGACAGTATCGGCCTACGCATAGTGCCTCTTGTCCCGGCGGACAGGGACTAGTGTTCTCACTAGGATGTTTAGTATACTTTCCTTTACCGACCGCAATAAGATGGGCGGATGTTCAAAATCAAAAAGGAAAACCCTAGATGATCGATGAGTTTAAGAAATTTATATTGCGCGGAAACGTACTTGATCTGGCAGTCGGCGTAATTATAGGCGCAGCGTTCGGGAAAATTGTCAGTTCCTTGGTTGAGGATCTGTTGATGCCTTTGATTGGCATCGCGACCGGCGGAATCGATTTTAGTAATAAATTTATCGCGCTCAGTGACAAAGCCCAAGGCGCAACTACCCTTGCGGACGCCAAAAAGTTGGGTGCCGTGTTCGCCTATGGAAATTTTATTCAGAACATAGTTAACTTCCTAATCGTCGCGTTCTGTATTTTCATTGTTGTCAAGATTGCCAACAAGTTTCAGAAGCCCGCACCAGCCGCTGCTGCCACCACCATGCCTTGCCCTCAGTGTTTGAGCGAAATCCCGATCGGTGCGCACAAATGCGCGCATTGCACCTCGGTTATTGCTTAAGAACTTTTGCCATTTATGTAACCGGCAACTGCGGCGCAAGCCAAAGTTGCCAGTTACGTCCCTTCCCAAGCCAACTTCTTCCCCCTAGTCCATGCAACTCGCGCAGAAACGCGCTGGACTAGCCGTTGTCTTTTTGACTCGGGCGCGACACCAAAAATCCATTTTCGATTAGGAGGGCCGGCTGCGCCACTTCTGCGGGTCCCGCGCAGTGTGAAACACGGCGTAAATTGTAACTAGCTAGGAGAGTTCAGAGAACACGGCGTAAGGGAAGCGTCTTATCAGGCGCGGCGATAGTCCTCATGGACGACGGCATGCATCGCAGGCCAACGCCGGATACCAGAAAGGCAGGCATCCACTGAGCTTAGGAACTCCTCGCCTAGACCGATTCTGCGAGCTTCGTACCAGTCGTAAGCCTCGGCAACGTCTAGTTCGGCCTCCGGCGCGAAGATCAGTTCAACGGGCATAGCCGGCGCGAACCCGGCGTTTCACTTCGTCCCAGGCTCGGCTCGAAGCTGGGTTCTTTAGTAGATTCGCTTTTCTCCGCACCAATTCCTGCTTTTGCCAATCATGGACGGGCACGGCATCCGGCAAAGCCGCTAAGTCATCCCACAGATCTTCGACAAGCTGGAGTTTTTCTGATGGGCTCAAATCAAAGATAGAGGCGGAATTCATTTTGATCTCC
>Ga0302319_10011087_pt1 | contig 17134 bp, 17 predicted proteins | sample Bog_T0_2_FD_203319 | JGI IMG/M metagenome (GOLD analysis project Ga0302319, IMG submission 203319) | Peat permafrost microbial communities from Stordalen Mire near Abisko, Sweden - Bog_T0_2 | ecosystem: Environmental > Terrestrial > Soil > Wetlands > Peat | place: Sweden: Abisko, Stordalen Mire...
GAAAGCGCTGTCACCTTACAGTTGTTCGCGATCGCGAAACCCGGCATCAGCCGTTTCGCGGCATGCAGTCCGAATCCGGCGATGCCAAAATTGACCATGGCCGATAGTTTACTGCAACGAGGTTACTGCGTAATGGCGAGTGACGAAGGCGCAGCACTGGTGCTGACGGAATTATTTCCCGTGCTCAAGGCTCCGGTGGACGTATCGATTGTATATTCCATGATGTTATTCGTGCTCTGATTGCCGACATATACGATCTGCTGCGTGGGATCGACATTGATGAACACCGAGCCGGCGCTGCCGCCGAAAGGCGAACCGGAAATCGCCGTCAGCACTCCCTCAGGGCCGATCGTATAGCCCGAGATCGAGCCCGCACTTTGATTCACCACGTAGAGATACTGCCCTGTCGGGTAAACGAGGATCGCGTTAGGATCGGTTCCGGTAGTGAAGGGTGAGAGCGCGACGGTGCTGAGGGCGCCGCCGGTCCCGATGGTAAATGCCGACACCGTATTCGAAGCGGTGTTGGTAACGAATACAAACTTTCCGGCAGGATCGATGGCGATTCCTTGAGGGTCTGTATCGACGAGGTAAGGATTGCCGGGAACAGGCTGCAACGCTCCGGAGCTGGAGATGGAGTAGCCGTAAACAGAAGATAGATTGGGACTGACGACATAGAGCAAGTTTCCCGCCGGGTTAATCGCCAACTCTACTGGGTTCGCCGCAACCGCGAACGGAGATCCTGCCACCGGGGTAAGCTTGCCGGTGCTGGCATTGATCGAAAAAACTGAAATGCTGCTGGAGATCTGATTCACCACGAAGAGCAGGCTGCTGGTCGCATTCAGTCTCATGAACACAGGTGCGACGCCTGTGTCGGTGCGAGGCAGAACTTCGGTCAACTGGCCTGAGGTTTGATCGATGCTGAAAAGGGAAATGGTATTGTCCGATTGGTTGGCGACGTAGAGAAAATTGTTTCCTGGCAGCACCTGCACCGAAGTCGGCGAAACCCCGGCGATAAAGGGCGATCCCAGGATGCTGGTGAACTTGCCATTAAAGTCCAGCCGATAGCCGAGGATGCCTTTTTCTGGAACGGTTACATATGCCGTGCGCGTCGCAGTCGAGGTTTCCTGGTTGTTGCAGGAGGAAACGCACAGCGCAAGAAACGTTGTGGCTGCGAGAAGAAGAACTCGTTTGGGGATCGTTGTGCTCGAAGTGAAAGTCGCCATCTACTTAAGCACCTTGCCCAAGTGAAATACCACGCCCGCGGACACCCGAAAATTATTCTGGGTCGCTCCGTAACTGTGCGAGTTGACGTAGTCCACCTGAAACACGCGGATCGAATAGCGTTCGCGAAAGTCGTGGTCGTATCCGCCGCCTATGGCGATGGATCGCCCCAGACTGCTTACCACGTAAGGCTCTTCGTTGGCATTCCGCGCTTTGCCGAATAAGAGCTGGGCGAAGATTCGGCCATCGAATTTACGGACGGCATACTGCGGACCCGCCATGAAATTGTAGTAGTGCTGATTGTTGGCCCAATAGCCGCTGATGTCGGCTGCGGCCGAAAATTCGTGAGTGATATTAAAGGTGCCCGCGAGATTTCCACCCTGCAAGTTCGAGCCGCTCTGGTATCCGTAAGACTTGGTGTCCAGGCGGAGATAGGAATAGCCGCCGAATACATCGTAGCGGTTCACAATATCTTCATCTTGAGTCTGCGCTGGCGCTGGAGTTTGCGGTTTGGTTTGATCCGTTGTGCCTGCTGGAGCTTGCGCGGCGAGCGGCAGGGCCGCTACGAGGAGGAAGAAGACGAAAGGAACGCCTGCCAGAACCCTGGGATGAAAACCGAATCGATTCATTCGACTAAATTGGAAGACCATTCTGCAAACACGGAAACCCAATTCTAACCGGAAACGCCGCGTTATGGGGTGCTTGAGAGATACAAAGTTACACATGCCGCAGGGTTTGAAAGAGATGCGTCGCGAAAGTTGGTGGCAGCCCTTCCACCGTCGGCGGCAATCTGCTACCTTCGCGCCATGGACTATTTATGGACGCCCTGGCGCTACTCTTACATCAAAGCCGCCAGTTCGGTCGAGGCCTGCGTATTCTGCGAACTCTTAAAGCTCGGCGATGATGAGAAAGCCCGCATCGTCTATCGCGGCCAGCACTGCTTCATGATTCTGAATACTTTTCCTTACACATCAGGCCACGTCATGGTCGTACCCTACACCCACGTCGATCAACTGCAGAAGCTCGCGCCTGAAGCCGCGCAAGAGATGATCGATCTCGCGCAAAAGACAGAAACCATCCTGCGGAAGCTCTACAAGCCAGACGGAATCAATCTCGGCATGAACATCGGCGCAGCGGCTGGCGCGGGAGTCGCGGGACACATCCACATGCACGTGCTTCCCCGCTGGGTCGCGGACGCCAATTTTATGACGGTGGTGGGGGAGACGCGCGTATTGCCGGAGCTATTGGAAGAGACTTGGAAGAGAATGACGGCGGCGTTCAAGAATATGAAATCTTAATCGCTCGGGAGTTGTGCGGAGACTCCTAGTGAAAACGCCTTTGATGTGTTTTTCTGGCCTTATCAGTCAAGCCAAAAATTGCCAATTGCTGACTGCTGGCGATGAGAACGCGTCCGTCGGCGACCACAGGTATCTGGTTTGCGTTTCCGCGATAAGGCCATGTACCTGGAGTGGTGGAAAGGAATATTGGCTGCAAAACGCTGCCACCCGCATCGGGATTAAAGGCGTAGAGGTCCATCTCTGCTGTCTTCCAGGAGGCACGACCAAGCGCCCATATGATTGGGTTGGTGTTGCCATTGGAGGAAATCGCGGTGAAAAAGCCGTGACCCCTCCCGGAGAAGATGCCCGTAGAAGCGGCGACGTTGGTCAGAGTGATTTCAGGGTTGGTCTGAACTTTCCATATCTCCATGGAAGCTCCCCCGCTCGACACAATTCGCGCGAAGTTATCGGAAGGGTCGATAAAATAGGACTCCCCGCTGAAACAAGCCCCGATGGGGAAAGTACCCAGCACATTGTTAGTGTCAGGGTTGTAGCCACCCAGATCTTCTTGATCCATCAGGAACATGTTTCCTTCTTTTCCTGCGGCTACGGCTAGATTCAATGGGGCACCGGCGGCAGTGAGAGTAGGGATCGGGGGCAGCAACATGACTCCGCCTGAGCCGAAATCTCCGTCATTCTGATCCAGAGTGGGCCAATCGTAAGGCGTGAAAAGATCGACGATTTGGCTTAAGTCGGGCGAAACCTTTATGACGCTCTCCTGGACGTCGGTGACTCCGTCATAGGTGGTTCCCGAGGGATCTGAGTTGCCGGTGACGACGTACAAATTTCCGGAGGCATCTGCGGCAATGCCCCAACCCGACATCCAAATCGAGGAGAGGAAATAATTCTTGGGAGAGGATGCTTGCATATCGAAGAGCTCATTGCCCGCAAGTGGGGCGAGAGAACCTCCCTGCCAGCCCAACAGCCAACCTCGGGAGTCGGAAGTGGCATCATCGCAGAAGCTACCAAATGCGGCATAGACATTGCCGTTGGCAAATGCAAGCGCCGGGCGCTGATGTTCATAGGTAGCGTTGAAGTTGAAGGTCGACCCATCGGTCAGAATGTGCATCGCCGCGACGACCACCGGCGTGACTTTGTCGGTGAGACTACCAAGATCCAGCGCGTGAACCGTATATTCCGGTCCAGTTGCGCTATTTGTATAAACCAGAACATACATCGTGCTCGAAGCTAAATCGATCACCGGAGTACCATTAATGCCGACAAGAGGGTTGGTAGGGCATCCCAGAGGAGTTGGCACGGGAGAACCGAAGTTGGGACTCAACAAAATTTGACCGCTGTTCGCGTCAATGGCATAGATGGTATTGTTTTCGCTGGCCACATAGACGACGTCGTACGTCCCCTGGTAACTGCCGGCGGTAATCAACTGATTAGGGACGTACAACGGCTGCGCGTCAATCTGGGCATCGAGCGCGATCGAATACAACATTCCGAACGCAGAACTGTTCACATTCGTGGGAGTGAGAACAGTTTCTGTATTATTCCAGCCGGTCCTCAGATTGTTGTAGTGGGAGGTCGTGATCGCAGTTTGTTGCGCTGCCAAGAAGGAGGTTGTGGAAAGGGAGATTATCGCGAGCAGAGCGATTTTTGTCGGGAGGGTTTTAGTTCGTGCCGTAGAGTTAAGTCGCTTTGATGGCTTAAGGCGCTCGCTGTCAATGACTGGTCGTATGAGTGAGATTTCTATGGCTTCAGCTGAATCTAAAATTTGCATGACCGCCCCCGATTTAAATCCATCGCTGAAGTTTATCCGTGGGATCGACCGCTCTCAATCATTAATTTACGGGCATGACAGAATTATTACTCGGACGAGGGGGCAAAAGTGCTAACAGATTGAAAGGATTGGCGTAACGCCACCCCGCCCACTAGATACCGGCGCAGGCGTGAGAGCACAATCTTTACGCAATCGATGCAAGTTCTTGCAATCCGGCCTCGTCGATCACAGCCACGCCCAACTCCCGCGCCTTATCGAGCTTTGATCCCGCGTCCGCACCTGCGACGACGTAGTCGGTCTTCTTGCTGACAGAGTTGGTGACTTTGCCGCCAGCGTCTTCAATGACCTTCTTGGCCTGCTCGCGGGTAAGGTTTGCCAGCGTGCCGGTGAGCACGAAGGTTTTTCCGGCGAGTTTCGTCCCACGTTCTTTTTTCGTTCCAGTGAGCTTCAATCCCGCTTCACGGAGGCGGTCGATCAACTTTCGATTGGCCGGGATGCCGAAGAACTCGACGATGCTCTCCGCGATGCGGGGGCCGACTTCTTCCACTTCCTGCAACTCGTCGATCGTCGCGGTTTCGATTGTTTCCAAAGAGCCGAAGTGTTCGGACAGAAATTGTGCGGTTCGCTCGCCCACGAAGCGTATGCCCAGGCCGAAGATCACTCGCTCCAGCGGCAGACTTTTCGACTTCTCGATTTCGTCCAGAATGTTTTGCGCCGACTTCTCGCCCATGCGTTCCAGGCTGCGCAGATTTTCCTTCGTCAGCTTGTAAATATCGGCGACGCTTTTGACCAGTCCGCGATCGGTCAACTGGTTGACTAGCGCATCGCCCATGCCGTCGATGTTCATCACGCCGCGGGAGGCGAAATGCAGAATCGTTTCGCGCAGTTTTGCGGAACAATTTGCGTTGACGCAGCGATAATCCACTTCGCCCTCGGCGCGCACCACGTGCGTTCCGCAGACCGGACACTTCTCGGGCATCTCAAATGTTTTGTGTCCGCGGGGGTGAGTGTTGTCTTCGATCACCTTCACAACTTTCGGAATGACGTCGCCGCCACGCTCGACCTCAACCCAGTCGCCGATCTTCACGCCGAGGCGCTCGATTTCATCCATGTTGTGCAGGGTCGCCCGGCTCACTGTGGTGCCGCCAATGAGAACGGGCTTCAATGCCGCAACCGGCGTGAGTTTGCCGGTGCGGCCCACCTGCACCAGAATGTCTTCGATCTGCGTGATGCCGGCGCGCGCGGCATACTTGTAAGCAATCGCCCAGCGCGGAGCTTTACCGGTGTACCCCAGCTCTTCCTGCAAGCGAGTCTGATCGACCTTCACGACAATGCCATCGATTTCGTAGGGCAGCTTCTCGCGCTTTTCTTCCTGCTGGTTAACGAAGGCCCAGACGTCATCGAATGTGTTAGCCAGCGCGCGATTAGTATTGACTTTGAAACCAGCGGCATCGAGAGCGTTTAGAGAATCCCAATGCCGCGCGAAGTGGGTGCGGCCGTCGTGCAAAAGAAGATAAGCAAAATAAGAAAGCTGGCGTTGCGCAGTCACGCTCGGCTCCAGATTCCGAACCGTACCTGCTGTCGCATTCCGCGGATTGGCAAACGGTTTCTGTCCCTTACGCTCCTGCTCCTGATTCATCTTTAGGAATGATGCGAGAGGAATCAACATTTCGCCTCGTACTTCAAAAGTCGGAGGAATGCCTACCTCCCTCAACTTCTGCCGCGTAATCGATAACGGAATCGATCGTACGGTGCGGACATTGGCAGTCACATCTTCGCCGATCGTTCCATCGCCACGCGTAATGCCGCGCACCAGCTTCCCGTCTTCGTAGCGCAGCGCGAGAGACATGCCGTCCAACTTCAGTTCGCAGACATATTCGATCTCTTCGCGACCGCTAAGTTCGTGCACCCGGCGATCCCAATTCCGCAGCTCTTCCACGTTGTAAGTGTTGTCCAAAGACAACATGGGTGATGAGTGCGGCGCTTTAAGGAAGCCCTCGCTGGGTTTGCCGCCGACGCGTTGTGTAGGTGAGTCGGAGGCAATGAGATTCGGATGCTTCGCCTCTAACTGCTTCAATTCGTCCATCAAGCGGTCGAAGTCGGCGTCGCCGATCTCGGGATCGTCCAGCACGTAATAGCGGTATTCGTGATGACGAATCTGCTCTCGCAGAGCCTCAACCTTTTTTGCGATATCTTTTTCGGCGGCGGCCATCGCGGTCGATTATATTCGTTTACGACGGTTAGAATCCCGGAGAGATGATGCCTGAGACTGAAGCTTTTTCCCTGCCGCAAGCGCTGGTGAAGGCTTTCGACACGAACGAGAACATCAATCAATTTCTGCTGAAGGATATATCCGAAGAAGCTTGGCGCGCCGACCCGCCCGAGGGCAAGGGGCGAAACATCGCCTCAATCTTCTCGCATATGCACAATGTGCGCGTGATGTGGTTGAAGGCGGCTGCAAAAGAGAGCAAAATTCCAGACCAGATGGATAAAGCGACTGTAACGCCCGTGCAAGCCGGCAAAGCATTGGAGCAGAGCCGCACCGCACTTCATGCGGTGATCGAGGCGGCCCTCGTCTCAGACGGACGAGTGAAGGGATTCAAGCCTGACGTCGCCGGATTTGTCGGCTATCTCATCGCGCACGACGCCCACCATCGCGGGCAAATTTCCATGCTGGCCCGTCAGGTCGGACATCCGCTGTCAAAGAAAACGATGTTTGGCATGTGGGAGTGGGGCTCGCGGGGGAAATGAAGCACAAGGCTCCGCTCGCAGCAAAACTCATTCTCGCGGTGAGCATCTTCATTTTCATCGTGCTTCACGTACTCGGATACGTATGGCTCAAGGTACGCTGAGGATCAATTGTGATGACGGCGATGATGTCGGTGGTGGCGTGCGCGATGGGCGTGATGATGCACCGGGTGATCCTGGCCCCAAGAAACTAGCGAAAGAAAAGATATCGCGATAAGCAATAAAAATATTTTCTTCATAAACATTTCTCCTAGGCGATTCGTCTAATTACGAAGACTGATTGCTTAGATGAGACCTTGGATAACTCTGCTGTCCCATTCTGTTACGATTTTACTTCTACTGTCGGCTCCGAATGAAAGGCGCGCATAAATCCGGTAAACAGCGAGTCGAACTCAGGCAGACTGCGTCGAAACCGATCCTCGCGAAACGCGCTCAGTACAATCCTATTGCGTCGCAAAGAGTTCGCGAGATTCTGTCACGGCTCGATCAACTTTACCCTGACGTGAAATGCGCCTTGACCCACAGCAGCGCATGGGAGCTTCTGGTGGCCACGATTCTCTCCGCCCAATCGACCGACGCGAACGTAAACCGGGTTACTCCGGGACTGTTCAAGAAATATCCTACGGTACAGGATTTCGCTGCGCTCACTCCGCAAGAGCTTGAGCCGGATGTCCATTCGACTGGCTTCTTCCGCAACAAAGCTAAGTCGGTCGTTGGTGCGGCGAAGAAAATCGTCGCCGATTTCGGCGGCGAAGTCCCATCCAACATCGATGACCTACTGACCCTCCCCGGCGTAGCTCGCAAGACCGCTAACGTCGTTCTGGGCAGTTGGTTCAAAATCGGCGTAGGAATCGTCGTCGACACCCACGTCACCCGCATCTCGCGACGCCTCGAACTTACGAAACAGACCGACGCCCCAAAGATCGAGCAGGATTTGATGAAGATCATTCCACAAGAAAAGTGGATTCTGTTCTCCCATCAGATCATTTGGCATGGAAGGACGCTGTGCATCGCACGCAGTCCGAAATGCGCGGAGTGCCTGTTGGAGAACATCTGCCACGCTGGGGATAAAACTTGGTCCACAGTGGACATGCATAAAGATGCGCGAGTGTGAGGAGTGAGCTTACTGGTGCTCGTCCGCTTTCAAATCCGCCGCCAGCAGGCGATGGAACAGGTGCTCTCCGGCTTCGCGACGGACGGATAGCCGTCCTGAGCCGTATGCCCGAGACTTAAGTCCGCGCTGCACCGCTTCGCAAATTCCCAAGTCTTCGTCCTGCACCCGAGCCCCGACGGCTACGCTCTGCTCGTTGTAGGGGCGTGCGCTCTCTCTGACGTCGGCAAAGTAGAAATTGAAAATCACGCGGCAATGGTCAGCGTCGATGGGGATGACGAGGTTCGTGTCCATGTAGCCTTCGTAGCAGTTGATCATTAGATTCGGATACTGCCAGAAGTACCAGGCGCGATCACCTTTGCGCGTCGCGCCGGTCGCAGCGTCTTCGTCGGAAATGACCATGGGGCTGGATTGCAGGCAGTAACGGTCTTTGTTTTCGATGCTGTACTGCTTGTAATCGAGGACGGAGTTTAATCCCTTATGGAGATGAGGAACGTGGTACCCGCCGTCAAGATAGTTGTCGACGAAAACTTTCCAATTGCAAGCGATATCATACGTGCGGGAGTCAAAGTAGCGCAGCTTCGAAATTCCCAACGGCGCGACCCGTTTGACTAATCCGCCAAGAAAACTGGCTAGAGACTGCGCGTCGGGGTCGAGATTGACGAACACGAAGCTTTCCCAAACTTCTGCCTTGACCGGGATCAGCCCGTTCTTCGCGCGATCGAAATTCTTAACGCCATCGAACTCTGGCATGCCTTTGAGTGACCCATCGAGCCCATAGTTCCAGCCATGGTAAGGGCAATGCAATAGGGACGCGACACCGCACGGTTCGGTTACAACAGCCGCGGCGTGGTGACGGCAGACATTATAGAAGCCGCGCAGAATGCCATCATTTCCGCGCACGACAACAATCGGCTCACCCGCGACAATGAACGTGACGAAGTGTCCGGGAGCGCCGACCTGATCAACTTGCCCCACCAGTTGCCAGGTGTGGCTGAATACAGTTTTATTCTCGAGTTCCGCGATGCGTGGATCAACGTACCACGACGCAGGAATCGTAGAAGCCTCTTCCAGGGGCGCGGCTGAGTCGTAAAGGGCGAGAACCTGCTCAATGGTTTGGTTCATGTTGCGGTCCGTTATCGCGGAATTACACTCCGATGGCGCGAGTCAGTATGTCCAGGAATTGCGCGATGCGAGCTTCCTTCTTTTCTGTGAGCTTGCCCTGATGGCGAAACAGCCCGGGATCGAGTTCCTCGGTGAGCAGCGCATCTTGAAACTTTTCAACCGTCCAATCGAGGATGGACACAATCATCTCCTGATCCATGTCGTGGCGCAATTCTCTGCGCTGTAATCCGAAGCGGACAAACGGAACTGTTCCGTAGGGATCTTCGGCTTGCAAAAAGCGATTGATCTCGCGTTTAAGGTCGAGGTCGCTGCCGTAATTTCCCAGCAACGAGATGCGGTAAGGGATCCAGTCTTCCTGGAGCAAGTGCTCGGTGCGGGTCAGCCAGTAACGCAGGACGGCAAAGAATCCTTGCGCCTGCACGTCGGCGGGCGCGTCGAGATAGCGCGGGAAAGAACGCACCGCTTTTTTGTAGACTTCGAAGAAAAGGCCGTCTTTGCTGCCGAAGTGTTGGAAGACGGAACCCTTTGCGATGCCGAGTTCTGCGGCCATGTCGCCCACGCGCGCGGCGGCGTAACCTTGTTCGGCGAAGTGACGCATGGCAGTGTCGACGATGCGAGTGCGCTTAATTTCGGAACGCGGGCGTGAAGGCGCGTTGCGTCGATACTTCGGCGGAGCGACGATGCTGCTGGAAATCCCACTCATCCCTTGACCCCCAAGCTTGATCCCAAAACACTTGACCACAAGTCAGAGCACTCTAGCCGAAACCGAATCGAATTTCAATGACAATTTTCGGGCTTGTGCGTTACTGTAAGGTGCTTGCAGAAGAATTTATCTGACTTAAAGTCATTCATCGATGGCAATTTCGCAAAAGACTTATGACGCGGTTGTAATTGGCGCAGGCCATAACGGCCTGACCGCCGCGGCCTATCTGGCGCGGGCTGGGCTAACGGTATTGGTGTTGGAACGGCGCGAGATTGTGGGCGGTTGTTGTGTGACCGAGGAGATTACGCCGGGCTGCCGCGTCTCGACGACTTCTTACATCGCAAGCATGTTGCGACCCGAGGTCATTCAGGAGTTGAGCCTGGCCGAGCACGGATTGCGCATGGTGCCCTGCGATCCGGCGATTCAGGTTCCGTTCCCAGATGGCCATGTGCTGCCGTGGTGGGCGAATCGCGATCGAGCCCAGGCGGAGTTTCGCAAAGTGTCAGCGAGAGACGCGGACACGTTCGTGCGAGTGGATGACCAACTGAAGCGACTAGCGCGGTATTTACAACCGTTCTTTCTGGAACCTCCTCCTGAAATCGATTCCAGGACTTTTCACGGATGGGCCGGCCTATTTCGTGTGGGCAAACGCTTTCGTGGAATATCGAGTGCGGAAGTGGCGGAGCTGGTCTCGTTCTTGACGGGCAGTCTTGGCGAGTTTCTCGACCACAACTATGAGTCGGGAAAAATCAAAACGATGTTTCTTGCCAATAATGTTTATGGCAAGCACGGCGGTCCCTATCAGTCCGGCACCGCGCTCGGATTGCTTTTTCATCTGCTCAGTGGCGGCGAGCACGAGTTGCAAGGGTTTTATGGACACGTGATGGGGGGGATGGGATCGATCACGCGGGCATTGGCGGCGGCTGGCAACGGTTACGGCGTGGAGATAATGACATCATCGGCGGTGGCGCGCATTGATGTTCGTTCGGGCGAGGCTCGCGGTGTTGTGCTCGAAGATGGGAGAGAAGTGCGGGCGCGAGTTGTGCTTTCGAATGCCGACCCCAAACGAACTTTTCTTGGCATGGTTGACCCAAGCGAATTGCCGGGCGAATTTCTTCATGCGATTCGCGGCATCAGGATGGATGGTCCGTGCGCCAAGGTGAATCTTGTTCTATCCGAGGAGCCGCGATTTACCGGTACTTCTCCAGACGCGACTCCACTCGAGCGAACGTTCTATACGCTGGTTCCTTCGCTTGAGTTTGCCGAGCGCTGCTACGACATCGCGAAGTTCGGCGACATTCCGGAAGAACTTTGGGTGGACTGCGTGATTTCCTCGAATGCTGATGCGTCCCTTGCTCCGCTGGGCCGTCATATCATGACTTGCTTTGTGCAGTATGTTCCATATCGACTGCGCGAAGGCAATTGGGACGAGCGACGCGAACTGTTGGGGGATCGTGTAGTCCGCAAGATTGCCGAGTATGCGCCGAATGTTCCGGCTGCGGTTCTTGCGCGGCAGGTGCTCACACCGCTCGATCTCGAGCGCACTTATGGTTTGACCGAAGGCAACATCTTTCACGGAGATTTGCGGTTGGAGCAACTCTTTTTCATGCGTCCAGTGGCCGGTTGGTCGCAGTATCGAACACCAATTGATCGGTTGTACTTGTGCGGCGCGGGAACGCATCCGGGCGGCGGTGTGACCGGAGCGCCTGGGCGCAATGCGGCGTTTCAGGTTCTACGCGATTGGAAAAAAGGGCGGTTCAAAGAGGCTGCCGCTTGAGCGACCATCGGGTACGAGACACGCAGCCGAAGACCGCAGACATCGTGATTGTTGGCGCGGGAGTGATGGGTGCGTCCATCGCATTTCATCTGGCACAACGCGGTGCCGGGAGGATTGTTGTCGTCGATAAGGAACACGTTGCCGCGGGCGGCAGCGGCCGTTCTTCGGCGCTTGTAAGGATGCACTATAGCCACCCCGCGGAGGTGAAGCTTGCGGTGCTGAGTCTGCACATTTTTCAGAACTGGCGTGAAATTGTGGGCGAGCAAGGCGAATTTCACAATACGGGATTTGTGCGCATCGTGCATCCGGGCGAGAGTGAGTGCCTGAAGCTTAATGTGACGATGCAGAAAAAAGTGGGCGCGAATGTAAAACTCATTACACGTGACGACTTGCGGGAGATCGAACCCGACTGGAATGTCGATGAGGTCGAGTTGGCTGCGTATGAACCGGATTCGGGTTATGGCGATGGGGCAGTGGTGGCGAGCGACTTTCTCAGCCGCGCGCGAGATCTCGGCCTGACTTACCTGCCGCGCACACGTGTCACTTCTCTCAATCGAAAAGGCGACGCGTTGCATTCTGTCTCAACTGAATATGGTGAAATCAACACGCGGGCTGCCGTGGTGGCGACGGGGCCGTGGGCTAAGCCGCTGTTCGATCATGCGGATTATGATTTGCCGATTGAGACGGAATATCATCAGGTCGCAATTCTGCGGACGCCTGCGAGCATGAAAGGCGGCGGATGCGCTTGCATCGATTCGGTTACCGCGACTTACTTCCGACCCGACGGCGCGGACAAGTTTCTGGTTGGAGATTTCTATGGGCGGCGTCCGGTCGATCCGGACAACTTTCCGCAGCGTCCATCAGAGGAATCTTTGGCCGAGATGATTGAGCGCGTCCTGAGGCGTGTTCCGAAACTGGAGAATGCAGAGGTCATGCGCGGGGTGACGGGCGTGTATGACATGACGCCGGATTCGCGCCCTCTGCTGGGAGAAATTCCGGGGGTGAAGGGGCTATTTGTTTGCGCCGGATTTTCTGGCATGGGGTTTAAGATTTCGCCGGCGATTGGAATCGTGATGTCGGAGTTGCTGCTAGATGGAGAGGCGTGCGCGGTAGATATACGAGAGTTTCGTCCGTCGCGGTTTGCAGAGCATCAGCCGATCCGTGCGCCTTACGAATACGTGGACGACTAAACGAAAGTGACGAAGGGAGATGCGATGAAAAAAGGAATTCTTGAGCGCTTGAAAGACGGCCCTGTGTTGGGCGATGGCGGATATCTGTTGGAACTCGAAAAGCGGGGATGGGTGAGGGCGGGTCCGTTTACGCCGGAAGTGGCTTTGCTGAATCCGAATGCGCTACGCGAATTGCATATTGAGTTTCGCGAAGCGGGTGCCGATGTCCTACAGGCACTTACGTTTTACGCGAGCCGGGATAAATTGGCTACGGTTGGACTCGAAAACAAATTGGAAGACTTGAATCGCGCCGCGGTGCGCATCGCGCGCGAGATTGCGGGCGATAAGTGCCTGGTCGCCGGCAATCTTAGTTTGACTTGGATGTACGAGCCAGATAGTCTCGCAGCGGCTGACAAAGTCCGCAAGACTTTTGACGAGCAGCTTGCGGTGCAAGTCGACGAAGGCGTGGACTTCATCATCGGCGAAACGTTTTCCTGGCTGGGCGAGGCTTTGCTTGCAGTCGAGCGCGCCAAGAAAACCGGTTTGCCGACGATGGTGACGATTTGTTTTGAGAATAGGGAAGAGACTTCGGATGGTAAATCGGCCGCAGAATCGGCGAAAGCGTTGCTCGACGCGGGAGCGGACATCGTTGGGATGAATTGTTTGCGCCCGCCGGAGCACACGTTGGGCATGATGGAAGAGATGAGGCAAGTGGTCGATGGATATCTGGCCTGCCAGCCGGTGGCGTATCGCACGCCCAAGGCGACGCCCGATTTCACCAGTTTGCCGGAATTCCCCTTGGGGCTCGATCCGTTGCAACTCACCCGAAAAGAGATGGGCGACTATGCGGTACGCGCGAAGGAAATAGGCGTCAATTACATCGGCTCATGCTGCGGTTCGGTTGCCATTCACGTTCGCGAGATGGCGAAAGTGTTGGGCAAACTGCCGGAGGATAGCCGGGTTTGGAAGAAGGGCGGCGAGAAGCCCATGTCCGCGTACGAGTATTACGAGCACGATGAAATTAGCGCGAGCAAGAAGTAGGCTCGCGCTAAAGCGGATTGGGCCGATAAGTCCAGCTCACTGCCGAGGTTTCTGCCGTAGCGACTTCTGCCGAGCGCAGATTCTCGATCAGAAAATGATCCGGTGAGAGCGTACAGACCGGATCGGTCGCAGCCGCGTTTCCGGTGACGAGCAAAGCCTGACAGCGGCAGCCGCCGAAGTCTTCGGCGCGGCGATCGCAACTGCGGCAAGGCTCAGGCATCCAGGCTTCGCCGCGGAACCGATTGAAGCTCTCGGATTCGCGCCAGATCCAGTCGAGAGTGTGTTCGCGGACGGAGTCGAAGGTGAGGCCGGGAATCACGTTGGCGGCGTGGCACGGCATCACTTCTCCGGCAGGATTGATCAGGAGCAAACGGCGTCCCCAGCCGCCCATGCAAGCTTTCGGGTAGCGCGCGTAGTAATCCGGGACGACGCAGTCGATTTTGATGCGGCCGGCCATACGCTCTTGCGAGTCGGCGACAACTCGCATGCACTCGTCGATCTGTTGCGGGGTTGGCATTAAGGCGGCGCGATTCTCTAGCGCCCATCCATAATATTGCGCGTGCGCAATCTCTATGCGATCAGGGTTAAGTTGCTCGACAAACTCCATCATCTCGGCGATGTGATCGAGATTTTGCCGGTGGACGACGAGGTTCACGGTGAAGGCTACGCGAAAGCGGCGGACTATTTTCGACAACTCAGTTTTCAATGCGTGAGCTTTGGTGCCGGAGATCCAATTGGCCGAGTCGGTTCTTGAATCCTGAAAGCTTAGCTGGATGTGATCCAGCCCGGCATCGATGAGCGTGGATAGCCTCGGTTCGGTTAAGCCGACGCCGGAGGTGATGAGGTTAATGTACAGATTGGCCTGGTGTGCGGCCTTGACCAGTTCGTGCAAGTCGGCGCGAGCGAGCGGCTCGCCGCCAGTGAGATGAAGATGCAGGACGCCCAACTTTGCGGCTTCATTGAAAACGCGAATCCAGTCTTCCGTGGAGAGTTCGCTCTTCGCTGCGATCATCTGCAATGGATTGGAGCAGTAGACGCAGTGCAGCGGACAGCGGTGCGTCAGTTCGGCGATGAGGGCGAGAGGGTTGGGCGTCATTGCGTATCTAATAGTCCACGATGCGCTTGATGCGCAGATCGTCGAGAAACGTTCCGGCTTCTTTGCTAATCACTGTGGCGTCGGCTCCGGCGAATTGGTTTGCGAGTTGATGCACGATGTCGGCGAAAGTCTTTTGTCCATCGCAGAGTTCGAGGATGGCGCGCCCCGGCCCTTCGAGGCGAATCATGCCTTCAGGATACAGAACGACCTGATCTTCTCCTTGTGTCGCCCAGCGGCAACCGGCGGCGAGACGTGGTTGACTGGAATCCGATGGCGCGGGCAAGTTAGGTTTCCCTCGGCTGAAATGCACCCGGAGGCGGCCATCCCGGCTGAACGTAGGCGAAGTAGAGGGCGTCGAGTTGCGCCCAGAGAATGTCGCACTTGGCGCGCAGGGCGGCGATGGCGCTTTCCTGTTGCTCGCGAGTGAGGGCATGGCGCATAATCCAGTCGACCGCGAAGGCCGCGTCCTCAGGAGCTTGATCAAGGCGCGCGGTGAAGTAATCGAGGCCGCCGGATAGATAAGGATAGTGCTGACGCATGCGATCCATGCGAAGAGAAATCAGGTCGCGGGAAAAGAGTTCGGTCAGCGATGAGGCAACCGCTTCGAGAAAAGTGCGGCTGCGAACGAGATCGAGGTAAGCATCGACAGCATAACGAGTGCCGGGCAAAACGCCGTCGCAGTGAACGACACTTTCGCGCGACACGCCGGCGGCCTCGGCTAGCTTGAGCCACTTCTCAATGCCGCCGGGATGGTTTGCGTCGCCGTCGTGATCGACGATACGCTTTCTCCACGCACGGCGGAAATCGCGGTCTTCACTACGCGAGAGAATGATGGAATCTTTTATTGGGATGCGGCTCTGGTAGTAGTAGCGATTTAGCGCCCACGCTTGCAACTGTCCCCGGCTCAACTTGCCCTCATGCATCATCGAGTGAAAGGGGTGACGGTGGTGATAGCGCTCTTCCCCGACTTGACGCAGGCGGCGCAGGAGTTCGTCCGGCGAAAGCGAAGTGTCGGCGCTCATAGTTGAATCTGCCATCCGTCCTCTGCGATTTCCCAGCCTGCGTCGCGTACTTCGCGATACTCCGGGCTGGATTCGTCCAGCACGGGGTTGGTGTTGTTTATGTGCAAGTAAATCTTTCGCGGCTTCTTGAGATCGGCTAAGCGACGGAGGCTGCCGTCGGGGCCGGATACAGGTATGTGTCCCATTTCTTTGGCAGTTGCGCCATGCCCTTGGACCTTGATGAGTTCATCATCAGTCCAAAAAGTGCCGTCAAACAGGACTACGTCACATTGGCTGAGAAGATCGAATAAGACGTCATCGACTTGCGCGATGGCGGGGACGAAACCCAGTCGCGATGCATCGGCAGAAACGAAGAGTGCAAGCGATGCTTCGGCTGGTGAAAGTTTCGTCCGAAGACTCGGAGAAACGTAGACGGGATAGTGGCTCCCGATGGAAATCGCACGGCAGAGGAGTGCCGAGTCGGCCTCGCTCGATGTTGAGAGTTGGAAGTCCTCGTTCGGGAAAATGTTGATCCAATTTGCCTGTTCGCGGACGCGGTTAAGCATGGCGAAGATCGAATTGTCCTCGCGTAGAATTCGACGCAGCGACGGAGTGCAATGGATTTGGAGCGGCTGCAGTTCGCGAAGTGAGAGCAATCCGGCAATGGCATCGACGTCAGCGCTGGTCACAACTACACCGGAGATGGGCGAGGAACGTCCGTTAGCGTGAGGGCGTAGCTTGGGCGAAGATTCGATCTGTAAGCGAAGATCTGGACTGGCGTTGAGTAGGAACCATGAGCTTCCGTCGGAGCTGACGGCTACTTGCGTCTGGGTGCGGGGCTTACCTGCAAGGGTTCCGGCGCGAGAAGCGGAACAATTCCGGCAGCCACAATTCCACTGCGGAAAGCCGCCCCCCGCGGCCGAACCAAGTAGATTTACGAACATTCCAGCGAATTATAACTGGGCGCTGGCGTAAGAATTGATTTCGCAGTTCAAGCTAACTTCCTGGAACTTCGGTGTAGACCATTGCATGACGGAGTCCTTTCGACTACTTTACTATTCTTAACCCACGGACCG
>Ga0302319_10011088_pt1 | contig 17133 bp, 11 predicted proteins | sample Bog_T0_2_FD_203319 | JGI IMG/M metagenome (GOLD analysis project Ga0302319, IMG submission 203319) | Peat permafrost microbial communities from Stordalen Mire near Abisko, Sweden - Bog_T0_2 | ecosystem: Environmental > Terrestrial > Soil > Wetlands > Peat | place: Sweden: Abisko, Stordalen Mire...
CAACAAGAGGCTGGTCCATCCTCCTGGATTGGCCGCCGCCGCATCCAGCGCGGCTTGGGGCTTCGGCGCGGCCGCTTGGCGGGCCTTGGAGGCCTTCAGCGCCCCCGCCCAGGCCCGCAGGGCGCCTAGGTCGCTGAGCGCCTTCAGGTCCTCGATCAACTGCCCGCGCCGCCCGTCCACCAGCACCGCCAGGGGCTGCAGCACTTGGGTGGCCTTCTCGGCCACCAAGGCTTCCAGGCGCTCATGGTCCACGGAATCCAGGCGTTGGGAGATGGCTCGGGCCTGGCTCAAAGTGCCGCTGTCGTGCACGAAGAGCAGCACGAGCAGCAGCACAAGGGCCGTGGCCCCCATCGCCTTCAGCATGGCTTGCAAGCGGGCGGCGGAACTCACTCGCCTTCCTCCTCGTCTTTGGCGGCCAACTGGGCGACGGCCACCACGCGGTCGTCCTCCCGCACCTTGATCACCCGGACGCCCTGGGTGTTGCGGCCAGTGGTCTTGATGTCGCTGACCTTCATGCGCAGCATGGTGCCGCCGCTGGTGATGAGCATGAGCTCGTCATCATCCGTGACCGGCTTCACGCCGATCACCTTGCCTGTTTTGTCGGTGACCTTGACATTGATGAGGCCCTTGCCGCTGCGGCCCTGCACGCGGTATTCGACCAGCTCGGTGCGCTTGCCGTAACCGCTCTCGCAGATGGTCAGCAAGCTCCCCTTGGGGTCGTTCACCACCACCATATCGACGACGTAATCGTCCTTCTCCAGGGAGATGCCCTTCACCCCCTGGCCGGTGCGCCCGATCTCGCGCACCTCCTTCAAGGGGAAGCGTATGCTCATGCCCTCGTGGGTGGCCATGATCATGTCATCCTTGTCATCGGCCATTTTAACGCCGATGAGCTCGTCGCCCTTGGTCAGGGTGATGGCCGTGATGCCAGCAGTGCGCGGGTTGCTGTATTCCTGCAAGGCGGTCTTCTTCACCAAGCCCTGCTTGGTGCACATCACCAGGTCGGCCTTCTCCTTGTTCAGGTCCTTGATGGCGAAGACGGCGGCGATGCCCTCCTGTTTCAAGGGCAAGAGGCTGGAGAGGTGCTTGCCCTTGGCGGCGCGGCTGGCCTCGGGTATCTCGAAGACCCGCTTCCAATAGACCTTGCCCAGGTTGGTGAAGATCAGCAGGGTGTCGTGGGTGCTGGCCACAAAGAGACGCTCCACGAAATCCTCTTCGCGAGTGCCCATGGCCGCCACGCCCTTGCCGCCGCGCTTTTGAGCCTTATACGCGCTGGCTGGAACCCGCTTGACGTAACCGGCATGGCTGAAGGTGACCACGACGTCCTCGTCGGCCACCAGGTCCTCGACGTTCAGCTCGCCAGCCTTGGCCGCCAGGTGGGTGCGGCGCACATCACCATAGTCGAGCTTCACTTTGGCCAGCTCTTCCTTGATGGTCGCCAGCAGCTTCTTCTCGCTCGCCAAAAGCCCCTTCAGCTGCTCGATCAGCTTTATCAGCCCCAGGTATTCCTCGTCGATCTTCAGGCGCTCCAAGCTGGTCAGCTGCTGCAGGCGCAGCTCCAAGATGGCGTTGGTCTGGATCTCGCTGAGGTTGAAGGCCTTCATCAGGCCTTCGCGGGCCTCCTCGGTGTTCCTGGACTTGCGGATGATGGCGATGACCTTGTCCAGGTTCGCCAGGGCGATCTTATAGCCTTCCAGGATGTGGGCCCGGCGCTCCGCTTTGGCCAGCTCGAAACGGGTCCGCCGGACGATCACGTCCTTGCGATGCTCGATGAAGTAGTGCAGCAGGCCCTTGAGATTGAGCACGCGGGGCTGGTTGTTCACCAGGGCCAGCATGATCACGCCCATGGTGGTGCGCAGGTTGGTGTGCTTGTAGAGCTGGTTCAGGACCACCTGTGCCACGGCCCCGTTGGCCAGCTCCACCACGATGCGCATGCCGTCGCGGTCGCTCTCATCGCGCAGGTCGCGGATGCCCTCGATCTTCTTGTCCCTGACCAGCTCGGCCATGGTCTCGATCAACGCCGCCTTGTTCACCTGGTAGGGCAGCTCGGTGACGATGATGCGCTGGCGCTCGCGCTTGTCCTCCTCGACCTCGGCGCGGGCCTGGATGGTCAGGCTGCCGCGACCGGTGCGGTAGGCGTCCTTGATGCCGTCCTTGCCCAGGATGAAGCCGGCCGTGGGGAAATCAGGGGCCTTGATCAGCTTCATCAGGGATTCGATGCTGATCTCGGGGTCATCGATGAGCGCGCATAGGCCATCCACGACCTCGCCCAGGTTGTGGGGCGGGATGTTGGTGGCCATGCCCACCGCGATCCCCGAGCTGCCATTGACCAGCAGGTTGGGGATCTTCACGGGCAGGACCAGCGGCTCCTCGCGGCTCTCGTCGTAGTTGGGCCCGAACTCGACCGTATCCTTGTCGATGTCCGCCAGCACCTCCTGGGCGATCTTCGCCAGGCGGGCCTCCGTGTAACGCATGGCGGCCGGCGGGTCGCCATCGACCGAGCCGAAATTGCCCTGACCGTCCACCAACGGATAGCGCAGGTTCCATTCCTGGGCCAGGCGGACCATGGAGTCGTAGATGGCGCTGTCGCCATGAGGGTGGTAATTGCCCATCACCTCGCCGACGATCTTGGCGCTCTTGCGGTAGGCCTTGTTGTAATCCAGGCCCATCTCCCACATGCCATAAAGGATGCGGCGATGCACGGGCTTGAAACCATCCCGGACATCCGGCAGCGCTCGGCCAACGATGACGCTCATGGCGTAATCGATGTAGGAGTGCTTCATCTCCTCTTCGATGTTCACGCCCTGGATGTTCTCAGGCTTCTGCTGGGCGATCGCGTCTTCTTTCTTGGCCATCTAAGTCCGTCTCTCGGTGTAGGTTCGTCGGGCGCCCCGTCCATCCCCTCGTGGGGAGGTCAGGGGCGTTGCGTGGACGTATCGCTGGCTTGGATCAGGCCCGCATGGGCATGACCACGTAGCGGGCGCCGCTGTCGGTGCCCACCGGGATGATGAGGGTGGGGCTCAAGGGAGTGCTCAACTTCATCTCCACCCGTTCGGTCCCCAAGGACTTGAGCACGTCGAGCAGGTACTTGGCGTTGAACGCCACCACCATGGCTTGGCCGTGGTACTCGACGTCCAAGCTGTCACTGCCCTCGCCCAGGTCAGGGGTGGCGGCAGTGACCTGCAGGCCGTCCTCGGAGAGGTGGAACTTGACGCTGTTGCCCTTGTCGGCAGCCAGCAGGGCGATACGATTGACCACGGCCTGCAGGGGGGCGACTTCGGCGATCAGCGTGTGCTCATTCTTCTTCGGGATGACCTGGTCGTAGTTAGGGAACTGGCCATCGAGGAGCCGGCTGAAAAGGGTCACATCGCCCAGTTCCACGAAGATCTGGTTGTCGGTGAAGTAGACGGTCACCGGGTCATCGTTGCTCTCCAGAACGCGGCTGAGCTCGCCCAGTGATTTGCTGGGGACGACGGCATGGACTGGCTCTTGACCCTCTTGGAGGTCATGCTCGATGTAGCTGAGCCGATGGCCGTCGGTGGTGACCATGCGGGCCTTCTTCCCATCGCTTTGTAGCAGGCCGCCTTGGAGGATGTATCGCGTCTCATCCATGGAGACGGAAAAGCTGGTCCTCTTGATCATATCCAGGAGGACCTTGCTCGGAAGGGTGAGGCTCTTCTCCTTACGATAGCCTGGAAAGTTGGGAAAATCATCCGCGGGAACGCCGACTAAACGGATCGTCGCACGTCCGCTTTTTATCTCTCCCTTTGTCCCATCCTTGACGGTGATCTCAACATCCCCGTCGTCAAAGCTCTTCACGACTTCAGCGATCTTTTTTGCCGGCAGTGTCGCTGATCCTGGTTGGACCACTTCCACTTTCACGCGCACACGCAGACCCAGCTCAAGATCGGTGCCGGTCACGGTCAAACTATCCTTGTCGGCTTCAAAGAGCAGGTTGGTCAGCACAGGCAAGACATTCTTGGTGCTGGCCGCGCTTTGAGCCAAGTTTATCACGCGGGACAGTTCCGCTTTTGAGCACACTATCTTCATTCAAGGCCTCCGTTCATGTCCGTTCCTCTATGGTTATTAAAGTATTAAATAGATAGTGGTCAAAGTAGTAGGGCCTGTGGATGGCGTTCAAAACCACCATCCAAGGCGATAGCCCAACGTATTTGACCTGTCGATACCCTGTGCAAAAAAGAGATCTTCTTGCCCAGTCTTGCCGGGACCAAGCAGCATCATGGCTTTATGAACAATGAACATCGCTCAAGTCGTATCTTATAGACCCCTTTTGAACAGGCTTTAAGCAACGCCTTTGACCTGTTGGATGAGGCTTTCAATGGTGGCAGCCAGATCCGGGTCTTGTTTCATCTTCTGCTCTATCTTGTTGATGGCATGGATGACGGTGGTATGGTCGCGTCCGCCGAAGGCATTGCCTATCTCCGGCAAGCTGGCAGGGGTCAGCTCCCTGCTGAGGTACATCGCTATTTGACGGGGATAGGCCACCGCGTCGGTCCTCTTGCGCGCCTTCATGTCCGAGAGCTTCAGGTTGAAACGGCTTGTCACGGCCTCTTGGATCAGGTCGATGCTGATGGGGCGGGCTTGGGCCTTCAAGAGGTCCCGTAAGGCGTCCTTGGCCAGCTCTAGCGTGATCTCCTTGTCCAAGATCGAGCTCAACGCGATGATCTTTACCAGGCTGCCTTCCAGCTCACGCACATTGTGGGTGAAGGTTCGCGCCAAGAACTCGAGCACATCCTCGGGGACCCCGCGGTTCTCGCTTTGAGCCTTCTTGCGCAGGATGGCCAGGCGGGTCTCATAGTCCGGCCGGCCGATGTCAGCCACCAGACCCCATTCAAAGCGGTTGCGCAAGCGCTCATCCAGGTTGATCTCGCGCGGCGGGATATCGCTGGTGGCGACGATCTGCTTGCCGTGGCTGTGGAGGTCGTTGAAGGTGTGGAAGAACTCCTCCTGGGTGCTCTCCTTGCCCGCAAGGAACTGGATGTCATCTATCAGCAGGATATCCGCATTGCGGAACTTCTCGCGGAAGAGGCGCATGTCACCCCCGCTGCGCAGCACCGAGATCATCTCATTCATGAAGTTTTCGGAGGTGATGTAAAGCGCGCGCGATCCGGCGTGATGCGCCATCACCAAGTTGCCAATGGCATGCAGCAGATGGGTCTTGCCCAGCCCCACACCGCCATAAAGGACGAGGGGATTGTAGGACTTGCTGGGGTTCTCCGCCACCGCCCGGCACGCGGCCTGGGCAAAACGATTGCTGGGGCCGACGATGAAATTGGTGAAAGTGAACGAGGCATTCAAAGGGGTCTGGCGTTCTTCCACCGGGGTCGGCAGGACTACCCGCTCGGACACGACCAGCCGGGCTTTCAGATCCTCTTTTTCCGGTGCCCGAAAAGCCACGCTGATGCTCTCGTCACCGCTGGCTTCCCGCAGCACCTCGGCGATCCGCCCCTGTTGTTGCTGCATCCATTCGCGGCGGAACGGGTCTACCGCCTCCAGGACCACGTGGTGGCCTTCCCAACTGATAAGCCGCGCGTTCTTGAAGTAAGTCTCGAACTCGGTGTCCGAGAAACGCAGGCTGAGCTTTGCCTGGAGCTGTGGCCAGGGCAAAGGCACGCCAAGGTCGTTCATGCGCGGCTCCGATGACGGGTGGGTCTCTTATTCACAGCTTTTTCCACAAATGCACAGTTCGGGTTGGAAAACCTGGGGAGAACTCTGTTGATATAATATCGAAGATTATAGGCCGATTGGGAAGCACTTTTCAAGGTGGCAAGTAGGACTTTAGGGTGGGGATAAGGTGCTTTTGGGGTGGTTTTCCCTTGACCCTGTGACTAACTGGGATTTAGAATTCCCAGCTTTTGAAAAGGCCTCTGGCATCCAGTTAGGGGCCTAACAAAGTATTGCCTGGGCGCCGCCCGGGGGTTTTGTTCGGTAGGAACAGCAGGAGCTATCATGCCTAAGATGACATACCAGCCTCACAACCGCCGCGCCGCTAAGAAGCATGGCTTCCGCGCCCGCATGGCCACAAAGGCTGGACAGAACGTGATCAAGCGCCGCCGCGCCAAAGGCCGCCATAAGCTGAATACGGATTACTAAAAGGCTGGTGATGGAGGTTCGGTCGTTGGCCTTCGGTCCGGCCCAACGCCTTCTCAAGGCCTCCGAATTCAACCGTGTCTTTAAACAAGGCCGGCGGTTGAGCCAACCAGAGCTCACGCTAGCCTATCGTGTGAGGCCTAGTCGGGACGGCAAGTCTTATCCGCCTCGATTAGGCCTCTCGGTGTCTAGGAAGGTCGGTGGAGCCGTTCAGCGCAATGTCTTGAAGCGCAGGATCCGGGAGATCTTCCGATTGAATCAATCCAAATTGATTCAAGGTGTGGAATTAGTGATCATTCCTCGCAAAGAAGCCGTGGTTTTGAGCTACCAAGATCTCGAAAAGCGCTTAATTTTGCTTTTTGAGCGCGGAAAGCTGCTAGTCATGGCATTATAGTGTCTTTTATTGCCATTTTTTTGGCCAAAGTTTTCGATCTTTGGCACCAATACATCTCTCCAGCCTTGCCGGTTGCTTGCCGGCATGAGCCCAGCTGTAGCCAATATGCTGCCCAAGCCCTACGCCAACATGGTTTTTTCCGCGGTTTAGGTTTGAGCCTGCGTCGATTGAGCCGTTGCCATCCCTGGGGCAGCTCGGGTTTTGACCCGGTGCCGGAACCGGGCGTGAAAGGACACCTATGAATCGAAATATGCTCCTCTTTGTAGCCCTGTCGGCGGGAGTGCTCTTCGGCTCCCAGTTCTTGATGGAGCACTATTTTCCTGCCCAGAAGGCGCGACCCTCGGCGGCGGCCGCAGTTGCGCCGGGTCAGGGCGCAACTGGCGGGGTCTCCCCGGTGTCAGTAGTGGCGCCGACGGCCAAGCCTGCAGTCGCTGAGCCATCCACGTTGAAGGCGTCCCCCGAGAAGTTGGTGACGGTGGAGACCGGCAGCTATGAGGCTACGCTCAGCAGTTGGGGCGGTCGTTTCACCAGCTTGAAGCTCAAAGGCCTGACCGCCAAGGTCAAGGACCAGGTCCAGACGTTGGACCTGATCACCTCGGCCGACTCGCCGCGCTATGGCGTGTTGGACCTGCCTGGAACCGACCTGGCCGGCTTGCAATGGAGCTTGGATACGCCTGTCGCGTTGGATGAAGCCGGCCGCAAGGTGGTCCGTTTCAGCACGCGGGTGCCGGGCACGGCGTTGCAGTTGGTCAAGAGCTTCAGCTTTGACCCGCAAGGCCCGCACTTCGATGTGAAGGTGCTGGTGAAGAACTTGGGCGGCCAGCCGTTGAGCCTGCAACCCTTGGCGTTCGTGTGGGGCCCTGACCTGGGTGGCGATGAGGGCGTGAGCAGCCGCCGCATGGTCCCCCCGGCGGTGGTGGTCCAGTTGGATGGCCGCATCGAACGCGAGAAGGCCGATAACGATGTGCAGACCCTGGGCTACAGCGCGCCCAAGTGGATGGCGGTCAAGAACCATTATTTTGTGGCGGGATTCTTCCCCAGCCAGGGCTTTAACAAGGCCGAGGTGCGGCGCCTGGGTTCGGGGCATATCGCCGGCGCATTGGTGGCCGAGGGCCTGACCGTGGGCGCTGGCCAGGCGGTTGAATTGGCCGCGTCGGCCTATGCCGGGCCCCAGGATTATGTGGCGTTGAAGGCTGTGGGGCAGAACTTTGAGCGGGTAGTGCAGTTCGAGGCCTATCGCCTGTTCGATTGGCTCAATCCCGTCAGTGTGGGCCTGCTCTATGTCCTGCGTTGGTTCCATGGGATCAGCGGCAATTGGGGCGTGGCCATCATCCTGTTGACGTTGCTGGTCCGGGCGTTGATGTTCTGGCCCAGCCTTAAGAGCATGGTGGCCATGCGGCGCATGCAGAGCAAGATGGCTGCGATGAAGCCGCGCTTGGACACCATCAAGAAGATGTACAAGGATGACGCGCAAAAGCTCAATTCGGAGACGATGAAGCTTTACCAGGAGCATGGCGTCAATCCCTTGGGCGGATGCCTGCCCATGCTGCTCCAGATCCCCATCTTTTTTGCGCTGTATGGCACTTTGAACGCGGCTTTCGAGCTGCGGGGGGCGCCATTCATGTGGAAGTGGGCGGATCTCACTGCGGGTGACCCCACTTACATCTTCCCGCTGGCCATGGGGGCCAGCATGTTCTTCCAGCAGAAGCTGGCGCCGACCAATAGCGCCACCATGAGCGATGATCAGGCGCAGATCCAGAAGATGATGCTGTGGCTCATGCCCATCATGTTCACCTTCATGGCGCTGTCCATGCATTGGCCCATGGGGCTCCTCCTTTACTGGACCGCCAGCAATCTGTTCGGTATCGGCCAGCAACTGGCCGTGAACAAGGCTGTGGATTGAGATTGAGCGCCCGGCTTCCGCGGCGCTCGCCTTTGAAAGGGTAGACCATGGACTATATTGACAAGGAAGCCCTGTCCGTCCCTGAGGCCGTGTTCGCCGCGGCCCGGGTGCTGGGTATTGAAGAGAAGGACGCTCAGGTGCAAGTGCTGTCAGCCCCGGGAAGCCGCCGCGTGAAGGTCCGAGTGGGCCGTCCGGGCGTCATCCTGCCGCCGGTGGAGGCGGGTCAGGTTGAGGCTTCGGCGCCCCATGAGGACCGGCATGAAGGCCGGCGCGAAGACCGTGGGGAGCGTCATGAACGTTCAGAGCGTCCGGAGCGTGCGGCCGATTACGCCCCGCAGGCGGCGGTCCAGCGCACCGCGCCCGGTGGCGAGCAGGCGGGCCGGGCCAAGCAGGACCTGGAAAGGCTTCTGGCTGCCATGGGCACCCCGGCGACGGTCGAGTTGAAGGAGCGCGCAGGCAACGTGGTCTTGAACATCGTCGCTCCGGAGCATGAGAGCCTGTTGATCGGGCGGCGGGGACAGACCGCGGAAGCCCTGCAGACCTTGATCAACGAGTTCATGGGCCGCCGTGAGGGCGACCCGACGCTCTATTTGGTGGTGGATGTGGCCGATTATCACGGTCGGGCTGAGGAGCGTTTGATCGAGAAGGCCAAGGCGTTGGCCGCCCAGGTCCTGCAGGACGGTGGCGAGGTGAGCATGGGTCAGCTCAGCGCCGCGGAGCGGAGAGTGGTGCATTTAACGCTGAAGGCCATGGAGGGCGTGGAGAGCTTCAGCGTCGGCCAAGGCAGCACCAAGAAGCTGGTGATCAAGAAGAAGGATTGAGGGCTGGTCCAAGCTTGAGTGGGGCCCGTCGCCGCGAGGCGGCGGGCCTTTTCCGTTGGGCGGGTTCTTGGGCCGGTTTTGGCGTAGAATGCGGCTTGGTGGGTCGGGAAGGAGTTTCATGTTCGATTTCCTCAAGCGGAAAGCTGAACCAGAGCCGGTGGTGGTGGATCCCGCGGTGCTGCTGCGGGCTGAACTGGTCGAACGCGTCATCCAGGCCTTAGGGGTCGCCGATGATGACACGGTGCTGGAGATCGGCTTTGGCGATGCGTCGGCGTTGAAGGCGGTGCTGCCCTTTCTTAGCCAAGGACGGGTGGCGGGCATTGAGACGGATCCGTTCCGGATACGGGCGGCTATCTCGGCGTTCCCGGCGGAGTACCGGAGTTTTAGGGCCGATTTCAAGGAGGGGGTGGCTTCGCGCATCCCTTATCCCGATGAGCATTTCACCAAGGTCTTCGCGCTTGATAGCGTGACGCATTGGCTGTCGATCCCCAAAGGGTTGGAAGAGGTAAAACGCGTTTTGTTCCCGTTGGGACGGGTGGTTTTCAGCCTTCCTCCCCGGGATCGTGAAGGCGGTTTTGCTTTTGTGCCGGTCGTGGAGATCAAGGGCCTGCTTCAGGCGGGTGGCTTTGAGAATGTCGAGATCCTCAAGGCGCCGAGGCCCGAGGCCAGCGTCATCGTGATGGGTCAAAAGGCTTTTTAGGGGCCGTATGCTGCATGACACCATCATCGCCATCGCCACTGCCCCCGGTACGGCCGGGGTCGGCATCGTTCGCTTGAGCGGGCCGGGTGCGGTGGAGGCGGTGGCGCGGCTCTTCAAACCAGCGGATGGAAGGGTGCTGCCTTTGCAGCCCGCGCGGATGCTGGCGTTCGGCCGGCTCTTGGACGGGCAGGGTGCGTTGCTGGATCAAGTGCTGGTGGTACGCTTCGCGGCGCCAGCCAGCTTCACGGGTGAGGACGTGGTGGAGGTGCATGCCCATGGGGGAACCTTTGTCCTGCGGAGCATCCTGGACGCCTTGGTGGAGGGTTCGGGTGACCTGTTGCCGCCGCTCCGTCTGGCTCGGCCCGGCGAGTTCACCCAACGGGCCTTCCTCAATGGAAAACTGGGTCTGACGCAGGCCGAAGCGGTGGCGGATTTGATCCACAGCGGCTCGTCCTTGGCGCGCGAGGCGGCGGCACGCCAGTTGTCAGGCTCGCTGCAGGCGGTGATCGAGGGCTTGCGGCAGCAGGTGCTGGGGCTACTCGCCGAGGCGGAGGCCAGCTGCGATTTCCCGGAGGAGGAGTCGCAGCTCGGGGGTCGTGGGGCCTGGGTCGATGGGGTGGCATCCTTGCGGTCGCGCATGCTGGCCCTCTTGCGCACGGCTAGGACTGGGCGCATGTTGACCCAGGGCGTGCGGGTGTGCATCGCCGGTGCGCCCAATGCCGGCAAGAGCAGCCTGTTGAACGCCTTGGCGGGTGAGGAGCGTGCCATTGTGAGCCCTGAGCCTGGCACCACTCGCGATTGGCTCGAGCTGCGCTATCAGGTCGAAGGGATGCCGGTGCTTTTGTATGACACAGCCGGCTTGCGGGAGGCGGCAGGCGCGGTGGAGGCGGAGGGTGTGCGGCGGGCGCTTCAGCTGGCGGCGCAGGCGGACCTGCTGCTGCTGCTGCTGGACCAATCTGCAGCGTTCGACGCGGCTTGGTTGGATCTTTTAGGGACAGTGACCGGGCCGGCCTTGTTGGTGCTCACCAAGAGCGACTTGGACCCGTTGTGGGACAGCAGCGCGTTGCGGGCGGCGTTGAAATTGCGGCGTCCGGATTGGGTGGGTTCCGAAGGCTTGGGCAAACATGTGGTGAGCGTCAGCGCGATGAAAGGCGCAGGCTTGGAAGCGCTGCAGTCGGCGATCTTGGATACGGCGTTGGAGGGGCGCGCAGCTCAGGCGATGGAGGCGGTCTTGTTGACGCAGTCGAGGCACGAGCTGGCTCTACGCGCGGCCTATGATTCGTTGGGCCTGGTTGAGCGGTCATTGATGGCGCAAGCTCCAGCGGAGTTGTTGGCGGTGGACCTTCGCGCGGCGTTGGATAGTCTGGGTGAGATCGTGGGCTTGACGACGCGGGCGGAAGTGGTGGAACAGATCTTCTCCCGTTTTTGTATTGGCAAGTAGTCAGGAAAGCGTTTATGGGCACCAGGAAAACAAAATCCGGCTTGGACGAAAGGTAAAAATTGGGCATTTTTTGGTTGATGTGTTACTTTAAGTAAACGATGATTTGTTATTTATATTGCCTAATGAAACTATATTATTATTTATCAACAAGTGTTTTTCTGGATTTAATGGAAAATCCACACAAGGGGCTTTGGACCTTGACGCACAATATCTAGTGGGTTATAGTCCGAGCCGCACTAAGCCTTGGGTTACAAGCGGTATTGTCTAGTAACGTCTCGGATTCTCCCCGGGTCCAACGTTACCACCCCAAGGTGCATTGCCTCAGACGCCCATATAGCCTCCCCGGCTCTGGGTGCGCCCGGATCAGGGACCGGGACTATGAACGATCCCACGCAAAGCCTCATACGACACGCGTTGCCTTAAGACTAGCTAGACGGGTCGGCCACCCGAGCATCGGCCAAAACTGGACCATGGATCATGCCGTCCCCAGGCATTGCCGTCTCTGGGGGGTCTTGATGGTTCCTGCTGTTGCTTTTGTTTTGCCAGCAGGCGCTCTGAAGGCTTGGACATCCGATCGACCCAGCCTTGCCCAAGGGGTGGCGCTGGGGATTCATTCAATCCGTGTGGGGGAGCAGAACGCATGAGCGCGACGAAGGGCACTGCTGCGGCATCGACTGGCCAGTCGGTCAGCACCGCCAAAGTCCGGGGCCAAAAGCCCGGTTTGAAGGTCAACCGCCACTACACCAAGCAGGGAGTCAGCGTCTGGGACACCGTGGCTTGGGAGAAGCGCAGCGCCGTCATCACCAATGAGAACGGCAAAGTGGTCTTCGAGCAGAAGGACTGCGAGATCCCCGCTTCCTGGTCCCTGCTGGCCACCAATGTGGTGGTGAGCAAGTACTTCCGTGGCAAGCCCGGCGCGCCGGACCGCGAGCATTCCGTGAAGCAGCTGATCGGCCGCGTGGCCGATTCATTCACCGACTGGGGCTGGGATGGCGGCTATTTCACCGCTGAGGATGACCGCGAGGCCTTCCGCGACGAGCTGACCTACATCCTCCTGCACCAGCATGCCGCCTTCAATTCGCCGGTGTGGTTCAATGTGGGCATCGAGGCCAAGCCCCAGTGCTCGGCCTGCTTCATCAACAGCGTCGAGGACAGCATGTCCTCGATCCTGACCCTGGCCAAGACCGAGGGCATGCTCTTCAAGCACGGTTCGGGCGCAGGCAGCAATCTGAGCCCCCTGCGCAGCAGCAAGGAGCACCTGGCTGGCGGCGGTTCTGCCAGCGGCCCCGTCAGCTTCATGAAGGGTTTTGACGCCTTCGCCGGCGTCATCAAGTCGGGCGGCAAGACCCGCCGCGCCGCCAAGATGGTGATCCTCAACGCTGAGCATCCGGATATCGTCGAGTTCATCAAGTGCAAGGAGCTGGAGGAGAAGAAGGCCTGGGCCCTGATCGACGCGGGCTATGACGGCAGCTTCACCGGCGAGGCTTATGGCAGCGTTTTCTTCCAGAACAGCAACAACTCCGTCCGCGTCACCGACGAATTCATGCGCGCCGTGATCGACGACAAGGAGTGGAAGACCCGCGCCGTGACCGACGGCCGCGTGATGGACAGCTACCGCGCCCGCGACCTGATGCGCATGATGGCCGAGAGCGCTTGGGTCTGCGGCGACCCGGGCGTGCAGTTCGACACCACGGTGAACCATTGGCATCCCTGCCCCAACACGGCCCGCATCAACGCCAGCAATCCCTGCAGCGAGTACATGTTCCTGGATGACTCGGCCTGCAACTTGGCCAGCCTGAACCTGATGAAGTTCCGCCGCCAGGATGACCGCGAGTTCGACGTGGTGGCTTTCCGCCACGCCTGCGAGATCATCATCTTGGCGCAGGAGATCATCGTCGATTACGCCAGCTATCCCACGGAGCAGATCGGCAAGAACAGCCACGCCTTCCGGCCCCTGGGCATCGGTTACGCCAATTTGGGCGCCCTTCTCATGAGCCGCGGCCTGGCCTACGACAGCCCCGATGGCCGAGCCTATGCCGCCGCCATCACCGCCATGCTCAGCGGCTACAGCTACCGTCAAAGCGCCCGGGTGGCCCAGCAGCACGGGCCCTTCGCCGGCTATGCCAAGAACCGCGAGCCCTTCCTGCGCGTCATCGGCCAGCACCGCGCCGCGGTGAAGGATATCGAACGCAGCTATGTCCCGGCCGACATGCTTTCGGAGGCCGCCAATGCCTGGGACGAGACCTTATCCCTGGGCCAGCAGTACGGCTTCAAGAACGCGCAGATCTCGGTCCTGGCGCCCACCGGCACCATCGGCTTCATGATGGATTGCGACACCACCGGCGTGGAGCCTGACATCAGCCTGGTCAAATACAAGAAGCTGGTCGGCGGCGGCATGCTGAAGATCGTCAACCAGACCGTGCCGGAGGCCCTGGAGCGCTTGGGCTACACGGCGGACCAGGCCAAGGAGATCATCAGCTACATCGACGACAACGAGACCATCGAGGGCGCCCCGGGCCTCAAGGACGAGCATCTGACGGTGTTCGATTGCGCCTTCAAGCCGAGCAACGGCGTGCGCAGCATCCATTGGATGGGCCACCTGAAGATGATGAGCGCGGTGCAGCCCTTCATCAGCGGCGCCATCAGCAAGACCGTGAACATGCCCACGGAGTGCTCGATCGACGACATCATGACCGCCTACACCGAGAGCTGGAAGATGGGCATCAAGGCCCTGGCCATCTACCGTGACGGCAGCAAGCGCAGCCAGCCCCTGAACACCAGCCTGGAGAAGATGAAGGACACCACGGGCAAGAACGGCGAGGTCGCCGGCGAGCCCCGCCCGGTGCGACGCCGCCTGCCCGACGAGCGCCAGGCCATCACCCACAAGTTCAGCATCTCCGGCCACGAGGGCTACCTGACCGTGGGCCTTTACGAGGACGTCACCCCCGGCGAGATCTTCGTGACCATGGCCAAGGAAGGCTCGGCCGTGTCGGGCCTGGTGGACGCCGTGGCCACCCTCACCAGCATCACCCTCCAATACGGCGTGCCGGTGGAGGTGCTGTGCAAGAAGTTCATCCATACCCGCTTTGAGCCCAATGGCTTCACCAACAATCCCAACATCCCCATGGCCAAGTCGATCTTGGATTACATCTTCCGCTGGCTGGAGCTCAAATTCGTCCTGCCCAAGGAAGCGGCGGCGGCGGTGGCGGAGAATGAATCCGACAACATCGAGCCGTTGAAGGCGGCGGCCAAGAGCTCGGTGAAGACCGCGCCGGACCCGATGGCCTTCAGCAAGCCGGCGCCCGCCAAGGTCGGCCGTCACACCACCCAAGTGGCTTTCCAGGTCGAGAGCGACGCCCCGCCCTGCAGCACCTGTGGCGACATCATGGTGCGCAGCGGCAGCTGCCATAAGTGCATCAGCTGCGGGACGACGAGCGGCTGCAGCTGATCAACGGGCTGATGACGGGAATGCTGGGGGGAGCCGCAAGGCTCCCCCCTTCTTCTTTCCGGGGCAGGGGCGGGCGACCTATAATGGATGCTCACCCTTTTCCTTTTGTGAGCGTTCCGTGCCCCTTGCCTTTGAAGTGAACCTGAAGCGCGAGCATGTCCGCCAAGCCACCGCCGGCATTTATCGCCGTCAGCTCCTCAAGCCCATGGTCGTCACCGGGGCCATCGGGCTGTTGATCCTAGGCCAGGGGCTGTTCTGGGCGGTCCTGCCCCAGGCCCATTGGGTCCTGCGCATCATGCTGGCCGTGCTGATGGTGCTGAGCCTGATGGGCACCGTCTACACCGCCGGCCGTTACTACCAATCCTTGGCCATCCGCAATTTCCAGCGCTTTGAGGGCCAGCCCGCCCAAGCCCGCCTGGATGACGAGGGCTACCACTACCAGGCCAGTTGGGGCAGCGGCACGGTCCCTTGGGCCCGTTTTGACAGCCTGTGGTGCCTTCCGGGGGTGTGGGTGCTGCTGGAGCACGCTGACAAGGGGGTCAGCGTGCTGCTGCCGGTGGCCGACCTGGATGCCGAGGCTCAGGCCTATCTAAAGGCCCGGCTGCAGGGGCGTGGCGCCCAGGTCAGGGCATGATGTTGGGGTGGCTGGCGGGTGGCCTGTGGGCCTGGCAATTGTGGCATTGGCTGGGGCTGCATGCGGACCTTAGCGCTCAAGGCTTGTGGATGCAGGAGCTCGCCCATCGCCTGGCCATGGGCGGGAGCCTGAGCACATGGGATCTGCCTCCCGCTTTCGGTTGGCTGCCGGACTTGGGCCTTTTGGACGCCCTGCGTGGCCTGGGTTCAGATCCCGAACGGGTGCAACGCTGGTTCGGCTTGATCCTGGGCCTTTTTGCCTGGAAGTATCTGGCCCGCTTGATCCGGCGGCTCTGGCCCATGGCGAAGAGCGTCAGCCGGGTGCTGGCGGCGTCGGGCCTGCTCTTGGGCCTGATGGTGGCGCCAGTGCCGGGTCTGGGCCATTGGCCCATGCCCGGCCAGCATGGCACAGCGCTGATCCTGGCCATGGCGGCGTGGTCTTGGGGTCTGAAGCAAAAAGAACGCCCCTCAGGTTGGCTAGCCACCATGGTCGGGGCTGTGGTGCTGGGTTTAGTGGGCGCGGGCGACCCGTGGGCCCTGTTGTGGATCCTACCCGTGCTGGGATCGCTCAGTTTGCGCTTGAGGCCGGCTTCCTGGCCCCGCTTGTTGATGGGCCTGGCGCTGGCTCTAGGGTCGGCTTGGTGGGCCCGGCAGTGGCTTCTGGGCCACGCTGGCCGTCTGGTGGAGCCGGACTGGCGCCAGTTGACCAGGGTCGATGCCGCGGGGCTTCTGGCGCAGGCATCCTTGTGGTGGGCTGGCCTGAAGGTGCTCTTGGGTGCCGTAGGTTTGGGCGCGGTGCTTTGGCTGTGGCCAAGGCCTGAGCGCGGTTCGGGCTTGCGGGTGCTGGGCCTGGGTTGGGGCTTGGCGGTCCTGGGTTCGGCCTGGGTGGGCTGGAGCCTACGCCTGAGCGGGGCAGCCTGGGCCTATCCTCTTTGGCCCCTGTTGTGGCTCTTACCTGCCTTGGTGGTGGAGCGTTGGCCGGCTTGGGATAAGGCGCTGGTGCTGGCGATCCTTTTGTTGGCACTGCTGCTTCCGCAGCGTCCGCTATCGGCCGTCCCAGCGTCGGCGCTGCAGGTGCAATGGCTGGAAGCGGGCTTGGGCCCCCAGCGGCGTTATGGGTGGGCCGACCCGGCCTTGGCTCGGCGCTTGCGCCTGGCCAGCCCGCATGGCCTGGTCGTGGTGGGTGTGCTGGTGCGGCCGGAGGGGGCGCTTAGCCCGGCCTGGTGCTCGGATCGCACGCTGCTGGATGATGGGGCGGCCTTGCAGCGGCCCCAATTTGTGGTGGTGAATGGGTTGGATGAGGCTTGGTTAAAGGGGCGCCTGGGCGCGCCGGCGGGGGTCCTGGAAGGCCTGGGCTTGAAGGTCTGGCTTTTAGGGCTCGCTCGTTGATGCGGCAGCGTTGGCAGGGTTGGTGGGTGGTCGCGCTTTGGCTGGGGCTGCTGTGGGCCTGGTTGGGCCAGCATCCGGTGCTGAACTCCGATGCCTTGTACCTTTTTGACCTGGCCGATGGCCTGTTCAAGGGCAGGCGGGGGCTCTTGTGGGATCTTCCCCAGGCTCCATCATTTTTCCCGGACCTTGGCGTGGTATGGGCGATCCGGCTCCTGGTGCCGGCCCCGCAGGCCTGTTTGCGCTTCTATGGGCTTTGCATGGGCCTGTGGGCCTGGTCCGCCTTGGATGCCTTT
>Ga0302319_10011089_pt1 | contig 17133 bp, 12 predicted proteins | sample Bog_T0_2_FD_203319 | JGI IMG/M metagenome (GOLD analysis project Ga0302319, IMG submission 203319) | Peat permafrost microbial communities from Stordalen Mire near Abisko, Sweden - Bog_T0_2 | ecosystem: Environmental > Terrestrial > Soil > Wetlands > Peat | place: Sweden: Abisko, Stordalen Mire...
TGACGCCCTGGGCGCCCAGGGCGGGGCCGACCGGGGGCGCGGGGTTGGCCGCGCCTGCGGGGAGCTGAAGTCGAATGTAGCCTTGGATTTTCTTGGCCATTTTTGAAGGGGGTTGCGGTCGGGGGTGCCTACTCGGTGCTCCTCTGGACCTGCCAGTACTCGAGCTCGACCGGCGTGAACCGGCCGAAGATGGACACGGAAATCTTCAGCTTGCCGCGGTCCGGGTCGATCTCGTCGATCCGGCCGTTCAGGTTCGCGAACGGGCCGTCGTTGATCTTGACCTCCTCGCCGACCGAGTACTGGACCTTCGGCACTTCCTTGCCGTTGGCCGCCTCGATGCGCGCGCGGATCTCGTCGATCTCCGACTGGCGCAGCGGCGCCGGGTGCTCCCCGCCGACGAAGCCGATGACGCCTGCCACCTCCCTGACGAAGTACCAGGGCTTGTTGATCAGGTTGCCGTCCTCGCCGAAGAGCTTCATCTGGATGAAGACGTAGCCCGGGTAGAGCTTCCTCACCTTGGACGACTTCTTGCCGTTCTTCACCTCCGAGACGACCTCCGTCGGGAGCAGCACCTCGAAGATCGAGTCGTCGAGTTCCTCGGCCGTCTTGAAGCGCTCGATGTACGTCTTCACCTTGTTCTCCTGGCCGGAGAGCGTGTGAAGGGCGAACCACTGGGCCCCTGCGGGCGCTGTCGTTTGTGATGCCATTGCGGGTTTAGCGGCCGATCATCGACGTGAACAGATCCACGACCTGGTAGAGCGAGAAGTCGCTGATGCTCGTGAAGAGCCCGAGCATCAGGCTCGCCAGGATGACGACGATCGTTGAGTCGCGCAGCTCCGTCCGGGTGGGCCAGCTCGCCTTCTGGAGTTCGCCGACCATTTCGCCGACGAAGATGCGGGTGCTTTGGAACGGGTTTTTCATGTGCTGCTGTGGGATCCTTTGGAGTGGCAGGGGCGGAGGGACTCGAACCCCCAACCGACGGTTTTGGAGACCGCTACTCTACCAATTGAGCTACACCCCTAATAGTCGTGGAATTGTTTAGACGACGACGCCGAGGCCCCCTTTGCGGAACCTCGGCGAGCCGGGTTTAGTGGTTCGTGACGAACGGTTACTCGGTGATCTCCGTGATGCGACCGGCTCCGATCGTGCGGCCGCCCTCGCGAATGGCGAAGCGCTGGGTCTTCTCCATGGCAATCGGGACGATCAGGTCGACGTCGACGTTGATGTTGTCGCCGGGCATGATCATCTCGACGCCCTTCGGCAGCGTGATGACCCCGGTGACGTCCGTCGTCCGGAAGTAGAACTGCGGACGGTAGCCGTTGAAGAACGGCGTGTGGCGGCCGCCCTCGTCCTTCGACAGGACGTAGATCTCGGCCTTGGCCTTCTTGTGGGGCGTGATCGACTTGACGGCCGCGATGACCTGGCCGCGCTCGATGCCGTCCTTCTCGACGCCGCGCAGGAGCACGCCGACGTTGTCTCCCGCCATCCCCTGGTCGAGGAGCTTGCGGAACATCTCGATGCCCGTGACAACCGTGGTGGAGGTGTCCTTGAGCCCGACGATCTCGACGGTCTCGTTCAGCTTGACGACGCCGCGCTCGATGCGTCCCGTGGCGACCGTGCCGCGGCCCGTGATCGAGAAGACGTCCTCGACGGACATCAGGAAGGGCTTGTCGATCTCGCGGACGGGCTCCGGGATCTCGGAGTCGATCGCGTCCATCAGGTCGCTGATCGACTTGACGCCCTCGGGCTTGCCCTCGAGGGCCGCCGTGGCCGAGCCGCGGATGATCTTCGCCGCCTTGCCGTCAAACTGGTACTTGGTGAGCAGGTCGCGGATCTCCTCCTCCACGAGGTCGATCAGGTCCTTGTCGTCGATCAGGTCGATCTTGTTCAGGTAGACGACGATCTTCGGGACGCCGACCTGGCGGGCCAAGAGGATGTGCTCGCGCGTCTGGGGCATCGGGCCGTCGGCCGCCGAGACCACGAGGATCGCGCCGTCCATCTGGGCCGCGCCCGTGATCATGTTCTTCACGAAGTCGGCGTGTCCCGGGCAGTCGACGTGCGCGTAGTGGCGTTTCGCCGTCTGGTACTCCACGTGGGCGACGGCAATCGTGACGATCTTCGAGGCATCGCGGATCGTGCCGCCCTTCGCGATGTCCGCGTACGACTTGAACTCGGCTAGGCCCTTGTCCGACTGGACCTTCAGGATGGCGGTCGTGAGCGTTGTCTTGCCATGGTCGACGTGACCGATGGTGCCGACGTTGACGTGCGGTTTGTTGCGTTCGAATGTTCCTTTAGCCATGACGATTCCGGAGCTAGGTGTGTATGTGGGTTCTGATAGAGTGACTGCGCCTAAATTGCATCTTGCATGGAGCCCAGAACCGGATTTGAACCGGCGACCTCATCCTTACCAAGGATGTGCTCTGCCAACTGAGCTATCTGGGCAGACCAAGACTGCGTTGCAAGAAACGAAAAAGAGCGAAGAAAGTGCAGGTTCGATTTTGGTGCGTCAACAGAAATTTACGCCGCCGGCCATATAATCGGCGGCAGCCGTTCGCAAAGGTCTGTTTCAGGGGGTTTTCAGGGTCCCACGCTAATCCGATAAAACCCCGGTGCAAGCCTTTGTCCGATCCGCAGCGTTTCGGCCAAATATAGGCCGAAATAGGCGTCCACCTCGTCCACCCCCGAGCGCACGGTCGGGACCACCGGGCCGACCAGTCCGGCCGAGTCCACCGCCGCAATGAACTCCATGGGCTGCCAGGGCACGGAGGTCTGCGGCGGATGGGCGTCGCTGAGCGCCTCGCCGAAGACGCCTCTGCCGGTGCCGGCATTGACCACCTCGACGTAGGCCGTTCGCTGACTAAGGGGTTCCACAACGGGGTCCGCCCGGTCAAATCCGATGAAGGGCGCACCGGGAGGGTCGCCAGCAAGCGCCTCCGCCGGAGCGTCCGGAATGGCCGTGGGAGGCGGAAGGTGAAGCACAAGTTGCGATGGATCAAAGATATACTCAGGCTGAAACCCCACGAATGCGCCTCCGGGCTCCTTCGGCACGTAGTCCTTGCGCGAGCTGTTGAAATCGGTCGGCAGAAACAGCGGGGCCGGGTCGCGTAGCATCGTGCTCATGATCACGCCCGCGTCCACAAGGCCTACGGACGGAGTGGCGGCAACCGGGGGCGGGGTGCTGGGTTCCGGCACCTTGACAGACAACGCAACCAACACAATGGCAATGACTCCCAGAATCGATGCCCAGGTCCAAGCCCTGCTCGTACGCGGCCGGCTTGAGCTCACCGTGTCTCGACCGGCCCCGGGCCGGCGCCGCGTTCCTCCGCGCCCAGGAGAACCCTGAAGCCCGCGTCGTGCGCAGCCCCCTCGATGTCGATCAGCTCGGCGAGGGTCACCCCCGAGCTCGCCCGGACGAGCAGCGTCGGCCGCGGCTCGCGCCCGGCCCTCGACTTGAGCCACTCCCGGAGCTGCCCGAGGTCGACGATCCCCTCCTCCGAGAAGATCTGGCCCGAGCGCAGGACGCTGATCACGTGGGTCGCCTGCGCGGCGCCGGCCTGGGCCCCCGAAAGCTGGGGGACCTGGAAGTCGACACCGAGCCCCGGCGCCAGGACAAAGCGCGACCCGAACATGGAGAAGAAGAGGCCGAGGAGCCCCACGTTGACGTAGTGAAGGGCCCCGGTGCCCTGCGGCGGCGGCCGCAGGCGGGTGGCCAGGTCGAGCGGGCGCGCGATCACTTCGCGGAGGCGCCGCCCGCCTTGTATTCGGTATTGAGATACTTCATGATCTCGTTGCCGGACCACTCCATGTCGCGCACGATCGCGCGCACGCGCCCGTTGAGGAAATGTACCGCCAGGTGGGCCGGGATCGCGAGCATGAGGCCGCCGGCCGTGCAGAGGAGCGCCTGCCACATGCCCCTCGCCAGGACGCTCGCGGTGGCGTAGTCGTGCTGGAACGCGGCGAAGGTGGAGATCATCCCGAGGACGGTCCCCAGGAGGCCGACCAGCGGGGCGACCTGCGCGATGGCGGCGATGGCGCCGATCCGGCGCTCGAGGGCCGGCAGCTCGACGACGGCCGCCTCCTGGACGTGGAACCTCATCGCCTCGGCGTCCTCGTCCGCGTGGAGGAGCGCCGCCTTCACGACGGCGGCGACCGGCCCGGGCGTCTCCTCGCAGACCGTGAGCGCTTCGACGAGCCTGCGCTTCGCCAGGATGTTCTTTATCCCGGAGAGGAATGCGGTCGACCGGATCTGGCCCCGGTGCAGGTAGAGGGCGCGCTCGGCGAAGACGACGACGAGGACAAGCCCAAGGCCGAAGAGGACCCACATCATGGGGCCGCCGTGGGTGAGGAGGCTCGGTTCCAATGGGGGCATAAGGCGTGGTTTACATCAGGGCTTCGCCGCGGGCAAGTGGAAGCGGGCCAGGCGCTGCCGGGCGATTGCGTCGCCGGGCAGGCCGGAGTCGACGAGGAGCGTCCACGCGCGCTTCGCCTCCTCGAGCCGGCCCTGCTGCTCGTAGAGGGCGCCGACCTCGAGAAGGGTGCGCGCCACCCACCAGCGCCCCCTGGGGCCCAGGTCCCTCGGCCCGCCGGGCCGCACGAGAAACGCGTCCACGACGTCGTTCCACCAGACCGCCTGCGCCTTGTCGCGGTCGGTGCGCTCGAGGATGAACCCGAGGTTGAAGCCGGCCTCGACCCTGACGTCCGCCGGGGCGTCCACCCGGTCGACCAGGTCCTGGAATATCCGCTTCGCGCTGTCGGCGTGCGTGGGGCTGTTCGACGACTGGGCGTTGTGGCACTCCGCGAGCGCCAGCTGCGCCAGGATGGTGTCGGTGTTCAGGCTCGACGCCGGATTGTTGACCAGGGACTCGTACACCTGCTGGGCCTGCGGGAACTGGTTGAGCTCCCTCAGGATGTCCCCCTGCCTCATCCTTGCCGTGAAGACCAGGTCGCTCGCCGCGTACTTGGTGACGAGGTTCTCGAGGAACTTGTACGCCTCCTTGAGGTTGGCGTCGGTGCCGAGTCGCTCGGACTGGAGGGCGGCCTGGTAGAGCGCGTAGGGGGCGTAGGGGCTGCTCGGGAAGTCGTCGGCGAGCTTCGTGAGGAGGCGCTCGGCGTCGATCACCTTGTCCTGCTGGGCGTACCGGCCGGCCTCGACGATGTAGGAGTAGACCGCCGAGTCCGAGCTCGGGAAGTCGGCCCTCAGCTTGCGCAGCGTCTCCTCGGCGGCCGCGTCCCGCCCGAGCTCGAAGTTGGCCTGCGCGCGGAGCAGCGCCCCGGTGCTGGCGATGTCCGTCGAGAGGGGGGCCTGCAGGCCCGCGGCCATGGTCGAGAGCGAGTCGACGAGCCTGAGCGTCTCCTCGGGCTTCCTCGCGTCGAAGGACAGCCGGGCCTGCAGCCACGCCATCCGCGCCCGCAGGTCCGCGCGCAGCCCCGCAGGCGGCGTCGCGCCGAGGAGCCGGTTCACCCGCGCGTAGGCCGCGGCCGTCTCGCCGTGCACCTCGAGACTGCGGGCGAGGTTCCACTCGGCCTCCCACCGGTCCTCGGGGTCAAATGCCCGGTCGCGGGCAAGGTCGTCCAGGACAGTCACCGCCGTCGCGAGCGCCCCGGCCTCGATCTCCGACTGCACCTGCTGGAACATGAGGGTGCCCGGGCGCACGCCCTCCGGCCTCGAGCGCAGCGCCGCGGCGTAGGCGTCGGCCGCGCTCCGGAAGTCGCCGGCGCGGAACCACGCCTCGGCGACAAGGACGCTGAACTCCGAGCGGACCGGGCCTGCGGGCAGCTCCCCGCCCGCCTTGAACGCGAAATCGGCCGCCGTCCTGTAGCGGCGCTGCTCCCAGGCGGACCCGGCGAGCACCGCGTAGGCGCGCGCCTTGAGCGGGGAGCCCGGGAACTTCTCGAGGAGGGCGTTCGCGTCGTCCTCCGCCCTCGCGTAAAAGGACGCCGACTCGCTGACCCCGAGGTGCGCCTCGCTGAGCGCGAGCTCGGCGCGCTGCAGGAGCAGGCTCTCGAGCACCGGATGCTGCCTCGGCTCGGCGATCAGCCGGTCGAGCCTCTCGCCGAGCTCCGTGCGCGCAGCGCCCGAGGGCGAGCTCCGGACGAGCAGCTGGAGCGCGATCCGCTGCTGGTCGGGGTCGCTCCCGGACTCGAGCAGCTCGAAGAGCTCCTGGCGGCCCACGCCGGCGCCGGCGCCCGCGATCAGCCCCAGGAGCAGCCTGAAATGGTCGGTCTCCGAACGCTCCTCGGCCGGCAGGATGCGCAGCGCGCCCTGGAGGGCGTCCACGGCCTGCGACTTGCGGCCGAGCGCGTTGAGCGCGATCGCGTACTCGCGGGTGAAACCGTAGCCGATCTTCTGGTTCTGGAATTTCTCGGCGTTCTTGCGGTCCGCCGAGAGCTGCTCCTCGGTCACGCCTCCGACCCGCAGCCGGACCTGCTCCTGCGCAAGGAGGAACCGGGCCCGCTGGAGGTCCGAGACCGCCGCGGCCACGGCCTGCTGGTAGAAGCCGGCGGCCCGCGCGGGCTCGTTGCCCGCGTCCGCGAGCATGCCCTCGAGGAAGAAGTACCACCCGCGCTCCGCCGAATCGAGCTCGTCGGCGCGCGTCAGGCCGAGCTCGGCCCTCGCCTGGTCCGTCCGCTGGAAATGGGCCGCGACCAGGCCCTCCCGCAGGTGCCAGCCCGCGTCGCGCGCGCCCGGGTACGCCTCCAGCGCGCGGCCGGCCCCGGCGACGTCGCCGTCGTCAAGGAGCGCCGATGAAAGGGCGAGCGTAAGGCGCCGGGTGTCGGCCCCCGGCAGCGCGAGCAGCCCGCGGTACAGCGTGACGGCGGTCGAGGGGAACCCCAGAGCCTGGGCGCGCTCCGCCGACACCATCTGGTGGGCGGCCTCCCCCGCCGAGACCGCGGACGCCGGCGGCGCGAGCGGCACGGGCGGGTTCAGCGGCTCCGGACCCGCCACGGAAGCGGCCGCGGCGATGATCGGGGCGAGGACGGTCGAAAGGCGCATGGAAACTTCTCTAATCCTTGCTGCAAACGAGGTAACAATCAACCCGGGATTGGCCGGTGGCGCGGCGGCCCAGTCCCTGGCCCGCTGAGGTTCCGATAAAAATAATGGGCACTTGTCCCTGGTAGGCTCTTGCATACGCCACTGCTCTCCACCGGGTTCAGTCAACACGCGGCGCGCCCGGTTCCACGGCCAGAGGCCCACGCTCGCACGCCTTCGGCCTTCTCGCCGAGAAAGCCCCGGGCGCACCGGCATGGTCTTTTCTTGTGTAAGCGGAAGTGGTTGTCGTTCGCAGAGGTAAGTTTTTTGTAGACAAGAGCGGCGGTTTGTGATCGGGTTAGCTGGGATGAACTCGATACCTTCCGCTGCGATGGCGGCCAGCAACGATTCCGGAGCACCGACGGGCGAGCCTGAGGTTGTGGTGAAGACCGCACGGGCCGATCAGATTGAGTGGTTCGACGCGCAGTTGAGGGACCACCATTACCTTGGGGCGGGACGCCCCGTGGGCGATTATCTGCGGCAGATCGTGGAAGTAAGGGGGCGAGCGATGGCGCTGTTGGTGTGGGGACCGGCCTGCTATGCGCTGAAGGATCGGGACCGCTGGATCAATTGGAGCGCTCTGCAGCGGGTGGAGCGACTGAAGCTGATCGTGCAGAACCGGCGTTTCCTGATCCTTGCAGGGAAGGGAGCGGAGCCCAATCTGGCCTCGCAGACGATGGGAGCGGCCCTGCGGGCCCTTCCTGGCCAATGGAAGGAGCGGCACGGGTATCGGCCGGTTTTGGCCGAGAGCTTCACTGATCCGGAGGCGTACGCGGGCACCTGCTACAAGGCGAGCAACTGGGAGGCGGTGGGCTGGAGCGATGGGTACAGTCGCCACCGGGCTGACTTCTACATACCGAACGAGCGGCCCAAGCGCCTGTGGCTGCGAGCGCTCGATCCGCGGGCCCGGGTGCATCTGTGCGCTGTGACGCTGCCGCAGGACTGCCAGGGCGGTGTGATCGCCCCGCCAACGGGGGTGCTGCCGCTTACCCAGCCGCAGATGCTCTCGTTGTGGGAGGTCTTGCGTGAGGCCCCCGATCCCCGCGGCAAGAACGTGCGCTTCCGGATCGGGGCGGTGCTCACCCTGGTCGCCCTGGCCCTGCTGGCCGGCCGGCGTGACTTCTCGGAGATCGCCCGGTTTGCCACGAGGCTCTCCCAGCGTCAGCGCCATCTGCTGGGCCTGCCCCGGAAAAAAGGCAGCAAGGCGTTTTGGCAGGTGCCCAGCTACTCGGTGTTCTATGATCTGCTCTGCCGGATGGATCCGGACCGTTTTGCCGAGCTTTTGCAGGGCTGGCTCCAAGCCCACGCCGCGCAGCTGCCCCAGGCCCTGGCGATGGACGGCAAGATGATCCGCGATCACCTCGGGGTGCTCACCCTCGCCCAGCACGAGGACGGTGCCCCGCAGGCCCTCGCCCTGTTCGACCAGAAGGAGGGCACGGTGCGCACCGAGCAAACCGCTGCCACTTCTGTGCTCGAACAACTGCCCGCCCTGGACGGCAGGCCCATCACCGCCGATGCCTTGCATGCCTATAAACCCAACGCCCGACTCATCGCGGAAAAAGGCGGCGAGTACCTCCTGCAGATCAAGGCCAATCAACCCGCCCTGCTCGCCCAGGCCCAGGCGCTCAACGCGCTCCAGGACACCCCTTTTTTGTCCAATCGGGCAAAGCCCACGGCCGCTGTGAAACCCGCTCCCTGCACGCCTTCCCCGTCGAACCCGACGCCGTCGGCTTCCCCTACGCCAGAAGCCTGATCCTAGTTCGAAGCGAACTGACCGTCACCAAGACCGGTGCCTCGGCCTGCGACCTCCGAGCGTATCTCTCGAGCCAAGCGCCCAGCGAACGCACCCCGGCACAATGGCATGGGTTGATCCGCGGCCACTGGGCCGGTGTGGAAATCCGCAATCACTGGCGTCGCGACGCCCTCTGGGGCGAGGACCGCTCCCGCACCCGCCAGCCCAAGGCGTTGGCCAACATGGCCCTTTTGCGCAGCGCCTTGCTCGTCCTCCTCCCAGAACACTACCCCGATACCTCCCTGCCCGTACTCGCCGAATTGATTGCTGCCAGCCCAGCCACCGGCTTGCGCCTCCTCCGCGCTAAATGACCTCAAAGCAAAAGACCATGGGCGCACCGGGGGCAGCAGGAGGAGTTCCATTGACCGGGCCGGCCCTTCGGCCATTCTGGGGTCCCCATGATCGCCACCATCATCCTCGTCGGCTTGCTCGCCGTCATCCTCATCCTGGTGCTCTTTGCCGCCGGAATCTACAACTCCCTCGTCTCGCTCAGGAACCGCTTCAAGAACGCCTACGCTCAAATCGACGTCCAGCTGAAGCGCCGGTACGACCTGATCCCCAACCTGGTGGAGACGGCGAAGGGCTACCTGAAGCACGAGCACAGCACGCTCGAGGACGTTATCAAGGCGCGCAACATCGCCTACGCCGCGTCGCAGACCGCCGCCGCGAATCCCGCGGATTCGGGCGCCGTGAAGGGCCTGGTCTCCGCCGAGAGCGGGCTCGCGGGGGCGCTGAGCCGGCTGATGGTCGTCTCCGAGCAGTACCCCGACCTCAAGGCGAACCAGAACATGATGCAGCTCACCGAGGAGCTGACGTCGACCGAGAACAAGATAGCCTTCGCGCGGCAGGCCTACAACGATTCGGTGATGCAGTACAACACCTCGCGGGAGACGTTCCCGAACGTGATCCTGGCGGGGATGTTCGGGTTCCTGCCGGCGGAGCTCTTCCACGTGGAGGACCCGGCCGAGAAGAGCGCCCCCAAGGTCTCGTTCAGCTGATGGATTTCTTCGCGGCCGAGGGACGCGCAAAGAAGCGCACGGCGCGGTTGCTGATCCTCTTCGGATTCGCCGTCGCCGGGACGGTCGTCGCGGGCTACCTGGCCACGGTGTTCGCGCTGCAGCTCTCCCGCTCCGGCGGGCACGGGCGGTCCTACTACGGCCAGTACGGCGACTCCGGCGAGCCGTTCGAGCTGTGGCAGCCGGGGGTCTTCGCCGTGGTCTCGGTCGGCACCCTGGCCGTAATCGGACTGGCGTCCCTCTACAAGTGGACGGAGTTCCGCGGGGGCGGCTCGGCGGTCGCCGAAAGCGTCGGGGGCAGGCGGATCGACCCCCACACGAGCGATCCCCGCGAGCACCAGCTGCTCAACGTGGTTGAGGAGATGGCGATCGCCTCCGGGCTGCCCGTCCCCGCGGTCTACATCCTCGACGGCGAACCTGCGATCAACTCGTTCGCGGCGGGGCTGACGACGAACGACGCCGTCGTCACCGTCACCCGGGGCGCGCTCGAGAAGCTCACCCGCGACGAGCTCCAGGGCGTGATCGCCCACGAGTTCAGCCACATCCTCAACGGGGACATGCGGATCAACGTGCGTGTCTCGGCCATTATCTTCGGGATCCTCGTCATCGGCCTGGCGGGGCGGGCCGTCCTCTGGGGAATGCGCTACGGCAGGTTCGGCTCGTCGCGCGCAAAGGGGGGAGGAGGCGTCCTCGTGGTGCTGGCGATCGGGCTCGCGCTCATGGTCGTGGGCTACATCGGCTACTTCTTCGGGAAGCTGATCCAGGCGTCGCTCTCCCGCCAGCGGGAGTTCCTGGCGGACGCCTCGTCGGTCCAGTTCACCCGCAACCCGGCAGGGATCACCGGGGCCCTCAAGAAGATCGGGGGCTACGCGATCGGCTCGTCGCTCGAGACTTACCGGGCGGCGGAGATAAGCCACTTCTTCTTCGCCCAGGCCTCCGCCTCCAACTTCGGCGGGCTTTGGGACACCCACCCGCCGCTGGACGTGCGGATCCGGGCGATCGACCCCGGCTTCGACGGGAAGTTCGCCGAGCCGCCCGAGGTCGTGGACGTGTCGAGGGAGCCGTGGTCCAAGGTCCCACACATGCCGCCGCAGGCGCCCCTCCCCTCCCCGCAGGCCGCCGTCGCTCTCGGGGCCGCGGTCGCCGCGGCGGCCGGGACGCTCACTGCCGAGGGTGCGGCCGGCGCGCAGGCGCTCCTCGCCGGGATCCCGGCGTCCATCCGGACGGCGGCCCGCTCGCCCCACGACGCGCCGATCCTCGTCTGCGGGCTCCTGCTCGACGACGCCGAGGACGTGCGCCAAAGGCAGCTCGCGGCCATCGCCGGCGACCTGGGGGGCGACGCGCTCCACACGCTCCAGCAGCTTGACCCGGCGCTCCGGCAGCTCAAGCCCGCCCACAAGCTGCCCGTCCTGCAGCTGGCGCTGCCCTCACTGAAGGCCCTGGAGCCCACGGCGCTCGGTCCCTTCGCCGGCGTGCTCGACGACCTCGTGCAGGCGGAGGGGACGGTCACCACCTTCGCCTTCGCCCTGCAGAAGCTCGTGCTCAGGTCGCTCGCGATAAGCCGGGCGCCGTCGGCCTCCGTCGCCCAGATCTACTCGTTCCAGGCCGTGACGGCCGAGATCTCCGTGGTCCTCTCGGCCCTGGCCCACGCGTCGAGTGATGACGCCGCGGAGGCCGCGCGCGCCTTTGCGGAGGGGGCGTCCCAGCTGAAGCTCGTCGAGGGCAGGATCGCGCTCCTCTCCGAGGAGGAGTCGGGCCTCGTGCAGCTGGACGCGGCGCTCGACAAGCTGGCGGGCGCCAGCGGCCCGATCAAGCAGCGGCTCTTGATGGCGGCCGCGCACGTCGTGAGCGCCGACGGCGTGCTCCTGACCCGGGAGGCCGAGCTCCTCCGGGCCGTCGCGGCGTCCCTGGACGTGCCGGTGCCCCCCGTGGCCTCCCTTGCGGCCGCCTGAACGCTAATTTCGGGCCTGTCCGTGACTTTTCGTTGGGGTTTGCGTCTGTCCTCGCGGGCCTCCTATATCTGCGCCCTCGTTTTGTCAGCTTTAACGACCCCCGCGATTCAGGATCACTTATAACATGAGCAACTTACCGACCGCGGCAGGCCCTGCCAGGAAGTCCCCCTCCCCTGACCCGGACCCTGCTCTTGAGAAGCGCAAGCGGCACCCGATCTTCTGGGCCGTGCTCGTCCTCGCCGTCCTCGGCGTGGCCTTCATCGCCTACCGCTCGCACGTGTCCTCAGCGCAGCAGTACGGCGGCGCCGCACGCGGCGGGCGGGGCGGCTTCGGCGGACCCGGGATGTACGGCCCCATCCCGGTTGTTGCGCGCCCGGCCCGCAAGGCCGATATCGACGTCATCCTGAACGGCCTCGGGACGGTGACGCCGGTGGCCACGGCCACGATCCGCACGCAGATCAGCGGCCAGCTCTTCCAGGTGAATTTCACGGAGGGCCAGCTCGTCAACAAGGGGGACCTTCTTGCCGTCATCGACCCGCGCCCGTACGAGGCGGCGCTCGGCCAGGCCCAGGGCCAGCTCCTGCAGGCCCAGGCCCAACTCAAGGAGGCGCAGATCGACCTCGATCGCTACGTGACGCTTTCCGCGCAGGATTCCATCTCGAAGCAGCAGGTCGACGCCCAGAAGGCGCTCGTTTCCCAGTACGAGGGGATGACGAAGACGGACCAGGCGACGGTGGACAATGCGCAGCTCAACCTGACGTACTGCCACATCACGGCGCCGTTTCCGGGTCGCGTGGGGCTCCGGCAGGTCGACCAGGGCAACTACGTGACGCCCGGCGACGCGAACGGACTGGTCGTCCTCACCCAGGTGGACCCGATCACGGTCATCTTTCCCCTGTCCGAGGACAACATCCCCGCGGTGGTGAAGCGCCTGCGCTCCGGTGCGACGATCCAGGTCGACGCCTACGACCGGACGGGATCCACGAAGCTCACCTCGGGCACCCTGATGACCATCGACAACACGGTCGACACGACGACGGGCCAGTTCAAGCTGCGCGCAACGTTCCCCAACAAGGACGAAAGCCTCTTCCCAAATCAGTTCGTGGTGGTCCGGATGCTGCTTGATGTGGATCACGGGGTCACCGTGATCCCCACCTCCGCGATCGAGCGCGGGCAGCAGGGCTCGTTTGTCTACGTGGTCGGCGCTGACAACAAGGTCACGGCGAAAGTCGTCACCCTGGGCCACACGGAGGGCGAGCGCGTGGCCGTGGCCTCCGGCATCTCGGTCGGCGACAACGTCGTGGTCGACGGTGCGGACCGCCTGAAGGACGGAATCGAGGTCCTGGTGCAGGCGCCCGGCGGCGGCCCGCCAGGCGGCTCAAAGGGCTGGTCCGGGGCGAAGGGAGCGTCGGGGGCGAGCGGCGGCGACCACAAGAACTGGAAGCCGAGCGGCAGCAACTGAGCGCTCGTGAAGCGTCTCATCCCACCGGGATCCACTTAGATGAGTCCCTCCCGCATCTTTATCCTGAGGCCGGTCGCCACGACGCTCCTCATGGCGGCGATCCTGATCGTCGGCATCGTCGCCTACCGGTTCCTTCCCCTCTCGGCGCTTCCCGAGGTCGACTACCCGACCATCCAGGTCCAGACGTTCTACCCCGGCGCGAGCCCCGACGTGATGACTTCGTCGGTGACGGCTCCCCTCGAGCGCCAGCTGGGGCAGATGCCGGGCTTGAAGCAGATGTCGTCCACGAGCTCCGCCGGCGCCTCGGTGATCACGCTCCAGTTCGCGCTCGACCTGAGCCTCGACGTCGCCGAGCAGGAGGTTCAGGCGGCGATCAACGCGGCGGGCAACCTGCTCCCCTCCGACCTGCCTGCGCCCCCGATCTACGCGAAGGTCAATCCCGCCGACGCCCCGGTCCTCACGCTCGCGCTTACCTCCAAGACGCTCCCCCTGACGACGGTCGAGAACTACGCCGACACGAGGATAGCCCAGAACATCTCGCAGCTGCCCGGCGTCGGTCTGGTGAGCATCGGCGGCGGACAGAGGCAGTCGGTGCGCGTCCGGGCCAATCCGCTGGCCCTGGCGGCGTACGGGATGAACATCGACGACCTGCGCACCACCGTGAACAACGGCAACGTGAACACCGCGAAGGGGAACTTCGACGGGCCCTCGCGCGCGTTCACGATCAACGCCAACGACCAGCTCAAGACGACGGCGGACTACGAGAAATTGATCGTCGCCTTCAGGAACGGCAACCCCGTGAGGCTCTCCGACGTGGCCACGGTCGAGTTCGCCCCGGAGAACAACAAGCTGGCGGCCTGGTACAACAAGACGCCCGCCGTCATCCTGAACATCCAGCGCCAGCCCGGCGCCAACGTGATCAAGGTGGTCGAGGGCGTCCGGGCCCTGCTGCCCGCCCTCCAGGCGTCGCTCCCCCCCGCGATCGAGGTCACCGTCCTCACCGACCGGACGGAGACGATCCGGGCGTCGATCAGCGACGTCGAGTTCGAGCTCACCCTCGCCGTGATCCTCGTCGTGCTCGTGATCTTCATCTTCCTGCGCAACGTCCCGGCGACCATCATCCCGAGCCTCTCGGTGCCGCTGTCGCTGATCGGCACGTTCGCGGTCATGTACCTGCTCGGCTTCAGTCTGAACAACCTCTCCCTGATGGCGCTCACCATCGCGTCGGGGTTCGTCGTGGACGACGCGATCGTCATGATCGAGAACATCGCGCGCTACGTCGAGAAGGGCGACACGCCGCTCGAGGCGGCGCTCAGGGGCTCGGAGCAGATCGGCTTCACGATCATCTCGCTCACGATCTCGCTGATCGCGGTGCTGATCCCGCTCCTCTTCATGGGCGACGTGGTCGGCCGGCTCTTCCGCGAGTTCGCGATCACGCTCGCGGTGACGATCCTCATCTCCGCGGTCGTCTCGCTCACGCTCGTGCCCATGATGTGCGCCAAGCTGGTGCGGCACCATACGAAGGAGGAGATACCGGCGTGGAGCCGCGTCGCCGGCGCCTGGTTTGACAGCGTCATCGCCCGTTACGGCGTCGCGCTCCGCTGGGTGCTCGACCATGAGATACTGACCCTCGGCGTGGCGGTCGGCACCCTGGTCCTCACGGTGTTCCTCTACATCGTAATCCCGAAGGGATTCTTCCCGGTCCAGGACACGGGCCTCATTCAGCTGATCACCGAGGGCCCCCAGTCCGCGTCCTACGAGGCGATGGTCGACCGCCAGCAGGCGGTGGCCACCGCAGTCATGAACGACCCGGCCGTGCAGAACCTCTCGTCGTTCGTCGGCGTCGACGGCACCAACACGACGCTCAACAGCGGCCGGATGCTTGTGACCCTCAAGGCGCGGAGCGCGAGGAACGACACGGCCTCGGGTGTCATCCGCCGCCTGCGGGGCACGCTTGCCGATGTGCCCGGCATCGCCTCGTACATGCAGCCAGTCCAGGACCTGACGATCGACGATCGCGTCAGCCGCACCCAGTACCAGTTCGTCCTCGAGAGCGCGGATCCGGTCGACCTGGTGACCTGGATTCCCAAGCTGACAGACCGCCTGCGCCAGCTGCCGCAGATCAACGACGTCGCCACCGACCAGTCGGAGGGCGGGCTCGCTGCGTATGTCGACATCGACCGCGACACGGCCGCCCGGTTCGGCATCACCGCCGCGACGGTCGACAACGCCCTCTACGACGCGTTCGGGCAGCGCATCATCTCGACCATCTTCACGGAATCGACCCAGTACCGCGTGATCATGGAGGCCAACCCTGCGCTCCAACGCTCCCCCGAGTCGCTGTCCCAGATCTACCTGCCCTCCGCGTCCGGCGGCCAGGTGCCGCTCTCGGCGATCGCGAAGTTCGACCAGCGACCGGAGTCGCTGCTCATCAACCACATGGGCCAGTTCCCGGCGAACACGATCTCGTTCAATGTGCCGCGGGGCGGGTCCCTTGGAAACGCCGTGAAGGCGATCCGCCAGGCCGAGGCGGAGATCAAGATGCCGCCAAGCATCGTCACCAGCTTCCAGGGCGCCGCGTCCGCCTTCGAGTCCTCCCTGTCAAACGAGCTCTTCCTCCTGGCGGCGGCGGTCCTGACCATGTACATCATCCTGGGGATCCTCTACGAGAGCTTCATCCACCCGATCACGATCCTCTCCACGCTTCCGTCGGCGGGGATCGGCGCGCTCCTCGCGCTCATGCTCGTCGGAAGCGACCTCGGGGTGATGGGGATCATCGGCATCATTCTCTTGATCGGCATCGTCAAGAAGAACGCGATCATGATGATCGACTTCGCCCTGGACGCCGAGCGAAGGGAGGGGCTTCCCGCGCGCGAGGCGATCTACCAGGCGTGCCTCCTGCGCTTCAGGCCGATCCTCATGACGACGATGTCCGCCATCCTCGGGGCGCTCCCCCTCATGCTCGGCTCCGGCATGGGCTCGGAACTGCGCAATCCGCTGGGCATAACGATCGTCGGCGGGCTGATCGTGAGCCAGGTCCTGACCCTTTTCACAACCCCGGTCATCTACCTGTATTTCGACCGGCTTGCGGTCCGGTTCCGGAATCGCTTTGGCGATATCGATGAGGAGCCGGAGGGCGCCGCCCGATGAATATCTCCGAGCCCTTCATCCGCAGGCCCGTGGCCACGATCCTGATCTCGGCCGGGATCGCGCTCGCGGGCATCATCGCCTTCTCGAAGCTGCCCGTCGCCCCGGTGCCCCAGGTCGACCTGCCGACGATCGGCGTCAACGCCTCCATGGCGGGCGCCAGCCCCGAGACGATGGCGAGTTCCGTCGCGACGCCGCTCGAGCGGCGGCTGGGCCAGATCGCCAACGTCACCGAGATGACCTCGCAGAGCTCGGTAGGCAGCACGAGCATCAACTTGCAGTTCGGACTCAGCCGCGACATCGACGGGGCGGCGCGCGACGTGCAGGCCGCGATCAACGCCTCGCGCGCGGACCTGCCCACGGCTCTGAGGAGCAACCCGACGTACCGGAAAGCCAACTCGGCCGACGAGCCGATCCTTGTCCTCGAGATGAATTCCGGCACGCTCAGCCCGGGCCAGCTCTACGACGTCGCCTCGACGATCCTCGCCCAGAAGATCTCCCAGATCCCCGGCGTCGGGAACGTCAATGTCGGCGGCAGCTCGCTTCCGGCCGTCCGAGTCGAACTGAACCCGCAGGCCCTGTTCAAGTACGGGATCGGCCTGGAGGATGTCCGCGCAGCCCTCGCCGCCGCCAACGCGAACAGCCCCAAGGGGGCGATCGAGGACGATGACCGCCACTGGCAGATCTACAGCAACGACCAGGCCCGCAACGCCGACAATTACCGCTCGCTCATC
>Ga0302319_10011090_pt1 | contig 17132 bp, 8 predicted proteins | sample Bog_T0_2_FD_203319 | JGI IMG/M metagenome (GOLD analysis project Ga0302319, IMG submission 203319) | Peat permafrost microbial communities from Stordalen Mire near Abisko, Sweden - Bog_T0_2 | ecosystem: Environmental > Terrestrial > Soil > Wetlands > Peat | place: Sweden: Abisko, Stordalen Mire...
GGGTCGCTGCCAGGTCATCCGCAAGGAGCAATGCCAGTTCGGGTGGGATTGGGCGCCCAGGCTGGTCACCTGCGGAATCTGGAGGGACATCCGTCTGGAGGGGTGGAGCGTGAAACGCCTCGAAGGTGTGCGCATCGGCCAGAAGCACAGTCCGGACGGCGGCGTGGCCCTTCATGTGGCTCCGGAGCCGGGTCGGGAGGGGATGCATGGCCACTACGACTGCACGGTGACGCTGGACGGGGTTGAAGTGGCGGCAGCCTCTGGGAACGGCGACCTTTGTCTCGAGATTCCTTCCCCGGCCCTGTGGTGGCCCAGGGGACATGGGCACCAGCCGCTCTACACGGTGTCGCTCCAGATGAGGGAGGCCGCCGGAGGGACGCTTCTGGACTCAATCACCCGCAGGGTGGGGCTTCGCACGATCGTGCTGGACCGGAGCGCCGACACCATTGGCGAGCATTTCAGGTTTGTGGTCAACGGCCGCCCGATTTTTGCAAAGGGTGCAAATTGGATTCCCGCCCACAGTTTTGTGGCGGGCCTGGACCGGGAACGGTATGCCCGGGACCTCCGGTCGGCTGCCGAGGCCCACATGAACATGATCCGGGTCTGGGGAGGAGGCATCTACGAGAGCGAGGATTTTTATGACCTTTGCGATGAGCTGGGACTGCTTGTCTGGCAGGACTTTATGTTTTCCTGCTCCCTTTATCCCGCCGACAGGGCCTTCCTGGACAGTGTCCGTATCGAGGCGGAGGCCCAGGTGCGAAGGCTGCGCCACCGGGCATGCCTTGCCCTCTGGTGTGGGAATAATGAGATCGAGGGGCTCAACCACCACGAACTGGCGAGGAATCCGGAGATGCTCGCCAACTACAGGGCGTTGTTCCACGACCTGCTGCCGGAAGCTGTCGGACGGCTGGACGGAATCACCCCGTATCTACCCACGTCGCCCTATCGCGGCGAGGGCGTGGACAGGCACACCTACGACATTGGGGAGAAGCAGGGTGACACCCACTTCTGGGATGTCTGGCATTCGAGAAAGCCAGTGAAGGAATATGAAAAGTACGCCTTCCGCTTTGTTTCTGAATTCGGGATGCAGAGCTTTTCGTCGCCCCAGACCCAGGCGGGCTTCTGCCCGGGGGGAGAGGGCAACATTTTCGGACCCGCAATGGAAAACCACCAGAAGAACAGCGGTGGGAACAAGACGATCCTGGACTATGTGGCGGAGTCCTACCGGTTCCCAAGGGACCAGGCCTCGCTCATCTACCTCTCGCAGCTGAACCAGGCCCTCTGCATGCAGGTTGGGGTCGAGCATTACCGCCGCAGCATGCCCCGCTGCATGGGGGCCCTCTACTGGCAGCTCAACGATTGCTGGCCGGTCGCGTCGTGGAGCAGCATTGAATTCACAGGGAGATGGAAGGCGCTCCATCATGTGGCCCGCCGCTTCTTCGCCCCGGCGCTGGTCTCGGCCCATGTCCCGGGCGAGGAGACGCGCCGAATCGGCAACTATCGCGACACCACAGTGCGCGAAGTCCATCTCTATACAGTGTACGATGCGCCCGGTTCCGCCCCGGGTCTGCTCCGCTGGGACTTGTTTCACCTCGACGGCCGCCGCCTTCAGGGCGGCCGGAGGAAGGTGAAACTCAACTACGGCGAAAGCGTGCGCCAGAAGACCCTGGACATGTCCGCGGCCATGGCCCGCCACGGCAGGGACAACCTCTATCTGCGGGTGGCGCTGGACGTCGGCGGGGTCGTTGCGAGCGAATCCACGGTTTTCCTCACCCCCCCCAGGTTCCTTTCCCTCCCCAAGCCGAGGACGGCGGTGGCCATCCGCCGTCTTGGCCCGACCCGCTATCGCCTTGCGTTTCGTTCCCCGGGATTTCAGCACAGGTTTGCGTTCGACTTCGGGGGCCTTGGCCATTCCTGCAGCGACAACTTCTTCGACCTCTACCCGGGAGAATTCAGGACGATCGAGGTTCGCTTCGAGAACCAAATAGGTATCTCAATGGTAAAAAGTAAGTTACGATTCAAATCGCTCGTCGATTCCTATGTCTGAAAATGCCTTGAACCCGCGAAAGGCATCCCGGCGGAAGCCCAGGATCCTGCTTGTTTTTCAGACGCGCTATGCCGAGGCAAACGCGATCCTCAGGGGAATCGCAAAGTACGAATCTTCGAATACGGTCTGGGCGGCATTCCTCGACGACGAGGCCCGGGCCGAGAGGGACCCCGAGTGGATAAAAAGCCGGCATTGGGACGGCGTCATCAGCCTGCATACGACGCCCCGGTTCGCGGGGGAATGCCAGCGGCTGAGGATACCCCTTGTCGACCTGAACGATCACTCGGCCCTCCCGGGCGTCCATCAGATCCGGCCCGACAATGTGGCGATCGGGCACATGGGCGCAGAACATTTCATCGAGCGCGGATTTCGCAATTTTGCCTTCTGCGGCTATTCGGACCAGGACTGGTCTGTGGAGCGCCGCCGTGGATTTGTGGAGGGGTTGAGCCTGGCCGGGTACTCGTGCGTTCTGCACGAGCCGCCGGCGGGCGGTTCGACGAGGTCGCACGATTGGCAGCTCGATCTCGTCCCGCAGCTTTGCGATCGGATTCGGAAGCTTCCCGCGCCCCTGGCGGTGATGGCCTGCGACGACATGTTCGCGGTTCAGGTAATGCAGGCCTGCGAGCAGATAGGACGAATGGTCCCCGAGGAGGTCGCCGTGCTGGGGGTGGATGACGACGCGATCCGCTGCGAGCTTTCCTACCCTCCGCTCTCGAGCATCGCCACCAACGGTTTTTTTTCCGGATACGCGGCCGCGGAGCTCCTGGACAAGCTGATGGCCGGCGAAAAGATCAAGCCTGCCGAAATCCGCACCGAGCCCACAAGGGTGATGGTCCGGCATTCCACGGACATCCTTGCCATCGAGGACCGGACCGTGGCTTCGGCGCTGGGCTATATAAGGGACAATGCGTGCATGGGCATTACGGTGACCAACGTCCTGGAGCACGTCGCGGCGTCGCGGAGCCAGCTCGAGAAGAAGTTCAGGCAGTGCATTGGGCGCTCTCCCCAGACCGAAATCCGCCAGGTGCAGATGACCAAGGCGAAACAGCTCCTGCTTGAGACCGATCTTCCGCTCAAGAGGATCGCGGAACTTGTCGGCATAGAGCATCCCGAGTACCTGAGCGTGATCTTCAAGCGGCATACCAAACTCTCGCCGGGCGCCTATCGCAGGCATGTCCAGTCAGAGACGGGACCCCGCCCGCCGGGCTCGAGCCTGCTACCGATTCGTTGAAGGCTCCGGAATCGGCAACAAAACTCAATTTCTGTACAAAGATTCTCAATTACAGTTTTGAACGCACTCCCTATAGTGCCGACGCCGAATGCCCGGGTTTTATCCGGGATCGGTGGTGCCCCTTCAAGGGTCGCCGTCCCCTACACCCCCCGAATACCAAAAAAACCTATGAATAGAACCCTCGCCCGGTTACGGGCGCTCGCGGTCGTTTCTGCCCTTGGCGTCGCCTTTGTGCACAGCCATGGCTTCGCACAGGAGGCCACTCCGGCTCCTGCTGCCACCCAGGATCAGAATGCTCCGGTGCCGGTGACGACCACCGCCGGCACGTCGGATCAGGAAGTCCTGGTACTGTCCCCGTTCGTCGTCGAAGCCGACGAGGACACCGGGTACGCCGCCACCAGCACGCTGGCCGGCACCCGCATCAAGACCAACCTGAAGGACGTGGGCGACGCCGTTTCGGTCGTCACGAAGAAGTTCCTGCAGGACACGGATTCGAACAACAGCCAGGACCTGCTGGTCTATACGACCAACACCGAAGTCGGCGGCCAGGGCGGCAATTTTGCCGGCACGGGCAACACGGCGGTGCTGAGCACGCAAGGCGCGCAGGAGTCCCCGCAGACCAACACCCGCGTTCGCGGACTGGCCGCGGCCGACAACACCCGTGGTTACTTTCTGACCGACATTCCGTGGGACAGCTACAACACGGACCGCATCGACATCCAGCGCGGACCCAACTCGATTCTGTTCGGACTGGGCAGCCCCGCCGGTATCATCAATGCGAGCATCAATGACGCCAATCTGGGCAAGGACTCGGGATCGCTGACGAACCGCTTCGGCAGCTTCGGCTCGGTCCGCACAAGCTTGGACTACAACAAGGTCCTCCTCCCCGATGAGCTCGCCATCCGCCTGGACATCCTGGACGACCAGACCGATTACGCGCAGCGCCCCACCTTCAACGACTCCCGCCGCTACTTTGGAGCCCTGCACTGGGACCCGAAGTTCCTGAACCAGGGATCCGCCCGTACCGACATCCGCGTGACGTATGAGCACGGCGAGATCGACGCGAACAACCCCTCGGTTGTCCCGCCGGTCGACGAGATCACCCCGTGGTTCACGGCGATGAACAAGGCCCTCTACGGCTCCTCGAGCATCGGCTGGAATTCCACGAAGATCCCGGTGTACGACGGATCCAATCCGTTCACCGGAACGTTTGCGAACGTTCTGAACAATCCTCTCTGGGGTGCGAGAAACTCCCAGACGTATTCGGACACCTCGGGCAACAGCTCGATCGCCAACCCGAATTCCCAGAACTGGCTCTCCAACAATAGCGTGCCGAACGGTATCTTCAACGGCGGCGGACTGATGGCTGTGTTCCCGAACGCAAATTCGAGCAGCCAGGGTGGTCCAAACAACGGCTGGCTGACCACGTACGCCAACGAGATCGACGGTCCTCCGGGATCGGGTGCGACCTCGGTCGTCACCGGTCTTGGCCTCGGAGCCCTCGGCGGCATCACGAGCTACAACAACTACGCGACGTTTGCCAACCTGCCCAATTCCGGCCTCGGTCTGTACAAGGCCAAGTCGCTGGCGCTGTCCTCGGTCTTCAACTTCTACAACACGTCGATTGAAGGTCCGAACAACTACAACGACCAGAACTGGAACGCCGTCAATGCGGCTCTCTCAGAGACCTTCTTCAATGGCAGGGTTGGTGTTGAGGCCGTCCTCGACCACCAGGAATGGAGCCAGAGCTCCTTCAATCCGTACGGCAACAATCCGGCCCTTTCGATCGACGACATGGCAACCCTCCTGTCCAACTATTCGGCCCAGGCCTTCGAGCCTGCCAACCCGAATGCCGGACGCGCGGGCATCGGCGGCAATGGTGGTGGCGACTTCAACGAGAACAAGCGCACGAACTTCCGTGTGACTGCCTTCGCCAACCTGGACTTCTCGGACTACTTTGACAAGTCGTCCTGGATAGCCCGGATCTTCGGCAAGAGCGTGTTCACCGGCCTGTACTCGAAGTCGACCGAAAACCAGTTCAGCTACAACTACGGCTCGGGCAACACCGATGGTTACGTCGACAACGCCCTCAACTCGAGCGGCTTCGGTGTCGGCCAGATCGCCTACCTCTCGCCCGACCTGCAGAATGCCACCCTTGGCAACAATCTGCAGATCAGCGGGATCACGGCCCACCAGCAGATGGGCCCGATCGGCACGATGGAGTTCTTCAATCTGACGCCCAACCCGAACAATCCGGCAGGTGCGATCCAGACCACCAACCAGCTGGGTGCCAATTACTCGGGCAATCCGTTCACCTACCTGGGATACACGCCCACGCAGATCCAGGTCGAGAGCGCCGCGAACGGCCAGTACCTCTACAACTCCGGTGCCAACAAGGACGTCCAGACGATCACCTCCCGCGCTTTGGTGTGGCAGGGATTCTTCCTGGACGGCATGGTTGTCCCCACGGTTGGCTGGCGCGCAGACGAGGCCACCGACCAGAATGCCGGCAATCCTCCGAAGGACATCCTCCCCGACAAGAACGGCAACGGCCGCTTCTACGATCCGTTTGACCCCAGCTTCACCGTCTCGACGGGCCCGAACGATCCTCGCAACGGAATCAACAACGTTGTCTACAACTCGGTCTCCGGACACTCGACCAGCTACAGCGTGGTCATCCACACCCCGAAGTTCATCAAGGAGAAGATGCCGCTGCAGACCGACATCAGCCTGCTGTTCGACCAATCCTCGAACTTCCAGCCGGCCGCCGGTCGCTTCAACATTGACGGCACGCCGGTTCCGGCGCCCACGGGCAAGACGACTGAAAAGGGCTTCGTCATCACGACCCTCAACGATCGCCTGACCCTGAAGATCAACTGGTACAAGACGCAGATCTCCAACGGATCCCTTGGATCCGGTGGCGGCGTCCCCGGTGTCTACGAAGTGGGTTACGGCTACGGCTGGGGTGACAGCATGGACACCTGGGCGCAGGACGGCCCGGGCAATCCCCAGAACTGGATGTTCACGAATAACTTCAATCTGAGCACCACGGCGGGCAGCGTCGGTCAGGTCATCGACCCGAGCATCCCCTCCAGCACGGCGGGAACGCCGAACTGGCTGGCCTACCAGCCGAATGCGGGACAGACGGTCAAGTCGGCCTACAACGATGCCGAAGCGGTTCTGACAAACTTCCTGCTGCCGGCCAACCAGCCCAGCGCGTCGTTCCTGAACTACTGGGCGATCCCATCGATTGCCAGCATCTTCAACCACGACAATCCGCTCACGTCCGGCAGCCAGCCCGGCAACTTCATCATCAGCGACAATACACTCTCCAAGGGTGTCGAGTACGAGCTGACGGCCCAGCCGGTGAAGAACTGGGATCTGACGTTCAACGCGTCCAAGACCTATGCAACGGTGCAGAATGTCGCCGGGTCGTTCACTGAGTTCGTGCAGGGTGAGGAGAACTTCTTCCACTCCGCCGTTCCCGGTTCCGACGAGGGCAACATCGCCGGCGACGTCAAGGAATGGAACGGGTACCTGGGCGGCCAGACCGTCCAGAACACGTTCGACACGCAGTTCTGGGGAAATTACCTCTACCAGAAGTCCCTCACGGGAACGGGTGTTTCCGAAGAGCGTCCGTGGCGCTTCAACATCATCTCCGACTACACGATCTCACAGGGACCCCTGAAGAACGTGAACTTCGGCGGATCGTACCGCTGGCAGGACAAGCAGGTCATCGGCTATCCCTTCGTCAACGGCACGTTCAACACCGCGGCGCCCTACAAGTCCCCCGTGGACGACACGTTCGACGCCTGGGTCGGTTACTCGCGGAAGCTCACGAACAAGATCAAGTGGCGTGTGCAGCTCAACGTGAGGAACCTGTTCTACAGCACCACCCTGATCCCGATCAACACGGAGCCCGACGGCTCAGTGGCGGAATCCAGGATACCGGAGCCCCGCACCTGGGAGATCACGAACAGCCTGACCTTCTAAGGTTGCTTAATTCGGTGAGTTAAAAGCTCATCTCGAGGCCCGACGGTTCATACCGTCGGGCCTTTTTTTTCTTCAAGTTCCAGTGGATTAGTTTACTTGAGATTACACGATGATGACCGATCCCCCCTCGCGGCGGCCCCGCCGGTCGGTCCGATGGATCGTCTTCGTTGTTTTGTCCGGCGTGATCCTGATCGTCGGCGTGCTCGTGGCCTGGCGCCTGGGTGCACAGGGGCACACGGCGCTGGCTGGAATTCCCCTCCGTCCGGACCTCGGCGACCTGCCCCCCGAGATGGAGCACCGGGTGACCAGATGCGAGTTCCGGATTCGTTTTTGTTTGGGTCCTGCTTCCGCGCTGGGCGAGCTTGGCGGTCTTTATCAGGCCAATGGATTCTACCCGCAGGCCGGGCAGTGCTATCGCGCGCTGATGACGATCGATCGGGAAAACCCCAAATGGCCACATTTTATGGCGGGAATCCTGACCGGCTACGGAGAGATGGATGAGGCCCTTCCGCTCCTGCTCAGGGTGGTGGCATTGGCACCCGACTATGTCCCTGCGCGCATTCGCCTTGCCGACGCCCTGTTGAAGAGCAACCAGTGGACCGCCGCAAAGCAGGCCTATTCGGAGGCGCTCACCCGTGACCCCGAGAACCCCTATGCCCTGCTAGGGCTGGCGAGGTGCGATCTTCAGGACGGCAATTGGACGGGTGCCCGCGGGCAACTGGACTCGGTCGTGGCATCCCACCCCGAATTCAGCCTGGCCTGGACCCTGATGGCCGCGATCGACAGCCATTTTGGGAATGGCGATGCGGAGGCCGACGACGAGGCCCGCGTGAAAGGTGGCGTGAATTACCGGGACTGTCCCGACCCGTGGACCGACGAGCTCATGGCTGGGTGTTACAACGCCTATCAGCTTCGAACCGTTGCGGCCACGGACAGCACTGCGGGTGACTCCCGGGATGCCCTGCCGCTTCTCGACCGGGCCCTCGCTCTTTCGCCGGACGATGCGCCAACACACCGGCAATATGGGAATCTCCTTCGGCAATTGAAGCGGTATGGGGATGCCCGGGCCCATCTTGAGCAGTGTGTCGCCCTGGATCCCGATACCTCGGACAATTGGATCGACCTGATCAACCTGCTCAGGGACATGGGGGACGCTCCTGCGGCCGAGCGGGCCCTGATTGACGGAATCGCCCGTTGCCCGGATTCACCCAACCTCCACTACGAGCGCGGCAAGCAGCTGAAGGCGGCCGGGCACTTCGAGGAAGCCCTCGCCGACTTCCGGCTCGCCCTCCGGGTCCAGCCCTCGGAAGCCAACAACTACATGGAGGCGGCTTCCGTCTACTTCCACCTGGGGCGGATTGCCGAGGGGGTGGAGGAGCTCAAGGCGGGCCTTATGGTCGACCCGGTGAATCCTGGCCTGCTCACCGGACTGACCCTCTATTCCATCCAGTATGGCGACGAGGCCGAGGCTCGCGAATGGGTCGGGCGCGCGAGGGACGATCGCAAGGTCGCCCGGGATCAGCTAAGATCCCTGGAGGACCAGTTCCGAAACCGCTTCGGCCACAATCCCTACTGATGGTTTGACGGGTTGGGGAGGTCCGAGGCCCTGCGCCAGAGGCTCACGCGGCTCATGTTCAGCCACGGGCCGTAGGCGTGAAATCCCCCGGTGATCAGCACCGGATGGCCGTTGCCGTCCAGGTCCGCGGCAAACACGGTGATCAGATGGGTTGGAGTGTAGGCGAGCACGTGCTTCGTGAAGTTCATGTGCCCGTCGTTCTGGAAGACAACCAGGGATTCCGACTTTGGATCCTTCCACTCGTTGAAGCCGCTCACGGCGACGATATCCGTGTTGCCGCTCCCGTCCAGGTCCACGCCGATGGGGCTGTAGGCCCCATGAAGGTCGCCCACCCGGTGGTATTTGAACCTGCCGCCTCCGAGATTCTCGAGCCACTGCACGCCGTGCCAGGGACGCGAGCCCGGCTCGGCATAGTCAAAGCCGTCGCCGTTGGTGTACAGGATGTCCGGGCGCCCGTCGTGGTTGAGATCGCACAGGCTGATTCCGCTGCTTCCGTAGTCCTGGTTGGTTGAACCCCAAAGGACCTTGCTCGTGAAATTCCCGTTGCCGTCGCCCTTGAAGAAATAGATCTCCTCCCAGTCCTGGGAGACCACGGCGACGATGTCCTGGTTGCCATCCCCGGTCATGTCGGCGACGCAGACATTGATCGTCCCGCTCAGGCTCAGGAGAATATGGCTCTTGAACACCCCATTGCCCATGTTTTCCATCCAGCGGATCTCTCCCTGGTCGTAACCGAACTGCCCGACGGCCAGGTCCGTCCTCCCACTGTGGGTGAAGTGCCCCGGTTCGACATCGGTCACCCGCGCGACATGGTCGATCAGCACGTGCTTCGTGAAGTGCTCGTGCCCGTCGTTCTCGAGGATGACGACGGATCCTATCTTGTCGTTGTCCGGGAACACCTGCCCCATGCTTGCGATAAGCAGATCGTAATGCCCGGTGCCCCTCATGTCGACAGGGGTGGCGTGAACGGGGGCGGCAATGTCATCGCAGAGCACGATTTCCTGGAACTTGCCGCGCGACACCTGCCTGATCCAGAGCACCTTGTTGGTCTGCCCCTCGCAGGCGATGATGTCCATGAGCCCATCGTGATCGAGGTCCACGGCGGTGACATTGCAGATCAGGGGATGATCCCTGACGGGGGCGCCCACGTCCTCCCGCCGGAGATAATTGAGGTCAAAGACGCTGGGCTTGGATGCGGCGCCCGTCGCGGAGGCCGGCTCGTCATCGGAACGCCCGCACCCCGAACCCAGGACTAGCAGGGCCGAAACGAGGGGCCAGAGAACCGTGAATCGGCTGCGCAGAATTTGTCGGGCTTCCACTTCGGCATGGTGGCCGCAAAAATCCTTGTTGTCCACTCCGAGGGGTTTCGGCTAATCGTAGTGCGGCCACCTTCATGGGCATGCCCCCCAAGATTTGAATCCGATCCGCCCTTTGCTCCTCATTCTGCCGCTGGCGGCCTGTGTTGCCGCAAACGCCCAGGACTCCGCCGATCCGGGGGTCCTGAGGGAGGACAAGTTGGTGGTCGAGGCGGGAAGACCGTCCGGGGAGGCCCCAGCCACTCCCCAAGGACCCTTCAACCAGACTGAACAGGTCGCGGGACAGGGTTGGGAGGGGGTCACCGCCGGGGTCGCAAATTTTCAGGTGGAATCCTCGGGCACCAGCTCCTTTGGCGGCATTTTTTCCCTCCGGGGCCTCTCCAATACGCCGTATTTCAGCGATTCGGCCGTGGGGCTTTATTTCGACGACATCCCCCTGGGCAGCACCTTCACTTATCCCGCCGACCTCTTCGGTTTCGCATCGGTCTCCATTTTCACCGGCCCACAAGGCACGGTCTTCGGGCGGCCGGGGGAGGGCGGGGTTGTCGTACTGCGGCTGCCCCAAGCTGGGCCGGCGGGAGGGGAGGTGCGAGTCGGCGCCGGCAACTACGACTCCAGCTCCGTGGCGTTCCAAGCCGGCGGCCCCGCGGGCCCGAACGCGGACGCAACCGTCGCCGCAGCCTATACCGACCGGGAAGGATACATCGACAACACACAGATCTCCCAGCGGGTCGGAGGCGAGCGCGCCATGACGGTGGTCGCAAGAGGGCGTCTCAGGCCCGCCCCCAACAGCGAGATCAGCCTCGAGATCCTTGGATCGAGGCACCGCGACGGGGCGCAACCCCTGGTGCCCCTTGGAGGCCCCCTCTACACCGTCCAGAGGGCGCGGGAGGGCGAGACCGACACCGGCCTGTTCGGCGCGGCGCTCAAGGCCGTCATTGACACCCCCGCCGGCAGGCTGACGTCCGTCACAAGCTACACCGACTGGAAGCTCGACCCGTACGACAACTGGCTGGTGCTGCCTCCCCCCCTTGAGTCCCATCTGACCCAGTCCCAGGAGAACTGGAGCGAGGAAATCCACCTGGCATCCGACTCCGGCTCCGCGGTCTCGTGGAGCACGGGCGCCTGGTTTTCCGATTCGAGGACGAACGGGTCCGCCGACCGAAGCATCCTTGGGCAGATTCCAATAGAGGTCTCCAACTACAGAGACAATGCCCTGGACTCGGCGGCCTTTGGCGAAGTCGTGGTCCCGGCCTCCGCCGACTGGAGGATCGAGCTGGGCCTCAGGGCCGAGCGGGCGTCCAAGGACTATTTCCAGGACGAGGAGGTCCCCACCGCGGGGCTCGACTATCACTTCAGGAGGGTTGAGGGCTTTCTCCTGCCAAAGGTCGGGATCGCCGGAAACCTTGCGTCGGAAACGACCGCGCATGCGTCCCTTTCCCTAGGCTCGAAGTCGGGAGGATTCTCACCCTATACGGACAAGGCGCAGCTGATTCCGTTCGCGGCGGAGCGCACCGCAGCTCTCGAGGCCGGGGTGGATAAATCATTGTATAACAATATGATGGTGATTTCTGCTGGAGTCTTTGATTACGAGATCCGGAATTATCAGATAGAGCGTTCATTCAGTTCCACGGACTATCTTGTGGCGACGGCTCCGCGCGCGAGATCGCTGGGCGCCGATGTGGAGGCCCAGTTCCGCCCGTCGCCGGCATGGACCCTGGGGATCGTCGCCGGTGTCGCCGACGTGAAGCTGCTCGAGTTCAACGATCCCCTCACGGGGAGAAGTTACGCGGAGAAGCGCGCGCCCTACGCGCCAGCAGGCACGGCTGACTTGAGTGCCTCCTACGGCGCGAAGGGCGGGTACTTTGGCCGCGTCGACCTCGTTGCCAGAGGCAGGACGTTTTACACCGAGGCCGAAGACCCTGTCTTTTCCCAGGGGGCTTATGTTCTCCTGAATTCCCGCGTCGGCTTTGAGGCCCGCCGCTGGCGGATTTCGGTGTATATGGACAACATCGCCGGCCGGGGCTATTACACCCAGATCATTCCGGGCGTAAACAGCGCTAGCCCGGGAGCGCCCCGCACCTTTGGCTCCGAGCTCGCCCTGAAATTCTGACGGCGCCGAGCCTAACAGCACGGCGAGGTCGTGCCTGCCGGCCTGCAGCTTGAACACCCGCTCGTCGTTGCCGAGGCGCACGTCCAGGTCCACGGGGGCGTCGCAGGAGGCCGTGATGAAGGCGGGCGCGTCCGCCGACATCCTTGCGGCGCAAACGACAGAGACAATCGAGTCGCCGACCTGCAGCCGTTCAATCCCGTGGCGGTCAGTGCGGGTCAGCCGCCACGACAGCCGGTGCCGGGCACCGTCGCAGCGGAAGCCGAGGACGTCCTCGATCAGGAGGGCGATCGGTCCGTCGCCAGTCCATCCGACGAAGTCCCTCTTGGACGGGTTCCCGGGCCGGAACGGAGTCTCAGGGGCATAGTCCTCCCAGACCGTCTGGGTAGGCCGGTAGACCGCCAGCATGGCGTTGAGGTATCTCTCGGTGGCCATCGAGGCCAGGTCTTCGTACCCGTAACGGTCAAGCCCCTTGATGATCATGAAGTCCGTGGGCGCCCAGACGCCGCCGAGCCAATAGCCGCCGTCGCTCTGGTAGCGGGCGTCGTTCGCGGACAGGGTTGGAAAAAGGAACGGCCTCCAAAACTCGTTCCTGTTCCGCAGGTGAGCCACCAGCCTTTCCGCCTGGGCGCGAGTGGCGATCCCGGCGAGAAGCGGCCAGAACCCGCCGGCGGTCTTCACGCGAAACTGCCGGCCGTCGTTGTCGACGTCATAATAGAACCCATCCTCCTCGTTCCAGCACCAGCAGTTGATCCTGCGCCCGATCGCGGCGGCCTCCGTCCGGAACCCCTTCGCCTTTTCCGGCAGCGAAAGCTCGTCGCACATTGTCGCCAGGTTTTCGTACTGGATCACCATCTGGCAGGACATGTCGACCCAGCCGTTCCCGTGTCGGGGCGTGTCGTCCATCCCCGAACCGAGGGGGGTGTTCCAGTAGAGATGATGCACTGAGCCGGCGGCCCGTCTTCCGTAGCGTTCCCAATCGGGCCCACCGGCCGTGTCTGGATTCCCGTCGCGGTTGAGCCACGCGACATACCTCTCGAGCACAGGCAGGACTTCGGCGAAACGGGACCTGTCGCCCGTCAGGCGGAAGGACTCGACCTCCGCCCAGCTGAAGAGAGGGGGGTTCACGATGTTGGATGGCCCGTCGGTGTAGACTTCGGTGCCGTCCTTCCTGCGGAGTTCGCGGCCTATGAATCCGTCCTTGCGCTGCCTGCAGTAGAAGTTGTCCAGAGTCTGGATCGCCGGAAACGCCTTGTTCCCGTACCGGGCAAACATAGTGATGAAGATGCTGTCCCACTGGAAGATGTTGTCGTTGAATGACGCATCCAGCCAGTTTGATACAAGGGGGGACCCGGGGGGCGGTCGCATCATGCTGCGAAATGCGAGTTCCCAGCACTTCCAGTAAAGCGTCACCAGATCGGGCCCTTTTTCCAGAATGGGGCTGGGCAGCCTGCCCTTGGATTCGGCGAAGGTCGGGAGAGGCTGGGGGACGTAGGCCTTCTTCGCAAAATAGAGCCCCCTGGTCGATTCCGGCACCGCGGAACCGGCCGGCTCCATTTCAGCGCCGGGGCAGTGTCCCGCCAGGAAAACGGCCGTCGCCAGCACCAGCGCAGCACCGCGCGGACATCCGGGTGGCTTCATCGTCCCGGATCCGACCCTGCCGGGAACGGGATGGCAACCCCCGATTCGGCCTTTCTTGACGCGCGGGGACTTCCCGCGCAAAAATGAGGGGCCTAGCTCCTCAAAACGAAATGAAAACCAAGATCTTCGCCCCATCGCTCTCCAACATCCCGTGGCAGAATCGCGCTGCCGGGAACGCCGACCTGCTCTGGCGCTACACAAAGAACCCGGTGATCGGCCGGCGTCCGCTTCCCCATGTGACGGGGATCTACAATAGCGCCGTCGTTCCCTTCAAGGGGAAGTTCATCGGCGTGTTCCGGACGGAGGGAATGGACCGCATGCCCCACCTGCATGTGGGCCGCAGCCGCGACGGCATCAAGTGGACCTTCGAACCCAAGCCCATCGACTTCAAGTGCGACGACCCCGAGGTCAGGCGCCACGAGTATGCCTACGACCCCCGCGTCACCCTGGTTGACGGCACCTATTACGTCACCTGGTGCAACGGCTACCACGGCCCGACCATCGGCATCGCCCGTACCAAGGATTTTGTGAAGTTCGAGCAGCTGGAGAACGCCTTCCTGCCGTACAACCGCAACGGTGTGCTCTTTCCCCGCAAGTTCGGCGACAAGTTCCTGATGCTGAGCCGCCCCAGCGATACGGGCCACACGCCCTTTGGCGACATCTTCGTCAGCGAGAGCCCCGACATGGTCTACTGGGGAAAACACCGCCACATCATGAGCAAGGGCGGCCAGTGGTGGCAGGGCACCAAGATCGGCGCCGGCCCGTCGCCCCTCGAGACTAATCGGGGATGGCTCCTGTTCTACCATGGCGTCACCACGACCTGCAACGGGTTCGTCTATTCGATCGGCGCGGTCATCCTGGACCGCGACGAGCCCTGGAAGGTCAAGGCGCGCCTCAACCAGGCGCTGCTCACTCCCGAGGCCAACTACGAACTGACCGGATTCGTTCCCGGCGTCTGCTTCCCGGTCGGCCTGCTCTGCGATGCGGCCACCGGACGCCTGGCGATCTACTATGGGGCCGCGGATACCTTCTGCGCCCTCTGCTTCGGCAAGGTCGACGAGATCATCGACTACGTCGAGGCGAATTCGGATTGCTGACCGGCCTGCCTCCGGCTTCCTTGATCCCCACGGGCCCGGGTGGTGGAATGGCATACACGACGGTCTTAGAAGCCGTTGCCGCAAGGCGTGCAGGTTCGAGTCCTGTCCCGGGCATCAATAAAACATGCAGCGTTCCGCCATTTCCGGCCTTGTTGCAGCTGCGGTGATCGTCCTCGCCGGACTGGCGGCCTACTGGAACAGCTTTTCGGGTCCGTTCGCATTCGACGACGTCCATTCGATACTCCAGAACCCCACGATCCACCGTCTGTGGCCCGTCTGGGATGCCCTGCGTCCCCCCAACGATGGCGCGACTGTGGAGGGAAGGCCGATCGTCAATCTGTCCCTGGCGCTCAACTATGCCCTGGGAGGCCTGGACGTAAGGGGGTACCACGTCTTTAACCTCGCGGTTCATCTGCTCGCCGGTCTCGCGCTGTTTGGGCTTGTGCGCCGGACGCTTGAGCGGCCGGGAACTCCACTCGCCCGATCCCCTGGGCGAGGATTCTCGGGAGGCCTTTTCCCGCTGCCGTTCGCCTTTTCCGTCGCGCTTCTCTGGACCGTGCATCCCCTGCAGACCGAGTCGGTGACCTTTGTCTCGGACCGGGCGGAATCGATGATGGGACTCCTTTACCTGCTGACGCTCTATTGTTTTGTCCGCGGGGCGGGGCGGGGGGGCAACCTCCCGGCGCCCCCTCCCGGGCCTGGGATCCAAACTGCGGAAGCCACTCCCGGCATCCTTTGGCTCGTCCTGTCCGTTGTGGCCTGCCTCCTTGGAATGGCGACCAAGGAGGTGATGGTGACGGCTCCCCTCATCGTTCTGCTGTACGACCGGACGTTCGTCGCGGGGAGCTTCCTTGAGGCCTGGAGGAGCCGCCGGGGCTACTATGTGGCCTTGGCTGCCACCTGGATCCTCCTGGGTTGCCTGGTTGCCGGCATGGGGGGAAACCGCGGCAGGGCGGCGGGCTTTGGAAGCGCCGCGCCATGGTGGAGGTATTCGCTCACCCAGTGCCGTGCGGTGGTGCACTACCTTCGCCTGTGCTTCTGGCCGCACCCCCTGGTTTTCGACTATGGGCAGGGACTGGTGGGGGACGTTGCCGACGTCGCGCCTCAGGCGCTTTTTCTGGCCCTTCTGCTCGCCGGCACCCTGATCGCCCTGCGCCGCCGCCCCGCACTGGGATTTCTGGGGACATGGTTCATTGTCATCCTCGCCCCGAGCTCCAGCTTTGTTCCGCTCGCAAGCCAGACCATGGCCGAACACAGGATGTACCTCCCGCTTGCGGCCGTGCTGGTCCTTGCCGTGTTCGTTATCTTCAAGGTGGTCGCGGTCGCTGAGCGCGGGGAGAAGGGAGTCCAGGAGGATGGCGGGCGGGCGGCAGGGTCGGGTCCGGCCGTCGGACTGATTCTGGTCTCCGCGCTGGCTGTGGGGCTTGGCTGCCTCACCTCGCGCCGCAATACGGTGTTTGCGACCCAGGTCAGGCTTTGGACCGATACCGTGCGCTCCGTGCCCGACAACTCAAGGGCGCACTACAACCTTGGCTTTGCCTTGGACGAAGCTGGGCGGCACGCCGAGGCCCGCGACCAGTTCATGGAAACCCTGCGCATCGACCCTCTCTACGCCGAGGCGCATTACATGCTCGCCAACGAACTCGCCAACGAAGGCAGGGTGGGGGAGGCGATTCCCCATTACGAGGAGGCCGTCAGGATCCGCCCGGACATGGGCGACGCCCATTTCAACCTGTCCATCGTCCTTGCGAAATCCGGGCACACCGCCGAGGCGCTGGGGGAGCTCCGCGAGACGCTCCGCCTCAACCCCGACAACGCCGACGTCCACCGCGACTTGGGATTTCTCCTGCGCATGGCCGGCAGGGAGGACGAGGCCCGGAGGGAGTTCGCCGAGGCGGAGCGCCTCGCCAAGTCGGTCCCACCGCCGGACCGGTGAGAATCTCGTTGATTACCCCCGGCTCCAGAGGGTAGACGTTTCAATTCAATCCGGACGCTTAGCTCAGTTGGTTAGAGCACGTGCTTCACACGCACGGGGTCACTGGTTCGAGTCCAGTAGCGTCCACCAGCTTATCCAACAATAACTTACGAATATTTTCTAGGTTAGCCTCAGCAGCTAGTCTC
>Ga0302319_10011091_pt1 | contig 17131 bp, 14 predicted proteins | sample Bog_T0_2_FD_203319 | JGI IMG/M metagenome (GOLD analysis project Ga0302319, IMG submission 203319) | Peat permafrost microbial communities from Stordalen Mire near Abisko, Sweden - Bog_T0_2 | ecosystem: Environmental > Terrestrial > Soil > Wetlands > Peat | place: Sweden: Abisko, Stordalen Mire...
CAGCGCAGGCCCGCCGCCGAGAGGATACACTCCGGCGCGCCGCCGATACCCGCATAGAGATTAATCGCCGAAGTCTTCATCGCCGGCGCCAGCGCCGCCGTGATGTCCCCGTCCACGATCATCCGCAGCGACGCTCCCTTGCGCCGGATCGCGTCAATGATGTCCTGGTTGCGCGGACGATCCAGCACGCAGACCACGACGTCGCGCACCTCTTTGTCTAAAATCTTTGCCGTCACATCGATCACCTCTTCAATCGGCGCATCGATATCGATCGGCAGGCCCGGGTCCTTCATCCACGCGCGGCGAACCTCCAGCGGATAGGCCAGCTTCTTCATGTAAAAGGCGGGTATGTCCTGCAGGCACGGGCGGCCATCCTCGGAGGGCGCGGAGGCGGCGATGCAACTGATCGAATTCGGCATCCCCTTGCTGACATTGGTCGTGCCGTCCACCGGGTCGAGCGCAATTTCAAAACGGGGCGAGCCTTCCCGCCATGTCCCGACCTTCTCACCCTTGAACAGCCCGGGCGCTTCGTCCTTGATCCCTTCGCCGATGACCACTTCACCGCAAATATCCATCAGGTCAAACATCCCGCGGATCGCGTCGCACGCCGCATCATCGGCTTTTTCCTTCTCGCCTTTACCCAGCCATTGGAGGGTGTTGAGCGCGGCCAGTTCCGTCGCGCGGAGGAAATCCATCTCGATCAGCCGCTCGATATCGTGTTGCATGACGCCTGAATTCTTCATCGTCACCTAGTTCACTATACTACTTTTTCCGTTTTAACAAGCCGAAGCCTTCCTAATTTCTGATTGCGCGACCTTTTCGTTGGGCATTTTAAAGCTAACTTCAGATATGAACCTCCTCGATTGGCTTGGTCTCACCGCTGCCGGCAAACCGATTGAGGTGGGAGCGTCCGCTCCCGATGTCGTCACGCGTGACGAACAGGGCAACGAGGTGCGCCTCTCCCAACTTTATGGCGATGGTTTCACCCTGATCTATTTTTATCCCAAGTCCGACACGCCCGGCTGCACGGCTCAGGCTTGTAGTCTTCGCGACAGCCTCGACGCCCTGCAGGCCCGGGGCGTTCGCGTCATCGGCGTCAGCGCCGACCGCCCCGAATCACAACGCCGCTTCAAGGAAAAATACCGCCTCCCGTTCCTGCTGCTGGCCGACCATGACCGCGTCGTGGCCAGGGCCTTCGGCGTGCCGCTCATCCTCGGCCTGACCCATCGCCAGTCCTTTCTCGTCCAAGGCGGACGCATCGTCTGGCGCGACCTCAGCGCCTCGACCCGCGAGCAGGCTCGCGATATTCTCGAGGCCCTCAAGAATCTTCCCGCCAGCACTTCCGGCTGAGCTAATTCAACTTCTCAATATCCCAATGATGTGACACCGAATCATTCGCGTCGTCGGCGTCTTCGCTGAACCAGAGATTCGGATTCTGGATCCACTGGACATGCGCGTCGGGCTTGCGCGGGGTGTTGAAATGGAAATCGCTGTCGAAATGCCAGGCGAAAAAATAGCCCGGATCGCGCCCGAAGAAATTCAGGTCGGAATAACCCGTCGTGTGCAAAAACGTCGAGGAAATGTCTTCCGGAATCCAGCCGATTAGTGGATCGAAAAACTCGGCAATCACATGCGCCTGCCGTCCATCGGTCAGCGCCACCGTCCCGTCCGAAAGCTCGCGCGCCTTGAAGCATTGACCGACGAGCAACCGCGCCGGAATCCTGTTCGCGCGGCACGCGGCGGTAAAGACCAGCGAGAATCCCCCGCAGTCGGTGCGCAGGCTCTGGCAGCACGCCGCCGAGTTCCATGCCGTCGCCGGCGGATAACTGTAGCGGCCATTGCTCCTGAAATAATGATAGACCCGCTCGCCAAAGGCCACTGCCGATTCGTTGCCCGCGCGGCGCAGGCCCGAGGAATCGAGCCAGTCCTGGAACGCCGCATCCTTCCAGTTGATCGACTCGGTCGAGGCGAGAAATTCACCCGGCTTGGGGGCGATGATCGGTTTGGCCGATTTCTCGGGCGGCCCGTTTACCAGCTGCCTCGTTTGAAAAATCCCCGTGATCTCGACCGTCCAATGCACCCTGCGCTCGTCGCCGCTGCGATGGTGCAATGTCGCGGTGAGGAGACGATGACCCACCGCATCGGTTTCCACCTCGCCCTTCAGCGAGGAACTAAAGCTCTCGATCTCTTGTGCACCGGTGTTGGGCGGTATGGGCAAGTCCATCACCGCGCTGTAGCCGCCGCCTTCCGGCCAGACAAACGAAGAGTCATACGTGATGCGGAAACGATGGCTCCCGGTTATTTCGAGATGCTTTTGCGGTCCGGCTTCCTGGGCGAATACGGCGCTCAAGGCTCCTCCGCTCAAGCCGAAGAGGACGATCAAGATCGCGCGGCGGAAGGTCAGGCGGTCCATGAAACGCCTCGAAGCAGGAAGAATGCTCGCCGTCCCTGAGGTGCGAAAACCCGATAGGTGTCGAAATAGGGAGCGGCCTGGCCTCATCAGAGTTATATTAGACGAGTGGTCAAGCAAGGTAATCCCTGAAAGAAAAGAAGTTACGCCTTACCTCGGATATCCGGTAGACCAAAGTCCCGCGCTTTTCTATTGTACGGAATCTTAATTCCTGACTATTATAAAAACTTATGCATCGGAGTTTCAATATATCTCTTCCTGGCATTCTCTTCATCGCGGTTCATCTGGCTTGTTTCGCCGTTTTTTGGACGGGGATCACGTGGGGGGCCGTGGCGCTTTGCGCCTTTATGTTCTTCACTCGTAAATTTGGAATAACCGGAGCCTTCCATCGTTATTTTTCTCACCGCAGTTATAAGACAAGCCGTCCCTTTCAATTCTTCCTCGCGTTTCTCGGCGGTGCCGCGGCGCAGAAGGGCGCGCTTTGGTGGGCCGCCCATCATCGCCATCACCACAAGCATTCCGACACCGAGAACGATCTCCACTCCGCGAAGCTCGAAGGATTCTACTGGTCGCACGTTGGCTGGGTTCTTTCCAAGGAATATGAGGAGTACGATCCGAATGTCGTGCGCGATCTAAACAAATTTCCCGAACTCGTCTGGCTCGATAAATATATCTTCATTCCCCCGATCGCCGCAGGCGCCTTCTGTTTCTTCTTTGGCCAGTTCTTCCTGGGCAGCGCCATGATGGGTTTGGTCGTCGGTTTCTTCATCAGCACCGTCATTCTTTATCACACCACTTTTGCCATCAACTCCCTCTGCCACATGTTCGGAGCCCGTCGTTACGAAACCGGCGAGGAAAGCAAGAACAGCCTTTGGCTCGCCCTTCTCACCATGGGCGAAGGCTGGCACAACAACCACCACCATTACCCGCTTTCCTGCCGCCAGGGCTTCTTCTGGTACGAGGTCGACATCACCTACTACATCCTCCTCGGCCTGTCGAAGATCGGCCTGGTCTGGGATCTGCAGGCACCGCCCAAGCGGATGCTCAAGCCCGAGGCCATGACCGCCATCAACAAGCCTAAGCCCGCCGAACCTGTCCTCGCCGAAGTCGGTTAACCGGTCACTCCGGTACCACCACTCTCAGCTTTCGCCGCCGGACGGTGAATTCCACCGGCGCGTGCCCGACCAATTCTCCGTCGGCCTCTAGCGGCACATGCCGGTTTGCCTCGACCCGCAGTCGCTTCGCCTTGAAATAATTCACGTCGGAAAACTTCGCCAGCGAACCAAAAAGCGCCCCGCGAAAATAACGGATCAGTGCCAGATAATTCATGTGCTTGAAAACACACACATCGAGCAACCCGTCCTGCATGTCGGCCTCCTTGAAGAGCGAGAAGGGCCCGCCGTAGAGCCGGCCATTGCCAACCAGCACGAACGATCCCTCCACCGTGGGATGCCCCTCGCTGGTCACGCGCAGGCGGGGCGGTTTTTCCGCCGCGACCTGCGTGGCCGTGAGTAAATAACTGAGCGGCCCCAGCACCTGTTTGATCTGACGGTTGTTGCGCTCCACGATCTGCGCATCCAAACCAATGCCCGCCATTTGAACGAAGAGATGTCCGTTGGCGCTCGCCTGGTCGATCAGGCGGATTTTACCCGAGCGGATGACCTTCCACGCCGAGACCAGGTCGAACGGAATGCCAAGTTCCATCGCGAGCACATTGACCGTCCCCATCGGCAGAATACCCAGTGCCACCGGCGCGTTGCCGATACCGTTGACCACCTCATTGATCGTGCCGTCACCGCCTGCGGCCACGATGGTGGCGAAACCCTGCTCCACCGCGCGTTCCGTCTGCGCCTCGGCATCGCCCGGGCCGCTGGTGGAACGGATCACCACGTTGCGGGTCAGACGCTTCAAACGCTCGATTCCCGCCCGGACACCGCGGGCCGCCGGATTCACGATAATGCAAATGCGATTCAAGATTGGCTCGGGATGAGAGGCTGCGTTAGGCTGGATCGCATGCGCTCTTTTCGTTGGCTGATTACTGCGGGTGCGGTCGTCATCGGTTTGGTTATCGTAGCTATAGCCATCGGCGTTCTCTCGCTCAACACCTACATTCACTCCGACGCATTTAAAGCCGAGGTTGAAAGCCGCGCTTCTCAGACCCTCGGCGGGCCCGTCAAAATCCAGTCCATCGACTTCGACATTATCCATGGCGTCAAATTGCAGGGACTCGTCACTCAGATCGATCCGAGCCACGCGGGCGGTCAGGGCGCATTGAAAGTGCAGATTGCCAGCGTGAACTGCGCCTATTCATTGGCCGATTTGTTCCAGCACAAACTCAGGATCAACGGCCTCACCCTCGACCAACCCCAAATCATTCTCACCCGCCAGGCGACTTTGCCGCCTCCGGCCCAGGCGCTGCCGGGTGGTCTCGATAGCGGGGCCATGGCGGGACCGGGCACGGCGTTGCCCTTCCAATTTGTCCTGGACCGCGTCAAGGTAAGCAACGGCACCGTCTCGATTCAGGATGTCAACGGCACCTCCATGGTTGAGTTGCAGGGCGTCGATACGGATGCGAACACCTCCGGCTACTACGATGGCAGGGATATGACCGGCACGCTGCGCCTGGCCGATGTGGAAGCGTCGAATCTCCACATCACCGATTTTTATACGCCTTTCACCTGCCATCCAAATTATTTGCAGGCCAATCCGTTCCGCGCCACGGCGTTCAGCGGAAAAATCGCGGGCGACTATCTCCTCGATGGCTCCGGCCCCTCGATCCTTAACCTCAACGCCAAAGGCCTCGATGTCGCAACACTCACGGCGGCGGCCCTGTCCACTTCCTCGGCCAGGTTGAGCGGCTCGCTCGATCTGCAAAGTAAATGGCGCGGCGCCGAATCCGGCGAGCCCGACGGCGAGGGCGATGCGCAGATGAGCGGTGGAAAGCTGGCGGGCGTGAAGATTCTCCAGGAAGCCTCGCAGCTTCTTCGCATCAAGGAGCTCGAAGAACCGATCATCAACAAGGCCCAAACCCATTTTGTCGTCCAAAACCGACAGACCAAATTCATCGGCCTGCAAGTCGACTCGACGATGTTTCGTCTCACCGGCGACGGGGTGGTCGGTTTTAACGGAGCGCTCGACGCCAACCTCGTCCTGATCCTCAGCAGCAGCGCCATGGCCAAATTACCGAAGGAAGCCGCCGCCTCGTTCGTCCAGCAGCAGGACGGAACCGGCTCCATCGCCTTCCACGTCACCGGCACCACCGCCAATCCCCAAACCGACCTCGCCGCGCGCCTGCTCCTGCAAAACACCAAAATCCAGAACGTCATCAACAAGGCGCTCAACAAGTTTTTTCATTAAACGACTCACCCCATGGTAACGTGGCTGTCGAGGCAGGCATGGCCGATCACGTTTGGAGCTTGGAAGGGATAATTGCTCTGTTAGATTAAATTCATGAGCACGCTGGAGCAGATCGAAGCCGCCATTGAGAAGCTTCCCCGCGAAGACTTTTTTCGTCTTCACGAGTGGATTCGAGACCGTTTTGACGATGCATGGGACAAGCAGATCGAGGAAGATGCCCATTCTGGCCGGCTTGATTCGATCACCCGGGAGACCTTGACCGAATATCACTCCGGTCAAAGCAGGCCCTTCCCGCCAGATGAAAAGTAGGGCTGTTGCGAGTTTTTGGCAGGGCTACAACCGGTTGCCGCCTTTGGTTCAGGAACTAGCCGTGAAGCAATACAACCTCTGGCTAGCTAATCCCTATCATCCTTCTGTGCGCTTCAAAAAAATAGGAATGCGCTGGTCGGCCAGAATAACCGACGATTATCGCGCCATTGGGATCATGGAGGACGACACCGTGATATGGTTTTTTGTCGGGACTCATGCGGAATATAACCAAGTTTTAAGAAAGACATAATGGGAGACTCTACAGAGACCGTCACCCCATCGTAACGCGACGCGCATTGACACTTATTCACAGCTTTGCTAACAAGTGTGCCCAACGTGACAACACCACGTTCCATTTGCCGGGGTCTCTCCCCGCGAAAGAAAGGGATCCCATGGAAGCGATCCTGAGCAACAACGTCCTCGTCCTCAACCGTCTCTGGCAGGCGGTCAACATCTGCAGCGTCAAGCGCGCCTTCATGCTCCTTTACCAGGGACACGCCCAGGTCGTCGAGGCCGACAGCGGCTCCTTCCAGACCATGACCTTCGACCAGTGGTTCAGCTTCTCGCGCGGTTACGAGGGAGCCGATGTCGTCAGCACCGTCTCCTTCAAAATTCGCGTGCCCAAGGTCATCCTCCTCCTCTTTTTCGACCGCATGCCCAAAAAGGAAGTTAAGTTTACCCGCCACAACATCTTCGAGCGCGACCACAACACCTGCCAGTATTGCGGCCAAAAATTCGACCGCAAGGACCTCAACCTCGACCACGTCATCCCCCGCGACCGCGGCGGCGAAACCTCGTGGGAGAACATCGTTTGCTCCTGCGTCCCCTGCAACAGCCGCAAGGGCAACCGCACGCCTCCCGAGGCGGGCATGAAGCTCCTTCACAAGCCGCGCCGCCCCAAGTGGCGCCCCATGCTCCATCTTCAGTTCAGCAAAGTTCGCGACGATTCGTGGAAACATTTCGTCGATCTGGCCTACTGGAATGTCGAGCTGACCGACTAGCAAGTCTCTGGAGTGGAACGGCTTCCGCGTTGTTAATGGGACCTAATGGCGAACTGTCCCTATGTTTATTGCATTTGCGCTGATCATTAAGCGGTTTTATATTCGTTAATGAAGAAGCAATCCAAGTTTAAATACATCTTGGCCTCGTTGGCCTTGATCACTCTTATCGCAGTATCTCCGACTTACGCTCAAGTCGTCGCGCCAGGGACACCAGCCTCAGGTAGCAGCGGTGCGCCCACCACACCTCCCTCTGGAAACTATCCTGGCAGTGGCTCGTCCCCCCAACCTGGCACCGTTTCTCCGGCCATTGCACCTTCGGGCCCGACACCTGGATCAGGTCAAGGCGGCACGACGAACACCCCGCCGAGTGGCGTCACTCCGGGATCGGGCACCTCGCCTGCTCCCACGCATTAATCTCTGGGGTCTTGGTGTTAGCCGCTGTTTGGGACAGAGGCGGCTAACACTGAAATGTCGTGGAGGTTGTTCCGGTGCTCTTAATTTGAGGACAAGCGACTTCATCTAAGCCGCAAGTTGAGTTGATGGTTCGGTGTCGATTGTTCTGCTTGACGACAGCTTCCCAAGGAAGGGGAGTGTGTTACATTGAGCCATCGCCCGACTTTGTGAAATTGCTCTATAAACCGCTAAGCTCACGCCATCTCATTATTATAGGAATTTCCATTCCTATTCTCCTTCTTCTCATGGTGGATTGGTTGCAGTGGCAATCGGTAAGCGACTATCGCACTGCCCGCGAGTGGACCACCCATACGCGCATCGTGCTCCTCAATCTGGAAACATTCCTCTCCTTGGTGAATGATGCGGAGACCGGGCAGAGAGGTTATCTCCTCACCCACAAAGAGAGCTACCTTGAGCCTTACGAACAGTCGATAAGCCAGCGCGACGAGCAGTTCCAAACGCTCCGGCAATTGACCTTGGACAACCCGGCGCAGCAGAAGAATCTCGACCTTCTGGAGCCGCTCGTGAACGCCAAGTTCGCCGAGCTGGCGCAAACCGTGGCTTTGGAGAAAAACCTGGATCATGCGGGCGCGCTCAAAATCGTCATGAATGATTTCGGAAAGAATACCATGGACCAAATCCGTGCGATTCTGGGCAATATGCATGACATCGAGAGGGGACTTCTCCAACAGCGGGAAGAGGCCTACCAGCAAACAGCCAACAATAACGCCGAGCTGTCCGGGTTGGTGATCGCGATTGGCATCGGTTTTATCATCGCCATCTTTTTTCTCTTGCGCCGGTTGGAACGGATGCATGACATGGTCAAGATCTGCGCCTGGTCCAAGTTGATCGAATACGAGGGGGAATGGCTGTCGATTGAAGATTACCTAACGCGACGGTTCCATGCGCAAATCACCCACGGCATGTCGGATGTCGAAGCGAAAAAGCTGCTGATGCTCCTCAACGAAGAGAAGCAAAAAGAAGCCGCCTAAATGTAATAGCGCCAGTTGATGTTCGGGAAGATGTTGTCGCGCCACTCGCAATTGCCGAGGAAATCGGTGTCGATGGTGTTGCTCTTGATCTGCTCGTATAGCCGGGTGAAGCGCATGACGTGGTCCTGCGTCCGTTTCACCGCGTAAGGCACCATCGTCCCCGTCTTCATGATGAAGGCCCAGTCGCTCGATTGCGCCAGGAGCAGTTCGCGCGCGGCCTGTTTCATCGCCCGCTCGGTCAGCCCGTAGCAATCGCGGAACTGCCGCGCCAGTTCGATCATCCTTCCCGCGGCGACATGCAGGTGCGGATAAATCCATGCATTCGGCTCATCCAGCCACACTTTGTAATAACCTTCGGCGCCCCACGACGACGCGCTCGGCGTCGCCAGCTGCTGTGTGGAATATTTCGCCAGATATTCACCCGGCGTTGTCGTCTTGAAAACATGCTGGTCGTAATGGGCCTTGCGGAAAACGTAATTCAAAAACTCCGGCCCTTCATACCACCAATGGCCGTAAAGCTCCGCATCGTAGGGCGCCAGCACAATCGGATTTATCCCCAGGACGCCGTGCAAATGCTCGATTTGCTTGCTGCGGTTCATGACAAAATTGCCCGCGTGGTCCGCCGTCCGTTCCCGCGCCACGTTCGGCCGGTAAGGTTCCTTCCATCCGCCCGGTCCCGTGATGCGGTGGTACTTGAGCCCGGTGAATTTGCGCAGCCCGTTCGATTGGATGTAGGGCTTGATGTATTCGAAATCGAGATCGTAGCCGATGTCGCGGTAGAAGTCGCGGTACCAGGCATCGCCGGGATAGCCCTCAATCGAGGACCAGACCTGAACGCTTGACTCGATGTCGCGCCCGAATGCCGCCGGGCCTGACCGCGTGAAGAGCGGCGCGTAGACTCCGTAGCGGGGCCTCGGTTCGGCGTGCATAATGGCGTGCGTGTCGACCACGAACCACCGGATTTCCGCCTCCTGTAAAAACTTGTCGATGCCCGGCGTATAGGCACATTCGGGCAGCCAGATGCCGCGCGGCGCGCGTCCGAAACATTCGTGGTAATGGTCCCGCGCGATCATGATCTGCGCCCGCACCGCCTCGGGATACTCCGCCATCAGCGGCAGATAACCATGCGTCGCGCCACAGGTGATGATCTCCAGCTTGCCCGCGTCCTGGAATTTGCGGAACGCGGTCAGGAGATTGCGGTGATACTTGTCGACGAAAACATGGCGGCAATTCTCCAGCCGGTGCAGATAAAACCAGGCCAGCTCGTGGAATTGTTGATCACCCTTCGTCCGGTTGATTTCCTTGTAAGCCAGCTCGATCGCCTTGTCGACGCACCGCACATAGCGGTCCTGCAAAAGCTCGTCGCCCAGCATCGCGGCCAGCGGCGGCGTGATCGACATGGTCAGGCGGAAATCGCAATTGTCGTTCAGCAACCCATCCATCATGTTGACCAGCGGAATGTAAGTCTCCGTGATCGCCTCGTAGAACCAGTCTTCCTCGAGGAAGTCGTCGTATTCAGGGTGCCGGACGAAGGGGAGATGCGCGTGAAGAACAAGAGCGAGGTAACCTTGTGGCGTCATGATGATTATTAACAATTATCTCCAAATAAACCGCTTGTCGCTAGAGAACTGATGCTGGCACTTAAAAAGATGGTCATCCTGAACACGCAGTGTTGACGTGGCGTTGTCGAAAGTTTTCCACCTTTTCCCAGTTCGGCATTTGCGTATCGAGACGAGAGACAGGCTTGTCCGCCCGGCAGCTCTATCCAAGCAGGCGCTTTAATCGGTAATAATATCGCCGAACGTCTTCCCGGCGGGGATCATCGGCAGCACGTGCTCGGTATGGGGCACCATGATGTCCAGGGCGTAGGCTCCCTCGGCATCGATCAATCGTTGGAGCGCGCCATCGAGGTCCTTCTTGTGGATCACCCGCTCGCAGGTAATGCCGAAGCCCTTGAAGATCGTGGGGTAGTCGGGATAGATGCCTGCGCGGTTGGAGGGATCGCCGAGATAGGTATGTCCGCGGTTGGAGTCAAAGAAGCGGTCTTCCCACTGCACCACCATGCCGAGGTGCTGGTTGTTGAGGATGATCACCTTGGCGTCGATTTTCTCCACCTTGGAGGTGGCCAGTTCCTGCACGTTCATCAGGAAACTGCCGTCGCCGTCGATATCGATCACCTGCTTGTTCGGGCAGGCCACTTTCGCGCCGAGCGCGCAGGGATAACCAAAGCCCATCGTGCCGAGCCCGCCGGAAGTCAGGAAGGTGCGCGGCTTGGTGAAGTTGTAATATTGTCCCGCCCACATCTGGTGCTGGCCCACGCCGGTGGTGATGATCGCCTCGCCCTTGGTCATTTCGCAAAGCTTTTTGATGACGAGCTGCGGGGCGATTTTGTCGGGATGATCGACAAACTTGAACGGTTGCGCGGCGCGCCACGTCTCGATGTCTTTTTGCCAGGCCGGGAATTTCTTTCGCGCCCGGCCTTCCTTGCGGATCATCGCATTGAGCCGTGCCAGCGCGTACTTCACGTCGCTCAGGATCGGCAGGTGCACGTGCTTGTTCTTGTCGAACTCGGCATAATCGATGTCGATGTGGACGATGGTGCCGTGCTTGGCGAACTCGGAAATCTTGCCCGTCACGCGGTCATCGAAGCGCACGCCGAAGGCCAGGAGAAGGTCGGCTTCATTCACCGCCCGGTTAGCGTAGTAGCTTCCGTGCATGCCGAGCCACTTGAGCGAGAGGGGATGGTCCTCGGGAAAACAACCGATGCCCATGAGGGTGGTGCAGACCGGAATGCTGGTGAGCTCGGCGAACTCGAGCAACTCCTTCGACGCGCCGGACGAAATGATGCCGCCGCCCACATAGAGCACGGGCTTCTCGGCCTTCTCGATGAGGCCGAGCACTTCGTTGAGGGCGAGGTCGTCGGCCTTCTTCTCGGGCTTGTAGCCGCGCAGCTCCACCTTGCCGGGGAAGATCGGCTGGAGCTTGTCCATCTGCTTGTCCTTGGGGATGTCGATGATCACCGGGCCGGGGCGGCCGCTGTTGGCGATATAGAAAGCTTCCTTCACGATGCGGGGAATATCGCTGGCGTTCATTACCAGGTAGCTGTGCTTCACCACCGGCAGCGTCATGCCGAAAAAGTCGGTTTCCTGGAAGGCGCCCTTGCCGATGTTGTAGGAGGGAACCTGGCCGGTGACCACCACCAGCGGGATCGAATCCATGTAACAATCGGCGATTGCGGTCACGAGGTTGGTCGCGCCGGGGCCGCTGGTTGCCATGCACACGCCCACGCGACCGGTCGCGCGGGAATAGCCGGCCGCCATGAAGCCGCCTCCCTGTTCGTGGCGGGGCAGGATGGTGCGAATCTTTCTCGACTTGGTCAGCGCCTGGTGGAGGAACTGGCTGGCCCCGCCGGGATAGGCAAAGATCGTATCGACGCCCTCGCGTTCCAGGCTGGCGACGAGGACTTCCGCGCCGTTCATCAAAGAGCCGCGGTTGGTGGAGGGGGCCAAGGTTTGCTTGGCTGCCTTTTTCGTCTTGGTCGATTTGAGGGTCGCTTTCATAATGAGGGGAGGGTGAAGCTTAGAGCGAAAAGCTGGGGTTAGCAATGCGGATTTGCGCCCTAGGGAGCCTGAGAGCTTCGATAGCCAGGAGAGCTTGAAGAGCTTGCATTTTTAGGAGATGCAGCCGGGATAGGCGATGCAGGTGATTTAAGCCGACGGGGAGTGGGGCGTCCAATCCGCGCGGTTGAGCGGGTGGAGTTGGGTCTATTCAGGCTTAGCATGCTGCTATTATGGCATACATTTTGTGGATGCGGTAGCGCTGGGGAGACTGGAGAGACAGGGGAGCTTAAAAAGTTGTGCGGGCCTCGGAAAAAACTTTTTTCGATCCCTTTTAGTTATTGAGGAGGATCGATGAGCACGATCCACCCTTTTTCTTTGGCCTGAGCAGAAGGAGCAGGCTTAAGGATTCGATCAGGAAAGGCCTCAGCCGGTATCTGTTTTTTGTTCAATACCACTTGTTTCCACTCATAGAAAATTTCTTCATCGCGATCAAAGTACCCGACGGCATATTGAGTGGTCCCAGGCAATTGATAATAATAACAGGGAGGGGTGACGTGATAAATTCTGGTTTTCGGAAAACGCGTGACATCGGTCACATGCAGTGAATGAAAGGGACCGTCAACGACTGGTATATCCTTTCGGTCGAGTTTGACTCCCTTCCAAACATAGTAGATACACTGCGCGCTGTAGCCCATTTCGTAACGAACATAGGCTGGCCTCAGTTTGGAATCATTCAGGCTTACCATGTAGGTTACGGGCAACTCCTCGACCCGACGTTTGCCATCTTCCTGAATTAACGCATTCTTGTCCTTGTCTTGCTGGCTTCCCTCAGGAAAACCGGTATAATGATGCGGCTCGATCCCGGTGTTGGTGTCCTCCGGCACAATGTTCGCATCCGAATCCTGGGCGTTGAGCGGTGATCCCAGAATGACGAGGAAGATGAAAACAATGATTAGGATTATTTTTTTCATTGCGATGATGAGGAGGTTTGATCGGGCGCAGGTAGGGTTATAGGGGGCGAGGAGACTTCCTTGGTATATGTTGCAGTGTAGCTTGTCCCCAAGGGAGAGGCACGCGGAAGGTTTGTGCATGATGTGGGGATGATGGCTGCACCGCCGCTGGGACAGCGGCGACTACCAGGAGAAGGCAGAATAGTTAGAGGTCCTTCGACTGCGCCAGGGCAAGCCTGGCTTGCTCAGGATGACGATCTTTTTAAAAGGTCGCTGACGCGACCCGGCGCAAGGGGCTGCGCCGGCTACCTTTTGCGTGCGAGGTTACCGGTGACCTCTTGTGCGCTCGCGCGCCCGGACAACGAGTTGTCCGGGCTACCCGAACAAGGCAGCGTCGCCCAGCGTGCGGCGGCTACCACAAGCGAAGAATGGGGCGGGACGGCAGGCTCGCCTGTCGTCGACCCTCCAGGAGAGGATGTTGGCTGCACCGCCGCTGGGACAGCGGCGGCTACCAGGAGAAGGCAGAATAGTTAGAGGTCCTTCGACTGCGCCAGGGCAAGCCTGGCTTGCTCAGGATGACGATCTTTTTAAAAGGTCGCTGACGCGACCCGGCGCAAGAGCCTGCGCCGGCTACCTCTGCGTGCGAGGTTACCGGTGACCTCTTGTGCGCTCGCGATGCGGCGCTCGCGCGCCCGGACAACGAGTTGTCCGGGCTACCGGAACAAGGCAACATCGCCCAGCGTGCCGCGGCTACCACAAGCGAAGAATGGGGCGGGACGGCAGGCTCGCCTGTCGTCGACCCTCCAGGAGGGCTGGTCGAACTGAGGGCGACTCGTTACGGGGTGAGGGCGCTATTTTTGTCGGCGAGGCCTTTCATTTGGGGGTAGCGCTGGCCGGGAAAGACGATGCGGTCCCAGTCATTACCGAGAAGTTTGAATTGTTCCTCGGCGACGGCCCAATGTCCGCCTATGACGGCACAGCGGGCAAAGACACTGCGGTAGTAATTGCTGCGGGGATAGTGCGCCAGGTAACCCCGGAAGGTCGATTCTACGACAGCCCATTTCTCCTGATCAGCCAGGATCTCGGGGTGTTTTTTCCAGAGGTAGCTCACCATGATGTCGACGAGAATCATCGGGATTTTCGCCGACCAGTTTTGGGTGGCGGCACACTTGACCCCAAAGTTCCAGAGGTCGTCATCGGAGCCGTACCATTCAGGCGAGAGATAATAGGCCTTGGCGCTGTAAGCCAGAAAATCATCGGGGTTGGCCTGGATGGCGCGTCCAAACCAAAGTTCCATCCGATCCCTGCCCTGCCCCTGTCCGAGTTCGACGGTGAGCATTTCGCGCGAAAGGATGCCGGCGCCGGGATGGTCGGCATAGGCTTTTTCCAGTATGCCGTCGGCGGTTTGGAGCCGATCCGCGAAGAGCCCCATGCCCTCCGGCGTCACCTTGTCGGCGTAATCGGTTCCGCGCGCCGTCCAGGCAAAGTCGGTAAAATAAGCACCCTGCATGGCTTGGCGCAGGACGCCGTTGGGATCCTCCTGCGCGAAGCATTGATCGATTGTGTCGTGTGCCGCTTGCAACGATTCTCCGTCCGATTGCAAGTCATGAAGCAAGGTGTGTCCCTGCTCAAAAAGCAGGTCGTTGTCGAGGTGGAGTTTGATCAAGTCTCCATAGGCTTTGGCGGCCTTTGCGACCGCTCCGGGAAGAAGCGCGAGGGTTTTGGGATCTTGCGATTGCTGCCCGGTTTTCAATGAAACCAGATTTTTCGCATCGATCCGATCATACCAAAATTTAAGGGCCGCCGGATAATCGGTGCCAGCGAGTTGATCCGCGGTGGCGTCAATCTCCTGAGCCTCCGGGTCATCGGAAAGATGGTTTGAATCAAACACATGGATGACGGTCAAAGCCAGGAGCATGGGGTCCTTGGCCCCGGAACGAAGGGCGCTCATGGCATCATCTGCGGCTATCGTCCCCAGGCCCTCGCGATAAAAATCGCCCCAAACCCAAAGGTAAGCCGCCAGCCGGAGGCTCTGTTGGGCGTCCGCATCATAGGCGGCGGGCGAGGGATGGAGTCTGGCGTAGGCGGCGAGCGCCTGGTCCCGTACGCGCTGATAAATTTCAACGTTCTTTTTCATCCGCGCGGCCAACTGATCGACATCGACGGTGGTGGCGGGTGCCGGGCCCGTTGAAGCAGGCGCATCGGCGAAACCCGGCAGGGTTGCGAAAGCCATGGCTAACGCCAACGTTGCTCTCAAGACTAAGTTTTTCATCCGGGATTTACCATTTGCGTTGTTGTTCATGGGATCCTATTGAGTTTTCCCGGTCGTCGTGGGGATTTTCCTCCCGTCACTTGACGTGGCAAGCCATTTTGCGGTTCCCAAACGGGAAGGAGGCAGGTACGCGGAAGGTTTTGCTACCAGAAGGCAGGAAGGCAAAGAATGGGTCGGGACGGAGTCCGACCCTCCAGGAGGGGTTCGGCGGCGACCGCTGCGCCCACGCTCTGACGAGCGGGGCTACGGGGTCACGGGGGGATGAGCGGGGTTGCAACATTTGCCGGGCAATGCTGTTAATAGGTGAGATGAAGAGTCTGTTTTTTGGGATCGTTTTTATGGCGTGTTTGGTGCAGGGCGCCGGGTTGAAGGCGGACGAGGCGCAGCCGTTTGTGCTGGGGGCAGATCTTTCACTGCTGAAGTTCATTGAGGACCATGGCGTGCAATATCAGGACACGGGCGAGCCGAAGGATGCGATGCTGATTTTCAAGGACCACGGCTGCAATTATGTCCGGCTGCGGCTTTTTCTCGATCCGAATGGCAAGGAGGGACAGGTCAATTCGCTGCCCTACACGCTGGCGCTGGCGAAGCGGGTGAAGGCGGCGGGGCTTCGTTTTCTGCTCGATCTGCACTACTCGGACGGCTGGGCCGATCCGGGGCATCAGATCATTCCGGCGGCGTGGAAGGGGCAGAGCCACGCGAAACTGGTCGAGCAGGTTTCCAACTACACGCATGACACGGTGGCGGCTTTCCAGCAGGCGGGTTGCGCGCCGGACATGGTGGAGGTGGGCAATGAGATCACGAACGGGTTTATCTGGCCCGATGGCGGTCCGCTGAACACGGATGCCAAGTGGGATGATTTCACCGACCTGCTGAAGGCGGGGATTCGCGGGGTCCACGCGGCCGACGCGTCGATCAAGATCCTGATTCACATCGATCGCGGCACCAAGCAGCAGGTGAGCAAGTCGTTCTTCGAGCATCTGACCGCGCGCGGGGTTCCGTTCGATGTGATTGGACTTTCGTTTTATCCCTTCTGGAACGGTTCGCTGATGCAACTGAAGGAAAACATGACGTTCCTCGCCAACACCTACCATAAGGACATCATTGTCGCGGAGACCGCTTTCAACTGGCGTTACGGGGATGCGACCAAGGTGTCGTATCCGATCAGTCCCTCTGGACAAAAGGCCTATTATGCCGATTTGATCAAGACGATCGAGGCGACGCCTGACGGCCATGGGATCGGTTTTTTCGTGTGGGCGCCGGAATGGATCGAGGGCGAAAAGTGGTCAGGGCACGGTAATGGCGACTGGGAGAACCGGGCTTTCTTCGACGACCAGGGGAATGCGTTGCCTGCCTTGGATGCGTTCCGGGCAGAGGGTGCGCCGTAAAGGAGACATTGACGGAATTACCAAATTTTCGGAATTAACGGGATTTTTCGGAGGGGAAAAAGCGGGGGAATTTAGATAGGATTAATAAGATTAAGAGGATGGGGGAGGAGGAAGGCAATTGGCGCGAAATAAAATTTCGCAAGAAACAGGAGGCGTTCCCAAGTGAAACATGGGAACGAGGAAAAGAAGACGTTAACGGGATTTTTCGGAGGGGGAAAGGCCGGGGAAATTTAGATAGGATTAATACGACTAAGAGGATTGGGGGAGGAGGAAGGCAATCGGCGCGAAATAAAATTTCGCGAGAAACAGGAGGCGTTCCCAAGTGAAGGAACCTGTCCCGATAAAGTGGACAGGGGATTGGGATAAGCTCATGGTTGTTAGTTGAGTTTGGTTTCAAAGTCCACAGGAGATTGGTGGCCGAGGGCGCTGTGGAGCCGCT